>Ga0180007_10000681_pt1 | contig 53817 bp, 46 predicted proteins | sample MM_PC_MetaG_FD_121122 | JGI IMG/M metagenome (GOLD analysis project Ga0180007, IMG submission 121122) | Groundwater microbial communities from the Aspo Hard Rock Laboratory (HRL) deep subsurface site, Sweden - MM_PC_MetaG | ecosystem: Environmental > Aquatic > Deep subsurface > Groundwater...
AGCGGAGAGGAAAAATATGTTATTCAGTTATAAAGTCAGAAACCTTCTGTGTTTATTCCTTTTTTTGGCTTTGAGCCCTGTTTTTGCTCTCAAAGTTTGTCCGTCCTGCCGCAAAGATTTTGCTGACAGCGTTAATTTTTGCCCGCACGATGGCTCCAAGCTCGAACAGCTTGCGGAAACCCAGATCAGTGTGATCGAGCTTAAAGATCTGCCTGCTGGCGCGACAATCAGAGTGAACAGCAATATTCAAACAAGCACTAGAATTGAGTTGCAGATCGGTCGCGATTATGTCGTCAACATCGCGTCAGAAGGGTATCAGACTGGCCAGTTGAATGTTAAAGCAGCCTCTGGTGACCTGATCGAGCTTTCGTTGCGTCTTGATATGCTCAGCCCAGAGGCGGCCAGAATGGCCAAGATGGGCGCCATAGCCGATGTACATGAAAAAGATATGGTTGAAATAAAGGGCGGCGTATATGTTCTGGGCAGCGAAAGAGGCAATTATGACGAAAGACCGGTTCGCAAAATACAGCTTCAGACCTTCTGGATCGATCGCCAGGAAGTAACCTGTGCTCAGTATCAGCGTTTTCTCGAAGATGTCAGAAAGCATGGGCACCTCTGGTGTCACCCCAGTGAGCCAGCTCGCAAAGATCATACGCCATTTCATACTTACGCCTGGGCGCTTAAATTCAGCTGGATTGGTGGACAACCGCCACGCAGCATGGGTGATTTCCCTGTGGTTCTGGTTGACTGGTATGATGCTTATGCCTATGCAAAGTGGTCTGGTAAGAGACTGCCAAGTGAAGATGAATGGGAAGCCGCTGCCAGCGGTGGTGACGGTCGTGAATATCCATGGGGTAATACTTTCTACCACGATCGTTGTAACGTCGGCGATCAACCGATCGCAGTTGGCACCTTTCCTGATGGCGCTTCTCCCTGGGGTGTAATGGATATGGCCGGTAATGCCTCAGAATGGACCGCGACCACCTATGAACCACGCCCGAGTGATTCAAAGCCATTTACCGGTCGCTTTGGTCTGCCGATCATCAAAGGCGGTTCCTGGGATGACAATTCCAAGACCTGTCGATCGTCTGCTCGCGATGTTCGTCGATCACCGCTTTACAGAAGCACCACGGTAGGTTTCAGGTGTGTTTCAGATAAGGAACCCTGGCTGATCGAGCCTGGTGCCAAATGATCTAGAATATCTTAGTTTGATATAAAAAAAGCCCGCCTGATTGTTCAGGCGGGCTTTTCGCTGTTTCAACAGGTCAGCTTATGCATTCCATGGTATCTTGGGCAATAACCAGTTCTTCATTGGTAGGTATAACCAATACTTTTACTTTTGAATCCGGTGTGGTTATATCGCCTTCAGCTCCGCGCCAGGTGACTTCGTTCTTTTCCAGATCAAGTTTTATGCCTAGCCATGACATTTCGCCATGTACTATACCTCTGACGATCGGACTGTTTTCGCCAACGCCAGCAGTCCAGATCACGGCATCGCAGCCATCCAAAACCGCCATGTATGCGCCAATGTATTTCTTGATGCGGTGTGAGTATACATTAAGGGCGAGGTTGGCCCTTTCGCTCTTGTTCGGCCAGTCATCTTCCAGATCGCGCAGGTCGCTTGAAATCTGGCTGATTCCCAATACGCCAGAATGTTTGTTGAGAAGGTTATCCATTTCTGAGATGGTAAGTTCATACTGCTTCATGATGTGCAGAATCAGCGCAGGATCGAGATCGCCGCACCGTGTTCCCATTGCCAGTCCTTCGAGTGGTGTGTGTCCCATTGAAGTGTCAAGCGAACGGCCTTTGTCGATAGCGCAGACTGAACAACCATTGCCAAGATGTACGGTAATCAACTTGAGTTCATTGAGTGGTTTGCCCAGCAGTTTGGCTGCCCGGGAAGCAACATAACGGTGGCTGGTGCCGTGGAAACCGTAGCGTCTGATTCTATGCTTTTCGTAAAACATGTAGGGAATCGCATAGATGTAAGCTTCTGGTTTCATGGTCTGATGAAATGCTGTGTCGAAAACTGCAACTTGTTTGATTTTCGGCAGAATTTCATCAACGGCCTCGACGCCTTTCAGGTTCGGTGGGTTATGTAGTGGTGCAAAAACTATGCAGTCGCTGATTGCTTTTTTTACTTCAGCATCGATTAGAACGCTGTTTGAAAACTTATCGCCGCCGTGAACTATTCTGTGCCCGACAGCGCCAATCTCTTCGAGGCTTTTTAAAACTGCATCCTCGCCGGAAGTGAGCAGTTCAAATATTTTCTGAATGCCGATTTTGTGATCTAGAACATCACATTCATATACTTTTTTCTTGCCGTCATCGCCTTTGCGATAGTCAACTGTGGAGCCGGCCATGCCAACGCGCTGAATCAAACCCTTGGCCATAACAGTTGTGTTGGTCATGTCAAAAAGCTGATACTTTATCGAAGATGAGCCGCAGTTCAATACTAATACTTTCATGTGTGTTTCTCCCTGTTATCGCGCGGTCGCTTGTGTTAGCTGTTCGATCTTGAGCCCGCTGTTATCGATTCTGAGACCATCTTCGCCGTAGCGATAGAATCCGCGGTTGCTTTTTACTCCCTTATAACCTGCTCTTACCAGCTTTTTGAGAAGTTTGGCAGGAAGGTAACTCTGATCGAATGTTTCTGTGTAAAGATTTTCGAGATAAAAAACCACGGTATCTATACCGATTTTATCCGCAAGCGACAGCGGGCCGGCGTTAAGACCGAAACCGAGCTTCATGGCGGTATCGATCTGTTCACAGGGTGCGATGCCTTCTTCGAGTACTTTTACGGCCTGATTTATCATGGGCAGAATGATGCGGGTGGTAACGAATCCGGGGCAGTCATATACACTGATAGTAGTTTTGTGCATCATGTTCGCGAATCTTACTGCGGCCGCAAATGTGGCTTCATCCGTTTTAAGTCCGCGCGAAATCTCAACGAGAGGAACTTTGGCAATTGGGCTTTGAAAATGCATGGCGATAGTACGCTGCGGATGCTTGCAGTCGGCTGAAATTTCGGTAATTGATATGGTGGCTGAGTTAGAAGCCAGAATTGTTTCTGGTTTGCAGATTACGTCAAGTTCTTTGAACAGCTGGCGTTTGACTTCTAGGGTTTCTTTGAGTGTTTCAATAACCAGCCAGCCCTTAGCGGCATCATTTACCTGTGTGGATGATTTGATACGGCTCATTATGGCTCGTTTTTCGCCGGTAGTAAGACCCCAGCGTGCAATTTCGGCATCCAGGGCCGCTTCAACACGATCTAGACCCTTTTTGAGCATCTCTTCTGAGTGGTCTATCAGAATGACGTCACATCCTGCGGTAGCCACTGCCTGAACAAGTTCCTGACCAATGGTGGCTGCTCCATACACTACGACTGTTTTATGACTCATCTATTTTCTCCCGTAATTTTTAGGGTTATGTACCGTTAATCTGTTATAAACATGCAAGAATAGCAACGTTACCCAGCCCTGTCAAGTTTTTGAAAAGGGCAAAAACAAGCTCCCTGCCTGAGCAGGGAGCTTTAGTGCGTGTATCGTTGATTTGATCAGCGTTCGCCGTGGATCTGTCTGAAACTGCCCCGTACCCGTTGTACTTTCTCTACCTGTTCTTTGGTGAGAATGGTGCGAACAGGATCACGTAGAACATTGGTGCCGCAATGAATTTCACCCATAGAAGTGTGGTAGGGTGTGTCATCGATAAAATGTACCTTGTTGCCCTGAGCTTTGAGGCGGGCTTCGATGGCTACGTCGAATGAAGGAATATGAGTGGCAGGTACGATCAGGTGATCGCGAACAACCAGCATGTTAACAACGCCGGGCAGATAGGCACAGCAGCCGCGTGGCGTGGTAGTGCCTGAACCTTCATAGAGAGAGGGCCATGATACTTCTTCGAAGTCGCGTGTGAGGTCTTTTGAAGATTTGCGGATAAAATCTTTAAGTCGACCTACATTCTCTTCGATGATATCGTTAATAGCGTAATTGAGAGCGATAAAGTCACCTTCTCTGGTGCCCTGGCCTGCGTTGGGGTCTTTCATCTGCTCATTAAGCAATCTTTTAACCTTGAGCAGAAAGTCGCGGTCGTAGGCAGTGATTTTTGCCAGGTCTGAATCGGGTGCGTTTTTGATTAAATCGAAGGCATAGAGCGGGTCTGCTCTGACTACTGAATAGCCACCCGGTGCCCACGCAGTTGGGATAAACATGACATATTCGTCAATGTGTCCGACTGTGAGCCATTTAGTTTGCCCAAGAAACATGCGGTCTTTGTAACCGTTGTCTTCGAAGAATTTTTTGCATTGAGCAGTTATGGTGTCGCCTGCTACCATAATATCGTCGAAAGGGGTTACTTCGAGATTTCCGCCGTAATCGCCATGAGACTGAGCGTTGGACGGATTTTTAAAGTATACCATATCCCACATTTCAGCGAGAATGCCGGGGAGTCTTCCCAGGCCGCGCCCACGATTTGAGTCGAAAACGGCAGTCACAAGCTTTCCTGTGCCCTTAAGTTCGGCTGAGCATATCTCCATGCAGTCTTGTAACCAGATGTCAGAGCTGTTGAATTTTGAATTAACTTCAACGTATTTTTCTGCATCCTGCGCTGAGATTCCCAGTGCTGGAATCGGATTGCCGCTTCCAGATATAATGTGCAGTTTGACAATCTCATCACCGCTCAACTGGCTGCTCTCGTTAATTATCTTGATTACGTCGAACAGATCTTTGGTGAATTTTTGTGTACTGTATGAAGACACCACAAGCACTTTTTGGGCCAAATTATTGTTGTTTACAAGCTTGATGCGGCTGACCTCGCTGAGCGGGGGAGCAGCAATAGCCATGCTAAAACAACAAACAGCCAAAAGAGTAACCACTGAAAAACAATAACGCCAGTTCAATCTCTTCATTTTTCCTCCTTGACCCATTACATGCCTTTTAGCACTTGCAATGAATACGATAAAAGAATTATACCATCTGTTTTTGACTTTTCAAAGGGGGGGCACGTGAATTTTAGCGGATGCTACAATTTGTCGGGATGCATGTCGGTTATCAACTCATGCTGCTGTAGTATCTGAAGTGCTTGGTGTAGCAGTTGTCGGCAGCGTTCTCGCGATATGTTGAGGCGGCGGCCAATTTCTGCCAGGCTGAGTTCTTCGTCAGCAAAACCGTAAAAATTGGTTACTATGTAACGCAAGCGTTCAGGCAGTTCTTTTATTGCTTTTTCTACCGCTTCGTTTTTGATGTTTTCAAGAGCCTGCTCTTCGGGTGAAAGAGTCTTCTTGTCTGCGAGGTAATATTCAAGTGTACCGTCTTCATCGTCATCTCCAGCTTTTGCATAAATAGATACCGGAGTTTGCGTTATGTTGAGTACACTCAGGATCTTGTCTTCTTCGAGTCCCGATAGTTTCGCGAGTTCTGTGAGAGAAGGTGGCCGCAGAAACTCATTTTCGTATTCCTGAATCTGACGACGAAGCTTGTGAGCGACAGTCAGCAGGTGGTGAGGTATTTTGATCGCAGATCCTTGATTGGCAACTGCTTTCTGCATATAATAGCGAATCCAGTAGGCAGCATAGGTCGAAAAGCGGTAGCCAAGAGTGTAATCGAATTTGGCTATAGCTTTGATCAGGCCAATATTGCCCTCCTGTATCAGATCCATCAGCCCGAGACTGCCTCCGGAATACTTTTTTGCTATACGTAATACCAGCTTCAGGTTAGCCATGAGAAAAACCTCAGAGGCATCACGGTCACCGGCGATCTTCTTAGCAAGCTCAAGTTCTTCCTGACGCGAAAGCGGTTTCTTCGCTAGCTCGCCCAGGTAGATATCGACAAGAGTGTTACGCTTTATGTGGTCAGAACTGACGATCTTGAGCTTCTTTTTTTCGATTATATCTGCGAACAGTCCTTCGTGCAGTAGCCCTAGATCCCAGCCTCTTTTTACGAAACATTCTGCGCAGGTGCGGTCACTGCAGGTCATTCCTTTTTTTTCTTCGGCGCTGCGCCGTGAAAAGAATTTGAAGCACTGAATAATCTGTTGCTGTCTGACAACGCAGTTTGGGTTCGGGCAATAAATCAGTTCATGGCAGAACCGATGTCCCTGTTCACCAATTGTTTTGTCGATAACATCAGGCTTAAATTTCGGGATTTCCGGCAAAAGATCTGCAGTTGTAGCGGCCGTCACATCCGAAGTTCTCTCTGGTTCAGGCTCTTTGTCTGTTTTTTCGTCTATTGTGCCGGATTTCTGTGGCTCAGGAATTTGTGGAACGGCCAAAGGCGTTGGTGGTGCTAGCGCTTTGTCTTCATTTAACGGTTCAACCGGCATCAGACTTTCTGGTGTCGGGTCTGGTGTTTCTGGGAACATGCTTTCGCAGATCAGGCCGATTTCCCAGCCGAGTCGGTAATTGCAGCGGGCACATGGAGCGTATGGGCAGTCGTCGATGGTTACCGGGTGCTGCAGCTTCTCTTCAAGAAAAACCCAGCAGCGCATAATCTGTTGTCTCTGTACCGGACAATCATATTTTGTGCATCTGTGGGCTTCATAACAATACATTTGATTACTTCAGTTTCCTGATTCCTTTGGTAGCAGCCAGATTCCGGCAAATATCAGAGCAGCTCCGATAAATCCTGTAATAGAGAGAGTTTCCCCTAACCAGATCCAGCCAGTTATTACTCCACCTATGGGCTGAGCATACAGGGTTACTGCCATTACACCAGCGTCAGTGTATTTTAGTATGATGTTCCAGAGAACAAAAGCCAATGCATTGCAGATTACGCCCAGAAACATTATCGCAACCAGCGACTCTCTTGTAAAGCTAATTGGCCATATCTGTGAGACTTCCAGATAAACAACAGGGCTGAGCAGCAATGCACCTATGAAAAAGCTCAGCGAAGTGGCCCTGATCGCTCCGATTCTTTGCACGACAGGTTTCATGAGAATCGAGTAGACTGCAGCCAGAAAAATTGACGCAACGACCATAATGTCACCCAGAAACTCGCCTGATCCGCTCAATTCGGCGATCAGTTGCGCCGGTGATTTATTGCCCAGCATCAGAACCAGCGCGCCACCAATCGATAGCAGAGTTGCAAATACCGTTTTACGCTGCAAAAGCTCTTTTAAAAATAATATGGCAAGAATAATAGTAAAAACAGGCTCAAGAGACGCTGCGATCGACGTTTTCGTCGAGGATGTCATGGTTAACCCCTGATTTAAAAGGAGGTTTGATATGGCGAGTCCAAAGGAACCGATTAAAAAGAGGTCTTTCCAGTCACGAATGCTTAGTCGTCCCCGGCTGCGGCCAGGGATGAACAGGAGAAAAATGCCGCCCAGTAAAAACCTTATAAATGCCAGAGTTGATGGTGGAACTACCTCAAGCGCGTATTTAACGGCGGCGTAAGAAGCCCCCCAGCACAAATTTATCGTCAGCAGAATTAAGATGGCGCTGTTGGTCGAAAATTTATGGTGTTCTTGAGAAGCACCGTTTGTCATAATATATTAGTCTGCTGTTCTAGCTCTTCTTCAGTGATTTTGAGAAAAACGTCCTCAAGATTGCTGTCTGACATGCTTGCCCGCTTTTGCAGTTCATTCATGGTGCCAAGCGCAACAATGTCGCCCTGCCTGATGATAGCGAGTCTGTGACATAAATCCTGAGCTACTGAGAGGGTGTGCGTAGTTAGAAAAACTGTCTTGCCATTTGCGACAAGTTGTTTGAAAAAATTTTTTGCCAGTTTGACACTTCTGGGGTCAAGTCCGACAGTCGGCTCGTCGACCACAAAAATTTCGGGATCGTGCAGAATTGCTGCACACATGGCTACCTTCTGCTTCATGCCATGCGAAAAACTTTCGATGAGCTCGTTGCGGCGGTCCCAAAGATCAAACATCCGCAGCATTTCTTCCCCTTTGCTGAGGATGCGCTCTAAGGCGACATTGTACAGTCCCCCCATAAACTCGAAGTATTCGAGTGGTGTCAGTTTTTCGTAGAGATAGGGGCGGTCCGGCACGTAGCCCAACATCGCCTTGGCCTTGTCTGGTTGCGAAAAAAGGTCATACGGACCGATGAAAATCTGCCCGCCGCTCGGTTGAATTATGCCTGTCAGAATACGTATAAGCGTAGTTTTGCCAGCGCCGTTCGGTCCCAGAAATCCAAAAAGCTCGCCTTTAAAAATTTCCAGATTAACTGATTTGAGAGCTGTAAAAGCACCATACCGCTTTTCTATCCCGCAGAATCTGATTATCGGTTCACTCTGGTTCATAGTTTTCTATTGTGTCCAGTCCTTTGCGAAACGGTAAATATACCCAGATTGCTGTACAAGCCAGCAAAAGAATTGCGCTGATAGCTATCAGAACAATTCCAGAAGAGCCCCTTACCACGTAAAAACGATTAAAGAACAATCTATACATCGGATAAACTTCAAGAGCAAGCAGATTGATAATATAAAAGCCCGAGAGGAGCATGTAAATAAAGCCGCCATAAGATCCGGCAATTTTTAGCGGGGACTCGGCTGAAAAATCCGCATAGACTGCACCGACACCTATTGCTAGAGAGGTTATTACCAGCGTTATGAGAATGACATTGAAGAAGCTTAGATAGAGCAGAATTGGATGCGAAACTTTGAATACAGAGTTGGTGACCATGCAGAGAACTATGCCTAGAAACACCATTGGCACCAGATAAAGAAACAGCTTGGTGAATAGTATTTTGCGTGGGCTTACCGGCGAAGATTTTACTGCCCAGAAGGCTCGGCCTTCCATGCTGATTGACGGAAACACGAAGCGCATGCCGATAGATGCCACGATGAAGCCGATGAATGGTCCGTTCAAAAACACCAAAGTGTCGTTGAGTTCGCCGCTGTATAGAGAGGGAATGTCTTTCAGTGGCAGAATCGACAGGTTGTAACCGTAGACAAAGACGATGGCAACCATCATGAATATTTGGGAAAATACGGCCGGGTCGCGTACAAAGGTTGTCACTTCCTTGTTGGCGATAACTCTGAAGACCGGGTCGAAATAGCGCAATGGCCAGACTATAACACGTCTGAGCCATTCGAGACCTAATACCTGGTTATCTACTGCTTCCATGGATAATTGCCAGCTCTGGCGATAAAACCTGCCAGCAAACAGATTGAGCAAGAAAATTCCGAGCACGCTGCAAATTGCCAGTGGAGCAATTTGCAGCAGCGCCTCGCCGGTGTTGTTGTGAAAAAGGTTCATGCTGGCCTTATGCAGCCACGAAGAAGGCGAATAGCTTATCAGTGGCAATTCAAGGCTGAGTATATATTGCGAAATGTCTTTAAAATAGCTTGGATTCAGCAGTTTTTCAGCTTCCAGTGAGCGGAGAAAAAAAATCAGTCCGGTAAGCACCAGAATTGATAGAAACTGAAAGACCTTTTTCATCTGTCTGATCGGAAAAAAAGCTGCCAGTGCCAGAGCTGTAAACCCTCCGGCCAGATTTGGCAGCATTACAAAGAATAAAAGAAAAAATGGAAATATCAGATAGGCTGGCCAGTTAGCGTTGAGCGCGGTGGCGAATGCAAAGAGAGCTGGCATGAAAAAGACAAGCACCATCCATGAGCTTTCTATTGTCATTAAAAGTAGTCTCGAACGAAAAATCAGTCCTATTGGTAGAGGCGAGGACATTAAAGTTGGCAGCTCTTCGTTTAAAAAAAACGACGACAACGCTGCAATAACGCTGCTGAACAAAACCATGAAGAATAGCGTGAGAAAAAGCATTTCTAGCAGCTTCGATACCAGCAGAGCGCCAAGCACAGGGCCAAAAGTGTCGCCTAGCATTGGTGCGCGGCCAACATATTCTAGAAATCTGTAGAGTCCGTAATAAATAAGGGCAGCGGTAAAAAATGAGCCCAGCAACAAAAACGCCAGCACCTTGCGGTTTCTGTGCGAAAAAACGCGTCTAAATTTTTTAAAAGCGGGGCTGACCAGCTGTAAAGAGTTCATTACCAGACCAATGGTTGCCAGTCTGGTCCGGCCGGTGGCGGCAGAATGTATTCGCATATGCCATCGCGGCATTTAATAAGACCACGCTGCTCGCAAGCTTCGATAAAATCAGGTTTGAGCTGCTCGCCGGCAATATTCTGATGCAGTCTAATCATATCTTTTGCAGAGGCAAGGTCATGGAAGACGTCGCGCCCGATAATGCTGGTTTTAGCCTGCCAGATAAGGTGCAGTTCTATTTGCGACAAAACCCGGCGGTGATCGAATGCCATTTCTGGTGGGGTTCGCAGTGGGAACCATGCGGCTTCTGCAGCATCGTCAGCTCCTTTGGGGACTGTGGCAGAGTCGCGAACCAGGCAGCCAAAAACCATGGTTATTGTGCGACCACGCGGGTCGCGACCCGGTTCGCCACAGGCAAAAAGCGGTTTTAAAGGCAGATCGTGGAGGCCGGTTTCTTCGGCCAGTTCTCGAGCTGCGCCTGATAATGGCTTTTCATCCATTTCCATGAATCCACCGGGCAGTGCCCAGAGGCCTGCATATGGTTCTCTGCCTCGCTTAATCAATAGAATTTCGGGAAATCCCAGCTGTGGAGTGCGCAGTATTACTGCGTCAAGAGTCGCCGACGGTCTGGGATATTCGTATTGGTAACTCATCAGTCGAGCACTGATCGCAAAAATCTTTCGAGTCCGGACTGGTCAATGAAGCCACAGTAGCGCTCTTCATCAAGCTCTATGGATGGAACCATTCTTATGCGTTCGTGTCCCCAGAGAAGCAACTGATCATTTGCCTTTTTTTCGGTTTCCGGGTCTTCGAGAGCTGCTGACAGAACCGAAGAGTCAATTCCCTCTGATTGCAGATGCTGGCGCAGGGAATTCTGCAATGATATGTCGAGATGTCTGAAAAAGACTGCTTGAAAAACGCTGGTGATATAATCTTTGGCATTTGAAGAGCCATAGGCCTCAATGGCCCTGGCAGCGTTTATACCAGACGCGTATTTGTCGGGTTGTGAAATTCTGATGTTTATTTTCTCAGCGTCTTTTACCAACCTGTTCCAGCGCGGTTCCGCCCAGATTTCTCTGTAATGAAACTTGCTGGTACTGGGAGGGATAAGGCCTATTTCGATCGGCGCCAGGCTGACCTTGTCGCTCAAAAGTTTTTTTAGCATTTCCCAGGCCATGTAGGAATAGGGGCACTGAAAACTGAAATAGAACTTTATCGTCGGGTTTTTAAAATCTATAATCATTGTCCAATGAATATATCAGCAATCGAAGCCAATTTCAATATGAGGCGGCACTAATCTTCTGAGGCAATATTGAAGAATGGAAAAACTATCTCGGAGCCAAGCTTGTGCCGCATTCTTTCGAGCAGTTGCGCTGGCTGGCCATATAAGATTTTTGCCGTGCCATTAAGCTTGACCTCACTATACTGACTGAAGTCGATAGAGGAGATTCGCCTGAATTCATCGTTGCCTATCATCATCATCCCTTTATGAACAACCATAGAAAAGTTCTCTGGTGTCATGTTGATAAAGTGTTCAAAATCATCACTATCTGATTCGGGTTTGAAAACAATAAAATCTGCACGCCGGCCTGGAGTTATCGTGCCGGCCTGTTTTTCGAGACCAAACACTCTGGCCGCGTCGTTGGTAGCCATTCGAACCAGATCTCTGGCGGTAATGGCACCCTGTAGATGCTCCTGTGAATATTGCCATGCATTTTTCAGTTCGGCAAGCAGGGTGGTTGACCCGGTTATTGAGCTGTCTGTGCCGAGAGTGAGCGGTATGTTAAGCTCAAGAATTCGCTTTATATCAGGTTGTCTGCCAAAAATGCGCTCGCTTGAGGAGGGCAGCCAGACAATTGCTGCGCCGCGGGCAGCGATAAGTTGCAGGTCCGCGTCTTCCAGAAATGTACAGTTGACCAGTATGGTGTTCTTTTCGAGAGCCCCCATGCGATTTAATTGTTCAATTTCTTCACGAATTTCCTGATGTATGCCTTCGCCGGCATGAATCATAAATGGTAATATTCCACGCGCCTGTTTGAACTGCTCTCCAGGATTGGCGCCCCATTTAAGTTGGTGGCTTGAGACTGAATGAGCCAGATAAAGGTGTTCCAGTAGTGATACAAGAGGGTGCCCTGCAAAAGTGGCGGACACTTCGGCAGGAAAATGATCGACGACTGTTGTTGCACCTGAAATTATGTTTTTATACATGCCAATTACATACAAATCAGTAACCGACAGCTTTTGCATCTGTCTGTACACATTACTTTCGTGTATGCTCTGGTTCCATTCAAACCAGTTTTCGACAGGAGTTTTACCCAAGCCGGTCCAGCAGGAATCTATGAGGTGATCGTGGGCGTTGATTAATCCGGGAAAGACAAGTTGTCCCTCAAGGTCTACTTCGCTTTCTACCGGTTTTCTGGCTGTTTCACCAGGTTCAAGTAGATCGTAAAAGGAGTCATCCTGCACCAGAATGTCGCAGTGTCGAAATGACATGTCGGGTTGCAAGACCTGTCCATTGGCAAAAAGTTTGAACATCTGGCAAAATCCTTTGTCTAAAAACGCCCAAATTGTGGCGTTTCGGTTTTGATCTCTTTTAAGAACAGGTCCCAGCTCTTGTCGGCGAATGCCATGCTGATAAAGTGATTCCCAATATCTTCAAGATACTGAAGAAAAGTTATGCGTTGCAGGTCTGGTTTAAGAGTTCTTACTTTGCCGAAGCTCTTGTAGAATTCATCGGTGTTTCTCATATCCAATGCTGCCGTTGTGTGCCCAAAAAGAGCTTCGAGGTCAAAGTTGCGATCTTTTTCGATTGGTAATATCTGTGACCCGAGAAGAGTTCCGACCATCTCGCCCCTGAATTCAAGAGGCACCGCAAAAATAAGAAACCCGGCATAGCATACGTTTACAAAGGGTACTTTGCGTCTGAGCAATCTGTCTTCGATGTTTTTGTAGGTTTTGCGACATCTGGCCCGCCCACGATCAGTTCCCCTGATAATGCTGCAGGGACCAAAAAAATAGTCGGTTTTACAAACAACTTCGCCAGACGTGGAGCGCAGTGACAAGGCTACTCCCAGAAAATGTTCGAGTTTTTTTAAAACTTCTGGAACGTGCCCAGAAGCGAATGACACGGTAGCATTCACGTTTCTTATGTTACTGCCCGACATCTTAAGTTGTCCTTTCAACCTCTTTTATGGCTTCTCATGGCCTTGTCAGATTCTGGTCTGAGAGTTGTTCTCTTTTGTTATAGATCTTTGCCAGAGCACTACGCCCAGCAGGAGAGAATTAAATTTTGTGCTGTTGTCATCTGCTCTGGATGTAAGTACTATCGGGCAACTGGCGCCATAGAGGAGTCCTCCCATGGGCGCCTTAACAAAATATTGCAGTGCTTTATAAAAGGCATTTCCGGTATCGAGGCGAGGAACCACAAAAATATCAGCGTTGCCTTGAATTTGCCCCTTATATTTCTTTATTTGAGCAGATTCTTTACTTACAGCAAGGTCAAACGATATTGGGCCTTCGACTATCATGTCTTTGCGTTCAGACAGAGCTTTGGCAACCTTATCCCCAAGGATGGTCGATGGCATTTTTTCTGACACCTTTTCGTTCGCTGCCAATAGAGCCACTCTGGGCGGGTTGCCTGAGAACATTGCAAATGCTTCGACGGCGTTTTCTATCTCTTTGATCAAAGTTTCTTCGTCTGGTGCAATGCACATAGCTGCGTCGGTAAGGATTCTCAGTCCGGGCTGACCGGGAAATTCGAAAAAGGCCAGATGCGACAGAATCGGGTTTTTGCGTAGCCCTTCGGTTGAGTGCAAGACCGCTTTTAACAGTGTGGAAGTTGCTACCAGGCCCTTCATCAGGATGTCACTGCGTCCTTCGCGAACTTCTTTAACAGCCTTGGCACAGGCTTTTTTCTCATCAGTTTCGTTGATAATTTGCACATGCTCATGACGAGCTAATTCGCCGTACATGCTCTTGATTTGCTCAGGGTCTCCGATGAGAGTTGCCTGCAGAATGCCAGTTTTGACGGCATGACATATTGCATAGGCACAGGCTTCATCGTTTGCCAGTGGAACCGCAACCCGGCACTTTTTATCGGGGTTAAGGGTACTTACCAGATTGCTGAAAAAATTCTCGCTCATGTTAACCTTCTCCGTTCGTTATGTGGCTTTTATGGCTTTGACCATTAGAGCCACGATCCCGCGTGCTCACCTGGTGAAAAAATCAGATCATGCCGGGTATTCGCAGGGCTCAGTCTCGTTGCGTAACACCCGCAGAGCACCCATTGCCAGTGCTGAGAGTTCGTCTTCGCCTGGAACAACGTGAATTGGTGCGAAACATTTTACGTAACTGCTGACACTTTCCACCAGCGAAGGGCATTTAGCGCCGCCTCCAGTCAGAATTATGCGGCGCACTTGACCGCGCAGAACAGCGACATAGGAACCGATTTCTTTGGCAATCTGATAACACATGGCTTCAAATACTTCTTTGCTCTTTTGATCGCCATCTTTGATTCTGTTCTCAATTTCAATGAGACTGCTGGTACCAAGGTGATTGACCATCCCACCACGACCTACCAGCATTTTCTTGATTTCTGACTCGGTATGCTTGCCAGAAAAACACAGGTTTGTCAGCTCAATAGTCGGCAGTGCTCCGGCTCGCTCTGGGGTAAATGGGCCGGATTCGAGTCCGTTGCTGACATCTATGCACCGGCCTTTTTCGATAGCTGCTACTGAAATGCCGCCGCCAATGTGAGCCACGACAAAATTGTCGTCTTTGAGCTCGAAGCCTTCTTCGCGGCAGGTCTGGCGTATAACTGCCATTATGTTCAGGGCGTGCCAGAGAGGGCGGCGGGGAATTTCTTTGAGACCGGTATAACGGGCGATATTCTGGAGCTCATCAACAACTACTGGATCAACAATAAATGCTGGTATGCCATAGTCTTTGGTGAAACTGTTAGCTAGAAGAGCTCCCATATTACTGGCGTGTTCGCCATACCGGGAATTTTTCAGGTCATCTATAATCTGTGGAGTTACTCGATAAGTGCCGCTTTGCATTGGTTTGAGCAGGCCGCCGCGGCCAACAACAGCTGAAAGAGTATGTGGCTTGATATTCTGCTCAGACAGAAATTCATCCATGGCGCGCCTTCTAAAATCGACCTGGTCTATAATTTTAGGGAAACATGCGATTTCTTCTGCGGAATAGTTGATTTTTTTTTCGGCAACCATCTGTTCGTTGTTGAAAATAGCCAATTTGCTGGATGTAGAGCCAGGATTCACTACCAATATTTTGAAAATTTCTGTCATTGGATAATTCCTTTCCAGGATCGTTCTATTATTTGTTAAAGAATCTTAGCATCGGGTAAATCAGCTGTCAACGAAAGCGCAAAAAAGTCGAAATAACGGCGCTAGATTGTAAACGTGGCGCTGAAAAAGGGATTGCTGTTTTTTTCTTCGGCTATTCTGGTCTCTGGGCCGTGACCTGGAAACACATAGCGGTCTGACAGCGAAAAAATTCTATCATTTATCGCCTTGATCAGCTGTCTGCCATCACCGCCAGGAAAATCCGAGCGCCCGACAGAACCGGCAAAAAGAGTGTCGCCAGAAAAAACCATGCCCGGAAATATCAGTATAAGACCGCCACGGGTGTGGCCAGGTACCGCTGCTAGCAACCCTTGTGGCCCGAGTTGATCTTTGTCTTTGAGCACAATGTCTGCTTCGCTAAGTGATATTGGCTCGCCAAGATATACTGACAGGTTAAGATCCGGGTCACCGAGCATGGGAGCATCTTCCTGAGAAATGGCAACTTTTGCCTGACTTAACTTGTGGCGAAAATAATCGACTCCGGCCAGATGATCAGCATGTCCGTGGGTAAGAAAAATTGTAATTTCACTGAAGCCAAGCTCGTTTATGCGACTCAACAGGGTGGGGGACTCATCGGCGGGGTCAATGAGCAACGCCTGATGGCTTTCGGGTTCGTAAACTAGATAGGTGTTTACCTCTAGCGGTCCGAGGATGTAGCGTTCACAGGTTAGATTGTGACTTTTGAAGGTGACCATTATTTCTCTCTATTCGGCATACTCGGGCTTTACTACCCCGATGTAAGGCAGATTGCGAAGATATCCTCTGAAATCAAGTCCGTAGCCAACGACAAACTCGTCTTCGAGTTTGAATCCGCAATAGTCAATCTTTATGCCCTGCTGCTGGTTTGAAGGCTTGTGGCACAATACGCAGATTTTTATGCTGGCAGGTTTTCTGTCGCCAAGTATTTTAACCAGATAAGACATGGTCAGACCGGAGTCGATGATGTCTTCTACGATCAGAACGTGTTTGCCTTCAATGCTTTCAGACAGGTCTTTCTCGATTTTTACAATTCCCGAGCTCTGGGTGGAATGACCGTAGCTGCTCACAGCCATAAAATCAAGCTTTTGCGGCAAAGTAATCTTGCGACACAGATCGGATGTAAACAGAAAGGCACCCTTAAGAATGCACACGATTACCAGTTCTTGACCATGATAATCCTTGCTGATTTCCTGCCCAAGTTCGGCAATGCGCTCTTGAATGGCAGTCGGGTCGATGAGTATCCTGTCTATGTGTTTGTCGAGTGTAATTTGTTCAGACATTGAGTTTTGCCCATCCCAGTGTTTTTTTAAGACCTTCGGCGAGTGATATTTCTGGTTGCCACTGCAAAAGTGCTATGGCTCTAGAAATATCTGGCTGACGGCGTTTTGGGTCATCCTGGGGCAGTGCCCCAAAGTGGAGTTTCGCGTTAGAACCAGTTAGTGCAATGATTCTTTCGGCAAATTCTTTGATCGTAATTTCTGCCGGGTTTCCAACATTTATCGGGTTTTGGTCACTTTGCTCCATTACCTTGATCATTCCGCGCACAAGATCGCTCACGTAGCAGAAACTTCGCGTCTGACTTCCATCGCCATAGATAGAGAGAGCTTCTCCCCTAAGTGCCTGCGAGATAAATGCTGGCACAACTCGCCCATCATTTAGACGCATTCTCGGCCCATAGGTGTTGAATATTCTTATGATTCTGGTGTCAACGTTATGAAAGTCGCGATAAGCTACAACCAGAGCTTCGGCGAATCGTTTTGACTCATCGTAGCATCCGCGTGGACCAACCGGGTTAACGTTGCCCCAGTAGCCTTCGTGCTGAGGGTGAACTTGCGGGTCGCCATAAACCTCAGACGTTGATGCCAGCAAAATGCGTGCTTTTTGAGCCTTTGCCATGCCAAGCAGATTATGAGTTCCCAGGGCGCCAACCTTTAGAGTCTGTATCGGCATTTTCTGGTAATCGATTGGACTTGCAGGTGAGGCCAGATGATAGATGCGGTCGATTTTTTCTGCCAGAAAAATCGGTTTGGTGATGTCGTGTTCAACGATATGAAGACTTTCAGAAGATGCCAGGTGCTCAAGATTTTTGCGTGAGCCGGTAATGAAATTATCAATGACTACAACCTTATGGCCCTGAGTAAGAAGTTCTTCGGTCAAATGTGAGCCGATAAAGCCTGCTCCGCCGGTAACCACTATTCGCATAATCTGCTCCCTGTCTTGAGGTGAAATCAGTTAAGCATCAACCATTTAAAAGGTCAAGATGAAATTTGGAACCTTTTCGGCAGGCAGGTAGTCAATAGAAGTGTATTCGATACAGGAGGCGCTATCTTATGAAAAATAGAATAACTTGTATGGTTCTTGTAATGGCACTGTTTATGACTTCTGCATGCTATGCCAGGTCAGCATCTCCAGGACTGGAAGCTGCTTTGTCGATGCAACAGGCATTTGTAGATGTTGCCAGGCAGCTCAAGCCGAGCGTTGTAAATATTCAGGTGGAAAAAAACCTGAGCGGAGGTATTCGTTGGACTGACCCGACAAACCAGCCGAATGAAGAGCTAGAAGAACTTTTTAAACACTTTTTTAAAGGGCCTCAGCGCTTCAAACCCGAGCAATTCAAGGCACAGGCTGCAGGCTCCGGACTGATCATAAATGAAGATGGTACTATTCTTACTAATAATCATGTCGTCAAAGATGCTATAAAGATCAGGGTAAAATTGCATGATGGCAGCGAATTTGAAGCAGAAATAATTGGTCAGGATCCGCAGACGGATCTGGCTGTAATCAGAGTAAAAGCTGATAAAACACTGCAGGCCGCCAATTTCGCTGATTCTGATAATGTGGAAGCTGGTCAGTGGTGCATGGCAATCGGCAACCCTCTCGGGCTTGAACAGACTATTACCGTGGGTGTGGTGAGCGCGGTGGGACGCTCAGGCATTGGCGCGAGTGCGATAGAGGATTTTATTCAGACTGATGCAAGTATTAATCCTGGAAACTCAGGTGGTCCTCTGGTCAATCTTAACGCTGAAGTCATAGGTATTAATACATTGATATTCAATGCCCCTGGCTCGGGGATCGGCTTTGCAATTCCTTCAAGTCTGGCATCGAGAATCGCTTCTCAGATAGCCGGTGGCGGCAAAGTTCAGCGACCTTATATTGGTATCAGCATGCAGGCTCTTACGGAAGAATTGGCCGGTCATTTTGGCATTGCTGATCGTGATGGTGCTGTGATTATGCAGGTTGCAGAAGGCGCTCCGGCGGCAAAGTTCGGGCTTAGAGCTATGGACATTATTCGAAAAATTGATAATCAGTTGATGAAGAATACCAATGATGTGCAAAAATATATTTTAAGCAGAGATGTGGGCGCAGAAGTGAATTTCGAAATTCTGCGCAATGGCAAAAAAGAAAACATTAGTGTCAAACTTGAGCAAATGCCCGATAATTATGGCCTTTCCGCGGAAGATAGTGCGTCTATCTCTCCGAAGGCTAAGAGCGACGAAAGCAAAATAGAAGAGTTCGGGTTCAGTCTCCAGAAAATGGCCCCGGAGGTCGCGCGTTCTCTTGGGATAAGCGGCAACTCAGGGCTTGTTGTTACGGATGTAAAGGAGGACTCATCTGCCGACAAGGCTGGCCTCAAGCCTGGAGATATACTCAAACAGATCAATGGCGTCGAGGTTGTAGATGCAAATGATGCAGAAAAGGCATTGAAAGAAGGTGGAAAAAGTAACAGTTCTGTTTTTCTGATTAATCGCTCCGGAACTCCAATGTTTCTGGTAATTCAGCTCGGCACTAAAGATTAAGAGGGTTTCGAAGGCAGACAAATCAATCTTCTCGCCGCGGGCTGCTCCACACTGTTGGGGCAGCCCTTCCTAATTATCGACATAGTAGATTATCTGGGGGGTTCAGCAAAACATAAGGGTTGCCGATAGCTAGTTTGCAAAGAATTCGCAGGGAGCTGAAGGTATGTTTAAAGAACTGTCAATAGCTATTGCCTTAACCGTAATATTTTCGATCGGAGTCGGCATCCTTTTCGTAAGAACGCTGATAGAAATGCTCGAGCTGTTTTTTAACGGTGAGCTCGACAAAAATGAGCCTGCTGCCTCAAAAGGCAGAAATAAATAATCAGTTGTTCAGAACCCCATATATGGAACAATAAAAAAGTCTTCGTTTATTTTTGTAGATAATCGAGTGTCTGTCGCCGCACGGGATTCTGGTATTTCATTGGTATACCAACTTTGGCGATCTGTTTTTGATTGAAAGTAGACATCGTTGATTTGTCTCGCGTCGTAATAAAATACGGCAAGAATTCATGAACGCATATGGGCAAGCGCCCGTCTTTTTTTTCAACAAAAAGACGAGATCATCCGCGATTTGTCGCTGGTATTCTGAATAATCAGCGAATTCAGATCACCAGAAATCCCGGTCAAAAGAGAATCCCTACATGTTGCGCCGATATTGTCCACCCACCTTGTAGAGAGCTGCACTGATCTGGCCGAGCGAGGCGACTTTGACTGTTTCCATCAGCTCGGCAAAGATGTTGCCGCCACTTTCCGCTGCTTGCTGCAGTCGTTTTAGTGCCTCAGGAGCTTCTTTCGCGTGGTTAGCCTGGAACGCGTGCAGACTGTTGATCTGGTGGCGTTTCTCTTCTTCAGTTGAGCGGGCCAGCTCACCTGGTATCTCATATCCATCTTTCCCGGTTTTCGGGTTCAGGTAGGTATTGACGCCAATGATTGGTAATTCACCGGTGTGTTTCATGTGCTCGTAGAGCATAGATTCTTCTTGTATTTTTGTCCGCTGATACAGGGTTTCCATCGCTCCGAGCACGCCGCCGCGCTGGTTGATCTGCTCAAACTGTTTCAACACTGCTTCTTCGACCAGATCGGTCAGTTCCTCGATAATGAAGGCGCCTTGCAGCGGGTTCTCGTTCTTTGCCATTCCCAGTTCTTTGTTAATGATCATCTGGATTGCCATGGCTCGGCGCACTGATTCTTCTGTGGGGGTGGTGATCGCCTCGTCGTATGCGTTGGTGTGCAGCGAGTTGCAGTTGTCATAAATTGCCATCAATGCCTGCAGAGTTGTACGGATATCATTGAAGTTCATCTCCTGGGCGTGTAGAGATCGCCCGGAAGTCTGGATGTGATATTTGAGCATCTGGCTTTTGGTGTTGGCACCATAGTGTTCACGCATCACCACCGACCAGATGCGCCGGGCTACACGACCGATGACCGTGTATTCGGGGTCGAGGCCGTTGCTGAAGAAGAACGAAAGGTTGCCAGCAAAATCATCGATATGCATGCCGCGCGACAGGTAATACTCGACGAAGGTGAAGCCGTTGGAAAGAGTAAAAGCCAATTGGCTGATTGGATTGGCGCCAGCTTCGGCAATGTGGTAGCCGCTGATCGACACCGAGTAGTAGTTGCGTATCTTCTGATCGATAAAATACTGCTGAATGTCGCCCATCATGCGCAGGGCAAATTCGGTAGTAAAGATACAGGTGTTCTGCCCCTGATCTTCTTTAAGGATGTCCGCCTGCACCGTGCCGCGCACTGTCTGCAGCGTGTGACTATGGATCTCCGCGGTTTCCTCGCTGGACGGGTCACGTCCTTTTTCGCTGCGGAATTTATCAACCTGTTGGCGGATGGCGGTGTTCATGAACATCGCCAATAACATTGGTGCTGGACCGTTTATAGTCAATGACACAGAGGTCATGGGATCGCAGAGGTCAAAGCCAGAAAACAGAATGTCCATGTCGCCCTGAGTACAGATCGAAACCCCGGACATGCCAACCTTACCATAGATGTCAGGGCGCTCATCCGGGTCTTCGCCGTATAGGGTGACGCTGTCAAATGCAGTTGAGAGTCGTTTGGCGTCATCGTCGCGCGTCAGGTAGTGGAAGCGGCGATTTGTGCGTTCTGGCGTGCCTTCGCCGGCAAACTGGCGTTTGGGATCCTCTGCGGTGCGCTTGAAAGGGAAGAGACCGGCAGTATATGGGAAAAATCCCGGTGCGTTTTCCTTCATGCACCAGCGAATGATCTCGCCGTAATCGGCGTAATTAGGCAGGCATACTTTGGGGATGCGCGTTCCGGAAAGGGTTGTGGTGCTCAATTCGGTGCGGATCTCCTTGTTGCGAACCTTGGTAATCATCACCTCTTGCCGGTAGGATTCTTTTAGTTCTGGCCATTTTTGCAGCAACTTGCGGTTCTCTTCAGTCAGTTTACTCTCGGTCTGTTCAAGCAGGGTCTTAAGCTCGGGAATCTGGCAACCACATTTTTCGGACAGCAGATCGCGAGCTCCGGCAAGCTGGTATAATTGCTTTCCGATCAGGCTCTGTTCTTCGACCTTTTTGCGATACGCCCTGGCGATGTGAACGATTTCGGCCAGGTAATTGACCTGGTCAGGCGGGATGATCTGCTGGGCGATGCTTTGCCCCTCACCGACTATCAGTTGGGATTGCCAGCCGAGGCTGCATTTATCGTTGAGCTTGGCGATCAATGCCAGGTAGAGGCGGCTGACACCGATGTCATTAAACTGACTGGCAATGGTGCCGTAGACTGGCAATTCTTCATCGCCTGCATCGAAAAGATGACGGTTGCGCCGATACTGCTTGCGTACGTTGCACAGGGCATCTTCGGCCCCGCGTTTCTCCATCTTGTTAAGAGCCACCAGGTCAGCAAAGTCGAGCATGTCGATCTTTTCCAGCTGGGTTGGTGCACCGAACTCACTGGTCATCACGTAAAGTGATAGGTCGCAGATGTCGACAATGCCGGCGTTGCCTTGCCCGATGCCGCTGGTTTCAACTATGATCAGGTCATAAGCGGCAGCCTTGAGCACGTCGAGCGCTTCGCAGATCGCTGCCGAAAGTTCGCTGCGTGAGTCGCGGGTTGCCAGTGAGCGCATGAACACTCTTGGGGTGTTGATGGAATTCATGCGGATACGGTCGCCGAGCAGCGCGCCGCCGGTACGCTTGCGTGTCGGATCGACCGAGAGAATAGCTACTGTCTTTTCCTCAAAGTCGCGTAGAAAGCGGCGTACCAGCTCGTCAGTCAGAGAACTTTTCCCTGCTCCACCGGTACCGGTAATGCCGAGAACCGGTACTTTCCCGGCCATTTTGCGAATCTGTTGTTGCGTAGCCTGTAACTGCTCGTTCGGTTGTTGAACCAGCTGTTCTGCAGCAGTGATCAATCTTGCTACAGCCTGTGGGTCGCGTTTTGGCATCATTTCCAGATCGTGTGCGAGCTTATGTGGCGGTGCGAAATCACACTGCTCCAACTGGTAGTTGATCATTCCTTGCAGTCCCATGCGACGACCGTCTTCGGGAGAGAAAATCTTGCAGATGCCGTAAGCTTCCAGTTCTTTTATCTCGTCCGGCAGAATAACACCGCCACCACCACCAAATATGCGTACATGTCCAGCGCCCTTTTTCTGTAGAAGATCATACATGAACTTGAAAAATTCCATGTGACCGCCTTGGTAAGAGCTAATGGCAATTCCTTGAGCATCCTCCTGGATCGCAGCGTTGACAACTTCGTTTACCGAACGATTATGTCCTAGATGAACCACTTCGGCACCGGAATCCTGCAGGATCCTGCGCATGATGTTGATTGAAACATCGTGTCCATCGTAGAGGCTTGTCGCAGTAACGAAACGAATAGGGTTTTTGGGTTGGTAAGCAGACGGTTCCATGTGGGAGACTCCTCTAAGTGTTGCAGGTGTTTCGCTGTGCGTGCGACAGTTGCGTTATGTCAAATGTTGCCGAGGCAATTGGTTGATCAACTGGGTATTTATTGGACAGAGATTTGCTTCTCATGCAGGAAAGATACACGTCTCAATTTAGAGAGTCAAGGGTGTTTTGCAAATATTCATTCAATGGAGTGCCGGGTCCGGGAAGAGCTTGCCGGATGATAGAATGTTTTCGATCTTATTTTTGTAAACCTGGCTTGGAACTGGTTATTTTCATTGCGCAACCGCATTCCGGACAAATGGACTTGTTGCTTGCGAAAGGTAGAAACAATAGGTGGATCTTATGCCCTTTGGCCAGGTCACGTATCCCGAAGTGTTCATTTGGTGCGAGGCCTTGGTGTGGACTCGCTGAGAGTGTCAATTGCGCAGGGTACCGTGGATAGAACAATGAAAAAGTCTTCGTCCATCTTTGTAGATGATCGAGTAATTGCCGCCGCGCGGGCACTCTGGTATTTTTTGTAGAGCACCTACTTTGACGAGCTGTTCTGGATTGAAAGTGGACATGCGGGTTTTTGTCTTGCGGTCATAAAAAAGTACGGCGAGAATCAATGAGCGCATACGGGCAAAGCATTTTATCCGAAAGTCCTTTTCATATTCTTCGATTTTGTCGCGAGATTCCTGATAATCGGTTCTGGCGCGATTATATGTCTTGAACAGATCCCTTCCTTTTTGAGTGTCTATTTTGGTGGTGTCTGACTGAGAAATTCTTTGAATCAGATCAAGATATGAACTTTGGTAGTTCTGATGAATCTCTTGAAATTTGAGCTGTTCGAAGAGAGTACGTTCGCCTTCGTCGTCTATGGTTATCGGTGGTCCTCTGAATGAGCTGGGATCAACCACTACGACCGGGGTTTTCCACTGCAGCCAGCTTCCGGCAAACGCAAAAACTGCCAGGAAGACGAAAATCATCCCCAGCCAGTAGAATGCCTGTCCAGAAAAAATATCTTTGCTATTCACTTTATTCGGTTAATATAATAATGTCTTTGTCTTCAGCTGTCAATTTAAGTTACGAGAGGAGCGGCGTAAAATCTTTTTATTGAATTTGGACAGTCAAGAATACTTATGTTATAATCCGGGTTCATAAGTACACGGGGGGAGAGTAAAAATGTCTGACGAATCCAAAAAGACCGTCTTCAGAAAAATCATAATTCCCGATGAAATGAAGAAAAAATTTCTGGTTGGAAATTCTGCGCCATACCTAGGTAAGCCAATAGAGCTTCCTGCTGGTTCGTCTTTTACAATTGGCCGCGAAGATGGCAGGACACTTCAACTGCCCAGTGATATGGTCTCTCGACTTCATGCTACTATTGAGGCTCGCGAAGGCAACGTAGTGTTGACCGATCAGGACAGTTCGAACGGAACTTATCTGAATGGCGAAAAAATCAATTCTCTCAACGCTTATGTGCTTTCTCATAAAGATGTTGTTAAATTTGATACTTTTGAGTTTATTTATGTGGATACCGCTATTGGCGACATCTGGCAAACGCTCAAGCCGCTTTCGCGTGAGGGTTCGCAGATTGTTTCCTTTTACAGCCCCAAGGGTGGAACTGGCATCAGTTCAATCATTGTAAATCTTGCTCACATTCTGGCTCAGAAATCGGAGATGAAGGTTGCGGTAGTTGATCTTGATCTTCGTTTTGGCGATATTCTCACCTTCATGAATGGCAAACCTGGCCTGACTATTATTGAAGCTATAAGAGAGAGCGAAGTTACTCCCGAAAATATTGCCACCTACATGCTTAAAGGCCCAGACTTTGATTATATGGCAGCTCCCAAAAAGTCTGAACATGCAGATCTTGTTAATGCGAACCATGTTAAATCGATTCTATGGAGTCTCCAGGCCAAATATGATTTCGTACTGGTAGATCTCAAGAGCGAGATCGACGATCTTTCTATAACCGCCTGGGAACTATCTAATCTGATTTTTCTGGTAGCCCAGCCAGAAATAGGTCATTTGTTGGCTGCACGACGGGTAATCGAGATTATGAACACTTTTAAATACCCTGAGAGCAAGTTCAAGTTGTTGATCAATAAAATCGGCCGCACCGGCGCGATCAGTTCTGAAGAGGTTAAGGCTTTTCTCAAAAAAGATATCATCACATTGCCATATGCTCCGGATGATGCAATTGCCACCTCCAATAATGGCAAACTGCTGCTCGACGAGAGACCTTCATCTCCTTTCACGCAAGGTCTTCTGAATCTTAGTCGCCTGGTTGTCGGCGAAGAAGCGATTGCCGAAGAGGGCGGGATTTTCTCAAAACTTAGGTCGATACTAGGTCTTTAAAAGAGAGTACACACTTGGCAGATTATTGCGATAAACGGGCTGGCAATTACACCATACTGAGAAAGATTGGTGACGGCGGTTTTGCTACCGTTTATCTTGCTCAACATTCAGTTCTTGAAAAAAAGGCTGCTGTAAAATTTTTGCTTGAAGATTGGGTTGACGAGGCTGACGTAGTAGCGCGCTTTTTCGATGAGGCGCGTACCATGGAGCGTTTGCACGATAATCCCCAGATTATCAAGATTATCGATATCGCAACCGTAGAAAAGTGCGCCGAAGAGGGCTTGCCACCTTATTTCATCATGGAATATGTCGATGGACGTTCACTCGAAGAATTTGTTAAATCAGATGAGTCGTTTACGCTCGAAGACATTATTAAAATAATGACCTGCGCCCTGTCGGCTCTGCAGCATTGTCACAATCTGGGTGTTGTTCATCGCGACGTTAAGCCCGGCAATTTTATGATAACCAAGAGCGGCGATGTTAAGCTTACAGATTTTGGCATCGCCAAGGCGACCATCAACACCAGTAAGACCGGTGAGGGGTTGACGCTTGGCTCGACCGATTATATGTCGCCCGAACAGGCTCTTGGCAAACGCGATCTCGACTATCGCTCAGATATCTATTCCCTCGGTGTGTCTCTTTATCAGATGGTCTGTGATCGCTTGCCATTTATCGGTGACAGTCCCAATGGGGTTGCTCTGATGCATATTCAGGAGAAGCCAGTTCCGCCAGTAGAATTGATACCTGATATTCCAATGCGTCTTAACGATATAATTGTCAAGGCGATGGCAAAAGAACGCGAACATCGTTTTCAATCATGCGACGAGATGCTCGAAGAGCTGCAAAAGCTTGATCAGCCATATGTGCCCAGTGTCGAAATGGCTGCGGTAGATATTACAGGAATGCATGATGAGCTTGTCGAGGACCATATAACCGGACTTTACTCGTCAAGTGAATCCGGCGCAACAACGAGAAAAGCAGCGATAAAACCTCCTGTTGCTCTTATTAACATGATCAGGATTGTTTTAATTTTTATCGGGTTTACCATTGTCTTTTTGATGGTTTTTAAAGGGCTGAATTATATGACCCGGACGCATCTGGTGGTAAATACTTACCCGCAGGGTGCGATGATATCACTCAACAAAGATCTGATTGGAAGCAGCCCGGTAGATTTGTATCTACAACCAATGGGCTATCTGATAAACCTTTCCTTGCCTGGGTATGCCACCGCCAGCTATTATTACAATCTCGCTGCGCGCCAGACGCTGGAACTGAACCGTAAAATGTTTCAGCTGAATCCACCTGCTCTGCGCGAATTCACAAAGCAGATGGCGCAGCTTGGAGCTATAATCGCTAAAATGCCTGGTGAGCCGCCCAAAAATCACCGTGATCTCCCAATTTACGAAGAACAGCTTGCCGGGGTAGAAAAGGCATGGGAAGAGCTTTATGAGAAATTGCGCACAAACTCTGATGATGAGAGATTTAACCGTGATTTTATAGCTTTTTGCCTGAAATATGCAGATTTGAAAAAGGCAGAATCTTTTTATGACCGGTTGGTTGGCGAAAAACCCTCTGCCATGGCTTATGCCTTTGCCGGGAATATCAGGATGCGGCAGAGAAATCCCAAAGACGCGCTCAGGCTTTATATGGAAGCCTGGACAAGAGACCAGAACAATATCTTTTTGCTCAATGCCCTCGGAGATTTCTTCATAGCCGATAAAAAGGCCGCACAGGCCAAGCAATACCTCGAAATGTCTCTATTTTTGTACCCAGAGCAGGATGAGATACGTAAAAAACTGGCTGAAATGAATTAACCGGGAGGAAATGTGCGTTATTCAGCATATGGTAATACGCATGTAGGGAAAGTCCGCGATCATAATGAGGACGCTTTTTTTGTCTCTGACGAAGAAGGCGGATACTTCATTGTTGCTGATGGCATGGGAGGTCTTGCCGCCGGTGAGGTTGCATCGAAGATAACTAAAGACACAATATCCAAGGCACTTAAAAAGAATGCTGAATCTTCGGTGCCTTTTGAGCGGATTTTACGCGATGCCTTTGAATCCGCAAATGCAAAGGTTCGAGAGGCTCTCGTTGAAAACCCATCTGCTCGCGGCATGGGAAGCACCTGTGTTGTTCTCGCCTTTAAAGACAGCGATTTTTATATTGCTTATGTTGGCGACAGTCGAATATATCTTTTTCGTAATCAGCATCTCAAGCAGATAACCCGAGATCATTCGTATGTTGAAGAGTTGTTTCTCAGGGGACTTATCACTGCTGAAGAGAAAATTGATCATCCTTATAAAAGCTCAATTACGCGTTATATCGGGCATGCCGATAAGATTGATGTCGACATAACCTCCGGTCCGTTATCTAATGACGACATTTTTCTGTTGTGTTCGGACGGTTTGTCAGGTGAAGTTACAGACAATCTAATCGAAGAAGTGTTCAAATCAACTCCGGAAATGAAAGATGGAGTTGAAAAACTGATTGAGCTTGCTCTCGAAAATGGTGGGAATGACAATATAAGCGCGATCGCGGTAAAGGTTGAAAAAAAGAAACCGGGATTCTTCAAAAAACTCTTTAGCTGGTGACAACTTGCGCTTTTCGCCCCGTTGAGCACTTCGGGTTAGCCTTGCTCTAATATGGCTGAAGCCATAAGAGCAGTGTAATCATGATAGGGCTATTCGTGGATAAAAACCTCGTTCCTTGAAATGACAGATTTCAGGCATCTGAGAAAAGCGAGTTTTAAAAATCTCTGGTCATGCAATTTTTTGAGCACAGAGATTCTGCAATATTCGTAAAACAATGAGATTGCTCAGAGCTGACTGCACCAGGTTACCTCTATCCTGTGGAACGTAAGCCACGTTCCTTTGGCTATCGGCATACTGCTTCATTGAGAACGCAGTAGTCAGGCGAGGAGCATTAGCAATTTGCCCAAGCATTGGCTTATGCAGTTGCGACACCTGCCACGGCAATCTCAACAGGCATTCATAATACTGCAGTTGCTCTGGTGAATCTTCCCGAGGAGCTGTTAGTTTAACCCAAACACTTCTTTGAGCAGCGAAAACATGTTCCAGGTGCCTTTTTCGAACTCTTCGCCGGTCAAAGTGGCGCACAATTTTTTCATGGCCATGAGAATGTCGGTGTTTTCGCTGCTTTTTGACAGCACAAAAGGTGCGCCTTTGTTGACCGAAGGTACAACTATGTTTCCCTCACTTGGAATGAAGTGGCTTATGGCATAGCGCAGCGACTTTTCGACCTTGGCTGGTTCGAGCCCCATTGATTTAAATGCCCGGTTCAGCACGACCTTAACTTTGTCGCGAGGAATTTTAAGGCGCTGCAGCAGATCCAGCAGTAGTTTGGTGTTTTTGATAAAGGTAAGTTCCATTGTCATCATAAGCATGATCATATCGCTGATTTCGAGGATCTTAAGCTCAAGATCAGAGAGTTGGTTGTGAGTATCGATTATGACAAAATCATAGTTTGCCCGCAGAATTTCGACAATCTGCTCTACCAGAAGCGGTTTTATCGTTTCTGCCAGCTCAGGCAACGGCGGTGAAAGCAGAACTTTGAGCCCGGAAGAGTGGGTGGTCAGTTGATTTTCTATGTGACTGAGCTTTAATGGCGGGCGTTCGTCTACCAGTTTGTGGATGTGCTTATCTTGCGGCAGTCCGAGCAGGATGCCCTGGTCGCCGAAGGCAAGGTTCATGTCGAGCAATACTACTTTCTTTTTCCAGTAGCGCGCCAGCATAACTGCGGCATTAGCTGCAATTACCGATTTGCCGGCGCCTCCCTTGACGTTGAAAAAGGTAATGACCTTGCCGGACTGGGTTTTGCTAAGGCCTTCTTCGAGAAGTTGAAATGCCCGGCGCGTGTAGATGTCGCGGGATTCTTTGGCAAATCCTGGGTAAAGCCCAATAAACCGCAAGAACACGTCTTTGGGCATATACATTACTTGAAATTCCTGATAGCCGATCAGTGTTGCAAGTGCGGGAGTACCATTGAGTATTTCTACTTCTCCGTAAGTGTCTCCCGGGTCCAGGCTAAAAAGCGTGTTTTTGTGCTCTCTGTGTGTTTTGGTGACGGTCAACTGGCCTTCTACAACAAAAATCAGCTCATTGAGAGCTTCTTTTTCTCTCATTATTATGGTGCCAGAAGTATATTTTTTGAAACGGCAAAGCTTTTTGAGTTTTTCGATTTCCCTGGAAGGCAGGGTGTTGAAAAAAGGAAAAATCTTGAAATCAATCATAAATGTCTCACTTGCGATTATTTAAGTTTTATACTGAAAAGAAAATACTTGTAAATCATCAATTTTGCAAGAAAAGTAAACTTTTGTCAAAAAATCAGGTAAACTATAAAAACGAGTCTGAAGGGGGATGGACAATGAAAAAAGCTGCTACGGCTATTCTTTTGCCTCTGATACTGCTTGTGGCAGTAACTGACATGGCCAGTGCCGCGACAAACCCGTTCGAGTCAGGAAATGTAAACGTTTCTGACTTTGCAAATACGCCAGCTGATGGTGCTGCTTTGGCTGCTATTGCTGCGGGCAAATCTGAAACCGGTGTTGTTGATGTTTCAGATACGCTTAACATAAGAACTTCGCCATGGGGCGATATTATCGGCAATCTTAAGGGTGGTGCCAAAGTTACCATCGTCGGTCAGACTGGCGATTGGTACAAAATTTCGGTAAATGGTAAAACCGCCTACGTTCATTCTGCCTATATTAAACGCCAGGGCGAAGGCAACAAGTCGTTAGCGCGCAGTGGCCGGGTAAATGCCAAAATAGGCTTGAATGTTCGCAGAGTTCCGAACGGTGATATTATTGGCGGTCTCAAAAATAATCAGTCCGTTGAGATTCTCGGTTTGGTAGGTGATTGGTACAAAATCCGGTGGGGCAATAACGAAGCATTTGTTCACCGGAACTATATAGACACTACATCTGCGGCAACGACAACTCCCTCCGATGGCATCGTGAAGCAGAACTTTGTGGGATATGTAACGGCTTCAGCGCTTAATGTCCGGACCTCTCCGTGGGGCACCATTGATGGTACTCTACCAAGCGGCGTTGCGGTTAAGGTGACCGGCAAGAAAGACGACTGGTTCCGAATCGAATACAACGGTAAGGTCAGGTATGTTCACAGCGATTATATTTCTAAAACCAAGGCTAGCAGTACGCAAACAGCTCCAGCCAGCACTCCTGTTGCATCGGGTTCTTTACAGAAGCGCATTGTCGCTGCAGCGCGCAATCTGATTGGCAGTACCCAGTTTAGAACCGCCGACGTTGATTACGGCAATCTGGCCTGCGCAAAAGTCGTAACTACAGCGCTCAAAAATGCGGGAGCGCTCAGTAGAGTGCAACTCAATGTCAGGTCGACAGTTGCTGATCTTAAATCCGCAGGATGGAAAGAAGTAAAAGTGCCGCCATTCGCCGAAGGCGACGTCATTACCTGGAAAACCTATGATTATACCGGGGACGGCGTTAAAGATCCCGACACCCACGTTGGTATAATTGTTAAAGAGGGTAACAGCTATAAGGCCATGAATAACTCTTCAAGTTTGCGCAAGCCGAGGTTATCTGATCCTTATTCGATCGGGCCGGTATGTAGAGTTTTGAGAAAGGTTTGATTCAATGAGTCGTAGTAAATTTGTAGCATTTGTTGCCGTGTGCTTTCTCGCTGTTGCAGGCCTATGCAGTGCTCAGCAATGGAATCTGGCGTATGGAAGCGACAGAGATAAGGTCGCGTTTTATAACTCCACCAACCCAGGATTTACCGAAGATGCGCCATATGGGCCGCTGTCATTCAGAGTTCTAAAAGATCAACTCTGGGTTCTCGATTCGCTAGGTGGCAGGGTTCTCAGTATTGATCCGAAAAGCGCTATCAAATCAGAAATAAAAATAGCTGGTTTACCCAAAAACGCGTTGCTTGAAGATTTTGCGCTGGTGTCGGGAGCATCAGGAAACCCGGAGACAGTCTGGGTGGCCGATGCAGCAGACTGCGTCATTCGCAAGCTGTCGCTGGCTAACAGTCGGGAGCTTGTCAAAATCGGCGGAAATGGCAATGAACCAGGTAAGTTTTTGCAGATCAATCAGCTCGAAGTTGACCGTGGTGGCCGTCTCTATGTCAGCGATATCGGTCGGCAGTTAATTGCCGTGTATACACCCTATGGTGAACTCGTCAGAGAGTTGCCGTGCCAGTTTAGCGGCTTTGCCATCGACAGGCAGAGTTCCCTGCATATTCTTGTTTATCGAGAAAACTATGGCTATCTGCACCGCGTTTATTCGCATCAGGGTCAGCTCATCAAAACCGTTCATATTGGCATGCCCAATTTCCAGAACCCACGAATATGGGGCGTGAACGAACAGGGCGGTCTGTTGGTTTCATTCATTCCTGAAGACGGCTTCAAGGGGCGTCTGAAGATGTTTGAATTTTCAGCTGATGCTAGAGTTCTGCATCGCCTCGAAATGGCGCCGGGATTATCTATGAACAGATTTACAGGCGTGTGTGACAACAAGATCTGGCTGGCAGTTGTTGATTTTGCAGCAGCTCCCGCCGGTGAGTTTATCGTTAAGAGTATTGACTGGGATGTGAAAAAATGAGAAATAGAGCAAACTTTGTTATATACCTGATGGCTTTTCTTCTTGTGGTGCCGCAGTTTGTCGTTGCGCAGACCCTGGTGGAACGTCAGCCTCTTTTCAAGGTGCCCTTGCCAGCTAATTCAGACGTGCTGGGTATGCGTGTGTCCGACAACAAGGTTTTTGTCGTAAATTCCGCTGGCCGTTTCGTCAGATACGATCTCGAAACTGGAGAATCTCTCAACGGCAAAGCTACAGTCGATAGAATAATTGATTTTGATGTCGTACTTGGTCAGCTCGTTTTCCTTGATGGCAATGGCAAAATTGGTGGACGTGTTCGGCCGTCATGGCCTGATCAGAGTTATTCTGCCTGTAAAATTGATGTCAGCACTGAAGGCTTGCTGCTATCAGGCGGAGATCAGGCTGTTTTTCTTGAGAAAAACGCCACGGAAGCCTATTATTTGCCTGGTCTCAGCATGATTCTGCCGATACAAAATGGCTTTGTCTGGGCTGTTCAGATGCGCGCCAAGACTGGCAATTGGGGCGCCGATCTCTATGATTCGCTTGGGAACGTGATGCATGAAGTTTATACCTTTTCGAACGTTTTTGAGCCAGCTGGACTGGAAGTCGGGCCTACAGGCCCAGAGGGCGAGCTACTGGTGTCGGCAAACGAAAATAATGTGCGAAAATTGTCTTTGATAGCTCATAATGGCTATATGTTCTGGAAAATGGATGGGCCACCAAAGCTGTTTCCGCGTGATGTGGCATTTGATAACCAAGGCAATATGTTGGTTCTCGAACTGAAAGATAAAGACATCTGGCTGATTCGCTGGAAACTGACGCATCCACAGGGCTGATATCAGTTGGCGTTCCTGTTGACGCTTAATTGCGAGGGTAAAGAAAAAATCTTTCGCGTTCCCTTGCAAATTCCTGGGTGCCGGCGCAACTGTTTCGGATTATCTCACGGGGCTTCTCGTTAGCGAGAAGCCCTTTTCTAATCAGGTCTGTGCCGGCCAGATAATCTATGAACGGGTGTTCTAGGCTGGTTCTGTCAGTGAATTCCATCTGTCCCGGGTGTGATTGCATAAGTGACCAGAGCGCGGCAACCCCTGTATAAACTGAATCGTCGATCGGGTGTTCGCATGTCAGCTTTATGCCAAAGCATTTTTCGCCGGTGAATTTGCTGAAGGTCGGTGTAAAGCTCGTTGTTGTCGCCATGACTTGTTCAGGCAGCACCGGTCTGATGCATTCCAGCCAGCGTTCAGCATTAATAAATGGTGCTCCGAGATTTCTGAACGGATAATCGCTGCCGCGTCCTTCTGAGATGTTAGTGCCTTCGAAGAGGCAGGTGCCGGGATACATCAGTGCTGTGTCTGTATCTGGCATGCTCGGAGACGGCTTGAACCATGGGAATTCAAGTCTTTCGAATTCAATCGGGCATAGATAGTCCTCGCAGCAGTAAACTGACAACTGGTTTGTCATCTTGTTTTTATCGTGCCACCATTGAGCCAGCTCGCCGGGAGTAAGTCCGTAACGCAGCGCGATTGGCAGGTGCCCGACGAAAGATGTAAAACCGGTCTGCAGCATTGGCCCTTCAACTGCTTTTCCGCCCATAATATCGGGTCGATCTAGTATCGCTACAGCAGTTCCCACCTCATTTGCTACATCCATGACGTTGCGCAGGGTTGATATGTAAGTGTAAAAACGCACGCCCAGATCCTGGATGTCGTAGACGAGCAGATCAAGGTCTTTGAGCAGGTCATGTTCTGGTTTTTTATTTTGACCGTAAAGACTGATTATGTCGACGTTAAGACTGGATTCACGGCTGTTGGCAACATGTTCGCCATCGGGAGCGTTGGAGCTGAAGCCATGTTCTGGCGTAAAGATTCTTACCAGATCAAATCGAGGATCATCGGCCAGAAGATCTACCAGATGACAACCTTCTCGATTTCTTCCGGTGAAATTAGTGACCGCTGCCACCCTTATTGGAACAGAGGAATGAGAACTTTCAAAAAAAACTTCTATGCCAGGCTTAAACATTTTGACCGAACATCCGCAATGCATCCGAAATAAGGTATAACGATCCGGTTATCAGAATTGTTCCCGCATCATTTTGACAAAATTTGTGCGCTTCAGCCAGGGTTGAAAACCATTGCCATCCTTGCGTCTCAAGACTGTCGGCAAAATCTTCCCGGGTAAGTGCGCGATTACAGGATGGTGATACAAAACACAGTCTATGTCCAAATTTTGCCAACTTCCCGGCCATTTCTAGAAGCGGTTTGTCCTTAAGGGCTCCAAAAATTATGTTAAGCGGTCCCGCTGGCGGAAATTTTTCGAGGTAGTTTGCGAGCATGGCGATGCCTTCGGCGTTATGTGCACCATCCAGCAACACTGGCGGCGTGCCTGGTATCCATTGTAGTCGCCCTGGCCAGCGTACTTTTTCTATCCCTTCTGCTATGGCCGCATCAGGAATTTCGAAGCCGTTTTTGCGCAACTGATTGATCACTTCAAGCGAGATAGCAAGGTTCTCCAGCTGGTGTTCGCCCGGCAAAGGAAAGAAAACGGGCTCGCTCTCGTTCGAGAGTTTGATAAAGTGCCCATCTGCACGACTTTCTATGAGTTCAAAGCTACCTTGTTGTCGGCAAAGAATCAGCGGACTATTCTTTTCTTTGCATACTCGCTCAAATTCCGCGAGAACCTCAGGTGACTTTTCGCCGGTGATTAGCGGGCGGTTTTTTCTCACTATACCTAGTTTTTCGCGTGCTATCGAGATTTTGCCGGTACCGAGAAACTCTTGATGATCGGTTCCTATGTTGGTTATTACAGATACTTCGGGGTTGGTTGCGTTGGTGGCGTCAAAGCGTCCGCCCAGACCGACTTCTACAATTGCCAGATCAAGTTCTGCTTCTCTAAACGCCCAAAAAGCTAAGGCGGCAACAGCTTCGAAAAAACTGGCGTGGCCGATGGAGGCTTCTTTGTCCATTACTTTGCAAACTTCCAGCAGCCTTTCTACGCCTTCTATCCAGTATTTGTCAGGAAGTGGCCTGCCAGCAAGCTTTATTCGACCCTTTATATTTACCAGATGCGGTGATGTCAGACTGCCGGTGATATAGTCAGGACAACCGGCCATTATCGATTCAGTTATAGCAGTAACTGACCCCTTGCCGTTGGTGCCACCGATAAGAACGCAGGCAAATTCGTGGTGCGGGTTTTCAAGTTCTTCGAGAATGAAATTTATTCGGTCGAGTCCGTAAGGACCATTGCGAACTCCGCGTTGCAGCAACCAGGCGCAGGCATCCGATATTTTCATGGCTTAACTTCCATAATGTGACTTAATCCCGGGGAACACTGCGGGATACGTGGCTCTAATGGCTGAAACCATAAGAGCCACCTGGAATGTAAATTCAGGCGACGTCACAATATAGCAGAAGCTCTGGCGCAAAAAAAGAGATTTATCGGCAATATTTATTCAAAGCCTTGAAAATGCCGATATAGGTAGTGTACTCTGTTAACAGGATGGTGCGCCCATGCTTTTTTTAAATCGGCCTGACCCCGACGAAATTTATGACCCCGCTGAAGACGATGACTCAGAGACAATAACCCAGAAAGTTATTGGGTGGCTCTGGTTCCTTTTTAAGCTCGGTTTTGTGTTATCTCTAATATCAGTAATCATTATTACTGGTGCCGTAATAGGGATTGTGAAGGGTTTTTCTGAAAAAATCCCGATAATTTCTGATAGCTCATATCGTCCTAATTTGACTTCACAGGTTTTTGACTGTAAAGGGCGCTTGCTCGCTAAGCTTCACGCAGAAGAGAACAGAACCCGCATTCTTTCAAGCAACGAGATTCCCGCTCACATGAAATCTGCGGTTGTGGCAATCGAAGACGAACGCTTTTACAGTCACTATGGCTTAGATCTTGTTGGTATCACTCGTGCCATGATCAAGAATATCCAGGCCGGGCGGATAGTGCAGGGTGCTTCTACTCTCACACAGCAGCTTGTGAAGAACGCATTTCTTACCAGTGAAAAAACTTTTAAACGTAAAGCTATTGAAGCGATGATGGCTTTTCAGCTTGAACGCAAATACTCAAAAGACGAGATTCTTACTCTTTATCTCAATGAAATATACTTTGGTCACGGGGCCTACGGATTAGCTGCTGCCGCAGAACTCTATTTTGGCAAAGATCCCATGGCCATGACTATCTCTGAATGTGCAATGCTTGCGGGTATTCCTAAAAGTCCAGTTGCATTTTCCCCGATCAGAAACCCCAAGAACAATGAAGTCAGGCGCGGTCTGGTTCTGGCTAAGATGGTTGAGCTGGGCTTTATTTCTCCAGCAGAGTATGAAGACGCTAGAAATGAGCTGACAGCTGTTTGTGAGATTCAGGTGCAGGACTTTAAGGCGCCTTATTTTGTGACCTATGTTCGCGATCAGCTTCTCGAAAAATACGGTGCGAATCTTGTCTACAACGGCGGATTGAAGATTCATACCTCGCTAGACCTTGATATGCAGGAATATGCCGAGAGCGCAATGGCTTCAGCGGCAATTTTCAAAGAATATCCCATTGAGAAATTTCCCGGGCTGAACGGTTCGTTGGTCTGCCTGGATCCGAAAACTGGTTATATAAAGGCCATGTATGGTGGGCGAAGTTTTGAGCAGTCGCAGTTTAATCGGGTATCTCAAGCATTTCGACAACCTGGCTCTTCATTCAAGCCTTTTGTTTATGCTACTGCCCTCGAAGAGGGCATGTTGCCTAACGATACTGTGGTTGATGAATACATCGCCTATACCAACCCCTGGACGCGCAAGGTCTGGGCACCCAGGAACTATGACCGCAAGTATAATGGCACAGTAACGTTGATGAAGGCGCTTTGTCGAAGTTTCAATATCCCAGCTGTTAAACTGATTGACCGTCTTACTCCGGCCAAGGTTATTCGATTCGTCAAGCGTCTGGGGGTTACCGCTCAAATGGAGCCAAATCTTTCTCTTGCCCTTGGATCTGGTCAGTTTACTCCTCTTGAAATGGCTTCTAGTTATGGTGTTTTTGCCAACATGGGCATTTTGTGCAGACCGCTGTCTATTATTAAAGTGGAAGACCGCGACGGCAATGTGCTTGAAGAAAATCTTACTCGAGCTAAAGAAGTTATGAAGGCTGTCAATGCTGCGATGATATGTGATATGCTCAGAACAGCGGTTGAGCGCGGAACCGGAGCCAGAGCCAGGATTCCCGGTAAGGTTGTTGCCGGGAAGACAGGCACAACAAATGACTATGTTGATGCGTGGTTTAACGGAATTACTCCAGATCTGGTTACTGTTGTGCAGTTTGGCTTTGACATGCCCAAGACTCTTGGTCACAACAAGGCCGGCGGCTCAGTTTGTGGTCCTGTCTGGAAAGCTTTTATGGAAAAAGTAATTGAAAATTATCCGAACAAGGATTTTCCAGTGCCTGATGGTGCCGTGAGAACGCGCGTATGCATGATAAGCGGCAAACTTGCCTCAAAAGGATGCCCGGCCAATGAAATTGTCAACCAGGTATTCCCGATCGAGTCACAGCCTCTGACAGAATGTCGTCACTACGGAGGTGCTGCTCAGGCGACAATTGCTGGTGAAGTTGAAGACAACAGTTCGATGCAGACCGATGCGAGCATTTTGCCTGATCCAGACTTTTTTCACAACAATTATCAGTCTGGCGTCACCGCTGACTCGCAGGCTACCCAGATTGTAAAACCGCCGGCAGTCCAGGGCCAATGGATTTCACGGGATAACCCGGATCGAGCTGTTCTGCAGCGTTGGGGGGCCGATAAGCCTATTCCGCAGGATGCTTTTCTCGACGATAGCATGGCCGATGCGCCAGCGGTAGAAGAAGATACGGAGCCAGCGCCGATGAGAGAGCCCGGCGTTGTAATTACACCGCCAAGTGCTGAGTTTCGCGATAGCTACCATTGATCCAGTTTGCGGACTTTTTGCAAAAGCGTATAATCTCATGAGATACTTGCAATGTTCAGCAAAAATGAGATTATACCAACCCCATTAGAAACAAAGATGCTCGCACAAAGCCACGAAGAATGTCATCTCGGCAGGTGTGACGACTTTGTCCCTGTGGTGCAATGACATAAGGGCCCATGGGCGAACCCAAAGGATATTGTCGTCTCGACAGTTGCGCTCCTATTCTGTGGCGCAACCGCATAAGGCCATTCATGGCCAAAACCGAAGGGAGAGATCTCGTATTCTTAGCGTCTCAGTGACTCTGTGCGAGATTTCTCGTTAACCCTGATTTTTTGACTGCGGAAGGTCTATGCAGTTGCTCGCAGGATTAACTTTTCTCTTCAAAGCTGGTTTCTGCCACCAGCATCACGTCTCTAACGATATCTAGAAGTTGGCCGACAGACAACTGGTCGGTAACGCCAAAAGTCTCAGCGTTGCGTGCAATCTTTACTCCTAGTGAGTTAAGCGCATTGGCAGGCACTGTAAGAAAATGGAAGCGCGGAATATCTGAGTATGCGCCTTCCTGGGAAAAGTCGCGGTATTGAAGATCTAGCAGATCAGATAGAAAATGAAACAGTATCATTGTTGTACTGCCTCTGGTCATATTCTTTGTTTTGGAGAAATTATGAAGGGCCTTTGTATAAAAACCGGCGGATTCGGCAGGCAGTCTGATCGCTCCAGTCTTTATCGCAATTGGTCTCAAATGTCTTATTAGCAGATCTACTGCATTGGTAATTTCTGCAAGCCCGGCTTGACGATGAGGGTCTAGTTTGCGGCGGATTCCTTTGAGGTCTGCTTCAAAACTCAGCGCAAAGGGTTTATAAAATTCGGCAGCAGGAAGTTGGTTGAGCGGACTGATGACAGCGGGTATCTCCATGTCGGCCCTCATACCCATTGAACCAAATGCAAAAATAGCCAGGAGTCCACCAAAAGCAGCTCCAGTTGCAAATTTTCTGAACTTTAGCTTCTGCAGGTAGCTGACATGATGATTGATTTTCTGCTGTAGACGAAGTCTAAAAGACATTGCCCGACCGCATCCTCCGCAAAATCTGGCGGAAGGAATATTATAATGATCGCACATTTCGCATTTTTCACGCAATGTATAGCCGCATTGCAGACATTTTCCGGTTATGTCCAGGTTTCCGTGTTCGCATCTCGGACAAAGAGAAAACATTGTTGTTGCCTCACAAATACAAATAGCTGAGCTATATATCGACAAACAGCTGGCGAGGCAACATAAAAAAAACCGCCTTGCGGCGGATTTTTTTTAAAAACGTTTAGCTGGTAATTTTTTTGGTGGTGGTGGATCTTCAAAATCCTCGTCGAAGTCTGGGAAAGGTTTCTTTTCTGGTACCGGCGCGTCTGAATCTGGTCGCCGATATCCGCCGCTCCTGGGTTCCGGGGCCGATGTTCGATTATAAGGCCTGCGATCACCGCCCATTGGTGGGCGCAGCATCGGTAGTGCGCATATATAAATAATCGATGATTTGTAGACAATTTCTACTTTGTCTTTAAAGGCGAGTGAAATTGAGAACTGGTCGTATGCTTTGAGCTTGCCGCGCAAAACAGAGCCGGTTTCGAGGATTACCTCGACCTTCATGTGCTTTTTGCGAGCCTGCGATAAGAACTGGTTCTGCACCTGTGATTTATATTGAGACATCCCAATCTCCTATGGGTTAGAAATCCAGGGTCATACTACCTTTTTTCAGCGCAAATTACAACCGTCGATTTATTTCATCCAGAAATTGCTTTTGTTTTGGTTTGCAGATCCTGGAGCAGTCCGTCGATTTTTTTTGCTTCCTGAGCTGAATCTTCTGCGAGTCTTTTCATCTCTGCGGCAACTACCGAGAAAGCACGTCCGGCTTCGCCAACGCGGGCTGCTTCGATTGAAGCGTTCAGGGACAAGAGGTTGCTCTTGCGTGCAATCTTGGTGATAACTCTGATAACATCTTCCATCTTATTGGTTGATGTTTCGAGTTGTTTGAGGTGTACATTGGTGTTTCGCAGACGTTCAGTGGTTAATTTTAAAATCTGAAATGCGATTTCCGGTACGTTTGCCAGCAGAGTACGAAAGTCATCTTTGGTTATGATCAGAAAAGTTGAATCCTGGATGGTGGCAACCGAGGCCGATCTTGGCTGTTCATCAATAATCGCCATATCGCCGATAACCGCTCCCTTGCCGAGAGCAACCAGAACCGAATCCATGCCGGCACTGTTCCGTTTAAGGATATTGACTTTACCGCTTTTAATTATGTAGAGAGCGTCACCTTTGTCGCCTTCTTTGATAACAGTAGTTTTAGACGGAACCTGCTGTTCTATCGTAATTGCCGCCAGATCAAGAAGCGCTTTGTCAGAAAGACTTTTGAAAAGCGTAACCTGCTGAAGAAATTGAATTTTTTCAATACCGGATTCTGTAGCCATGCAATCCTTCTAGGGCGATTAAGATGAGTCTATATCCTAACATCGTTAGAATATTGTGTCAATCGGCCTTTGGCTAAGAATTCATTATATTTAAAAAACAAATTTATAGAGTAAAGAAGTCTTTGCCGGTCTGTAAAACCACGCTGGGGCTGCGTTCATTGCACAATGCGTGTCTAAGTCTGGCTGCATTTACATGACTTTTGAGGTAACCGAACAAATGCACCCTGAATAGCGGGACTGCTGTCGGTCCATGCTCCATAAGCATGTCTATGAGGTGGTGCCGAAAAATTTTCCATTTTATATGATTGTCCTGGTAAAATTCATGCCCCAGAAGTTGTGAGAAAAGCCATGGTTTGCCAACGCAGCCTCTGCCGATCATAAAACCATCGCAGCCGGTTTGTTCGGCCAGTTGATCGAGATGTTCGGGTGCCGAGATGTCTCCATTGGCTATAAAGGGGCGCGTTCCGCACAGATCCTTGATTCCCTGCAGATGTTGCCACTGTGCGGTTCCAGAATAGCCGGCCTGCCTGGTTCTTGCATGGACGGTAACAGCCTGTGCTCCTGCATCGAGAACAACTTTTACGAAGTCAAGAACATTTATGCTGCTCTCGTTCCAGCCAATACGGCATTTTATGGTAACAGGTAGTTTGACAGCCTGCGAAACAGCTTTGATTATGCTGGCAGCGAGGTCAGGGGTTTTCATAAGTGCCGAGCCTGCACCGGTTTTAACCACCTTTGGAACTGGGCAACCCATGTTCAGATCAATGACATCACATATTTGTAGTTCTTCGATAAATGAGGCGGCCTTGGCCATAATTTGCGGATCTGCTCCGAAAAGTTGTACAGCGTATGGACGCGTCTGACCCTGAAATCTAACCATATCGATGGTCTGTCGGCTTTTCAGGGTTATTGCCCGGGCACTGGCCAGTTCAGAAACCGTAAATCCGGCGCCGAGTCTTGAACAGAGCAGGCGAAAAGAGCCATCGGTTACGCCGGCCATTGGAGCGAGAACAAGGTTGTTAGGCAAAGTCAGATTGCCAATTTTTAGCTGCTTTACACGGTTTAAGACAGGGTTGCTGGCAGCAGGTGTTTGCAGGGTGGTGGCAAATGGTGCTGCAGGGTCATCAAGCCACTGGAGCTCTTTGTTATAAGAACTCTGAAGCATCAGGGCTGAGGTTTGTCGGCAAGGCTGTCTTCGTAGATAAATGAGCAGTTTCGGCCACGGCCTTTGCACTCGTAAAGAGCCATGTCTGCTTTTTTAATCAGAACGCTTTTGACGCTGGCATGGTCCGGGAACGTGGCAATGCCAAGTGATACAGTAACCTTGAGAGCCTGTTCCTGCCCTTGAAAGTCATATGCTTCAATGGTTTTGCGCAGTCGTTCAGCTACCAGATGTGCGCCTTTGGCATCAGTTTCTGGCAGGATTATTGTAAATTCTTCTCCGCCATAGCGTGCCGGTATATCAACCGTTTCGCGAATTGTTTGTTTAACCAGCTTGGCAACTTCTATCAATACGATGTCACCTTGCTGATGACCATAGGTGTCGTTGAACTTCTTGAAATGGTCAATGTCGAACATGACAAGTGAACAGGCTGTGTGGTATCGCCGTGCGCGGACCATTTCTTCTTCGAGTCTGCCCTGAAAGTAGCGGTGAATGAACAGTTTGGTAAGACCATCTGTAATCGCCAGTTCATAAAGTCGGGCATGCTCGACGGCCATGGCTGCCTGCTGTGCCAGTGCTTCCAGGAGGCGCTGATCTTCTTCGGTGAATGGCTCATTGTTTTCTTTGTTGACACCGTTTATTACTCCGGTTACGCGGTCCTTGATCTTAAGAGGCACAGAAATCAGGTTGACAATAGTTTTTTCAGATTCTGCTGTGCAGTCAAAGCTTTTAAACAAAGGATCTTTGTGACCTTCATTAACAATAATGCTGTTGCCGGTTTTAAGCACGGTGCCGGCCACGCCTTCGCCGGACTTGATTCTGATCGCGGTTTGAGTGTCTAAGACTTTATTGTCTTCATCGGCACCAAAGACAATCTTGGTTTCAAGTTCGTCGCCGGAGCCAGTTTGAAGCATGATCGAACAGCGCTGGGCTCGAATTGCCTTGCCGGCCATTTCAAGGATTTGTTTGATCAATTTGTCGGTGTCGCTTTGAAAGTTCATTGCCTGACTGGCTTTGAACAGGGTTTCTATTTCAAAAATTTTGCGGTCCAGCGCGCGGTTGTTTGCTTCGAGTGCGTCAAGCATCTCATTGAAACGATGCGCTAAGGTGCCGATTTCATCGTTTGAAGACGATTTTATACGGTAGCTTAGATCACCGCTTTCAATTGCCTGGGTGCCTTCAATGAGATTGTCGAGCCCTTTGGTGATAAACTTTGCCAGTATGACAGAGAGAACTATACCTGCCAGCAGTCCGATCATGGCAATCACAAATATCTCCCAGCGGCTGACAGACTTGGCGTCTGTGAGTCGGGCAAAGCCGAATCGCAGGATTACTGTGCCAAACTTTGAAGTGCCGACCTTGATGGGTGCTATATAATCTACAAATTTACCATCTTCCGACAGGAGTATGCCCGGAATCTCGAATTTATCGATAGTTTTGCGCAATGAATCGTTTGCCATACGGCCTAACAGGCTGTCAGCATCGCCTCTGAGGCGATGCGCAAGATAGCGCCCGTCGAGATCAAGTATTGAAATCTCCTGTACATCCTGGCCACCAGCAATAATCCTCTCCGTATAAGGAACCAGGGCATCATAAGACTGGCTTATTATCGGATCCTGACAGGCGATGGCGAGGGTTGATGAAAGCAGCAGCCCTGATTCATCCATTAATTTAGTCAACAAAGTTTCTTCTCTTCGTGACGAGAAGTAAGAGTTCGCGCCGATGATGATTCCAACCAGCAGGGCAATCCCAAAGATAAACTTTATCTTTATCGAAAACTTTGTTGAGTGTTCTAGTTTTTTCACTTTCCGTTCCAGGATGGCAAGAGTTATTTATGCTGTTCTAAGAGAGTTTGCACCTTTTCTATGTAATCATAATCGGTGTCTTTAATTGGTAAAAAACCTTGAACATCAGTAAGGTCATCAAGTATTTCTTTGCCTTCGGGAGTTTTTATGCTCAAATCAAGCAGAGCTTGCTTGATTTTTTCGATTAGGTCGGGTGGCAGGCTCTTGCGGACCACAATTGGTTCATTCGTTATGTCTGGTGTTGTCGCCAGAATTGTTAACTCATCCATTTTGCTTTTGTCGCGTAGAGTGTTGCGTGCATCGTCGTAGCATGCGCCTGCATCGTATTTTCCAAGCAGCACGTTTAGGACTACAGCGTCATGCTTACTTAGAAAAGCTGCTTCAGAGAAATCTTTTTCGGTGTGGATGCCCGCTTCCAGTAAAAGTGCTTTGGGAAAGGTATAACCCGAGGCGGATTCTTTTTCGACCCATGCAAACTTTTTGCCTTTAAGGTCTTTGAGGCTTCTTATACCGCTGTCCTGTCGAGTAATTATAATGCCACGGTAAGAAGTGGTGCCAAATCTGATAGGCTTAACCAGAAGCTGAATTTCGGGGTTGTTGCGAGCTTCGACAGAGGTCATGGTTGCCAGCCAGGCTATGTCGATCTCTCCCTTTATGAGTAGATTCATTATGCCTGCGTAGTCAGAAGCTGTCTGCAGCCGTGTTTGCTTGACTCCAAGTTTTTTTGTGAGGTATTCGAGGAATTTGTTATGTTTGTGAACCATGGCCGTCGAATTGGTGAAGGGGATTCGGCCAAGTTTAAGAATCGTATTGCTGTAAGGGGAGCTCGCGGTGCCCTCAGCTGGTTCAGTCTGTTGCAACGTTTTAACTGGATCGGTTTGTGCTTGGGTGTCTTTGGGCTTGTTGTCCCCAGAACTACCACAACCAGGCAACAACAGAGTCGAAATCAGTGCGACCACCAACAGAGCAAAAGTTAATTTCTTCCCCATCAGAATTTCTCCCTTATGACAGAACTATCTGTAATGTATAACACAAACACTTTTTCAATGGCTACTACTTGTTAAGCAAAAATAGCTCTTCCTTCTAAAAACTACTGCTGATCAATTCTGCAATTGTTTTTTTACAGACCTTAATGGTATTTCAAGGGAAAATTCGATAGAGGCAGGAGTGGCGCGACTTTTTAGAATCAGGTTCTCAATGTCGTCGAGAAAGGTCAGATTGGTAATCGGCGGGATTCCTTGCGATATCAGCATTGGCGACTGCAGCAGTTTCTGCAGCTGCAGGTTGAAGTCGGAGGTTCTTATTCTCCAGAATCTCTTCAGTTTTTCCGGACTCGCCTGTCCTGCTTTAACATTGGTTTCGACATTTTTAATGTGAACCAGTTCATTGAGAAGGTTTTTCTGTGAGGCTGCTATAACCAGAAATTTTCCGGAAAGTCCAACATATACGGCGGCCTGCGGCAACATGAAGTAGCTGAGCTTGACCATCGGGAATTCGCCTGCCAATGGAGACGTAAAGATACCGGTCTGCTGGCAGAGTGTCTTGAATTTATCGAGATTGCCTCTTAGTTTCTCTATGTCCGGAACTGGTGCTACAAATCTTACGTCCGGAATACCGCCATCCCCACTTGGCTCAAGGTTTATGTAGAGAATACTTTCTCTGGCTGTGTTGGCGAGAATGTCTTTTTCAAAGTCTAGTCCAGCCGAAGCGACCATGCCAATCACAGTTGCAGACTGAGGTATGGCGAGCAGTTGCTTGAATGCTTCTGCCGGATTATCTATCGGATGGGTTTGGCAGAAAAACATCAGTGATTCTTCGTTTATAAACTGGCCAATGCTGATGTCATGCGCTATTTTATCGTTTGCCAGCTGTTCTTTCTCAGAGATAATTTTCAGTTTACCAAAGCAACCGTTGCCTGAAATTACCAGAGCAGCAGCCAGATAATCTGATGCATCAAGAATTGGCATCAGCTCTGCTTGAGCGCGCTCAATAGCAGCAGATTCGCTTATGCTCTTATCTGTGTTTTCAATTGGCTTGGCGAGCGCCTTCTTCAAGGTGGAACTTTCGCAGATAGCTCTGATTACAAGTGCCTGTGATGCCGGTTTGCATGAGTCTACGAGTTCTTGAAGAACATTCTGGTAACGCTTCAGCATGTCGCTGGCGGTTTTGTTCTGTGCTGCCGTCAGCTGAATATCGGCTGTGGGTCTGAGAAATTCTGGTCCGCCAATTTTTGAAACATCAAACAGCGATGCCGCCTGCAGAGAGACTTTGTCTGCCTGCCATTGGGTGTTCAGCGAACGCCCGAGACGTCGCAGAATTTCAACGGGGTTATTGCCGGGCTCACTCAAAAATTTTGCTTCCCGATCGATTTGATAAGCTATTACAACTGGCAACTCTGGTTGCTGCGCAGTAATCTCGCGGCACAGAACGATCACAAGAATTGATAAAACAGTGATGATATAAAAATGGCTTTGTTTCATTTGGGACTACCTCCTGCCTGCAGGCAAAATGACCATACATTTCCCGGTGAGCACTGCGGGATACGTGGTTCTTATGGCCAAAGGCCATAAGAACCACGTAACAAACTAACAGCACTTACCCGTGAATGCAAGACACTTTAATCCTTCGACTAAGTGCAAAGATTGAAATTTTGCATCATTTTCTGCAATAATATCGTATATAATGTAAAAGTAGCAGAAAATGTATCAAACCTTAAGTGAGTTGAATATGAGAAATATCGGCCGACACGGCTTTGTTCTTTATATCGTGATAACAGTGCTTTTAGGCCTTGCGATCATGGCCTTTGCACTGAACAGTTTTAAAACCGGTGCGGTGACCCAGCTTTCAAGAAACGTAGACCAGAACAGGCTGGCTCTTGTTGCTCAGTCGGCCAATGCCGAAATGATCGCCATGATCAAAAGTCGAGTTAATCTAGTTCCTGGGAGCAATATTTTCAACACGATTCGCTCGAAAGTTTTTCTGGATACAGCCTCCCCCACGCTACCACTTACTGTTGAGCTGCTTTCACCTTTTGAACCTCAGGAGACCATTAAACTGGCCAAGGTGGGCTATAATCTTAAAGTCCGCAGTAGCGCTGTTTTAAAAGTGTTTCGCCGTTCCATATACAATTCTATGTTGGCCTATAATGGCTATATCGATCTGGAGTCGAAGGCATGGCGAGAGGGAGCTGGCGAAATAACCATGGAAGCTCACGAGCGTCGCGATGTGAGGCTGATTGATCTGCGTCATACGCTCGACAAGTATGCGCTTTTTGTTAAGAACTACTGTAATGATTACAACAATACCAGTCGTCGTCTGATTATTAAGGGCGTTCGCAGTGATGATGATCCATACGATATCTCGCGTGTGTTTATAGGTAATGACAACTATCCTACATGTAAGGATCCGCGAAAAGACTTGTGGTTTGACCTCTATTACGAAGATCATAACGGTCTCAAAGGGTTTGCGAAGATTTTTGGACAGAACACTCTCACCTCTTTTCCGGGCATCCCGGCGGGTTACCCGGTATTTAACCGCTTGTTTTACGAAAATGTGAAGCCGTTTAACGCGCTTGGCGGGGTCAGTGTTGACATGTTTGTGCTTAATCCGCAGGTAGTCAATGAATTTGAGCGCGTGATAAATCTCGCTGCTGATGCGTGTATGGTGCAAGCCGGCGTTGCAACCGAGCCTTACATGGTAGCTGCGAATTTGAGGGAGAAATGCAAGAGAAGCATAGCCAAGTTGAGCAATCCAAACGCTTATGCGCAGATGATGTGCCAGGATTTTGTAGATAAAGCCAACGGGGGAAATTATTCTGCCTGTAAAGAATTCGTAAAATTGCTCAACACCTGTCAGCAGAACTGGGAGTATCGCTGGGGATACACCGATGCCGCATCACTCTGGAACGTTTACACGTCAGGTTGCCCGCCCCTAAATACAACGCTGCCAGATCGCTATGCCGGTCTTTCTTCGATAGCTATGGGTGCCGGCAATTACGGTCCTTACATGGCAGAATACCGTGAGCTGGTCGATGGAAACCAATATAACCATGAAAGATCCAGCGTTGGCGTCATGCAGCAGTTCTATGGCGAAGATAACGATGTTCCTGTGCTCATAGAAGGCAATGCCTATCTAAGATTCTTCAAAATCGCCTATCTCGATGAATTTACTGCAAATGTCCAGTTTGCCGCGCCGACGCCGGTGCCAGTAAACATAAGAGTTGTCACCAACAAGTATCTGCGTAAAGATAAGACCGGCAGCTTTTTGACTACGCAATTGGGACCACAGCTCGCTCCAAATCTGTTTGACGATAGATTTATGAAGAGCCGTGCCATAGATGAGCTTTCTTTGAATACTTTGTGGGGCGAAAAGATAAAATGCTATAATGGTAGCGGACAGCCAGACGAGTATGACCCAATGCAATCTCCGACGACAATAATTCCCAGGCCGGCGCAGCCGACAGGCAGCACGGTTGAGGCCTTTAGATTCGGTCGAGTGGTTGACTTTAAGAATGCGAGCTGGAACTATGTGTCGGCCGCTGATTTTCTGGCTGAACGTGCTCCCAACGATGGCAGAACATCCGATGGCAAAACACTCTATCTCGACGGTTTTATGTACATTGCGGCCGGTGACCTCGATTTATCTGGTGTCACCCAGTTTCAAGGCAAAGGTCTTATTTATATTCGGCAAGGCAACTGTACGCTTGGCAATCTGAAGCGACTAAACGACCCGCCGACCAGCGATTCTCTCAGAATCTATCTGCGCCGGGGTGATTTTAAGATTGATCCTGCGGTAGATAATGTCAAAATATGCGCTTCACTGGTGGCTTTTTATGACCCTCCGCAGTCGGATAATTCCTTGCAGCAGGGCAATATCATTCTGAACAATCGATCCAACGTCACCATCTATGGGAATCTGCTGGTTGATTCTCTGAGCCTGCAGGATTCTGCTAACAGCGGGCTGGCAGCCGGTGGTAAGTTATACATTGAGCATGATCCTGCCATCTACAATGCGGCTGCTACCCTGGATGGAACAAAATTAGATCCTTATCATATCAGCATTGGTCCGGTTAAAACGTCCTTTTCTTTCAGAGCTGGAGGTAGCGAAATCTGATGGACAATGCAAGATGGATAGTCGTATTATCTGTGATTTTCAGCATGATGGCAGTTTTAACGCTTTTGAACAGGTATGCTACGCGTCTCAGCCCAGCAACAACTGTCACAGGCGAAGAAAATGCAGGCAGTGTCAAGCATGTTACCGCGGTCAACAAGCCTGCTGTGGTTAAAAGATCATCTGGTCGAGAAATTCCACGTTTCGGTCAGATAAGCTTTCCAAAACCAGCGGCGCACACTCTGATGATAGATCAGCCACGCGATTTCGAAAAAATGCGTGAGTCCATCGAGGTTGAAGGTTGCATTATAAAATGAAAATGAGAGACTTGAAAAAAACTCAGGGTATAAGCTTTGTAGAAGTAATGATCGCAGTTCTTATTGTTGCGGTCAGTGCAGTTCCAATCTTCTACATGGTTACTTCTTCGCGAACCGATACCAGCAAGGCTATAAACTACCTTCGGGCGGTTGAGCTGGCCAATGAGGTCATCGAATGGGCCCAGGCAGTCAAATTTGATGACCTCAACGTCATCACATTCGGTGGTGTTTCGGGCACAATTGATGACGATTCTACTGTTCCGGTTTTGCCTGGTCCAGTGAGGGTGGTGCCCCCCGAAAACACCAACTGGTTAGGGGTTCCTTTTGTCGCGACTGATCTTATGTATTCCAAGCAGTATAGCAACGCTTTTTTTTATCGCGAAATCGAATTTGAAGACGTAATTTCGCCCGACTTTAATGACGGCATGATGAAAAAGATGACAGTTCGCGTTAAATGGAACGAGGGTGTCGCTCCCACTTCTCTCTATAGTTCTGATCGTGATCGTCAGGTTGAACTGTCGGTGTTGATGCTCAATGATGCTAATATGAATTACTAGGTTGTGAAGATGATAAAATCAGCATTTAAAGATATCAGGCGAGGTTTTACCTTTGTCGAGATGGCCATGTCTTTTGGTCTCGCGCTTGTTGTGTTTCTTATGGTTTATCGGTTTATGTCGAGTACAAGGCAGCATTACATGTATGGAACCGTGAATCTTCAGAATCTACAGGAAGCACGCATGGCAATAAACTACCTGCGTCGAGATTTTTCGTGCGCAACTCCTTATATTGGCGGACAGGGTCAGGTTGATTTTATCAACATGCAGAAGGCGCGAAACTTTGTTTTTGAGACATCTGACTGGGCAAACATTTCAGGAGTAAATCTTATCTATCTTGATAGCGGCAGCATTAGAATTCCAAAATTTGCTTTTGATTCGCCCGATGAAGAGCCACGAGTAGAATATGTAACTTACACCTACGAACCTGGCAATATTCTAAGCCGTAAATCTGTCGACGCCGGAGGTGCGGTGAAGAGAGAGGTTAAATTTTCTGGTATAGAGAGCGTTGAATTTAAAATTTATACTCATCAGCTCAACCCGAATGTCCCGCTTCTATGGGTTCGCCTGCTTGTTCATGATACTTATGACACTGGGATTGGCAAGGCACTCGAAGTAACAACTTCAATCTCCAGTCCCTTTATCACCAGTCTTGTAAATAATCGCAATTGGCGATTTGAAACCGGTCATAAAGAATTGTAAAAAAAATATTTTTTTAGTGCAACAAATTGAAACGGTCGGTCGTAAGTTTTGCAGAGTAACAATTTACCAGGAGGAAGTTTTTATGAAACGAACACAGAGATTAATTTCGGCATTTCTATGTCTGGCTCTTTTGCTTAACCCATTGTTTTTCGAAATGGCAGCCTGGGCTGCTGAAGATCAGCAGGCAGTGAAAAGTGAAGCACTTGATGAATCGGCAACACAGGCTTCCAGTGCTGCTTCTGAAACTGCCAAGGCAGATGACAAGCTCGCTTCAACCAAGACTATTAAGACAAAATGGTATATGAGCGGCAGCACCAAAAGCAAAATTAGAGACGCCAACGCCAAACTTGGCGACGCCAAAACTGAAGTTAAGGGCGTCAAAGAAGATGCTAATGCCGTCGGTAACGAAGTAAAAGGCATTGGCAATACTATCAACGGCGATGGCAACACTTTTGACAAAATGGCTGGAGTTGCCGCTGGCATTCAGAAGGCTTTGATCAAAGCTGGTCAGCTGTTACAGAAAATCGGTCAGCTGCTTAAGACTGTTGGTCAGGCTCTCATGGCCATAGGCGCGGTTCTTTCAGCTATCCCCTGGACCGCAGCTATCGGTAAGGTTCTTACCACCGTTGGTAAATTGCTGGTTAAAGTTGGCACCGTGCTTGATACCGTCGGTAAGGCAATCGAAAAAGTTGGTAACACCGCAAAAGGCGCTGACGCCAACTTCGGCGAAATGCTCGGCAATATTGGCACTGCCGCCAAAGACGGCTGGACTCAGGGTACTGCTGATGCTGACGCTTATGAACAGAAGCTCAGCGAAGAATCTAAAGCAGATGCCGCAAAAGATGAGGGTGGAGCATCCGAAACTAATGAGGCCACTACAGATGATGGTAATGGTGTAGTAGAAGACGCAAACCAGACCCCAGCAGACATTTAAGCCGAGAACTAGTTGATAAAGAGGCCGCCTCGTTAAGAGGCGGCTTTTTTATTTCAGCGATGGTAAACAAAGGGCAGGGTTGTTCCGATAGTGGCAGCGGAGTAATTTATGTTAAAAAAACTATTTGCGTCTGCTTCAGCCATACTGGTTGTTATCGCCATGATGCCGAGTCTTTACAGCGGCGACCCCGGTATTACCGGTGCAATTGTCAAAGACCGTGAGAGCTACTATCATCGTCTTAAAAAAATGCGGGCCAAAGATCCGCAGAATGCTGAACTTAGCTATCAGATCGCTAATCTCTACTACAGCTTGAAGATGGAAGATGAGGCGATCAAGGAATATCGCCGCACTCTACGGGTTCAGCCAGATCATAACTACGCCAAGTGGTTTTTGGCGAGAGTTCTCGTCAGCAAAGGTTATTTTGAAGAGGCTTTCTGGCTGTTGCGCGATCTGATCAGTATTTACAAAGAAAACCCTGAACTCTACGCTCGCGCCGGTGAAATTCTGCTGAAAATGGATCAACGGGAAGTTGCAAAAGAATATTTCAATCGCTATGATGAGCTAAAATATGGCGAAAAAAATGGCGCTGACCCAATTGATGCGCATTCGGCACCGAATCGGGGCGTCTGGAAAGAATATTTTTACTGACTAACCGTTGTTAGATATTCTTTGTCTTGTCGAGGATCATCTCGATTTTGAGACGGCTGTCGGCAGTGAATTCTATTTTGAAACTTTCTTCGCTGAATTTTTCGAGGTAATTGTTTAGTTTCATATCGTTGCCAAAGTCTTTATGAATGCTGGCCAGCAGATTGCTGACCTCGGCGTTGCGAAGTCTGGACAAGCTTTGCTGAAAAGATAACTGCAGTTGTTGTTGTCTGTTTTTAAGATCTTCATAAATCTGGCGCAACCTGTTCTCAGCCAGCTGTTCAAGACGTATCGAAGAGTTTATTGAATCTATCCGCTCCACTATATTAGCCTGCTGAATACTGTTGTCTGAAGAAACTGTCTTAAGCTTCCCGTTTGCTTCGTCGAGATTCTTTTTGAGGGCACTGGACCGGGCAATGCTCTCGGCAATACGAATCTGCAGGTCAGCCATTGCCTGTTCAAGTTGATTGAGCAATTTTTTAATTTTTTTCTCTGGTGACTCTTTAAACAACCGCGAAAAAAAATCTCTGATGCTCATGAGATGATCTCCATGCCAGTATCGAGTTCGTATTCATGTTTCACCTGCTCTATCCATTCTTTGCCAAAAAATGTTTGCAGCAGATCGGCAAAGCTTAGCAGCAACGGAGGAGGATTCGTGATTGATCGACAAAAGTCTGGCAGGTGGCAGTTGATGAGCCAGTCGTTATCTGATTGTGTGATAATAATTGGGAATAATGAGCACCAGAGCGGCTTAACGTCAAGCAGGGGCAGGTGTTTCTCAATTGCCAGGTCATGTAACGAGCAGAGAATAACGCCATTATCATTGCAAAAAGAGAGAGGGCAGGGCGTATTCTCGGCGATTTCTCGGATATGGAGTGAACCTTTCCATTTTTCGCTTATGCCGGCATCAAGAAAAATCTGTTGCTGACGTGGTAATCTTGGCTTTACCTGATCAAGAAGATTGACTATGTTTTGCTCTTCTTCTTCGCTGATTGGTGCGCCAAGATCGCCATATTGACAGCACTTGCCCCGGCATTGTTGCAGGTCGCAGGCAAATCTGGTCTGCCACACCTGATCTGATATCAATACATTGCCAACTAGTCGCATGAGTCACCTGCAGATTTATAAGAATACGCGAGATCGATATACAACTATGTCAATCGTTCGCATGACGCTAATGCTAAGGTATAAGAGCTAAAAATGCAAAAAATAACAGATCAGGGTTAATATTTCATACTTGTCGGTCGATAGCTGATTCCGATGAATACCCTCGATTACATTATGCTGGGCGGCTTGATTCTGCTGGCAGCGGTTGTCGTGATCAGAATATGGTTGTGGCGCCGCCAGTCTGCAGAAGATTTTTCGCAGTTCGCAGTCAAAAGACCGCAGACAGTAAATTCTGCAACCTCTGCAACGGCTGAAAAACGTAGTTCTTCTGATGTGCCACCATCGGTAGAGGGTGCCGAAAAAGCTGTGCCGGCCAGCAGTGGGCAAGAGTCTGTTTTCCAGACTCGGCCTGCACCTAAAGTTAGTTCGCCAGAAATTACAGATCCCCTGGTTCTGATTAAAACATTTTCTGCTCCGACTGAGAAGAGGCTTGATGCTATCAGATGGGCTGGTGAAAAGAAAAGAATTGAAGCCGTACCTGCTCTAATCGAAGTTCTTTATGAGCCAGATCCCGAAATTTCGTCGGCGGCAGCTGTGAGTCTCGGCTCTATTGGCGATTCTCGTGCTATTGAACCTTTACTTGAGATTTCCCGGCGCAGCGATGCTCAGCTGATGAAAGAAATCGCTGATCACCTCGATGAGTCTACGGTCGCGGAAATGTCATCTGAGACTTCTCTTGCAGTTATATCGAATCAAAATCCCTATAATTTTAAAGAAATGGTTGTTTTTAAAATCGACCAATTGCCCAAAGATTATTTTCAGGCAGATGGCTCGCCTATTTCGCGCAAGGAACTTGTAGTGAAGGGACTTAAAGATAACAGTCAGCAGATGCGTCAGATGGCGGCCAAGGCCGCAATCGGACTTGACAACGAAGAACTGGTTGAGCCACTGATTGAAGCTCTGGGCAATCAGTTTGAGGTCGAATCTGTGCGCTTTATGGCCGCTGAGGCGCTTGGTGGTATGCAGAACGAAAAGTCAGTTGAGTCTCTTTTGGAAGCTCTTAAAGACGACAACGTAGCTGTCAGATATTCTGCTGCAGCAGCGTTGAGTGGTCGTAAAGACGACAAGGTTATAATGGCGCTGATCGAACGGCTCAATGACCCCGATCGTTATGTCAGGTCGTCGGTTGCCT
>Ga0180007_10000682_pt1 | contig 53790 bp, 43 predicted proteins | sample MM_PC_MetaG_FD_121122 | JGI IMG/M metagenome (GOLD analysis project Ga0180007, IMG submission 121122) | Groundwater microbial communities from the Aspo Hard Rock Laboratory (HRL) deep subsurface site, Sweden - MM_PC_MetaG | ecosystem: Environmental > Aquatic > Deep subsurface > Groundwater...
CTGGATATGAGTTATAAAACAACATTGAATAAAAAGAAGGTAAAACAATAGAAACAACTATAATTGTAGTAATAACAAGTAAATATCGTGATAATTTAGCCGAAAATATCATTTTGAACCTCGCTTGAATCTTAATCCAGAAAGCATGTGAGCGTAATTGTATAATAAAGTAAAGACAATTAAAACCACAATTATTTTTATAAATCCACCCAAAATAACATCAACTAAAAATTCATTTATTAGAAAAAATCCAATAATTGCAATTACTAATCTTCTGCTCCAAGCTGGTTCAATCATAATTGCTGAAACAAAAAAGTAAGATAGGAAGCCAGATAAAAACCATGGAATAATTGAAATTATCATTGCATAAGTAATTTCACTAGGAAACACAATACTTGAACCAATAACCAAAACAGCAACTAAAGGAATAAAAAGGAGTAATAAAATTGTAGTTCCAAAAAGATTTAGAAAAAGCAACACTCTATTTTCCTCAAGAGGCAAATGCATTGTAAGTTTAAGTTTCATATCTAATACTTCTGGTAGATATTGAGCTACAGAAATAAAAATTCCGATAACAAAAGGAACATATTTTAAGCTCTGAAAAAACATGTAACTTTTGTAAACAACTGAACTCCAAATCATTTCGGCACTATTGTACTCAATAACAGCCCTCAAATTTGTAAAAATATAAATAAGAAACAGTAATTCTAAGATTAGTGAACCAACTGCCCACCATCTTATTTTAATCCATTCTTTATATGCTAAAGCTTTATACATTTTATCTCCATTAATATTTTCCAGTTAGTCCAATAAACGCATCTTCTAAATCCATTTTGTGATCTTTGAAATCTGTAAAATTCACACCTTTTGTTCTCAAATGGTTCTGAACATTTTCAATATCATTAAATGAATAAACAGTAGCTTTATTCTTAATAATTTCAAAATTATTTATTACTCCATCTTTTGAAATTAACTCAGTTTGATTAGTATTAAATTGATACATTTTGAATGTATTTTTAAACTCATCAATTGGCATTTGAAGCACAACACCATTATAATCAAGAATAACGCAATCATCTAAAAAGCCATCTAAATCTTGAATAATATGCGAAGTGATAAAAATAGTTTTATTTTCAGCTTTGCCATATTCTTTTAAGAAATCTAGAAAAAGCCTTCTATAACCTGCATCTAAACCCATTGAATAGTCATCAAGAATTAACAAATCGGGGTCTTGAGCTAATAATAATCCAAGTGTTACTTGCGATCTTTGTCCGCATGACATTTTTGATATTTTTTGATTATCCAAAACTTTTAGTTTTGACATTAAATCGTAGTAAACATCCTTTTTCCATTGGGGATAAAATTGCGAATAGTATTTTTCAATTTGGATAATATTCATAAATGAGTATTGAATATGACCTTCAATTAAAAAGCCTATTTGCGACTTTGTTTTTGGAGAGAGCTTATATGAATCTTCACCAAGTATTAAACACTGCCCAGATTTTGGTTTAAGAAATCCGTTCAAAATGTTAATTGTTGTTGTTTTTCCAGTGCCATTTTTACCAAGTAAGCCAAAAATACTACCTTTCTTAATATTAAAATTAAGATTTTCGTGCACTTTTTTGCTCCCATAATAGTGGGTCAAATTTTTAACTTCAACTACGTATTCCATTTTACCTCAAAAATTTAGTTTAAAAGTTCATTAGCTTTTTTAATTACGCCTTCTGGTTTAGACTTAAAAGGGTTTTCTACATATTCAATTTTTCCACCTTTAAAATGTACTTGCATTTTTGTAGAAGATAACGCAGCTTTAACAGTATCTAGCGGAGTAACTGCATCTTTGAAATATACGCATGCTTTTGGCCCATCGTCATATAATGTTGTTAATCTAACTATTCCTTTCCAATTTGATAAATGGCTTGTTAAGTAGCTAAGCTTAATGTAAAGAGTAGTAACAGCAGCTTCTTTCATTGGATAAATTAAAACGCTTAAACTATCCACATTTTGTGCAGCATATTTATTGAATTTTTTATCATATTCTTTGAACATTCCTTTTTCGTAATCCAGCATAGATATTTTGCCAAGATTTATTCCTGCTTCTTTAACTTCAAATTCAATTTCCTGCTTCATTGTTGAGCCATCACGCATTTTTAGTTCAACTTCATCAGCTAAAATTAGCTCAATAATTGTGTCAATATTTAGTTCTTGTTCATCATAAAATATTTTTGTTTGAACTGGTTCGCCAAAAATTGTTTCAAATCCAAAAACTCCATCACTAACTCTTAAAGCGTAAGTTAAATTGTTAAAATCGGTTCTATCAAAGAAATTATCAATTCCAATTTGTGCAACGGATAACGAATCCAAACCAGTTTTTTCAGCAGCTCTAACTTTTTGCTTAACTGGTTGAAAAATAGATTTTTTAACTTCTAACTCGCTAATAACTTTTGGATTGTAATAAATATCAACAGAATGTGAAGTAGCATAAGCATCCAAACCAACAATACCATTAATACGAGCTATTTGAGATCTAAATGAAGAAGCGCTTCCAAAACACTTGATTGATGTTAAATCTTCTTGGTGATAAACAGATACGCTATCTATTTTTTCAAAACCACCCCATCTTTCTGAAAGAGTAGTAAATTCATAAAATGAAGATGCAATTAGACCAGCGATAACTAAAACCACAGTTCCAATTGGAGCAACATATTTGCCATATTTAGTTGGCATTTTATTAACTGTTAAAGTTTGTTTAACTGGGCATGCATAAACGCAATCTGTACAAAGCATGCAATCAACATGATTAACTGCATCATATTTAGAAACTTCAATTCCTTGAGGACATTCGTCATCACATCTTGAACAAGTTGGACATTTATCTTTGTTTCTTGTAATCTTAAATAATGGGAAAAAGTAACTTTTTTTGAAAATTATTTCACTTAGTGCTGCAAGTCCTACAACGCCACCAAGTAACCACTCAAGACCAAGATTTGCGCCAAAGAAATTAGCTCCAAAATAAACGACAGTAGCAATTATTACTACAACAAAATTTGAGAATATATTTCCAATTGCACCAAGTGGACATAAATATTTGCACCAGAACATACGTGTAAATAGTGACCCAAGAATAACTATTGCAATTGAAATTGCTGACAAATACCAGACAATGTCATTATTTTGGAAAAAAGTTACAGAAGCCAAATATGGGTCATATTCTTTGCAAAACAATTCGCTTGCAGTCATTGTAGCATAAATTGTGTAGTATAAAAGCGCATATTTCAAAAGACGTAAAGGTCTATCTAAAAATTCTGGAATATTAAATCTAATTTTAAATTTATCACCTATTCTGCCAAGCCATTCAGTAAAAGTACCTATTGGGCAAAGATAACTACAGAAAAGTTTACCAAAAATAATTGCCCCAACAATTAAAGAAATTCCCAACATCATTTGAACTTCGCCCATTTGGCAAGAGGAACTTCCAAGATTTAATTTACTCATTAACGAAGCAATTCCACCCAATGGACAATAGGCTTCGAAATCGGGATTAAAAGCAGAATCAAAAAAAGGACGAATAATTGCATATAAAATTATTGCAACTATCGATAGCTGAATAGATAAACGTATTTTATTTTTCATTTAATTTCCAAGTATTTGCTAACAGATTCAATAATATTAAAATATAAAAAGAGACGACCAAAATAGTCGTCTCTCAAAATAACACGAAAAGGATAGCTTATTTTATAAGCATCATTTTTTTAGTGGCGGTAAAATCACCAGATTCTATTCTATAAATGTACATTCCAGTAGTTAAATTAGAAGCGTCAAATGATATTTCATAGATTCCAACTGGTTTAATTTCATTAACTAAAGTAATAACTTCTTGACCAAGAGTATTAAACACTTTAAGTGTTACGAAACCACTATTAGGAATTGAGAATTTAATAACAGTGCTTGGGTTAAACGGATTAGGGTAGTTTTGACCTAATTCATAAACTGTTGGAATTTCAACATCAGTTTCAACATCGGTTACAAGGGCAAAAGCTTTTTGCGAAACCTCACTATTATTTCCTGCATAATCAACTGCTTTAACTAAGTAATAATAAGTAACACCTTGAATAACATCACTATCATTAAACAAATTTTCAGTTGTAGTGTATGTAGCGACTATCATAGTATCAGTAGTAAATTCTGCATCCGTTGAACGATAAATTGCATAATATTGGAAATCATTTTCTACATTTTTATCCCAAGCAAGTTCAATTTTTTCATCAAAACCATTAGCAATAACTCCAGTAGGAACAACTGGTGCTAAGTTATCAATTGAATAACCACTATCCGCAGGTGACATAAAAAATACTTTAGGATCAGATGTATGTGCAGAAATTCTAAAAGTTGACCAAACTATTCCGTTAATTGTTGAATCGCCCAAAGTTGGTGAAACAAAATGATAATTTGTATCTTGAATAGCATTAAAACTACCAATAGCGTCCCAACCGTTATTATCCATTTTTCTCCAAACTGAATATGATGTATTAGTAGTGCTTGTTGAAAACGAAATTCTTACTTTTCCACCTTGGTCATTTGGTATATCTGAAATAGAATAAATAAGTGGCACACTTGGAATTGCATCACTATTAAAGAAAATTTGGTTAACCCAAATATCTGAAGCGTTGACAGCAAAGTTTCTGTTTTCCACTGATTCTAATTCATTATTTATTGCATATAAATAGTTATATATTTTTGACGTATCAGTAGGCATATTTATCATTATTGAATAGATTTGATTTTGATCCTCGTCTAACAATTGGAACATATTTCCTTGCCAATTTCCATTTGGGTCTTTTGCATCAACTTGGAAATCTCCTCTAACATAAACAGCATCTTCGTATGGATTAAATGTACCATTTGCGATTTGAACTGCAAGATTACATTCAAGATATACAATTGTATGCGCTTTCATTTGACCAAGCCATAAATCAATACCTGAAGGTGCAAGTACAAATGGGTCAAAAGTAGCAGGGTAACTTTTAAAATATCCTGCAAAATAAATAGTTCCATCATCATTTATATGAGCAGAAGTTATATAATCATCTGCAGCTCCACCATAATTTTTAACCCAAACTAAACTGTCTTGAAACATTTTTATAACAAATGCATCTCTACCACCATAATTAAGCAATGTATCTCCATTTACCACTAAATTACTTTTGGTGATACCAGAAATATAATAATAGCCACCAGCATCCTTTATTGAGTTAATCGATACTGCTTCATCATCATTAGTGCCACCGTAGAAAAAGTCACCATCGTAATCACCAGCATCTGTATAAGCAAGTACAAAGATATCTTGTCCACCATTTGATTCATGTAAAGTAGAAGATGGGCTAACATAGATTGAATCTTCAAAAGAACCAGCAACCAAAATATTGCCTGGTTCAGTTGTACCTCTATCAACATATTCAATAGAATTTGCTTTAACATCTTTTGGACCATTAGCAGAATGCACCCACTGATATTCTCCAGCAGAATTTAATTTTGCGATAAATGTATCATAGCCCCCAGTATTTGGGAGAGTATATGAACCAAATTTAGCTTCTACATTTATATAATACCCAGTAAAATAAATATTGTTATTTTTATCAATAGTTAAAGAAGAAGGATAATCATTATCTGTTCCACCTCCATTTACTCCCCAAATAGCATTACCATCAGAATCTGTTTTAAGTACAAATATTTCTCTCTCACCATTTGAATAAATTTTTAGACCATCATATGTTAATGAGTCAATTGCATCATCACCATAATAACCAGTAAATACATAATTACCATCAGCATCAATTTTGGCATCTAATATTTTATCTTGGTTTATTGAATAAGCTTGTTTCATCCAAAGATAATTTCCATTAGCATCAAATTTTGCAATAACTACATCAAAGTTACCATGACTTGTGAGGGTATCTGAACCTAAAATTACAGTTTGGAAAAACGCAGCTGTAACAATAACATTGCCCAAAGCGTCAACCATTACAGTTCTTCCTTCATCTGCACTAAAACCACCAAAAGATTGAGCCCATTGAATTTCGTTGTTAGCATTATATTTTGCAACAAAAATATCATTATTATCTACTGGAGTTATTGCAACTCCATTCCCAAAATCAATTTTCGCCTTATACTTTCCAGTAATATACTTGTTGCCAGCAGCATCGGCACAAACATCATAAGTGTAATCTGCTCCTGTTCCACCATTTTGCTTAACTGCGTCAAATAGGTAATGCTGACCAAAAGAAACAGAGCTAAGCATTAGTATTACTAACAAAGTAAGTAATTTTTTCATAACATTTTCTCCAAGAACTAATTAATAAATATTTTGAAATAACCTACATTACTCAATCTATTTTATGAGTAACATTTTACGACTTGCCGAAAGTCCGGCATTTTTTAGAGTATATATATAAATCCCTGAAGAAAGTTTAGATGCATTAAACTCAACTTCGTAGGTACCAGCTTTTTGTGTTTCATTAACTAAAGTAGCAACTTCTTGTCCAAGCATATCATATACTTTTAGTAACACATTTTGTTCTGTTGATTTAGGAATAGAATATTGTATTTTAGTTGATGGGTTAAATGGATTTGGATAATTATTTTTTAAAGCAAAATTATTTAGAAAATTATCGTCTGTTTTTTTAACACTTACTTCTGGTGAAACTGTAAATATTTCGCTACTTCCACAAGCTAACCAAGGATAACCTAATGAATCTACAAATAAATCATAGTTTGTTGAAGCAGTAACAACTTCCAAATCAATTATATTTGTCCATGTTTCGCCTGAGTTTGTAGTTTGGAAAAGATATTTAGAGCCAGTAACATACCAAGTTGATTCATTTACTATTTCAACAGCTTCAATTTTTGAAGGAAGACCTTCAATAGCAATATAATTCCATGTTTTACCAGCATCGGTTGATTTTACTAATATTTCGCCAGCAGCTAAGCCTAAATTACTATTAAAAAATTCAACTTCATTAAAATCAAACTGCCCACTAATACCATTAATATTTGCTATTGCCCAATTGTCACCACCATTACCTGTATAAGCCAAAACAGATTCATTGCCAACCACAACTCCGTTGCTTTCATCAAAAAAATGGAGTGAATTTAATTCATTTGGTAGAGTAGCAATCTGAGTTGTCCAAGTATTTCCGCCATCAACTGTTTTATAAAATGCACTGATATCTGAAGCTAATTTTCCTACAACAAAACCAATATTTTCATTAATAAACTGAACGTCAAGGTTATTGACAGATGTAGCCATAGTGTCTTTCATAATTTGTGTCCAAGTAAGACCACCATCTATTGTTTTGGAAACCATCCTATTACGGTGAGCTGCATAGCCAATATTATTGTCAAGGAAGAAAATATTTTCTACTGTTGGACAAACATTATTACCAGCAATAAATCTACTTTCCCAATTTTCGCCTGCATCCGTTGAAATCATTAAACCACCATAAAAACCAGCAGCAAGTATATTTTGGTTAGGCAATTGCTCAATGTCATAAAGTGTGGAATTGACTACTGGAGTAATCAATTCCCAAGTTTGACCAGCGTCGTTTGAAAGAGCAATTCCACCAATACTTCCAACAACACAAATTTTGTCATTTATCATACTTATTGATTTTCCTTGGAACCCAAAAGGTAAATACGTTTCTCTCCAGGTTAAACCTCCATCAGTAGTTTTATAAGCTACTGTTCCTTTATAAGTAGAGCCACCTACTGCAATACCTGTCATTTCATTTAAAAAGGTCATTCCTTGCAGATTTACATACTGTCTATTTTTTTCTGCTTGATTTTCATAGTTCCAATTAGCTCCACCATCTTTGGTACGAAAAGTAAAGGAGGGTTGCAATCCCGCAGCACTTGAACCCCAACCAGTCGCACATGCAACACTATCGTTAGCCATTGCAACGGCATACAAATCGGTTCGTGTATATACAGATGGAAGGTTTGTTGGAGTTGGAGCTTGATTCCAAGTCAATCCATCGCTGGTATAATAAAGAGCAAAAACTCCCGATTTTCCACCAACACAAATTCCATGTTCTGGTGAACTAAAATCCATAGAACGTAGTTCGGTAGTTACACCTGTTAATTGAACAGACCAAGAATCACCACCATCATTTGTATATAAAACTTGGTAACCGTTCATAATCCAACCAGTGTTTTCATCAGCAAAATATAATGAGTATATATTTCCAGAAGTTGCTTCAACGTCAACTTGATTCCAGGTAGCACCTCCATCTAATGTTTTCAACAAAAGATTACTAGAACCACCAGCATAGCCAATATTTTCATTAGCAAAAAATATGCAGTTCATTGTTGAAATAACTGGAAGTGTATCCATTGGAGTAAACCATGTTGAACCACCATCCATAGTTTTTAGAATTGTTCCAGATGAACCGGCAATCCATCCAAGATTTTCATTTAGAAAAAACACATCAGTAAGAGCATCATATGAAGATTGGCTAACTTTGCGCCAATTTTTACTGCCATAAATTGAAACAGACAAAGTTAGCAATAGTAAAATTAATAGTTTTTTGAGCATGATTCCTCCAGAATGATTTAATTAAAATTTGTAAAACCTAAATGTGGTATATATTCCAAAATAATTTTTATGCAGTTCGTTTGCTGAAAGATTTGTAGAAGAATACTCTATTCGAGGTTCAATTTCTAATGCTTCAGATATTTTTGCATTTCCACCCAAAGTGATGTAATGGGTTGTAACGTTATCGCCACCAAATATAAAATCATGTTCTTGGAAAATAAAATTGTATCCAACTCTAATTTTGAATATATCATTAATTGATTTTTCTATTCCAAGTTTGGCAATATGACTAATTCCACTTATTTGAGAATATTTGTCATCAATATATTTATTTGAATCTGCAGCTATTGATTGTAATTCATATTCTGCACCAATTAAAAAATCATTTTCCAAATTAGTGTAAGTTGCTCCAATTCCGCCATAAACATTACTGATGTTTATATCCCAAATAGTTAAATCGTGCTTACTATTTTTTGTCCAACTATTATCGTCATTATAACCGCCAATAAATCCAAACGTTAAGTTATTGCTTTGCATCCACTTAGCCATAATTACAATTTCGGTATTTTCTTGGCTAGTATATCCATCTTCAACTTCAATTATAGAACTAAATGGGAAAAGTGACTTAGAATTATGAAGCAAATAGTTTGCATTTAATCCAATTGTAAAATTATCAAATGGCTTATACTGAGTTTGAAAAGCTACTGAATTTCCAAATTTCTTAAGTTTATAACTTTGTGATGTACCACGAAGTTCAATGTTATAAATTTCGCCTCTATATAAAAATGTTTGAACAGTTCTGTTATTAACATCGGTAGCAACTATACGTTCTTGCTCATCAATTATTTTATAGTTAGCACCTAAAACTAAATTATCAGATATTTTATAAGCCAAACCAACATTTCCCGAAACATTACGGTATAATGTTTCGGCATAAGTATATACTTTTTTTAATCCATCCAAAATTTGGTAATTAACAGATGCTCCCAAATAAAGATTATCAAAAATTTCGAGGCTGTGCATAAATTCAAAAGTTGGTCCGCTGTATTTATAATCGCCAGAAGTAGTATCAGTGAAAAAGAAAGCATCGCCAGAATATGGATTTAGAGTTAGAATTTTATTTCTATCCTTATGGAAATCATACTGATATGTAGCAAGACCACGGAAAGTTCCATTTTTACCAAGTGGTTTAATTCCTATAAAATTAACTGAATAATTGGAAACATCGCCTGATTCATAATATCGATGATAATCGCCATTGCTATTTTTAAAAACTGGAGTAATATCCAATCTTTGATTTAGTTGACTATTAACTAACCAAGCTGGATTTCCCCCAAGAATAAATGGGTCAATTTCCGAATCAATATCAAGTATCGAATAACTTAATCCACCAAGTTGATCTAACCTACTTTGTTGAGCAAACAAACACGTATTCACAAAAAGAGAGATAATTGCTAATATTTTAATCTTTGAATTCATCTATTTTATTGCCATCCTGGAGTTGGTTTGGGAATCACGTTCCAATCTAAGGTACCATCGTTAGTATCAATTCCTTTTTCACGGCGTTGCATTGATTCACCATTATATTTTGGAGGTGCTTGAACCCAACCTCGGTCAATTCTATCATCAAGAGTTTTTCTGCTACTATTACTTGATTGATATTCCACTCCATCCAAAATGGTTTCAATGTCTATTCCATCTTCCCAAACTGTATCAACTCCACTCGCTAAAACAATTATATCAGATGTAAGGCTAATCATAAAATCAGATGTTTTATCTAATCTAATACTAATTAAATTAGGCACTTTAGGATTATCGAAATCAACAGCATTAAATTGATTTACAAACTCCCAATCAGCCTTACTTAAATCTATACTTGTTCCAACAGTAGCAGAATGATCAATTGCATCTTGAGCAATTGTTACAAAGGTTTGCGGCTCAAATGGATAATTTTTTTCACCACTTCTGCCTGGAAATTTGAAAGCATAAGAAATACCATCAATATCATCATCGTCATCCCAATCATCGCCAGGATCTTTGGTAAAATTGTCTGTTCCTGAAACTCTAAATATTTGCATACCATCTAAATATTTCACCTCATTACTGCTATTATACAACTCAATAAATTGGTCATAAAAAAAGAAGATGCTATTAACTGGACCGCCTGCATAAATTTCATTAATAGATATTCCAGTTGATGATATTGGCTTTGTAAATATAGTATCAACAATTTGCATGCCGCTTAAAACTTCCAAATCGTTCAAATTTCCAACAAGTAAAATTGTTGCATCTAAAGGGTGCTTTCCACGAGCTGAAATTTGATAAACGGCTGAAGGAATACTCTTCAAATGTAAAATTCCATTTTCGTCTGTATATTCAGTTCTTATACCATATTCTGAAACAAGAATCATTTCCGAATTAGCTAAAGAAATGTAATTTTTTATTGAATCAACTGCCGAATTATTCCATACGGCTACAATTCTTAACTCCGCTTCGCCATCAACCTGTAGTGGTGATTTTTCTTGGCATGAAAAAAGAAGTGTTAAAAATAATAATGGTAGTAATATTTTTTTCATTGTTTTACTTCCTAATATATTCATTCAAATAATTTATCAAAGATCATACTAAACTCCATTCCGTAAAATAGGTTAGGATTTCTTGTGGTTTCGCGGTAATAATCTGATGGTGGATAATAATAATTCCAAATAGCTGGGTCATCTAAGAAATTATTAACGTAAAATGAGACTTCCGCGCCATCAAAAAGTGATTTAGAAACGTTAAAACTAAACAGCCATTTTGGAGGTTTAGAAATAACCGATTCTTCATAATCACGACTAATTTTTCCACTTTCTGTAAGTAGATTTTTGTCAACAGGTATTAAACTAAAGTTTTGATATCTATCAGAATAAAGTTGTTCTGCACGAAGTGTAACCCACAATCCTAAATTTCTGTTAACGTAATTTAAGTAGTAATTTATCTGAAGTTTGTCTCTCCATTGACCTGATGATGGATAATAAAATCCAATTAATGTATCTGTTTCAACTCTTGGAACTTGGTAATTAGCATATTGCCCTATTGATTTATTATAATTATATGTAAATGAATAACCAGTACTTGGTGATTTATCGTAGCTATATGCACCTGTTATTTTGAAATTGGTATTGAGAAAATCAATTTTTGCCGTTCTAAAAGTGAATTCAATCCCTTTGCTAAGATGCTTTCCTGTATTATAGCTAAGCGAGTATTCACCAATATAATATATTTCCTTTTTTCCATTGTTTTCAATTTCTGTAAACACTGGAGTGTCTTGATAGTCAGGTTGATTATTTCTTTCGCTATAATATGCTGTAAGGGAAATTCCCATTTTGTTAATAAACTTGTGGTCGTATGATAGTTCTAATTGTGTAGTTTTATAGCCTTGTAAATTGGGTACACGTTTATCATATCTAAAATATTCATTTGTTCCCAAAACTGGATTACGCCATGTAAAAACTGTTTCTGGAGGATAAACTGTACTCATAGCAGGCGATTTCGAACTACTTCCAAAATTAATTCTTAATTGGTTCTTAGATGAAAAATATGTTAAAAGACTAATACGAGGATTAAAAAAACTACCTTGATAAGAATTAACCAAATCTCCATTGCCCCAAATTCCACTTAAATTTAGCGAATTAGGTCTATACATTTCATATCTGAAGCCAATCATAAATGAAAAATCAAATAAAAAATGCCCAGTTAATTTATCTTCGGCATACATGCTTAATAATATTTGGGCAGGAACGGAATCAAAACTATAAGGTCTATTTTGTGATTCTACACCATAATAATTGTAAACTGTATCAAACACAACTCCCTCACCAGTATTTGCATCGTATTGAACTTCTGTTCCAGCAAGAATATTATGAATATAATCGCCAGTATAAAAAACGTTTTGCCATTCTAAACGTCCACCAGCAAGCCATTGAATTCCTTTATTTTCTAATTTCCCAATGTAAGAAGAAAGAGTATCATTTTCTGGAGTGATTAAATATTCTGTAACTAATTTACTTTTCATTGAATTGATTTTTCGCATACTAACATAAGCATTATACTTAAAATCAGAAATTTTGTTAAAAGGTTTAATCGTTCCCCAAGTATTAAATCCCAATGTGTAACCACGATTGTAATCCTTAGTTTGAAGCAAATCGCCTTGTGGTTCTTCTTCGTCGCTAATAAACTGTCCTTTAAATTTATAATTTGCAATCCAATCATCAAAGTGTTTTAGCTCAAAAGTAAGTTGCGAAGTAAATCGCGTATATTCATCACCGATTAATCTTAAATCTCTTTCACTTCGGGCAATGTTAAAGTTATAATTTACTGAATTGCTATTTTTTAAGTCAAAGCCACCGCCGAGGTTTGCTTCTGTGTTTTGGGGATTATTTTTAACTTTAATTCTGTGAGGAGCAGCACCCATTTTTGTGCTAAGTTCAATAATTCCATTTGAAAAATCGCCATATCTAACAGAAGGCATTCCAGAAATAACTGAAACTGATTCAAGATTATCTGCTGGAATTTCGCGTAAATCAACACTTCCACCAATACTATTTACTCCAAATTTTGAACCTGTCATAGCTTCAAACTGCATATTGGAATTGTTGGAAATTGGTTCGCCATCAATAATTACTTTGGTTCCAAAAGCTGAAATATTATCGCCTTCGCTCGCTCTTATTGCAATTTGGCTTGTTTTGCTTATTCCAGGATTTGCTGATTTTTGCACTCCAGGAACTAAATCGAGAACATCACCTAAATTTGTTGCTTGAAAATGCTCAATTTCGCCAGAATTTATATCCGTTTTGGTTGCAATATCTCTTGGAAGTAAATCATCTTTTGCTGTAACAGTAATTCCACCAACGTTGAACGACTCTGGTTTTAGGTTAAAATCGAGTTCAATAAATCTATTTTCAATAATCTCTATATCTACTATTTTTTTTGTGTATCCAACATAAGAGGCTTGAATTTTATATTTCCCAACAGGAATATTTTCTATTCGATACTTTCCTTTGAAACATGTAGCTACACCATAATTAGTGCCAATTATAATAATATTTGTAGAAAACAGGACTTTCCTATTTTCATCATAAACTATTCCTTTTATACCACCAACTTTATCTATGTTTTCATACGGATCATTAAAAGGACTTGGTGTCTGGTTATTGAGTGGGTAAGCTGTAGTATTAGATAAAATGAAAACTAAAATGAGTAAAAAAAGCCGACTTAACTTCATTCCAAACAACACTCGCTGTATATACAAATATTTTTATTAATAGGTTTAATGAACCTACAACATCGATTATTAAAATTCAATATATTTTTTTATAATGTAAAGCATTTTTATCAAAATTGAATATTTATTCGAATTTTATTTTTATGAATACCATTTATTTGAATAATTGGCTAAAAAGGGACAATTAATACAATGCAAAATAATTTTTCCCGAAGGTGATATATATATTTGTATTATAATATTTATAAACATGTACACCAAAACAAAGAACTATTTACTTCTTTATTTTGTAAAATTTCCATATTTTTTTATTATTTAAATTTAGTCTAAATAAGCATAAATGTCAATGATTATATCAGAGAACAAAATAAATAATAGAGGCTAAAGCAGATTTTCTTGACTGTCAATGCCCAATTTAAATATTCCTTATTATCTTACATATACATTTCCAGCATTGATTATAAGTATATAATTCAATATGTACCAATATTAGAGAGTCTAATAATGTAATTTCAAATTATTTGTATCCGTTTGGATTTTTAGATTGCCATCGCCACGAATCTTCACACATCTTATCTATTCCAAATTTTGCTTCCCAATTTAGTTCCATTTTAGCCAAAATTGGATTTGCATAACATTTGGCTATATCACCAGCTCTACGTTCAACAATATTGTATGCAATTTTTTTATTAGATGCTTTCTCAAATGCTTTAACAACATCAAGCACAGAATACCCTTTTCCTGTTCCCAAATTAAATTCTAAACATCCTGGTTTGACCTGTAATTTTTCCAATGCCCTCAAATGTCCATCAGCTAAATCAACTACATGAATATAGTCTCTAACTCCAGTTCCATCATGTGTTGGGTAATCATTTCCAAAAACTGAAAGTGCATCTCGTTTTCCAACAGCAACTTGGGCAATATAAGGTATCAAATTATTTGGAATTCCATTAGGATCTTCACCAATCATTCCTGAAGAATGAGCTCCAATCGGATTAAAATAACGCAGTATAAGAATATCCCAACTTGTATTAGATTTATATAAATCTCTCAATATTTCCTCTATCATCAATTTTGAACGTCCATATGGATTTGTAGCTGATAGAGGAAAAGTTTCATCAATTGGCACTTTATGAGGGTCGCCATAAACGGTTGCAGATGAACTGAAAACTATTTTTTTCACACTATTTTTCTGCATCACTTCCAGAAGATTTAATGTACCAGAAATATTATTTTGATAGTAGTGCAAAGGAATTTCAACAGATTCGCCAACAGCTTTTAATCCAGCGAAATGAATTACTGCATCAATCTTTTCATTAGCAAATATTTTATCTAAAGCATCCTTCTCTAATAAATCGGTTTTATAAAACTTAATGGATGAATTTGTTATTTTTTCAACTCGTTTTAATGCTTCAAATTTACTGTTACTTAAATTATCAACTATTACAACTTCGTAATTAGCTTCAATTAATTGAATAACTGTATGACTGCCTATGTAACCAACGCCACCTGTAACTAATATTTTCATTTTTTCTGACATAGATTCTTCTTTTTATTTATTTGTGTTATGCAATATAATATTTTGATATTTGAAATATTAGGATAATTCTGTAACTTTCTTGTTCATTTATAAACATATATAACCACTGAAAGGTAGGTGATAACTTTGGTTGGCATTATTCTATCTGATAATGAGAATATTGACAGAGCTCTAAAACGCTTTAAAAAGAAATATGAACGTTCTGGTGTTCTTAAAGAATTTAAAAAGCGTCAGTATTTTGTAAAACCGTCTATTGAAAATAGATTGGAACGCATTAAAGCAAAAAGAAGAGCTTATAAAGAATCTCGTAGAGATCGCTAAAGTTAAAAAACCCCTCAAAGTTGAGGGGTTTTCTCTTTTTAAAACATCTATATTTCCTAGGTATTTTTAATTTGAGCTCTGATTTAAGTAATACTTTTCAAAGTGAGATGTTACTTTAGTAAATACTTCATCAATAGTGCTACAAAAATCAAATAATTTCAAATCATTTCGGCTAATTGTTCCATGCTCAATTAATTTTTCAAAGTTTATTATTTCTTTCCAGAATGTTTCATCATAAATAACAACTTTCATATGCTTTTTTATTTTTTGTGTTTGCATTAACGTTACAACTTCCATTAATTCATCTAATGTTCCAAAACCACCAGGAAAAACAATTAAAGCTTTTGCAAGATATACAAACCAAAATTTTCTCATAAAGAAATAATGAAATTCAAATGTTGATTCTGGTCTAAGATAAACATTCCCAAATTGCTCAAATGGAATTGAGATATTTAATCCTATTGAATCACCACCAGCAAGTCTTGCGCCTTTGTTTGCTGCTTCCATAATACCAGGTCCACCACCACTACAAACAATAAATCGTTTTTCGTCTTCAGATAATTTCATAGACCATTCGGTTAATCTTTTAGAAAGCTCAACCGCATCTTCATAGTAACGAGACATAATAACCATTCTTTCAGCCTGAGCAATTTCTGCTTTAAGCTTTGGAGTCATTTTTTTATCAGATTTTGTTAATTCCTTTAATTTAGCTTTTGCTTCTTTTTCTGATTTGATGCGAGCTGAACCAAAAAATACAATTGTGTCAATAATTTTATTTTTATGAAATCTTAACTTTGGTTCAATAAATTCTGCTAGTATTCTTAATTCTCTAGCCCCTGCAGAATTAAGAAATTCTGAATTATTATAAGCTTTAAAAACTTCTGCCTTCTTTTTCGTCATGTTTACTCCATATCTTTAATTTTTGGACTGTGAATATACAAAAAAACCTATCCCTTCCTAAGAAGAAGATAGGTTTTATAAAATATTAATAAAATAAAATTATTTTTCAGTCTTAGTAGGAACTTCTTCTTGAGTGACAGGAAGAGAAGGAGTAGTAGGCACTTGTTGAGTTTGAGCATTTTGAATAATGCTTTCTCTTTGGTCACTTGTTGTTTGTCCTGGTAAGAAAAATAAATTAATAGCTATAGCTAATACTAACAATGAGCCACCTAACCACCATGTTGATTTACTTAAAAAATCAGCAGTTCTGCGTGAGCCAAACATATTTCCAAAACTTCCAGGTGATCCACCAGTAATTCCAGCCATGCCACCACCTTTGCTTGATTGTAATAAAATTACTACAACTAGCATAAATGAAATTATAATTTCAATTGTAATTAGTAATGTATACATTAATTTTTTCTCCTAATAAATTTGTAGCGAGGGAGGGATTCGAACCCCCGACACGTGGATTATGATTCCACTGCTCTAACCTACTGAGCTACCTCGCCATAATTTTGAAAATACAGACTCTAAATATAGAAATAGAATAAAATAATTACAAGAAATATGATTTAAATGTTTTTTTCTTTCTTGGCTTAAAAACATAGAATAATATATATTTTTCATCAAACCACAATTTCATTTTTTTGGATTTGCGTACTCATCTCTTTATTGAGAGTTATTCAAAATTTATGCTTGTCGTTTTTTCAATAAATAAATAAATGTTGGTGCGCCAATAATAGCTGTTACAACACCAACTGGAAGTTCAGATGGAAGTATAATAATTCTAGCAATTGTATCAGTTATAATCAAAAATATTGCACCAATTAGAAATGACGCTGGGACAACTATTCTGTTATCAGTGCCAAATATCATCCTTACGACATGTGGAATTAACAAGCCTATGAAACCAATAATTCCGCTAACAGAAACAATAATTCCTACTAGCACACTTGCAAAAATATAAATTACAGATTTAACGGTTCTTGTGTTAAGTCCAAGGTTAGATGAATCTTCATCACCCATTGCCAAAAGGTTTAGCTTATATCCAAAAAAAGAAAGTATAATTGAAATTATTATTGAAAATATTACAACGTAATAAGCAGAAAAATTATCTGCCATTGCTAAATTTCCAACAAGCCAAAAGATAGCAGTTCGCAGAGTGTTGTTTAGAAAAGTAAGCATTAATAAAATTGCAGCTGAAAAGAAAGCCCCAATCATAACTCCAGTAAGCAGAAGTGTATTTGGTTCTAATCTTCCAAATCTATGTCCAATAAGAAATACTAAAATAATTACAACTAAAGCTGCTACAATAGAAAATAATTGAACGAAAACAAATGATAATCCAAGAAGCAAGGCAAGAACAGCACCAAAACTTCCTCCGCTAGATACACCTAATATATATGGGTCTGCAAGCGGATTCATTAATAAGGCTTGAAACACTGCGCCAGCTACAGAAAGCCCACCACCGACACCAATCGCAAGAAGTAATCTTGGAATTCTGATATTAAAAATAATTTCTTTTGCAGTACCAGCATTCTCTGAATTTACGAATAGCTTATAAATTTCGGCTATTGAAATATTTACCGAACCGAGTTGCAAAGAAACAATACTAGCAATTAATAATAATATAAAAAGAATTGAGAGCTTTAAAACAAATGATTTTAGATTTATTGTTCTATCAAATTCCATAAAGCATCAATTAAGTTTGAAGTACCATCTTGTGTTACTGATGAAATTAGGAATGGTGTACCATCATAATTCTTTATTTTTTTTGTTTGTAATTTCTTTTTCTCCTTGTCGGTTAATAAGTCCGATTTTGTAAATACAATAACTCTTTTTTTATCCTTCATCAAATCACTGAATTCAATTAACTCATTTAATAAAATGTCATATTCTTTTTGAGGTTTTTCAACCGTTGAATCAATTAGAATTAAAAGTACTTTTGTTCTCTCAATGTGTTTAAGGAATTTGTGACCAAGCCCTTTGCCAACATGAGCTCCTTCAATAATTCCGGGAATATCGGCAATAACAAAACTTCTATAATCTTTATGTTTTACTATTCCAAGATTAGGTTCAAGAGTAGTAAAAGGATAATCTGCAATTTTTGGGCGAGCAGCTGAAACTACTGAAATGAAAGTAGATTTTCCAGCATTTGGGAATCCCACAAGTCCTACATCTGCTAGAAGCTTTAGCTCAAGAATTATGTTCATTTCTTTGCCTTCAATTCCAGGCTGAGCATATCTTGGTGCTTGGTTAGTTGCGGTTGCAAAATTACTATTTCCCTTTCCCCCAATACCACCTTTAAGAAAGACAACTTCTTTACCGTTTTCATCAAGGTCTACAAGCACTTCCTGCGTTTCTTCACTTTTAATTACGGTACCAACAGGAACTTTTATAACAATATTTTCAGCATCTTTTCCATCTCTAAGAGCTTTTTCTCCACGTCCGCCATTATTGGCAATAGATTTTCTTCTATATTTAAAATCTAAAAGTGTAGTTAAATTATTATCAGCAACAAAAATAATATCTCCACCTTTGCCTCCATTACCACCAGAAGGTCCACCTTTTGCAACAAATTTTTCGCGTCTAAATGCAACTGCTCCGGGACCACCATCTCCTGCTTTAACATATATTTTTGCAAAATCAATAATCATTTATTCTCTTTTTTCAATTTCGTTTTCGAAATAGTATTTATTTAATTAAAAAAATCTGATATTATATTTTTAAACATTTTAATTTCCTTTACTGATGAATCAATATATGCTCTTTTAGCTATTTCATCAATAACCTTATGTGCTTCTGTTTCACTTTTTGCTTCCGAAATGTCATCAATTGCAGAAGCAAAATCTTCCATATCATAATCAAAAACTACTTCTATTATTTTTGATATTTTTTTGTTTTCTAGTAACAAAGAAATATTAATTGTTTTGAAATTCTCTTCAGTTGTTAAAATAGATGCAGTAACTGATTCATTATGTTCTTCATCTGCTTCCTTTTGGTCACTTGAAAAACCTTCGAGCTCCTCTTCATTAAAGAGCATTGGCTCTGCCTCTTCATCTCCAAAAGCACTTTCATCGTTCTCAATCTTCAACGGTAAGTCATCGTTATCGTTTAAGATTGACTTAATTTCATCCATAACTTCAGAATTAGGCTTTTCACTAACTGTCTCTGAATCAATATTCACATCAATATCATTCTCTTGGGTTTTATAATTGTCATCAGCATTACTTGAAGATTCAGTAGCCCATCCTTCTTCTTCGCTTTCATGAACTGGTTCGTTATTCGTTTTAGAAACAAGATCATTTGCATTAAACTTTATTGCAGAACCAAGTTGTACAAATTTTTCGTTATAAGTTTCATCGTCTTTTTGCTCATCAGAATTTATTGTCTCTACCGATGATGTTGCGTTTTCAATTCCTTCCTCAAATGGATTTATATTTTCATCAATTTCCACTCTTGAAAGTGTTGAATATTCTTCTTCAACAAATGAATCTAATTTCTCTTCTTCAGTTACCAGCTCGTAAATTTCATCAATATTTTTTTCATCTACTCTACGATCTTCATCCAACTCAGGTAGTTCAAGGTCTTCATTTCCCTTAGTTTCTAAATGGATTAAATCATTGTCTTCTACTTCCATTTTTGCATTGTCAATTTCTTGAAATGAATTTCGTTCATCTACCAATTCCACTTCTTCATCATAATCATCCGAAAGTTCATCGCTAGATTTTTCAATATTATAATTTGAAAGATTTTCATCATTATTAAAATTTAGAATTGCAGTTTTGAATTCACTAATATCAAATTTATTTTGAATTCCACCACTAAATTTTTGAGCAAGAGGAATTTGAAATTTCTCTAGTCCTTTATCTACTAAAAACAATTCTACAAATTGATTAGATATTTTTCGGTTCTTTATCTCACCAGCATATATAAATTCTGCTATACTTGAAAAAGCACTATCCAATACTTTGTCAAAATTACTTTCGTAATTAATTTTATCAATTTTATCCAATAAGTCTTCAAGCTCGGATGCAGAAATTGAAATCATTCTTTTCTTATCAAAAAAATTTATCAACAATCGTTTCAAATAAGGATAATAGTATAAATAATTCAATATCTGTTTAACTTCTGTAATTTGCTTTGTTGATTCATTTTCATTTTCAAAAATAAACTGCATTAGCGACCATTTGGGGCGAATTAGAAAATTTGCATTAAATGATGATGCGTGTAAAAGTAATTTGGTTAGATATTCATAAGAAAATTTTTTTGTTCTCTTAATTTCCTCCCCAATACTCGAAAATAGTTCAGTTATTTTATTTCCTGAATAATCAAAAAGTGAATCCTTTAGCAGTTTTTGTCTATCTTCATAAATTAAAAAATCAATTTCAGCGGATAAATATTGAAGCAGGGCTGGATGTATATTTGTATTAAGCAATTGCTCATAAGTTATGAAAGAACCTAAATGTTTAATTTTATTTAGGTTGTATTTGTAAATAAATTCAATCTCTTTTTCAAACATTGTATTGCTCTTATTCTAAACAGACTTCAATTAATTGATTAAGTCTGTAAATTTACCAATTTATTTGGTAATGATTTAATTAAATAATTAAACCCCAAATTATAGAGAAAACCAATTATTAGGATTATTGTCATAAAATATTTTATGAGTTCTAAATAAGAAGATAATTGGAATCACTGCAAATAGGGACTGTTAAATAATAGTAGTTTACTTACACAAATTTTTAAATAAGCATATAGATATTTGCAGATATTCTAAAAATTAATGGCCTGTTTTCAGCTTTCACTATTCCAATTTTCTTAGTTTTCACTACTATTTAGATTTACATTTTTAGCTAAGTCTTTTTTGATAGTAAAATAAAATTTACTGCCTTTTCCTAATTCACTTTCAACGTGTATTGTTCCGTTGTGTTTAGCAACAAATTCGGCACATAAAACAAGTCCTAACCCAGTTCCCTTTTCGTTATTTGTCCCAATTTCAGAGTGGTGAACATCTATTTTAAATAACTTATTTTTATGCTCATCAGACATTCCCACGCCCGTATCTTCAATATAGAACTCAACATTATCATTTTTATCTGTTAATCCAACAGATATTTTGCCACCAGCTTTGGTGAACTTTACTGAATTTGACACTAAATTTCTTATAATAGCATTTAGCATATTAAAATCAGCAACTATCTCAAACTGTTCTGGAATTTCATTATGGAGTGAAATTCCTTTATTGTGAGCATTGCCTTTATTCAAAAGAATGATGTCTTCAACAATAGAGTAAACATTAAATTTTCTTGGACTAAATAGCATTCTGTTTGATTGTATACTTGACCAGCTCAACAGATTTTCTAATAAATTATGAGCTTTAGTAGCTACACTAAATATATTTCCCGAAAACTCTTTTACTTCTTCTCTAGTTAAATTATTGGCTTCATTGTACATAATTTCAGAAAAACCAATTAGCGAAGTGAATGGCGAAATTAAATCGTGCGCAACAATTGAAAAGAACTTATCCTTGCTATTATTTAATTTCTCTAATTCAATATTATATTCCTTAATCTTTTTTTGTGCAATAACTCTTTCGGTTATGTCTAAGATACTACCCTCAATTGCAATAATTTTTTCGCGTTTATTTTTAATAATACGCGCATTTATAATTACAGAAATTTCTCTTTTGGAAAAATCTTGAAACGAATATTCTTCATCATGAATAGCATTTCCTTCAGAAAGTTTGGAAATAAAACTATCGTAATCGCTACTAATGGTAAAAAAATCTGAAAACTGCATTTGACTAATAAGCTGTTTCTTATTTTCATATTTTAATGTGCTAACAAATGCTGGATTGACTGACAATAAAGTACCATCTGTCGATATTTTAAATATTCCTTCGGAGGCATTATCAAGATAGTTTTTAGCTTCAATTGATTTTTCTAATACTTCAGATCTCAGCTTCAAATTTATAGCTGCTGCAACAATGCTTAAAATACTTATGAATATAACAAACAGAAAAGCGGCGAAAAATGAAGGCAAAAAGTAGATAGACTGACTATTTAATAATATTGATGCTGCAAAAAGGATATTATAATAGATTGCTACAATTATTTGGTTCTTTACATCCCAGCTTAAGAACAAAGCAGATGTAAAAACAATTAAAGACAATAATTGAGAATTTATGAAAATTGATTCTGGAATTAGTAGAATTATTGAAACAAATGAAGTGATTATAGTTATTAGGAGAATGTGAATTAAAATAATAGGATGATCTTTTCCACATCTAAAATTGGTTGAAAGCAAAACTAAAAACCCTATTAAAGTCGCAATTAAACGTCCAAGATAAATTTTAATTGAAAAATCAGCAAAATATTTCACTTCAAACATTAAAGCAAAAACACCCGCAACTATAAGCAAAGAAGCCAATAATTGTAAAGGAGTTATAAATAATTCATTTGTAACTTCTTGTAAAGAACTATTTTTTGATGATTTGATAACTAACTCCAAGTATGTTAATCTTATTGAACAAAATTTAACAAAATTAAATCATTAGTGTAAAATTATTTAACAGTAACACCATTTTTTAGTGAATTAGATTTAATAATTTTAATCGAATCCATAATAGTTTTTACTGAATCAACATAAAGTTTATATTTTGTAAAATTCTTTTCAGTAATTGGGTTTGATGAAACCACCTTTTGTGTTCTGGAATTTACTTGCTCACCATTTTTCCAGAATCGGTAGCAAACATGAGGACCCGTTGCAAGCCCTGTAGATCCAACGTAACCTATTACTTGATCTTGCTTAACCGATACACCAGGTCTAATACCCTTTGCAATTTTAGACATATGAAGATACTGTGTCATGTAAGTTCCATTATGTCTAATTTTAACATAGTTTCCATTATTGCTTTTATACTTTGCTTCAATTACAACTCCATCGCCAGTAGAGTGGATTGGAGTTCCAGTTGGAGCAGCATAATCTGTTCCTAAATGCGCTTTAAATCTATGTAGAACAGGATGAAATCTATTTTTACTATAACTTGATGACATTCTGCCAAATTTTAAAGGTGATTTTAGAAATGCTTTTCGCAAGCTTTTGCCGTTTTCGTCAAAATATTCACCATTCTCTTTTTGTTTATAATAGAATGCATAAAAATATTCGCCACCATTATTAAAGTAAGCTGATTTTATTTTTCCAATACCTACAAATTTATTGTCAATGTATTTTTCCTCAAAAATCACCTTAAAGCTATCTCCATCATAAAGTCGATAAAAATCTATTTGCCATGCAAATACATCAGCCATTTTAAGAGCAAGCAAATCACTTACATTTTGTGAATTAAGTGTTAAATACAATGAGTTTTCAATAATTCCAGAAACACTACGTTCCTTAATTGTAACTTCCTTTTCACCAGTAATTACTGTGTTAATAGAATCTGTAAAATCAACAATAGCATAATTTATTGGGTCACTTTCATAAATGAAGTACTGTATTTCCTCAGTAGAATCATTTTTGGAAAAAATTTTATACTCATTTCCACTATTTATTTTACGAACATTAAACTTATCTTTTGCAAGATTAGCAATTTCAGAAATTGTCTTATAAGAAACATTATGAGGAAGTAAAATATCTGTAAGAGTTTCGTTCTTTTTAACCACACCTTCATAAATATTTAAGGAATCTACATAGAGTCCATAAATATTTGGTTTGGGAGGTTCTACTTTTTCTTTTTTTACTTCATTTGAGCATGAAAATAAAAGTAACGCTAATAATGATAATGCAATTAGAGAAAGTTTAGTTTGTAAATAATTCATATTTCTTAATCAGCCATCAATTTATTAATAATATCAAGTGAAGTTATTCCATCAGCTTCTGCATTAAAGTTTGGAATAATTCTGTGGCGTAAAACAGGAATGAGCGATGATTTAACGTCATCAATACTTGGAGTATACCTTCCATCCATAATCGCTTTTGTTTTAGCAGCAATAATTAAATACTGCGATGCACGTGGACCCGCTCCCCAGCTAATCCATTCTTTCAATTGTGAATTCTTGGTTTCAGATGGTCTTGTTTCTTTAACTTTTGAAATTGCATATTCAATTACATTATCAGCAACTGGAACTCTCTTTACAAGTTTTTGAAAATCAATTAACTCTTCCTTATTTACAACTTTGTTAAGCACTGGAATAATTTCAGAAGTAGTTGATTTTACAATGGCAATTTCCTCATCATATGTTGGATAGTCTAGCCAAAGATTAAACATAAATCTATCAAGCTGAGCTTCTGGCAAAGGATAAGTACCTTCTTGTTCAATTGGATTTTGAGTTGCCAATACAAAAAATGGTTCATCAAGTTTAAAAGTATTTCCCATTGCAGTAACACTATGTTCCTGCATAGCTTCAAGTAAAGCAGACTGAGTTTTAGGTGGAGTTCTATTAATTTCATCCGCAAGAATTATGTTTGAAAATATTGGTCCACGAATGAATTTGAATTTTCGTTCTTTAGAAATTTTATCTTCTTCAATTATTTCAGTTCCAGTAATATCACCTGGCATTAAATCTGGGGTAAACTGGATGCGACTAAAGTCAAGATTTAGAACATTGGCAATAGTTTTAATCAATAATGTTTTTGCAAGACCTGGAACCCCAACAAGTAATGTGTGACCACCAGATAGTAGCGCAACTAGTGTATTGCTAATAATTTCATCTTGCCCAACAATTACTTTATGGACTTCGCTTTTAATATTTTTAACTGTTTCATTTAATTTTTCAACTAATTGAACATCGTTTGAATTGCTATTGCTTAAGCTCAAATTTCACCTAAATTTTAATTTCCCAATAAATTTTTGATTTTAGTTCTTCAACCCAATCATTATAAAGCTTTTCACGTTTTCTAAATTGAGCTAAACGTTTAATATCATCAAAATCTGTATCAATATTAGCTACATGTTCTGGTATTCTTTTATACAACTTAACAATATGATAACCATAATTTTGAGCATCAATATTTATTTTTTTAGGAGGTGATATTTCTCCTTCTTTCATTGCATAAATTGTTGAAAGAAGTTGCTTTTCAATTTGTCCAACTTCCATTGTTCCAAGTTTGCCATCAAATTTAGCGGTTTCCTTATCGTCACTATATTTTCTTGCATAATATTCAAAAGTATTAGTTTCGTGACGAATGCTATCCTTAATATCAGTTAATAACTCAATTGCTTTATAATCTGATTCATCATCGCTCTTAATCATAACTAAAATATGGCGTGAATGAATTTGGTTTCCTTTTCTTTCAAGAAGCTGAATAATATGAAATCCAACCGGAGATTCAACAATATCAGAAATTTCGTTATCTTTTAATGCAAATGCGGCAGCTTCAAATTCTGGATAAAACACACCACGGTCAACTGTTCCCAAATCACCACCTTGCGCTTTACTACCAGGATCATCAGAATATTTTGATGCAAGTTTCGCAAAATCTGCACCATGTCTAAGTGAATCTAATAGCGATTGAGCAAACAATTTTGCTTTATCTTTAACAGCGGAATCCTTTTTAGGATTAATAAAAATATGGGAAAGTGTAAATTTTTCAGGAATCAATCCTAAAGAATCTTTGTAGGAATTGTAAAAATCGAATACTTCCCTGCGTGTAACATCAATTTGTCCAAACTTTTGCTGTTGCACTTTTTGAGCCATTATATTCTTACGAGTTTCTTCTTTAAATTCTCTTTTAATCTGTTCAATACTCATTCCGTAAGTTTCTTCAACTCGTTCACGAGAACCATATTGCTTAATAAAATAGTTCATCTGATAGTCAAGTTGTTGATTAATTTCTTCATCAGTAACTTCAATAGTGTCTAATTCCGCTTGTGCGTAAAGTAGTTTTTCGGCAATCATTCCATCCAAAACTCTTTTTTTATTTGCCAAAACAGTGGGGTCAAACTTTTTTTGCGAAGCTTCAATGTTTAATCTTAAATCAAGTTCCGATTTCAGAATAATTTCGTTATCAACAACCGCTACTATTTCATCCAACACCTCTTGAGCAATGACCGAACCGAGCATTACAAACAAAAGAATTATTATTTTTTTCATATTTTTATTTTACCTCTCAATTTCAGAACCATATTCTGAAAAAAGTTTATTTAAATAATTATCATAAAGTTCTTTCCTCTTAAGGGAAAGGTATTTTTGTTCAACTTCCTCTTTTATTTCTTCAAATTTTGGTACATCATTTTTGTTGTATCTTTTCTTTAATTGAACAATAGTAAAAGTATTGTGTGATACTTCAACAATTCTACTAAACTCATTTTCTTCCAACATCAAAATTTCTTCTTTTAAATTTTCTTGAAGAATGTTGTAAACATATTCAATTCTATTTTCGTTAAGCGATATTTTAGATTTTTGGTGTGCAAAATTTTCTATTGTATTTTCCCAATTGCTTCCAATTAGCAAATGAAGAAATTCAACCGCTATATTTCTATCTGTAAAGGAAACTTGATTGAAAACTAAAACAGGAGTTGTAACTTTAAATTTTGCAATATTATTAACATAAAAATCTTCTATTTCTTTTTTTTCAACATGAACTGAATTTTCAGAAATCATATTTTTTATAATAAGTGCGTTAGCAATTTCAACTTTTGATTTAGCAATAATATTTTTGTAATCAACAGAATTAATAACACCACTTTTCTTAGCATCCAAATAAATTAGATGTTTTTCAATCCACTCACGAATAAATTCTTCTCTAAACTTATGAATATTATTTGTAAAACCTAGTTCTTCAGTTATATCTGCTTCTGTTAAGTAGTAATTTCCAACTTTAACAACATAATTCTTCTCTTCCTTTTTGGAACAGGAAAACAGCAAGAAGAGAAGAATTACAAAAGTAAATATTTTAATTATTTTCAGCTTTGTATGCATTTGTTAATTTATCGTAAAAATACTTTGGTTGATAAAAATTATTCAATACATTTATGTAATTATTTTCAAGTCTTTTACTTTCATTCTCTTGATATTTGCTGGATAATTCGGGCAAAGCTTCTTCAAAAGTTTTAATTCTTGAAGGAACTTTCTTACGCAGAATTACTATTGACCAACCGTTATCCGCAACAAATGGTTCGGAAAAATCACCATCATTATTTAGCGAGTTTGCTTTTTTTGATAGTTGATTATCGTTAACATCCTTAAAACCGTGTCTTCCAAATTTAGCTTTAAAACCTGGTCTTTCTGTATATTTTGCAGCTACAGAATCGAAATCAACTCCATTTTTTAGCATTTCATAATATTCTTCAATCTTTTCTTTACTTCTTGAAAATATTTCGTTGAAATTTACTGTTCCGCTTATAGTAAATTTATCTTTGGAATTATTATACTCTTCACGCAATTTTGTAGTATCAATATTTACTTTATTCCAAACTTCACTTTCTTGTAATTTAAAAATGAAAATTCCATTTTTATAATCATTCATTAAGCTTGTAAATTCTTTATCAGAATTCATAAGTGATTTTGATTTCATTTTTAACAATAAGTTATATCCAAATGAAGATGCTCCTTTAGTAACAATATCGCCTGACAATGCTCTGTTAGCATAATCTGGTTGAGCAAATAAAAATTCAAAAAATGATTCAACATTATAATTTTTTGAATCAACTGAAACTAAAGTCGAATCTTTTAACATCAAATACTTTGAATTTTCCAAAAACTCACTTGAAAATGTACTATCTGCAAATGCTGTGCCCAAAGTAGTAACTAAATTATTATTCATTTTAAAGTTGTATTCTGTCTTCAATCCTTCAACATATTCATCATAATCTGATTGATATCTATTTTTTTTGTATAATTCTCTAAGAGTTTCAACTTCATCCTCATAGGAAGGATAATCCAATACTTCTGTAACTTTTATAATGTGGTAACCAAAACGAGTAGTAACAATATCTGATACTTCGCCAACATTTAATTTAAAAGCAGCTTCATCAAAAGGTTGAACCATCATTCTTCTCTCAAAAAATCCAAGATCTCCACCTTTTGCGCCAGAACCCTGATCATCAGAATATTTTATAGCCAAAGAATCGAAATCTACACCATCCATAAGTTCTTTTTTGATTCTGGTAATTTTTGCAAGTGGTTTTTCTCCAGGAATTGCATCAACCATATTGCCCTGTTTTTCATCATTTTTTACTAAAATGTGTTTTGCTCTTATTTTGTATTTTCTTGGTTCTCTATCAGTAACTTTCAAAATATGATAACCAAATTTTGTTTTAACAACTTCTGGATAAACTTCTCCAACAGGCGTGTTATATGCGGCTTTTTCAAACGCTGGAATAATTTGTCCAGCTGTAAACCAATAGATATCTCCATTTGCACCTTTTGAAAAACTATCTTGAGAATATTTAGAAACCATTTCTTCAAAGGATTTTCCGTTTTTTATGCTATCAAGAACTGCTTGTGCTATTTTCAAAACATCATCAGATCCCATTTTAAACATAATATGACTAACGCGAACTTCTTCGCTGCGTTCCTTGTAGAATTTTTTCATTCCAGGAGTTACAATTTGCTTTTCTTCAATATAACTTACGCCAACTTTTTCTTTATAATCATTTAACTCTGCAATTAAATCTTCGTCATTCTGAAAATTGCGAACATAAGCATCACGAAGTTTCATTTTATAAGGGACATATAATTCAAGGAATTTTTTATAGTTTTCAACGGAATCTTTTTCTGCCGATTCAATTCCTCCAACATTTTTTGCATATGCTTTTTCAAACTCACCGAGAGTAATTTTATCATTGTCAAATTTTGCTACAACAATATCAGCATGTCTTGTTGCACAAGAAGTAAAAATTAACCCAACTATTGTAATCATTAATAATTTTGATACTTTTCGCATTAGTCTTAATCCTCCATTATATTTTTTAATTTAAGTTTTAGTTTAGTTATTTTTTTTGTAATGCTTTTTTTACTTTTTACACAGATTACTAATCTGTGTTACAATAATTTCAAATCTGAATCATTTATTTTGTGATTATTTTTTTGCAAGTTTGTGCTATTTCGTTCCCAAAAAACACCATCGTGATAACCTTGAATATTATTGTTGTCATCCACCATTGTAAGTCTTTTTTCACATGTAATTGCAAAATTTTTATCCAGCTCAACTCCAACAAAATTCCTATCTAATTTTTTTGCAACAACCGAAGTTGTTCCCGAGCCAAGGAAAGGATCAAAAACCAAATCGCCTTTTTTACTGCTTGCAAGAATTATTTTTGCCAATAATTTTTCCGGTTTTTGTGTTGGATGCTCAGTATTTTCAGACATTGACCAGAAAGGAACTGAAATATCGTTCCATAAATTAGATGGAAATGTTAAACGAAACTGACCGCTTTCTGTATCATCCCAATCCTTTGGTATACCGCTATTTGTTCTGTAAGGTGCAATAACTTTTCTTTTTAATTTCACAGCATCTGGGTTATAAAAATATTCCTTCGATTTTGTTCCAAACCAAATATCTTCCGAGTTCATTTTCCAATTTGTTTTTGCTCCCCTGCCTTTTTCTCGCTCCCAAGTAATTCGGTTGCGAACAACAAAATATTTTTCCATTACTTGATGAATTGAAGTAGAGGATTTCCAATCACCACAAATATAAATAGATGCAGTAGGTTTAATGCATCTATTTAGCTTTGAAATTAAATTATCTAGCCAATCGGTATAATCTTCAACAGAACTTTCTTTAAATTTGGAAGCACCAAATTTCTTATTCATATTATATGGTGGATCGATAAAAAGTAAGTCAATAAAACTATCTGGTAAAAATTCAATTGCATCAAATAAGTCTTGATTAATTGTTTTATTAATCAAATTATCGAAAGAAATATTTTTATCTAAGTGAATTATCTTTTTCTCAAAATTTTCAAAATCTTCTCCAGTAATTTGGATTGTCTTATTTCTTGGAGCAGGTTTTTTAATTATCATTCCTTATAATGCCTATCTTACTTTCAAACCAGAATTAAGAGAATTATTTACTTCAACAACATTTAATTTACCGTTTTCATCTTCAATTGCTAAAATCATTCCCTGCGATTCAAGTCCAAAAAGTATTGCTGGTTTAAGGTTTGCAACCATTACAACTTTCTTTCCAACCAAACTTTCTGGTTTATAACTTTGCGCAATTCCGGCTACAACTTGTCTTTCCGTTTTTCCAATTTTAACTTGAAGTTTTAATAATTTTTTGCTCCTCTTTACATTTTCAGCAGCAATAATTTCGGCAACTTTTAAATCAACTTTCATGAAATCTTCAAAAGTTATTTCTGGAAACTTTTCTTCTTCTTTTTCTTCCACTGTTGCTGGATTGCTCCATTTTAATATTTCTGCATCAATTGTTTTATCTTCAATTTTAGTAAATAATATTTCCGATTTATTTAATTGATGTCCAACTTCAAACTCTGTCTTTCCAATTTCATTCCAATCAGCAGATTTAACATTCAACATTTTAAATATTTTTTCTGATGAAAAAGGAATTACTGGTGAAAAAACTTCTGCCAAAGTATAAATTGTTTTAAGACAAATATTTACTGTAGTAGCAGTTCTAGTCTTATCATTTTTTACGCTAACCCAAGGTTCAGAATCGTTAAAATATTTATTGCCTGCGCGTGCTAGCGACATCATTTCAAAAACGGCATCTCTAATTTTATACTTTTCAATTAAATTGCCAATTTTCTTTGGAGCTTCTGAAATAAGAGCTAACATTTCTTTATCAATTGTCTCAAGTTCACCTCTTTCGGGAACTTTTTCATCAAAATGTTTGCTTGCAAAAATGAATGTTCTGTTAATAAAATTCCCCAAAATATCGGCTAATTCGGAATTACTTTTTGCTTGAAATTCCTTCCAATAAAAATCCGTATCCTTATTTTCTGGCAAGTTAGCAGCCAAAGTATAGCGTAAAGAATCTGCTGGAAATATTTCCAAAAATTGCTCAACATCAATTCCCCATCCACGCGATTTAGAGAACTTTTTGCCTTCAAAATTCAAGAATTCATTTGCAGGTACATTTTCTGGAAGTACAAATTTCTCGTCGTTTGTGTCATTCCAAGCCATTAACATTGCTGGAAATATTATTGTGTGAAATACAATATTGTCCTTTCCGATAAAAGCAATGTAACGCGTTTTTTCATTTTGCCAATATTCTTTCCATCCTTCGGGGTTGTTTTTTTCTTTAAAAAGCTCTTTTGTAGCCGAAATATAGCCAAGTACGGCTTCAAACCACACATAAAGCACTTTTGCATCAGCATTTTCGAGAGGAACTTTTACGCCCCAATCCAAATCGCGAGTAACAGCGCGATCTTTTAATCCATCCTTAAACCAGCCTTTACAATAATTAAGAACATTATCTTTCCAATTAAACTTTTCGTTTGCTTCATTTATATATTTTTCGAGGCGTTCTTGATATTTGCCAAGCGGAAAATACCAATGCGAAGTTTCTTTTAATTCTGGAGTTCCACCAGAGATTTTACTTTTAGGATTTATCAATTCACTTGGGTCATATAAATCACCGCATTTTTCACATTCATCACTGCGCGCTTCTTCATATCCACATTTAGGACAAGTGCCTTCAACATATCTATCGGGCAAAAACATTCCAGCTTTTTCATCATAAAATTGCAATGTTTTCTTTTCTGTAAGAATTCCTTGATTATTGTAACTCATGAAAAAATCTTGGGCAGTTTGGTGATGAGTTGGAATGCTTGTTCTTGAGTAAATGTCAAAACTCATTCCAAATTTTGCAAATGCTGCTTTGTTGCTTTCGTGATATCTATTAATAATATCTTGTGGAGTTAATTTTTCTTTATCGGCTGTAATTGTTATTGGAACTCCGTGCTCATCGGATCCGCAAACATAAATTATATCGGATTTGGTTAATCTTTTATAACGAACAAAAATATCCGCAGGTAAATAAGCACCGCTTAAATGCCCTAAATGGATTGGACCATTTGCATATGGCAATGCAGAAGTTACAATTATTTTTTCATTTTCCAATTTTAATACCAGTTTTATAAACAACCGTGAAATATACTAAAATTCTTTGAAAATGTTTTTTTGGTTTCGAAGATTCATTCCTAAGCGGACATTGGTGCTATTTTAATTAATATCATTTTATCGTGGACTAATTTCGTTATGCTACAAAAGTATTGACAATGAGAATTAATGTGGCTATAATACAGCCATATTTAATAATAATATTCTGGTAAAAAAATGGAAAAAACTGCAACAGTTAGAGCAATGATAAATCCTAAAAAAAAAGAAAGAGTGGCAAAGATACTATCTCGCCTTGGTATAAATCACTCTGAGGCTATAAATATTTTTTACAGTTTAATAGAGGAATACAATGGTTTGCCTTTTGAATTACGAATTCCTGATGAAGAAAAAGAAACTTCAAAAGTTAGCAAAGAAGTGATTTCTAAACTAAAAGAAAGCATGAAAAAAAATTATCGTCTTGGTGAGTTGTTAGCCAAATGAGAAAATATCTATCAGTTGCCGATTTATTACAGATACATAAAGAACTAATTGATGAATTTGGCGGTATTCATGGCGTTAGAGATATTAATTCAGTTGAATCCTCAGTAATGCGCCCTCAAGTTGGTTATTATAATAATATTATTGAGGAAGCTGCTGCTTTGATGGAAAGTTTGGCAATGAATCATTCTTTTTTAGATGGTAATAAGAGAGTTTCCTTTTTTGCGGCGGATGTATTTTTGAGAATTAATGGATTTTATATTTCATGCGATAGTGAAGAAGCAAATGACTTCTATGTGAGGAATTTGTCTGAGCACAATTTTAGATTTAAAGTAATATTTGATTGGCTTGAGAAACAGGTTAAAAACATTTAATGGATCAATTGACCCAAATCACAGCTCAAGCCAACTACCCAAAATGATATGGCATTTGTGCAATTGATACTTTTGAGACAATTTTAATGGCTTTTACAACATTAAAAAAGACACATTTTTCTATTTTACTTCTAATTTGAGTTTATTAGATACTAATTTCCCAGAAAAGAATTTAAGAGTTGGTTTTTGCTCAATACTATCAAGTATTTTTACAACTTGCTCTTCATCCCCAATATAAATCATCTGAATATAATAAACCCCTTTTTTAATATCAAAGTTGAATAAATCAATACGTATTGTATCGTTATATATTTCAGAAGTCTTTAGAGAAATTTTACTATTGCTATACTCCTTACTATACTCTTTCAATGTACTATCCCCCATAGTTTTGAAATTATTCCAATACCCATTATTATAAGAAGTGTCAAAGTCTTTACCAATAACAACACTTTCTATATCAAAATCAGCAAACTCCGAATGTCCAAAACATTGTGGGAAAGTAGTCACGTATCTGTTTTCTTTATCTAGTAAAAAAATATATATACCAGTAATGTAGTCATTCCGAAAAGTATCATTCAAACCCACTACATTTAGATTGTATAAATCTATGGGCTCTTTATCATTTTGTATAGAAAAAGATATATCCATTAATGTATTATCTAAATTTATATTTTTTTTGCCTGAATCTATTTTTAATAAAATTTCATTGTTATTCACACACTTTACACAGACAAATACCAATATAATTGGTAGTACAAACCTTATTATCGGCTTTTTCATAATCATTTCCATATATTTTACTGCTGTCGAACACCATTTAGACTTTCTCAAAAGTATGTTTACTATCTTAATAAGTAAAATCGTTTATGTAATTTGTTAACTTGTTCATTTATCCGTTTTTAACTCCTTTTACTACACAAAGTTAAGCATTTCAAAAGTTAGAAATCAACTGCTGAAAACTGTGAAGCAAAGGATGAGAAATAATTAATTAGAAATTTTAATTGTTTAATTATTTTTCCAATTACATGAGGGAACGAATATTTTCGTTCCTTCTCTACAGTTATTTATATATCACACATTTCAATTATACTTGAAATATATTTTGTTTTAGGCAATTATTTCTATTATATTTGAAATAATTTTCAAAGGAAATATATTTAATGGAAAACTTAAAACGAAAATTTTATTTAGATAAAGTAGAGCCTTTTATAGGAAAGAATTTAATTAAAGTTTTAGTAGGACAAAGACGTGTTGGAAAAAGTTACCTACTACTTCAATTAATTGATTTAATCAAAGAAAAGGACTTAAATGCGAATTGTGTTTTTGTGGATAAGGAAAAATATCAATTTGACGAAATAAAAAACTATTCCAATTTGATTGAATATATTGAACAAAAAATGGAAATAGATAGGACTAACTACGTTTTTATTGATGAAATTCAAGATATTGAAGGATTTGAAAAAGCACTCCGCCATTTTTATTCATACGATAATTTTGATATTTATTGCACCGGCAGTAACGCAAATTTGCTTTCGGGAGAATTGGCATCTTATTTAAGCGGAAGAAATATTGAAATAAAGGTTTTTGGACTTTCGTGGAACGAATTTTTACTCTTTCATAAATTGCCTAATGATAAATCGAGTTTGGAAAAGTATTTAATTTTTGGCGGACTCCCTTTTATTAAAAATCTTCCTCTTAAAGAAGAAATTGTTTTTGATTATCTAAAAAATATCTATTCAACTATTATTTACAAAGATATTATCTCACGTTTTAATATCAGAAATACTAATTTTCTCGAAAATTTAGTAAAGTTTGCGGCAAATAATGTTGGAAATATTCTTTCGGCAAAAAAAATAAGCGACTATCTAAAATCTCAAAAAACAAATATTTCGCCACAAGTTGTGTTAACTTACTTAGATTATTTGTGTCAAGCTTTTTTGATTTACAAAGTAAATAGATCAGATATAGTTGGCAAAAAGGTTTTTGAAGTTGGAGAGAAGTACTATTTTGAAGATTGGGGAATAAAAAATGCAATTATTGGTTATCAGCAAACACACATTAACCAATTGCTCGAAAATATTGTATTTATTCATCTAAAAACAAATAATTATGTAGTTTTTGTCGGGAAATTAGGTTCTAAAGAAATTGATTTTATATGCGAAAAAGATGGAACCATAGTTTATATTCAGTGTGCATATTTAATTACCGATGATAACGTTAGAGAACGTGAGTTTGGAAATCTTTTGGAAATTAAGGATAATTACAGAAAAATAGTCGTTTCTTTGGATAATTTTACTCTTGGTAACTATAAAGGAATTGAACATCTACATTTGTTTGATTTTCTAAATACATTTAACTAATAATTCGATTTTGGATGCTTCTCAATTCTTGAACTGATAAATTGTTTTATTGCTAAATTGTTGAATTTTTCCTTTGCTTTAGAGTACCATTCCTCGACATTTTTGCTTTGCTTGCGAAATTTTTCTTCCATTTATTAGTTTCTATTCTTTAATTCCATATTTCTTCTATTTCTCATGCTTTTCTGTCGATGGAAAAAGTCCTCAAACACCATTAAAACTCCTTTACTACACAAAGTTAAGCATTTCAAAAGTCCATTTCCGTCTGAAGCTTTACAGTCTTACTGCTCCTAGACAGCCATAAATTAACTGTGGAATATACAAAATATATGATTTAATTATAAATTTTAGTATTGAAGGACTAGATGCAATTAAAAAGACACTTTATCTCAACATGGCGAGTTTTTCGTCTTATATGTCGAATAATTAATTCCTTTTCCTAAGAATCCTTTATTTTTACAATAAATTCAACTTGGCATGGTTATGGAATAAATTGCATTAAATTATTTAACAAAAAGGAGATATCATGAAAAAGAAATATTTTGGAATTACAATATTATTGTATGCTTTAGCATTTGTTGGTTGTACAAGCGACAATTCAATTGTTGCGGCAGATGATTCTGCACTTAATGTTGAAGCTCAACAAATTGAAGATGCAATTGCAAGTCTTCCTAAAACTGAACTTTCTGACTCAGCCGAAAATGGCTTAATTTTTATGCGCGAAGAAGAAAAACTTGCTCGTGACGTATATTTGTATTTTTATGAAAAATACGGTATGAGAATTTTTAACAATATTGCAAAGAGTGAAAGTACTCACATGACCGCAATAAAAATGCTTTTGGATAAATATGAATTAGCAGATCCAGTAACAAATGATGAAATTGGAGTATTCCAAAACCAAGATCTTGCAGCATTATATACGCAATTAACAGAAGCTGCAAATGTTAGTCTTCTTGAAGCAGTTAAAATTGGTGCAACAATTGAAGATTTGGATATTAAAGATTTAATGGAATATAGTGCCGAAATTGAAAGTGAAGATATACTTTTAGTTTATAATAATTTAACAAAAGGTTCACGAAATCACTTGCGTTCATTTTATTCAAGAGTTTTGCAATATGGCGGAACTTATGAACCACAATTTATTTCGCAAGAATTATTTGATTTAATAATTAGCTCTCCAAAAGAGAGAGGTTCTTGGTAAACTCAACAAGGGGAGAATGTTAATCTTTAATATTCTCCCCTTTTACCTCAAAAGCTCCTATTTTGCTTGTGCTAATTCTACTACCTGCGGCTTCAATCAAATAATTATCGGATGAAACAATACTTGTACAAACTTCTTTTTCTGCAAGTTTACAATCATTTTACAGTAATGCGGGGTCAAATATTTTAAAACACAGATTACTAATCTGTGCTACGCCAATTTTAGCAAATACAACATGAAAAATATTTTTTATTAAAAGTGAAACCTATTGTACTATATTGCTTTACATTTGACCCCGCATCGCTATCATTTTACCATTATGGACTTATTAATTATTCATTTTATATTTTAAATATATTAAGTTTGCAGTCGAGTACAACTGCGACTTTTTACTATTAGATTTTAGCAAGGATTGATATGATGAATATCAAAGACATCTTTAGTTTTAAGCCACTTAGCGTCTTTGTAATATATGTGGCTTTGGATATCTTCTGCATGGGATTAGGAATGGGAGTTCCTTTCTTCAATATTTTATTTGGTTTTTTTTGTTGGATGGTACATTATTAAATGGGTATCAATTAATACGAGTGAAGTGAAGGAGATTCTAAAACGATTGTTAATTTATTCATTTATTACTGCTGGAATAACTTTCTTGGGAATGTTGCTACTATGGGGATGGAGTGCCAAGATGTTGTCTGGTTCCGATACCGAAATAGCAAACTTTGGAATACCGCTGATTCTATATGAACCTAGAATTAGTTTAATTGGTTGGTTAATGTTGATGATTGCAATTTCGCCTTTCCTTCAATTGTTATCAACTGTATTTGCAGGTCACTTAACATTGTTATCAATATACAAAAAGGAAGAAAAATCTGGAGACACAGCTTAACACGCACCTCAACAATGTTATTTTGTGATGCCTGTTATTAGTAAAAGTGTTATGTTGCAAAATATTATTAGGAATATTGAATGAATAGAATAAACCAAGTTGACGCATTAACGTATATCCAACAAGGTGAAAGTGAATTTAAATTTAATATCGAGTTAAGTACTTTTACAAAATTACAACTTTATCTTACTGGACAAATATTGAAAGGTGTTGAACTATTTGGGATTGGACCTCAAGAGATTATTAGAGGAGTTGGATTCATGTTTGATTTTCATGAAATAATAAATACTGCCGTTAGTAACGAATATCGCGTATTTATTATAAAAGAGGGAAAATATTTTGGAAATGGAAACTGGTATTTAGTATTTACGAAAGAACCTGAATAACTAGATAGCCGTTGTCCCCCTTTGATTTTATTTGTCTTTTTGGCGTTTTTGTAATTTTAATTTTTTCTTCGCTTCGGCTTCAAGCAAATAATTATCGGATGAAATAACACTTGCACCAATTTCTTTTTCTGCCTCTTTTCTTGCATTACCTGCAACGGTGCCACCTCTTTTTGCTACTAATTTGTTTTTATCAAATGTATTAGGTTCTTCTTTTTTAGAAATTTCAGTTGTTACTTTTTCGCCCAACATACTAAAAATCAATTCTAAATCAGTCATATGGTCACGAAGATTTTCTTTCTCTAATTTTTTGTATTGTTTATATTCACTTGGTGTCATTCCAAAAGTAGCTTTTGATATTTCTGCTGTTAATATTGAATATTCTATTTCCTTCTTAATTCCTCTTTCTTTCCATTCATCGGTCAAGTTTTGCCTTATTGCAATTCCACGAAGTCTTTTATCTATCCAATCTTTTGAATATCCTTTTTGCTCGTACAGTTCTTTCATTCTCTCTTGGGCAAGTTCTGGATTTTCAATTTCTTGAACTCTTTCGTAACCAACTTTTGCTAACCAACGCTTAAATGGTTCGGCTTTTGGTGATGGAATTGATTGAATAATACGGAAAATTCCAGCTGTATTTGCACAATCAGTTGCTCGCATCTTACCGTCTGGAGCAATTAATTTCAACCCGTGACAAATTGTCACGACTTCACTTCCTTCTTTTTTTAACCTTTGTTTTAGTTTTCTCCAATATGCTCCTCCATCTGCACTCTCAACTAATACAGCACAGATATCTACAACAGAAAACCACCATTCATCATTGTGAATTGTTCGTCTTATCCCTTTTCCATTAAATATCGCAATTTTGTCACTCATTTTTTCTCCCTTTCTATTATCACTTTATGTTGTCGACAAGTCAACTTAACTTTTCACCTTTGACTAGTATGCTTCTCAGGTTTAATTCTAATTTAACTCTTAAGCAATTCCTTAAGAACTTCACGAAAGGTCATATATTTTTTTAGTTCTCTATAATCCGATGGTTTTAAGTTTTTTCCACTATAGCATGCGAATACACATGAACTTTCTTTTATCCTTTTTTTATTTTCATCCATAATAAGCATCTCATCATTCATCCTTTGAATATCATTCTTAATTAACTCAATAGACTTAGGTTGTTCTCTATGTGTTCCAATTTTAGGGAAATATATATTACAACTTGAGAAGATTACTATATGGAAAAGTGACCGTTGTTCTCTAACAATTATAAGATCAAATTTATGTTTTTCCAAAATTGAACTTGGAGTGTCAATGCAAAACTCAATTCTAAAACTATTCAAAGATGCACTCCAGATATTCTTGTTTTTATTGATAGCATATTCAGTAGCTGGGAACATATATTCAAAATCATTTTTTACTTTCTCAAAACACTCTGCAAATTTATTTTTAAAACATATTCTTATTTCATTTTCGTAGTCTAACCGAACTAGATTTCTATCATTCCATGTAATCTTTATTTCTTCTAACTCTTTTATTGATTTAGGTACCACTAAAATCCTCCTTTTTTGTTCCCCTTCTTAATTCTTAATTACCTTCTTTACCAACTTATCTATTTCTTTCATTTCTTTTTGTAAATACTTTTTAATATCAACTCGGTAACGACCTAAGCGAACTGCCGATAATTCATGTTCTGGAGGATTTGCCTTAATAAATAACGCTGCATTTTCGTGTGCTGTTTTACTTATTTCTGCAAGTTTTAAATGTTCTTCTATATTTTCATCAAACTTTGGGAAATATACATCAAGAATTTTTTTAGAAACATGACGTGCACCAAATAAACCTCTTGCTTGAAAATCTTTCATTATAAGATTGGGGATTGAGGAGTTCAAAATACTTGTTATATAATAAGCCTCATTTAAGTTGTTTAGTTCAACTCGAAAAGTTGTGTAATCAATAATGAATTCAAAGTCTTGCATTTCCCTAATTACGAGGGTTGAATAAGCATCTTTTCCAGACATATTATACAGAACTATATATTTGGCTTCTAAATTTTGAACTGTTAATTTATTTTGCCAATTCAAGTAATTCTCGCATGAAATCTTTTCATTCTTTTCGGTTCTATAAATATCCCAAAATCTTTCAGCAGTTTTAAACCATTTTGAAGCATTTATATAACCATCACTCATTAAATCATCAGGCGAATGCAGTTTTATCACTTTTTCATCGTTGTTATCTTTTTCTATTGTTATTGGCAAAACAACTAAATCAGGTTTAAACAATGCAAAAGGTAATATGCTTTTTGAAAGAGCAGTTCTAAATAAAAACTGACTTTCAATTTTTCCACTTATGTCCAGAGATTTCCATGGTTCTTTAGCATCTTGCTTAATATCTTCGGAAGTTTTTAGATTAATTATTTTGTCATTAAAATTATCAGGCGTTTCTTGTTCAAGTTTAACAAAATAAAATGAGCGTGGAACAATTGTGGCTCCTTGTTTAAAACTTTTTTTATATGGGTTTTCTCTTTCTTCTAATTTTGACCTTTTATTAGAAAATGCAGATGAATTACCCAGTTTAGAATAAAACCATTTAACCTCGTTTTCGCTTAAAGTAGTTTTTGCGACATCAAGTTTACAATTATGTGCGGGCAACTTTCCACTAAAAGATAATCCTTTAATACCAGCAACAGGCAGACTTGTTTTAACATTATCCTTTTCTTTATTTGCAAATAAAACCGAACTAGGAATTCTAAAAAGTGGTGAAACATCATTTAAATCCCAAATGTCAAAAATCTTAAGCCCTTTTGCTTTTCCACTTCTCGTATTATCGTGATGGTCGGCACTAAAAAAACTACGTGGTAAAACAAAACATATTTTGCCATTTTCTTTCAAAAAGTAATTTGTGCAATAAGCAAAAAATATTGCAGCAATCTCAAGATGAGGAAAATTTGCAACTTTTGTTGGTTTAACATTATACACTGTGGCAAGTTCGTCAAGAATATTTTGATATTCTTCATTTTTAATTGAACTATAAGTAAACCATGGAGGATTGCCAATAACAAAATCGAACTTTTTAGAAAGAAAATATGGTTTATAAAGATTTTGTATTATAAATTTCCAAATGCTGTCCCTTCTATTAGCTTTAACCTTGCAAAGGCTAAGATAAATTTTGTAAAAACTATCAATTACTTGTTTGTTAATTCCACTCGTAATTCTTCTATTTAATATATTTGTAAAAGTTTCAACTGGTACCTTTTGGTGATATGTTTGCTCTGCAAGGTCTTCGGCAGTTTCAAGTGCCTCATCAAATATTTTAACATCATCTAAAATTTGAGAACTTAGTTCAAGCGATTCTTTATCAATCTGCATCTTAAAATTATTTCCAAAAAAATCTTCAACTCCATCAGGGGCAAGCAAAGTATTTGCTAATATTACATTTAAATGAATGGGAGTTCTTGCGTTTACAACCTCTTTACCAAGTGCTAATAAAATATTTGTTTTTGCAATTTGAACTGAAAGTGGATGAATATCAATTCCGTAAATACTGCTGTTTAATTCCTCAACAGAAATATTAGGATTTAATTTTCTAAAACGATGAACAGTAGCAATTAGAAACGAACCACTTCCGCAAGCAGGGTCCAAAACTCTGTTACCTTCTTCAAAATTAAATTCATTCACAATTCTTTCACACAACCAATCAGGTGTATAATACTCTCCGAGAGCATGCCTTGTATCAAGGTCAATTAATTCTTGATAAACTCCTTTTAGAATATCTTCGTCAACATCTTGGAAATCAAATGTGGAAATTTCTTGTGCAATTAGTCTGAAAACTTTTTTAAGTGCAGTAAAGTCTCTATCATTTTTTACCCAATGGAAAAAATCATCATCTACAAAATTTCGTATGCTATAACTGTGAAAAATTGTCCCATCAATTATGCCCCTCATTTCCTTATCATCAATAAAATCATCATTAGAAACCACAGCATAAGCAAGCATTTTAGCAAAAACACTAAGATAAGTATGTATAAGAAAATTACCTTCACTTCCATCAAATGAACCATAGGCAATACTTAAAAATTTGCTCCATTGCTCGTAAGCAACCTGAACTTCGCCATATTTTTTAGCATCGTTAAAATGATTGGTCATTTCACGGTAAGATTCAAGAAATACGTTGCTACTATAACCAAATGCTTCTTCAATTCTTGTTAAAGTAGCTTTTTGTTTTTCTTCCTTAAATAAAAATCTGTCAATCCAATAATAAAAATCATCTGTGTTATTCTCAGTTAAAACAAACATAGCACTTTTAATTTCATTGAGTATTAGTTCATCTTCTGTTAATTTTGCAATCTTTTCAAGACACGAAACATCGGGTGAATATACTTTCCATGTTATGCAATCTGTAGCAATTAAAGTAAAATTATAACCTTCACCAGCTTTAAATTGTCCTAACAAATAACCCGCTAACTGTTCTTTTGCATGTGTTTCTGTTATTTTTAAATTATTTTCAAATTCAATTATTATTTTATTGTAAAGAGTGTCTGCACTTCCTCTGTGTATTTTATCTTTTCTAGGGATTTCAAGAATTGCTTTTTCTGACCCTAAAGTTATTTTATCAATAAGTTCTAATAATTCATTTTCAGTAGAGTAAAGCCTATTTAATAAATCTTTAAAAGCTTCTTTTTTAGGTAGTTCTTTGTTGGCATTTTTTACTTTCTTAAAATATTCCAGAATATGTTTATTTTTCATTTATCTATCTCTTTAATTGAAATTTGATTCCCCAATTGCTTAATTCAAAAATAAACATTTTTCAAACTTTAATTGAAATAACATTTTAATAACTAGAAATTATTTTTAACAAGTACTTCTGCTTTTTCCCTCGCTTATTTTTGAAGAGTCAAAAGAATTAGTACTTACTATTTTTTAAATAGATTACTATATTACAAATGCACTTAAAAAGATTTTTATTGAAAAATATTTTAAGAATAACATATAAGCGTTTACATGAAATTTCTATTTAATTTAACTGGTCTTATCATAGTAAGTAGCATTGGTTATATTTTAATTACATATTTTCCCTCTGTATTTTCTTCCCTTTTCTTTTTTTTAGCTCCATGCTATTTTATAATTAGGCTTTACGAAATTGTCGATTTCAAATTTGATTCCTAATACTACCACTATTCCCTTTCAGCAAAAAGATAAATATCATTTGAAGTTTCAGAATTAAAAGCTGTTTTTTTTAAGTCTTGGTATACCTTCACTTTATTAAAAACAATTTGTTGTAAAATTAAGTATATCTTTGTAATATACATGTGTATGAAAAACATTTATGAAAATGTTGAAGGATTCCAATGGGATGAAGGCAACATTGAAAAAAACTGGATAAAACACCAAGTCTCTCATATTGAATGTGAGCAAATATTCTTCAACGAACCTTTAATAATTGCAGATGATGTTAAACATACACAAAGAGAAAAACGGTGGTTTGCATTAGGCAGAACAGAAATGGATAGAAGAATATTTGTTGTCTTTACAATAAGAAAAAACTTAGTTAGAGTTATTTCTGCAAGAGATATGAACAAAATTGAAAAAAGAAAATACGATGAAGAAATTAAAAAACATACCTAAATTTAAGACCGAAAAAGAAGAAAAAGAATTTTGGTTGAATAATGATTCCACAGAATATATAAATTGGGAGAAATCGAGTTTAGTTTCTTTTCCTAATTTAAAACTATCCACAAAAACTATTTCTTTACGATTACCAGAATTTTTATTAAACGACATAAAAATAATTGCGAATAAAAGAGACGTTCCCTATCAATCTTTAATTAAAATAATATTAAAAGAAAGAATCGATAGTGAACTTAGAACTTCTGTATGAATTAACTATATTTTCCAATACATTTATAATTTCAGTTGTCGACAAATTATCGACAACTCAACTTCATTTTAATCTTTTATTCCCTTTCAGCAAAAAAAATAAATATCATTTGAAGTCTCAGAATTAAAAGCTGTTTTCTTTAAGTCTTGGAAAACCTCAACGTTATTAAAATTATTTTGATTTAATAAGTCCAAAAATAATTCCAGAGTGTGGGGATAAACTTTGGTTGAAATTAGTTTCCTCAGTTTAGGATTTTCAATATCAAATTTTAGAATATTAAAATTGATGAAATCCTTTTCAAAGTCATAAAACCTAATTATATATTCTTGTTCACCTTTATTTATATTTACAATTCGCTCATTTTCGCTAATTATTTTTTCGTAATTCAAAATATGGAAGAGTACCTTTCCGTTATTAGTTAAAAGTTCTGCAAACCTTTTAATTGAATCAGAAATATCTTTTGGAGGAATATTTGCGACAGTATTACCGAGCGAGCAAACAAAATCAAATTTAGAATTAAAAGTATTTGGAATATCTTGTGCAGAATAATTATAAAAGCTGATTACTTTATTTTCATTTTCAGCATTTATTTCAGCTTTTTCAATCATCATCATGGATGAATCAAATCCGCAAACCTCCAAGCCAAGCGATGCTAGCGCAATGGAATCAATTCCACTACCACAGCCAATATCCGCAGCATTTTTAATTTCTGGTGACAAAAACCCCTTAAGATTTGCGGTTTTATTTTCCAAGGATTGCTTAAAATTAATCATGTTGTCATAATATTCAGAAACATCATTATAAAAGTTTTTGTTTGAAATAGAGTCCATATTATATTCCTTTAATCCAATTTTGCAAAATTTGACAGGAAGAACATTGAGAATTGTCCGTATCACTAATTGCAAAGTAACCAAAAAATATTTATAAAAAGGTTAAAAATTATAAAAATCAATAATATTTATATTTTCAATTTTCTAAAATGTTGATTATCTTAGTAAAATTTTACAAAAGGTATATTATGGACAACAATTCAGTTAAAGACTATATAAATAAAATTCCAAAAGCAGAACTGCACTTGCACATAGAAGGCACATTCGAACCAGAATTGATGTTCAAAATTGCTGATAGGAATAAAATTAAAATAGACTATAGTTCTGTTGAAGAATTACGTTCTGCATATAATTTTAATAATCTTCAGGAGTTTCTTAATATATATTACACTGGTGCAAAGGTTTTGCAAACTGAGCAAGATTTTTATGACCTCACATGGGCATATCTAAAAAAGGCAAATGAAGACAATGTAATTCACACAGAAATAATGTTCGACCCTCAAACTCACACTGAAAGAGGAGTTGCTTTTGATACCGTAATAAATGGAATTCACGCAGCACTTAAAGATGCTGAAAAAGATTTTGGAATATCATCAAAACTAATTATGTCGTTTCTGCGCCATTTGCCACAAGATTCTGCATTTGAGATATACGAAAATTATTTTAATCACAGAGACAAAATTGATGTTTTAGGATTAGATTCCTCCGAAATTGGTAACCCTCCAACAAAGTTTAAGGAAGTTTATAACAGAGCTTTTGGTGATGGATTAAAGCTAACAGCACACGCCGGCGAAGAAGGGCCAGCAGAATATGTTTGGGAAGCTCTGGATTTACTTAACGTACACAGAATTGACCACGGAAATCGTTCACTAAGTGATAACAAGTTAATTGATAGAATTGTAGAGAAACAAATAGCGCTAACCGTTTGTCCATTATCCAATTTAAAGCTTAGAGTTATTGATGATTTAAAGAATCATCCGCTAAAAATTATGTTGGATAGAGGAATTAAAGCAACAGTTAACTCCGATGACCCCGCTTATTTTGGTGGTTATATAAATGAAAATTTTATTCAAACAGCAGATGCTTTGCAGTTAACAATTAATGATATTAACAAACTTGTTAAAAATTCATTTGAAGCAAGTTTTGCCGATGATAATAGAAAAATTGTTATGTTAAATAAGCTTGATGAGTTTGGTTTTTAATATCAGTTTAAATATTATCTGTTAATTGGAACCCTTTGCATAAACAAATAGAGACTGTTATTCCCGAATGCTTTAATCGAGAATCTATCGTGTTTCCTGAGATTCCCACTAAGAGAGAGCGGAAATGACACTGTAAATATTACTTATTTTGCAGAAACTCTAAAGTCTTATTCCTAAAACTTAAACTCTAATCTGATATTAAAAAATCTTTTACTCAAAATATGTGGAATTTTAATTGCTGCATTAATATCTTTAAATACTTGAGCCCATTGATAGGATCCAATATTGTAGTGATCAAAAAGATTAAGAATTTCTGTAGTTACAATTAATTTGTATTCATCACCAAAATCGAAAGTAGTTGATAATCCCATATCAACACGCAAGTAATAAAGAAATTCCATAGGATTTTTAGAAGCTACTTCTAAGTAGGAATCGCCTGTCTCATCATCTTTAACCACAACTCTTGGATAATAAAGATATCCCGAGCCAATAAGGAACCGAAGGTGCGACTGCCAATTTTCATGTTTAGGCATTCTATCTTGTAGGAATACTTGAATAGTGTGTGTTTGATCGAGTAATCGCCTCTGATAATTAGTCGTTCCAATTTTCCTTTCGCGAGTATCAAGATAACTATATCCAAACCAGCTTCTCATTCCCTCAACTACTTCACCTTCAATCATTAAATCTAATCCGTAGGCATATCCTTCTCTATTATTGTTTTCTGTATAAATCATTTTAAAAACATCGTAGTAAAATGGAATTAGATTATTTAAATCTTTGTAATATAATTCAGCTTTAAATTTCATATCCTTTTTAAAATAATATTCCCATCCCGCAACATAATGGATTGCTCTTTGTGATTTTAGTGAACTAATTTTAGTACTTCGTAACTCATTTAAAAATGGAGGTTGATAATAATATCCCCAGCTAAAACTTATTGCATGCTGAATAGAAGGTCGGTAAAAAACAATAATTCGTGGAGAAAATAAATTTTCATCACTAAATTCATATCTTAAATATCTCAATCCCACATTCATTTCAAATGCAGAACTAAACACAATATTGTCTTGCAGAAACAGACTAAGTGAGTTTAGTTTATATGAATTATAATATTTATCTAAAACTGGTTTTTGATGTAATGTACTATCACCTATTTCAAACAGATATTCGTCCAATTTGTTATCTATCTTCTCACTTCTGTACTCTGTGCCAAAATTGAAATTGTGGATATTATGCTTTAGCTCTAATCCAAGTTTAAATCTGTACGAATCTAGCTTAATAGAATTATCCCCATTTTCATATCTTGTTTTCAGGTATTCCCTATCATCATAAGGACTATATGCATTTGGTGAATAAAATATGTCGGAGCTTAAATTATAAAATTCTTTTTCCTCAGTGGAATATTTTGCAAATGATAAATTTATTTTATTACTAGTTCCAAAATTATGATTAAACTTAGTCCCAATTAAATTTGTTATTTGTGAATAATCTCTACTTCCAGAATACTCAAATGTAACTCCGCGATAATCCCCTCTTGTTTGGAAACCAAAAACGCCATCCCATTGTTTTGGTGTAATTTCAATTTTATTTTTAGAATAAATTCCTAATAACTCCAAACTAGAATTCTTTGAAAAATCGTAAGTAGTAAAAAGCTGAATATCTGAAAAGGAGGGATTGTAATCACCTCTAGTTTGCAGCCCACCCAAAAAAGCAGATGGATAAGCATATCTTGCACCAATATTCCAATTTAAGTTTCCAATTTTATTATTGAGATTAATTCCCATATTTAGAAAATCTGCATGTATTGAGCCATGAATTTTATTGCTATGTTCATTGGAATAATTGACCTCCAGCGCAGATGACATACGATCTCCAAATTTTGCTGGGAACGCCCCATTGTAAAATGTAAGCGACTTAACCATATCGGGATTTATTGTAGTTTGACTTTCTTCATATCCAGTTCTTAACAAAAAAGGTCTATAAATTTCATATCCATTCAAATAAATTAAATTCTCATCAAACGTTCCACCTCGAACATTATAACCACTACTTAATTCACTTTTTGTTGAAACACCCGCTAAAATCTGCACAGAGCGTAAAACATCAGAATAGATATTTGGCATTCGCTGAATATCTTTTGGAGTTACATTTTGCAATATAGTTGATGGAATATTTTTGTCAGCAATTATTTTAACTTCTTCTCCTTCAATTTCTTTGGGCTCCATTTTAATTATTACATGAGTAGTTGATTGATTTTCCTCAAGAGAAATAGACTTTTGAATAGTTTCATAACCAACATAACTGAAAACTAAAGTACATTTTTTAGCATCAAGAGTTGTAGTAAAAGAACCTGAATAATCTGTTACTTCTCCTTTGTTAGTATTTAAAATTGATACGTTGCAATTTGATAAAGGTTTGCTAGTTTCCAAATCAATTACTTTTCCTGTTATTGTAATCTGTTCATTTTGGGCAAATATATTAGAATTTATAGTTATTAAGAGCAGTAAGAGAAAGAATTTGTGCAACATTTGTACCTTTTGGTTGAATAATTAAAAGAAATAATATTATTTAGGATTTAAAAATAGAAATCTTTCATCAGGGTAAATAGTCAAAAAATAATCTCAATTTGCTCTAACTAGTATTATTTAGCGAAATTAATAGCAAACTAAAAATAAGAACTAATCCATATATTTGCGGATGCTAATTCAAAATTTAAAACAGAGACAATCATTCCCAATATTGGTGTTAATATTTTTATCACTAATTTGGGGCAGTTCATTTATCCTTATTAAAAAAGGATTATTGGCTTATTCCCCACTACAAGTTGGTACACTTAGAATTCTCTTTGCAAGCATTGTTTTACTACCTATTGCCATAAAGAATATGAGGGGAATCATAGAAATCCATTGGAAAAAGTTACTTCTTCTTGGTTTAATTTCTAATTTGATTCCTGCAATATTATTCGCTACTGCCGAAACAGAAATGAGCAGTTCATTGGCTGGAATGCTAAACGCATTAACTCCAGTAATGACAACAATTGTAGGAGTTCTTTTTTATAAATCTAAAATTAGTATGCCTATAGCACTTGGATTAGCAATTGGGTTTGCTGGCTCTTTTGTACTTAGTTTTGTTGGAGGCTCTGGTGAACTTGGCAATTTCAATTTTTACGCGCTTTTTGTAATACTAGCAACTCTATTGTATGGTATTTCGGGAAATATGGTTAAGGAATATGTTAAAACTTTTAATCCTGTGGTGCTTGTTTCATTAGCAACATTACTAACCGCGCCAATCTCATTAGTTATACTTTTTTCGTCCGACTTTACAACACGCATAACTTCTCATCCCGATGCTTTACTTTCTCTTTTAAGCATATTTATATTAGGATCAATAGGAACAGCATTTGCCCTCGCTATTTTCAACAAACTTATAAAAAGCACTAGCGCTGTATTTGCATCCTCTACTACATATTTAATTCCAATAGTAGCAATTGCTTGGGGAATATTGGATGGGGAATCACTTTTTCCGCTACACTTTGTTGGCATGGCACTGATTATAGTTGGAATTATAATACTAAATAAATACAAATAATTGATAAATAATGATAAATATTAGCAATTCTCATTTTTGATTTACTTCCCAATTGCTATTACTTGCCAAAAAGAATATTTTTTGAAGTGAAAATTATGAGGTAAAAATGAATGCAGAACAGATTATTAGAGAAGTTCCTAAAGTGCTTCTACACGACCATTTAGATGGTGGTTTACGTCCAGAAACAATAATTGAATTGGCAGAAAAAATTGGATATAAAAAACTTCCAACAAAAGACCCAAAGGAATTAGCCGAATGGTTTTTTCGTGGAGCAAACAAAGGTAATTTAGTTGAATTTTTGCAAGGCTTTGAACACACAATTGCCGTTATGCAAACAAAAGAAAACCTTGAGCGCATTGCTTACGAAATGATGGAAGACATGCACAAAGACGGTGTTGTTTACGTTGAAACAAGATTTGCTCCAGTTTTACATACCTCGAAAGAGCTTTATTATGATGATATTATGGAAGCCGTTCTTGACGGTTTAGAACGTGGCAAAAAAGATTTTGGTGTTGGCTTTGGAGTTATTCTGTGTTCACTTCGTAACATGACAAACTCGCTTGAAATTGCTGAACTTGCGGTTAATTTTAAAGATAAAGGAGTTGTAGGATTTGACCTTGCTGGTGAAGAAGGTGGTTATCCCCCAAAAAATCATTTAGAAGCTTTCCAATTTATTATGCGCGAAAATTTTAATATTACTATTCATGCGGGTGAAGCTTTTGGAAAAGAATCAATTTGGCAGGCAATTCAAATTTGTGGCTCACATCGCATTGGGCATGCAACCCGTTTGAAAGAAGATATTGTTTATGATGCAAATGGTGATATTTTAAAACTTGGCGATTTAGCACAATACATTTTGGATAAGCGAGTTCCGCTGGAAATTTGTCTAAATAGTAATGTTCATACTGGTGCAATTGACAAATTAGAAAATCATCCATTCAAAAAATTATATGATGCAAAATTTAGAGTGTTCTTAAATACCGATGATAGACTTATGAGCAATATAACATTGACAGATGAATATTTAACTGCAACAGAAAAATTTGGAATTACTTTTGACGATATTGAAAAGTTAAATATAAATGCTATGAAATCTGCATTTACTAATCACTACGAAAAATTGGAATATATATATAACGTTATTAAACCAGGATACCAAAAGATGAGAGAAAAGCTTCTCTCATTAAAAGCTTAAAATAAAGGAAATTTATTGATGAAAAAGTTATTTAAAAGTTACACATACGATTTTGATAAAAATGAAGCTAAAATTATTACTAGCTTTTGTAAACAAGCAATTAAGCAGATGAGTTCTAACCAAGATTTCTATAAGGATATTAAAGCTTTCGAATCAATTCAAGATAAAATTGCTGAAAATCCATCTCAAGTTAAGTTACTAAAGGATGAAAAGACTAGATTGGTGCATCAGCTAACCCAGAATAGAAATCAGTTAAAAATAACTATGGCTAAAAGTGGATTTTTGAAGAAATGGTTTTACAAAGCTATGTTTAATCAATATAATAATTTGTTGGAGACACATTTTTCGGATTATTAAAAAAGATTTGTCACAAATTTGAGGATAAAAAAATTAGTAAAACTATTCGTGCCATCGCGATTAATTTGTCTAATTTTAAAAATAGGTATTGAAATGATAAAAAATATTAAAGCCCCAAAAGGCACAGATTTAACTTGCAAAGGTTGGATTCAAGAAGCAGCTATGAGAATGCTTATGAATAACTTAGACCCAGAAGTTGCAGAAGACCCTGATAATTTAATTGTCTATGGTGGTAGTGGAAAAGCTGCTCGTAATTGGGAATCGTACGAAGCAATTATTGAAACACTTAAAAATCTTGAAAATGATGAAACGATGCTCGTACAATCGGGTAAACCAGTCGCAGTTTTTAGAACTCACGAAAATGCACCACGGGTAATTATTTCAAACTCAATGCTTGTCCCCGATTGGGCAAATTGGGAAGAATTCCGAAAGCTTGAGGCAAAAGGATTAACAATGTACGGACAAATGACTGCTGGTAGTTGGATTTACATTGGTAGTCAAGGAATTGTACAAGGTACTTACGAAACATTTGCAGAATGCGCAAATCAGCATTTTGATGGAACTTTGGCTGGTAAATTTTTATTAACTGCAGGTCTTGGCGGAATGGGTGGCGCTCAACCACTTGCTGCTACTATGAATGGAGCTGCTTGCCTTGGAATTGATGTTGACAAATCAAGAATTCAAAAAAGAATTGATACTGGATATGTTGATGTTTTAACAGAAGATTTAGATGAAGCGCTTCAATTAGTTCAAAAAGCTAAAGAAGAAAAAAGAGCACTTTCTGTTGGATTAGTCGGAAATGCAGGCGAAATACTTCCACAAATTTTAGAAAGAAATATTTTGCCAGATATTGTAACTGATCAGACATCTGCACACGATATGCTTCAAGGATATGTTCCAATGGGAATGAGTTTTGAAGACGCACTTAAACTAAGAAAAGATAATCCAGATGAATATATTAAACAAGCACGCAAAACAGTTGTAACTCATGTTAAGGCTATGTTGGAGTTCCAAAAACGAGGCTCAATTGTTTTTGATTATGGCAATAATATTCGTGGCGAAGCAAAAGAAAATGGAGTTGAAAATGCATTCGATTTTCCAGGCTTTGTGCCTGCATATATTCGTCCATTGTTCAACGATGGTAAAGGACCATTCCGCTGGGCTGCTCTTTCGGGCGATCCAGAAGATATTTATGTTACAGATAGAGCTGTAATGGAGGCATTTCCAGAAGATAAAGCTTTAATTCGTTGGATAAAATTAGCACAAGAAAAAATCCATTTTCAAGGAATGCCAACTCGAATTTGCTGGTTAGGATATGGCGACCGTGCAAAACTTGGCAAAATATTTAACCAACTTGTTGCTGATGGAAAAGTTAAAGCTCCTATTGTTATTGGTCGCGATCATCTGGATTGTGGCTCAGTTGCCTCTCCATACCGCGAAACTGAAGCAATGAAAGACGGAAGTGACGCAATTGCCGATTGGCCTATTTTAAATGCTTTGTTAAATACAATTGGCGGCGCAAGTTGGGTTTCTGTTCATCATGGCGGAGGAGTTGGTATTGGTAAATCCATCCACGCAGGAATGGTAATTGTTGCCGATGGTACAAAAGAAGCTGAAATACGTTTAGATCGCGTGCTTACTTACGATCCTGGAATGGGAATTGTCCGTCATGCAGATGCTGGATACGAACGAGCGATTAAAAATGCGAAAGAAAAAGGCATAAAAATTCCAATGATGAAGTGAAGTAGAAATAACAAATTTCAAAATATAAATAACAAATAAATACGAAAGCTCCAAAGTGCAAAAAACCAAGTTAAATTTATTTCTAACGTTAAGTGGATTTTATGATACTAAATCGTATAATTATATAATGTTTGGTACTTATTATTTTTGAATTTGTCTTTTATTTGATTTTTGATTTTTATTTTTTGGATTTTTGTTTAAGTATTAAAAATGTTTAATGAATAATTAATTTGAGGTAACCTATGAAAGTATTAGTAGCAACAGACAAACCGTTTGCAAAAGTTGCAGTAAATGGAATTAAAGAAGTAGTTGAAAATGCTGGTTATGAATTAGTATTACTTGAAGGATATACTGATAATTCGCAATTACTTGAAGCAGTTGCAGATGTTGATGCAATGATAATACGCAGCGATTTGGCAACAAAAGAAGTAATTGATGCCGCAAATAATCTTAAAATCATTGTCCGCGCCGGTGCTGGTTATGATAATATTGATTTAGCAGCAGCAACAGAAAAAGGTGTAGTTGCAATGAACACACCTGGACAAAATTCAAACGCAGTTGCAGAGCTTGCTCTTGGAATGATGGTTTACGCGGCTCGTGGTTTGTTTAATGGTAAATCCGGCTCAGAGTTAAAAG
>Ga0180007_10000683_pt1 | contig 53478 bp, 42 predicted proteins | sample MM_PC_MetaG_FD_121122 | JGI IMG/M metagenome (GOLD analysis project Ga0180007, IMG submission 121122) | Groundwater microbial communities from the Aspo Hard Rock Laboratory (HRL) deep subsurface site, Sweden - MM_PC_MetaG | ecosystem: Environmental > Aquatic > Deep subsurface > Groundwater...
ACAACAGATTGAGGAGGCATTCAACACTGGGGGGCATCAGTCCACTGGCATTTGAAAAATCGGGTTGCGTTCAGACCGCTGCGGAGGCAGCATAACCAATGTGTCTAACTTTCCAGAGCCATGCCACACCCATACGTCCATCAGCCACCTGACGTGCGAAGTGATCGGACGTTCCACCCAGTCAGCACCATTGAAATGCAGGACAACGCCTTCGTCGCCGACGATCCAGATATCCTCCGGCGACGAGCCGTGAATGGCCTGAAAATCCACACCGTGGTGGCCCAGATCGACCCACTCAACACGTGCACCATCCCAACGCAACACGGTGCCAAAGCGCCCAACGGCCCATACGATACCATGGCCATCTTCCCACACATCAAGCAGTTCCTCTTTCGTTGGTGTGTGGATTTTGAGCCACGACCCACCCGGGATTTGGGCCACAGGGCCGGTCCCTGAGGACGTCGTCTGCCCACAGGCCGTTCCCAGGGCCATCCAGGCAACCATCGTGTTGATTAAAAATATGTAGATTCGTGCTGGCCGCATCACGGAAACGATAGCAGCCAGGTGGTGTACCGTCAACGAATGGAACGGCGAATTTGACTTGATGGAGCATCCGCAGTCCCAAAATGGGATGGGGGTTCTACTGGCCGCGGTAGGGGGCGGCCTTGAGGCCGGCTTTCTTTTCGCGCTCGTAGACGGTGAGGATGACGCGCTCGCACTTCATCTTGGCGCGGACGTCGTCGGTGGACTGGGCGAGCTTCTTGACGAACTCCTCGTCGGTGAAGCCTTCCAGGGAGCCCTCGAGCTGCATCTTCATTTCTTTGAATTTGGTTAAAATATAATTGTAATATTCGGCCGGATCATCCGTAGGTCCCGGGGGAAGGATGATGTTGCCGGAGCTCTTCTTGTCACCGGCATCGGCCGGCTTTTCCACGGCCAAAGAGGTGGAGGCCGGAGCGGATTCGGATCCGGACACCGTTGGAATGGCTGGATTGGAGGGGCGGCCCGGCAGCGGCGGGGGCGCCGACGAGGGCAGGGGGGGCGCTGACGACAGGATCGGCTTGTCCGGCAGCACCGCGGGCACCTTCTGGCCCGGCAGGTCGACATTCTTGACCTTGGGGTAGGTCAGAGGCTTGCCGGTCACCGGCGGGGGCGGCGGACCGCCGTCCTTGAGCGAGAGCCCGGCACCGCCACCCGAGGGGGCCGGTCCGCCGAGGATGTCACCGATGGACTTGTCGTGCAGCGAGGGGCCGCCCTGTCGCTCGGCGGTCTTCTCCAGGGCCTCGTTGATCGCGCGGGCCAGGGAGGAAAACCGGCCGTGGAACGCCTGGTCGTTGATCAGCAGCATGTCGCCCGAGGCGACCTCCTTGGTGTGCTTGATCAGGCGGCGCAGGGGCATGTCGCCCTCGAAAATGACGATGAGCATGCCCAGGATGAAGATGCCCACGCCCGCGAGCACGAGCATCGTCCAGGGGAAGCCCTTCATCAGTTCGCTCTGCGGGATGTGCTTGTCCATGAACGCGAAGCTGCCCAGGGGCGGCGGCAACTTCCAGGCCAGCGCATAGTAGACGCCGGTGTCGTCGGTGACGCCCGAGCCCGCCTTCTTGGCGCCGTCCTTCTTGGCGCCGTCCTTCTTGGCGTCGTCCTTCTTGGCGTCGTCCTTCTTCTCCTTGTCCGCGGCCGCCGGCGCCGGATTCGGATCGCCCTCGACCAGCGGATTGGTGACCTCGCCGCGCAACTGGCCCAGGATCACCTGGTATTCCTGTTTCTTGTCCACCAGCGTGGTGGACGGGGCAAAACCCTTCTCCGGATTGCGGATGTCTGCGGCGAACTTTTCGTAGTACGCGGGCACCTGCCCCCACACGTCATGCTTGTGGGTGGTGTATACCAGTTTATTGTTCATAAATATTGCAACTTCAACATCAAAGTCCTTGGTCTTGCCGTGACCCAGGGCGTCCTGGATGCCAGCGAGGAACTCCGTGTCGAACTTGCGCAGGACCACCAGCGCGCCGGCCACCCGCTTGTAGTCCTTGGACAGGATGGGCACCGCGAACACCTGCAGCAGGTGGTTGTCCAGAACCATGGTGTTGTCGCTGTGGTAACCCTGGACGGCTTCCTTGAACGGCGTGAAGTTGGCGACCGTGGCGCGACCCTTGGCGGAGTTGGCCAGCACGGCGCCGGCCGGGTCCGTGACGATCACCTCCATCACGTTGAGGCGCTTGGCGAAGTCCTGCAGGACCGGAGTGAGCTTCTCCGTGTCCTTCTGGGTCTCGGCCGCCTCGACGATGCGCTTGTCCAGCCGGATGCTGCCCAGCCGGTCCAGCATCTGGCGCGACTCGCGCGACAGTTCGGCGTCAAACGACACCTGGGCCATGTCCAGCAGCATGCCGTCGGCGCGGAAATTCTGCTTCAGGAAATACTCCGCCGGGCGGGTGGCGACGAGCAGGGCGCCCAGGGCCAGAACACCTGCGAATGTGACCAGAACCAGCCAGATCTTGGAAAAAAACATGGATGTGCCTCTAGAATTCTTCCGTGGAGAAGGGAAGGGTGATCTTCACTTCCAGCGGTTTCAGTTCGCCCTTGCCCTTTTCAGGGATCACGACTTCCTGGGTGAGCAACTCACGGTTGCGGTCCATGAAGGAGATCTGATACTTCCCGGCGGGCAGGGGAGGGAGCGAGAACGTGCCGTCGTCGTTGACCAGTGTGAAGTGGTGCGAGCGAACGAACAGGACGCGCCCGATGGCCGACGGGGAACCCACCAGGCGCAGCGGATAGGACCAGAACTTCAAGTTATTGTCCTTCGTCTCCTCGCCGCGGGGGTTGATCGCGATGACGCGGTCGCTGTCCGGTGCGAGGGTCTCGGGACCGACGGCGGTGCCGTTGATGACACGGCCCGGGGAGAAGAGTTTCACGTCCTTGTTGCCCCGGTTGACCGCATGGAAGTCCGCCTCGAAGTTCAGGACCCACATCTGGGGAATGAACGAGCCGCCGCGGATAACCAGGGGGTCGATGGCCGTGCTCGTGGCGATGGGGTTGGGCGGGGGAGGCGCGGTGTTCCACGCTACGACGGCCAGCCGGTTCGACAGGAACAGTTTGGGCGGCAGGATCACCAGGGGATCACGAAAACGGTGATAGGACTTCTCCTTGAGCTGCCGCAGGAAGGCGACGCGCTTTTCGGCCTCGGTGGTCGGAGGTGCCTCGGTAGCTTCCACGGTCCCGGTGATCGAAAAGGTGGGGATCTTCTTTACCGGCGGACGACGGCGGGCCATGGCCAGCGATACGGGGATGCAGACGAGAACCAGCAGGAGGAGGTTTTGCCATCGAAACATGGCCAGCATTGTACCGAAACCCCATCTTCCGTCAACGATGGACTTGAGTTATCTATATGAAAACGAAATTTCCCGGGGATGATTTTTGGCGTTTCCTGTGTTAGAGCGGAGGTCATGTGCAAGCATATTCTACTCATTTCGCTGTTGTTACCGTCCCTTTTGGCCGGATGCAAGTCCGGTTCCTCCGACTCCAAAGCACCTGCCGCCCCGCCGGCCCCGCCGCCGCCGGCCCAGTTGGCCGCCACCGCCGGCTGGAAACTGGACATGGAGCAGTTCTCCCTGGTCTCGTCTGTCGGCGCGGACTGGGCCCACGTCGTCTCGTTTTCGGGCAATCATACCCAGTACCGGCCCGTGGACCAGTTGATGGTGGCCACCTCCGACGGCACGGTCCGCTGGAAAAAACGCCGCACCATGAAGGTGTATGGGGAAAACGTGCCGTGGAGCCTGCGCACGGCCGCCCTGGACACCAAGACCCTCTTCTACGAGACGCGCTACAAGTCCATTTATCACATGGCCGTGGCCGACGGCGCCTCGGACCGATCGCTGGGAAACGTGTTCCATTTCGCCCCCTGCGGCCAAAACCTCTTCGTGGGCGCGGCGGTGCCGTACCTGTGGAATCCGTCGGAGAAGAAGAACATCGACATCGCCGGTCTCAAGCCGCTGTTCGACGAGATCGACGTGCTCGTGTCTCCCAACTTCCCGGCCACCGCGCTGGGCCCTGACCGGGTGGCCTTCCGCACCCAGGACGGCGCGCTGCGGACCGTGTCGTGCTCCCAGCAGAAAGAACTGTGGCAATACGCCGATCCGCTGGACCGGAAGGACTGGTCCGTGGACCTGCCCCTGTCCGGAAACACCGTGCTCGTGTCCACCCTGATGCCGCCCTTTCTTCCCCGCGCGGTCGTGCAGGGAATCCGCGAGGGCGAGCCCGTGGCGCTGCCGGGCAGCCTGCAGGCGCAGATGCCGGTGAGCCTGACGGGCAATATTGCCACATTCCTGAGCACAGAGGGGCTGAACATGGTGACCCTATCGGGTGTGGACACCACCACCGGCGAGACCGCCTGGCACGTGGAGCTGCCCATCGTACCGTGCACCCGCTCGGAGTCGTTCCATGTGTGCCGCAACGGGAAGAACGTGTTCGCCATCGACCTGGCCACCGGCAAGAAGACCCTCGACCAGGAGCTGGCCGTCACGCCGAGGTTCATCACCGCCCAGGGTGACTTCGTGGCTGCGGCCACCACCGACGACAAGTTCACCGTCATGAACATGCGCGAGAACACGGTCGTCTGGACCGGCCCTATCACGATCAAGACCGCACCCGTCGAGCTGGTCCAGTTCGCCCTGGCCCGTCCCGACCGGTTCGCGCTGGTCCTGCGCACCCTGTGGCCGGACCGCCCGCACCTGGAACGCCTGTACCTGCACTCGTTCGCCTTGGCCGAGCCCGAGAAGGCCCTGCAGGTGCAGTTGGGCAAACCCCAGGAGAGCCGCGTTCCGGCGCGCATCGGCACCGGTGAGCGCGAGTTGAACCTGCCCGTCTGGGTGCACGGCGGCGAACTGTACAGCGCCGTCGACGGCCTGTTCCAGACCCTCGACATCGCGCGGGGCACCTCCACCAACAGTTTCACGCTGCCGGGCAAGGGTCCGGTGTCGCTGCTGAAGGTCCGCCCGGACGGCTCGGCGCTCCTCGAGCGCGCCGACCTGCTCGTGCTCGTGAAGGCCCGGGGCGGCATCGCCTGGACCGCACCCCTCAAGGATCGGGAGATCCGCCAGGTGACCTCGGAGACCGTCGTCCTCGTGGAGCCGTACGCCCTGTCCGCCCTGTCGCTGACCGACGGAAAGCCCGTCGGATCGGGCGCCAGGGATCTGAAGTCCATGCCCTCGGTGCGGGCGGCCACCGCCTCCCGGATCTATTTCAACATGCCCGACGGCAACTATTTTCTCGAAAACAACGAGGTGAAAAAAGTCAAGGAATATCCGATGCTTTCGGTTCATCCTGCGGATCGTGACTGGCTGGTTTTCTCCAAAAACGAGAGCCCGCCGGGCAAGGGTTCCTGGGCGGCCGTGGACGCGGACTCGGGAAAGGTGCTCTGGCAGAAGCTCGTCACCCGGACGCCCGAGGTCGTGGGCGGCGCCAAGGACATCAGCGAGATCGAACCTCGGGAGGCCTCGTTCCATCCGGCCTCCTGGGTGCGCGCATCGGCCGAAGGCTTCTGGATCCCGGACCCCTCCCACCGCTGCCTGTACCTGATTAGACCCACCGACGGACAGGTCACCTGGGTGCGCTGCGCCCAGCGCCTGGGCGGACCGCCCGTGTTCACCGCCGACGGCCAGTGGATGCTGCTGCCGGCGGCCGGTCCGTGGCACGAGGTGGGGCAGCCCATCCCCGATGGCACCGTCGTGGAGAAGAACCTCAGCCTCGTCGCCCTGCACCTGCGCGACCGCCACAGCCTCAGGCTCTACACGCCGCCGGAGAATTACTCCGTGGCCATGCCCGTGGCCTCACCGGAGGGTTCGCAGTTGATCGTCACCGTGTACGAAGAAAAATTCAAGAACCAGAAGTGCTTCCTGCAGTCGTTCACCCTGGGAGTTCCGAAAGAATCACCACGCACGGACCGTTGAGCACCACGCGTGACTTCACCGGGACCAGGGGACCGTCGAGGGCGATGGACGGACGGGTGAACAGGTCCGAGGTGTCGAGCACCAGTCCCCAACCGATCCCGGGCGGCAGGAAGAACTCCACCTGGATCGGCTCGGCGCAGAACAGGAACTCCATGCGCCCGCAGAAGTTCCCGGTACCTTCGACCGGCCCCAGCCGCATGCCCAGGATACGCAGCGGGGAATCCCACTCCATGTCATCGCAGGACGACGGTCCGTGCCAGATCACGTCGGGCTCGACAGGCGACGGCTTCCCGGTGAAGAACGTGCGGCGGCGCAGGGCAGGGCACTCGCGTCGCAGGCGCACCAGCAGCTTCGTGAACTCGTGCAGGTACAGCGCCTCGGCGTGATCCCGGGGATGGTGGTGATCCCCGCCTTCCTCCGACACCTCGGTCAGCAGGTCCCAGTGGAACCAGTTCATCGGGTTGTCCTGGCAGTAGGCGTTGTTGTTGCCGTGCTGGGTCTTGCCGATCTCGTCGCCCATGGACACCATCGGGACGCCCTGGGAGCAGAACAGCGTCGTCAGCAGGTTCTTCATCTGGATCAGGCGCAGGTTGCGGATCGGCGCATAGACCGTGACGCCCTCGACGCCGTGGTTGCACGAGTTGTTGAAATTCTCGCCGTCGCGGTTGAGCTCACCGTTGGCGTCGTTGTTCTTGCGCTCGTAGGAGACCAGATCCCGCAGGGTGAACCCGTCGTGGGCCGTGATGAAGTTGACGCCGTGGCGCGGACCGCGCGGGCCGTACAGATCCTCGCTGCCGGCCAGTCGCGTGGCGAGGGCGGAGGCGGTGCCCTCCGGGGTCAGCCAGAACTGGCGCACGTCGTCGCGGAAGCGGCCGTTCCACTCCGACCAGGAGGTGCCCGGAAAGCTTCCCACCTGGTACGCACCGCCGGCGTCCCAGGCTTCGGCGATCAACTTCACACCGCGCAGGATCGGGTCCTCGGCGATGCGCTCCACCAGGGGCGGGCGGTCCATGAGCGTGCCGTCGGTGTCGCGGCCGAGGATGCTCGCCAGGTCGAAACGGAAGCCGTCGACCCGCATCTCCACGACCCAGTAGCGGAGCACGTCGAGGATGAAGTCGCGCACGTACGGGTGGTTGCAGTTGAAGGTGTTTCCGCAGCCGCTGAAATTTTTATACTTCGATAAATCCTGGTCGAGTTGATAGTAGACCCGGTTGTCCAGTCCCTTGAACGAGAGGGTGGGGCCAGTCTCGTCCCCCTCGGCCGTGTGGTTGAACACGATGTCCAGGATGACCTCGAGGCCGTGCCGGTGGCAGGCGTCGACGAAGCGCTTGCACTCCTCAACCTCGCAGCCGGGGCTGCGGCCGGTGCCGTACGGCGGGTGGGGCGCGAGAAACGCCAGGGTGGAGTAGCCCCAGTAGTTCGTCAGGCGTGCGCCCGTGACGGGGTTGATGTTCACGTTCTCGTGGGCCGGAAAGGCCTGGATCGGCAGCACCTCGACGGCGGTGATTCCCAGATCCCGCAGGTAGGGAAGCTTCTCGATGAAGCCGTCGAAGGTCCCCCGGAAGGGGACGTCCGAGGACTCATCCTTGGTGAAGCCGGACAGGTGCGCTTCATAGATGACCGTGTCCTCCCAGGGAATCCGCAGGAAGCGATTGTCCTTCCATGGGTAGGTGTCATCGAGCACCAGCGAGCGCGGCGCGTCGTGCGGACAGTCATGCCTGAACCCCTTGACGTTCCAGTCGTAGTCGCCCACGATGGCGCGGGTGTAGGGATCAACAAGAAATTTATTATCATTGAAGCGGTGGCCCTTCTCCGGATCGAACGGACCGAAGGCCTGCCAGGCGTAGACCTGCCCGGGTCCGATCCCCTCGATGAAGACCGACCAGATGTCGCCGAAGCGGTGCAGCTCCGGGTCCAGGTCGAAGGCGCGCTCGGGCGTCGCCGCTTTGTCGTCGGCGAACAGCACCAGTCGAAGGATGTTCGCATACTCTGAGAATATGGAAAATCGCACGCCGCCATGCCGCACCGAGACCCCCAGGGGCAGGGGACGGGCCCGTCGGGCCCGGATCCGGCGCTTGAACGAAGGCAGCAACGATGAAAACCGGTGATTCGGGTGATCCTTCACACACACCTCCAGAGCGGGCAGTATACGGTATTCCCGAAAACCCGGCCACAAATCTGAAACTACCGTTTGTCAAACCTGTTAATCGTGGTAAAAAAATGCCCAAAAGGGAGGTCGTTCCATGAAACTGTCCTGCGTCATTTCCTTGCTGGTATTCGTATCCGGACTGGTCGCCTGCAACCCCGGCAGCAGCTCCAACCAGAACAACGGCTTCAATTCCCAGACCAACAACACCAACAACACGACGCTGCCCGACGATCATGACGGCGACGGCGTCACCCCTGGCGGCGGTGACTGCGACGACAACAATCCCGACGTCTATCCCGGCGCCCACGAGATCTGCGGCGACGGCATCGACAACAACTGTGACGGCTATCGCGACATCGAGGAGCCCGATCTGGACCAGGACGGCGTCACCGTCTGCGAAGGCGACTGCAACGACTACGACAAGCGCATCTCCCCCACGAACATCGAGATGATGGGCGACGGCCTGGACAACAACTGCAACGGCGTGGTCGACGAGGCCGAGCACCTCTGTGACTGCGCCCGCGACGAGACCACGCTCCAGTTGACCAACGTCGGCCCCAACGCGTCCTTCGGCGACGCCCTGGGCCTGTGCAACACCGCCTGGCACGCCTCGCCGCTGCAGATCACCGGCGCCCAGTCGGCCGCCATCATCAGCTACGACCCCGACGGCACCACGCCCGGCGCCACCGGCTGGGGCGCGCTGCGGCCCATCGCCCCGCGCCAGGTCGATCCCGACGATCCGGTGCTGCCGGTGGGCTGCCAGATGATCGCGCTGTTCACGGGCGCCATCCTTGACCCGGACCCGCAGGACGGATACAACTCCGACCTTGAACAGACCTGTGTGGATCCCGTGACCATGATCGCCAACGCCGAGAGCGACGACAACGAGGCCGAATGCCACGACATGACGCAGATCGTCCTGCGGCTGCGGGTGCCGGCCAACGCCGAGGGGCTCGCCTTCGACTTCCTCTTCCTGTCCACCGAGTATCCGGAGTGGGTCGACTCGGAGTTCAACGACACGTTTTATGCGATGATGAAGGACGAGACCGCAGCCGGCCCGCGCAACAACATCTCGTTTGACACCAACAACAAGGCCATCACGGTCAACAACGACTTCTTCTCCCCGGGGGCGCAGGACCTGACCGGCACCGGCTACCAGGGCTCTGATGCCTCCTCCACGCCCTGGCTGACCACCCGTGCCCCGGTGGAGCCCGGCTCCCTGATCGAAATCATTTTCTCGATCCACGACGAGGGCGACGGTGTTCTCGACTCCGCGGTCGTCATCGACAACTTCCGCTGGGTCAAGAAGGTCGACGAGGTCATCACCATTCCGTAGATGACGAGAAGATGCTCCGGCACAGGCCGCGGGCGTACAGTTTCCGGTTCAACACCTGAAAAATCCAGGGTTCCAGCAACGCCAGCAGCGCCGGCGTGTCCTCGGGCTCGGGCCCGGATCCCGTACCGTCCAGGATGTCGTTCCAGGCGGGATTCCAGACCGGCATCGCGGGGCTTTGACCGCACGAGGGACACACGAGCCCGCCGGCGGCCTCCGAGAAGCCCCAGGAAGGCCCGGCAGCAGAACGCCCCCTGGACCCACCGGAAGGCTCTCCGTAAGCCCCGGACGGCTCTCTGGACCCGGGGAGATTGCCCGGTGAAGGTCGCCGGCCCGGCGAAGGTCGCCGGCAGAGGACACAGGCCCGCAACTCGGGAGCCACGCCGGCCGCGGTCAGCACGCTCCATTCGAAGGCGAACCAGTCCCGCCAGGACGGACTCCGGGGCTGGTCCAGGCGTACAAAGAAATCGTCAAGATGTTGAAACAATTCCGGTTCGGGCACCTCAGGCGGGCAGAACTCACGGACCAGCTCGGTGGCGTACTGTCCCACGACCATACGCGATGGCCGGGAGGTCAGCACCGCCGCGGGCCGGGCGACGATCATCTCTTCGAGGGACCACAGGGACCCGGGGCGGGATGAACCCCGGCGCGACGGGGCGATCATGCCCTGGAAGAGAAGGCAGGGGGACAGCCCGGCCTGGAAGCGCCGCCGGCTCTTGCGTCCGGCCCGGGCGTACACATCGATCTTGCCCCGTTCGCGGGTCAGCAGCGACAGCACGAGGTCACTCTCGCCCGTGGTCACCCTGCGCACCACGAAGGCAGTCACCGCGAGATCGTTGGCGGCCATGGGTTCAAGCCCAGGAGATCAGTAAAACGTACAGGAGAATGGTGAACACCTCGACCAGACCCGACAGGATCGAGCCGGCGGCGGAGGCGGGATCGAGGTTCATTCGCTTGAACACCAGGGGAAGGCAGGCGCCAACCACGCCGGCGAACAGCATGCTGAAGAACACAGTCAGCCCCACGAACATCGGAAACACCACCTGAATACCGGCCGAGCCGTTGCGCGTGAAGATGGGGATCATGGCGAAGCCGAACGCGAACAGGCCGAAGAGCAGGCCCAGCATCAGGCTCATCGCGGTCTCGCGGCGGAACACCTCGATGAAGTGGGCCCACTTCACGCGACCCAGCGCGATGCCCCGGACCATCAGGCTGCCCGACTGGTTCGCGATGGCCGAGGAAAGCACCAGCAGGATCGGGATCATCAGCAGGAAAAAGATGTTGCGGCCGGACGCGTCGGTGAAGAACGGCCGGCGGAACGCCAGGATCAGGGACGAGGTCACGCCCGTCAGCAGCGGGAAGAAGATGCTCGTGAAGCGCGGCCGGAAACGCTCGGAGAACGAATCCTGGAAATACTCGATGTCCTGACCGGCACCGGACATCTTGAAGATGTCCTCGGTGGCTTCCTCGCGGATGACCTCAATGACATCGTCGACGGTGACGACACCCACCATCCGGTTGGTGTCATCAACCACGGGCACCGCCAGGAAACCGTAGCGCTGCACGATCTCGGCCACCTCCTCCTGATCCATGCTCACGGGCACCGAGATGACCTCCGGGGTCATCAGTTCGCGCAGCGTGGTGGAGGGCTTGCAGGTGACGAGCTGGCGCAGGGACACCACGCCGGAGAGCTTCTCGGCCGAATTGATCACATAGATGTAAAAGGTGATCGCGTAGTCCTCCGACGAGTTCTGCAGGAAATCGACGGCCTCCCCGGCGGTCGCCGTCTGCGGCAGCGCCAGAAACGACGGGTTCATGATACCGCCGGCGGTGGACGCGTCATAGGCCATCAACTCCTCGACGGCCTCCTGATCCTCGTCCTTGAACAGTTTGAGCAACTTCTCCTTGAGATCCTCATCGAGCTCCTCAAGCAGATCGGCGAGATCGTCGGAGTCCATGTTGTTAAGGATATGCACTGCGTCGGCGGGATCCTGGTTGGAGATCAACTCGACGGCCACCGGCAGGTCAATCTCCCCAAGCACCGCGGCCTTCACCTGGTCGTCTCCGCAGTTCTCGAAGAGCCGTTTGCGATCCACGGGTGTGAAATCCCTGAAAAAATAGGCGAGTTCGGCCGGGTGGCGCTTGGATAATATTTTTCTTAAGGGTCCATAGGCATCGCGATGTAGCAATTTATTGACGGTGTTGGCCAGCACCTGAAGTTTGGGATTCTGCATGGGCGCCTCCTCGCCCGGCCGGTTCAACCTCCTGCGTGGGCAAAAGTGAAACAGACGGGAAACCGGCGGCATTATATGCCTTTTTCCGGCCAGTTGAAATACGGGAATGCCTTTGGTGGTTTCCTTTTTGTGATATTTATGGAACGTCCTGCAAATGACGCTTGACGAGCCGCGTAAAAGCACTATTCTCTCGAAGTCCTTTCGCCTGTGCGAATGTGAGGTATTTCTGAATGAGCAAAAAACGTAATCCGAAAAACCCGAGCGTGACCACCGAGCCCTCCCTGGGTTCTCTTGGTTCCCGCCTTCGGGAAGCGCGGTCGTGTGTACAGATGACCGCTGCGCAACTGCACGAAAAGACGCGCGTCCCCATGGAGGCGATCGCGGCCCTGGAAGATGACCGGTTCGAGGATCTTCCCGCCCTGGTCTACTCCCGCGGTTTCGTGAAGTTATTGTGCGGCGAACTCCAGCTCCCCTATGACGAGCTGGTCTCCATGCTGCCCGCTTCCAGTCCGGTGCCGTCGATGGCCGCCCTGAGCCTGCTCGACGTTCCGAACACCGCCCGCGAAGCCAATGACAAGGACGAGGACAAGCAGAGCCGCGTGTCCACGGCCCTGGTCCTGTTCATCCTGGTGGTGCTGGCCAGCCTCGCCATCTCCTACTTCGCCAGCCAGAAAGAGCGCGAAAATCAACAGCCGCCTTCGGCTTCCGAAGTCCCCCACCTGGACGTGACCGGCTGATTTTCAGGGGCCTTTTCCCGCACCCGCTTTTTTTCACTGGTTTCATATTGAAATTCTCTCCAAAGAAAGTGATACTTCCGGAACCGCCCGCGGGCGTAACCGTATTAGACCCTGTGTTGGTGATTCCGGAAACTCTATGGCCAGCAAACTTTCTTCCATTCTGGTGAAACTGGGACTGATTCCCATCCGTAAACTGGATCAGGCCTTCCAGAACCAGGTCATCAACGGGGGAACACTGGATTCGGCGCTGCTCGAGCTCGGCCTGATCCGCGAGAAAGATCTGATCCGCGTGCTCGTCGAGGCCTCCGATCTTCCCTCGATCCAGTTGGGCGATTTCACCCTTGAGGACTCACGGGCGCTGGTGGCGATCTTCCCCCAGAAACTGGCGCTGCGTTACCAGGTGATCCCGGTGACCCGGGTTGGTGAGCAGGTGGGAGTGCTCGTCAACGCGGAGTTCGACAAGAACAAAATCGAAGAAATCGGCTTCATGCTTGGTGTTTCCCTGATTGCCCGTGTGGTTCCCGAGCCACGCCTGCTCGCCTTCGCCTCGAAGATCTATGGTTTCGAACTCGAGGAACGCCAGAACCGGATCCTTGGCCGCCTCGGCCCTCCGGTTGCCTATCCGGAGACCTTCGTCAAGCCGTGGATCTCGCAGGATCCGATCGCCCCGGCCGCCGCTTCGCCAGAGGCCACCGCACCTGAAGGACCCACTGCCGGTGAGACCCCGACGACCTCCGATCACGACGTCACTCCGGTGCCAGAGTTTAATTACGTGGAGCGTCAGATCTCCCCCAACATCCTGGTGCCTACCATCTCCCGTGAGCGCATCACCGGAGAGCAGGAACGGGCCGTGCAGCCCGTACAAGAGAAAAAGTCACCGGCTGAGTACGACAGCATCGAGACGTCGGAGGAGGGCGAGGATGGTCTCCATGATGCCGTCACGCGCCCGGGCTTCACGTTCCCTGAGCACAAGACGCACCACTCCCCGTTTTCGGAGTCGGGCCCCATCGGTCCGCTGCCCGAGGGCCTTCCCCGCTATGAGAACGACGATCCCGAATTTAACGATTCCGGAACTGTCCGACAGGTCATCGGAGAGCCCGTAAGCAATGAAGACGAAGCTCAGGGGATTCCCCAAATCCCGCGCATCGAAGACGCGATGACCGAGCCGATGGGCTCTTCGGACGCCTCCATCCCGATGCGCGACGAACGCCTGCCTTCAGACACGACACAGACCGATGCCATCAGTTATGAAGCCCCGGCGCCCGTCCTGGAAGCCCCGGCGCCCAAGCCGGCCTTCATACCGGCGCCCAAGCCAACACCCAAGCCGGCCTCCGCGATGGGCCCGCGCGACAAACTGGTCTCCTTCGACGGTTCGCCCATAAGCCTGAATGAATTCACGGATTTGATCGTGGCCGCCACCAGCCGCGACGACGTCCTGATCGCCTTTCTCCGGTACTGTGCCAACTACGCGCAGTACCTGTTCCTGTTCACCGTGGATGGGGACGCCGCCACCGGTCATTTCGCGATCTACCGTGGCCAGGTCGACCAGCACAAGGTGCGCAATTATCTGATCAGCCTGGACTTCGACTCCGTGCTGCAGAAGGCCGCCCAGAACATCACGACCTTCGGCGTCTACACGCCTTCGGAAGGCAACCAGTTCCTGCTCGACCACCTCAGCCTGAGTCCGCCGGTACACATCATGGCCATTCCCCTGATGGTGGGATCCCGAACGGTCGGTCTGGTGCTCGGCACCCATCAACTAGCCCAATCCCCGACGGCCATGGGTGAGCTGGTCGCCGCGTCCGGTCTGCTCAGCCAGGGGTTGATGCGGCTGATCAAGCAGAGGAAAAAATCGCGCAAAGCGAGAGCTGAGCTCGAGTTGTCGCCGGTGCCAGAGGTGTCGCCCGAGCCCGAGTTGTCACCGGTGCCCGAGGTGTTTCCCACACGGGAAGTGACGCCCTATACGGCCATCACCGTACCCATCCCCACGCACCTGGAACAGCAGAACAGTTTTGTCGAGGAGATCATCGCGCTGATCGACCAACTCGAGCATCTCTCCATCCAGCAGGACAGTCTCGATTTGCGCTCTGCGCAGGCCCTGAAAAACCTGGGGGATCGAACGCTCGAGGTCCTGCACTTTTACTTCCCCGGGATCCTCACCTATCGTGAGACCTCCGACATGTCCCGGATGCCGCCGCCGAGTCAGCACGGGCCCCTGATGCACTTCATGGTTGACTGGGGCCTGCCGGTGGTACCGGTCCTGATTGACCTGATCGACTCTGAAAATCCGCAGATCCGCATGTACGCAACGTACCTGTTCCTCGAGATCCGGTTCCCGGACATCCTGTTCAGGATCGCCGAGAAACTCTTTGATCCCGAGCCGTCGGTTCGCGATGTCGCCGCCCGGGTCATCCTCAGTTATGAGGGCCACCGGGAGTACGCCGAGATCACCTCCAACCTGCGCGGCTTCCTGGGACATCCGGATCCGTCCATGCAAAAGAACACGGTGGACGCGCTGGGCCGCATGCGCGACAAGCATTCCATTGAGGCAATTCTTCAACTTCTGCCCAGCGCCTCCACGGAAATCGCCGGCAACATGATCCGCGCGCTGCGCCTGATCACGCTGAGGGACTTCGGCAGTCAACTCGAGCGCTGGCAGTCCTGGTGGGCGCTGAACTCCCAGCGTCACCGCGTGCTCTGGCTCATCGAAGGCCTGCGACAAAATGATGAGGAGCTGCGCCGGGATGCCATCGATGAATTGGTGCGCATTGTGGGCGAGACCATGGACTACGATCCTGAGGCCTCCATGGAATTTCGCGAGTCCAGCGTCCGCCGCTGGGTTTCGTGGTGGGAGCAGAAGGGGCGCGTTCAGTTGATCTGAAACGCGGTTTCGGTCTTTTCTTCCTGAAGCAGATTAAAGTAGTGACGACACTCCGCGGCGACGCAGGAGCCGGCTGCCACCTGCATGCACGTCTCGAACTGCGACAGCGCGTCCTGCGCGCGATTGACCTTGATGTAACTGAGGCCCAGATACAGGTACACTTCCTGGATGCTGTTGCATGGGTGACCCTGGCGCAGCGTCTTCTCGAATTCGGCGATGGCCTCCTCCGTGCGGTCCTGCTCCATGTACACGCGACCCAGCCGATACCGCGCCACACAGTACTTGCCCTCCATCAGGAGTGCCTGCATCAACTGTGACAGCGCATTCTCGTACTTTTTCAGGTGGAAGTAGGCCCAACCCATGTTCGAGCGTGCCACGTGCCCCTCCTGGTACACCAGATCGGTTAACGCCATCTTCGCCGCGCTGATCGCGTCCTCGTGGTTCCCGAAGTGGATGTCGATCGCCGCGATGTTGTTGTGGCACTTCGACGCCATCTGCCGGTCGGTGGCTGCCTTGACGAAGTGGCGGCGGGCCTGCGTGAGCAGCGAGTTGGCTGAATCGCGGTGCTCGGCCAGGCTTTCACCGGTCATGCATTGCATCCGTGTGGAGATGTCCAGCTCCGAGGTCGCCTTCTTCAGGTAGATCAGGCCGAGCAGAAAGTGAGTGCCGGAATAGGCAGGATCGGCCACCAGCGACTTCTTCAGTTCCTCCAGCGCGGCATTGATGTAGCGCCCGGACATCTCCGTCTCATCGCGGATCGTGTCCTGATTCTTCTGGATGCGCTGCTTCTTGATGCGCACGTCCATCAGCGCCTGCTCGTCGGGATGCTGCTGCAGGGTCGTGGCGATCTCCACCTCCGTGCGGGTGTTCTCGATCTGCAGACTTTCGATTTTCTGCAATGATTCCATATACTTTTCAAAGTAATCATTTCCCAGATAGTACTGTTTCTGGGCATACCTCGTGTCCTTTGGATCGGAGGTGTGACATGACATCCATGCAAAAACGGATAGAAAAATTAATAAAAAATACCTGTTTGGAACCATGAGAATCTCGGTTGAGAGCCTCCTTCACAGGTCCGACGGTACTTCACTTCTCCTGATTCCGCAAAAATGCGTCATCCCCACCCGGTCAACCCATGGGTTATGGTTGGACAGGGCGACCGCTTTTGGATACAAAGGGGGCAACCAGGAGTGCTGCCCCATGATCGATCCCCGCCTGCTCACCGAAAACCTCGACCTGCTGCACGAACGCCTTGGAACCCGCAGCGCCGGCGCCTCTGCGCGGCTCGATGAACTCGAAGCCACGCATGTGGCCTGGAAACAACTCAAGCAGGAGATCGACGCCGCCAAGTTTCGCCAGGGCGAGCGCAGCCAGCAGATGAAGGTCCTCAAGGGCGACGAGCAGGCCCTGCTTCGGCAGGAGCTCAAGGAACTCAGCGACGGCATCAAGGAAAAGCAGAAGACCCTCAATGAGCTCGAGGAGAAGCGCGACTCCCTGCTGCTGTTCATTCCCAACCTGCCCAAGATGGACGTTCCGATCGGAGACGAGACACACAACCTGCGCATGCGTTCGTGGGGGACACCCAGAACGTTCGAGTTCACCGTCGCCCCGCACTGGGAAATTGGCGCCCGCCTTGGCATCCTCGACTTCGAGCGCGCCCAGCGGATGTCGGGCTCCCGCTTCTCGGTGCTCATCGCCGCCGGCGCCCGACTCGAGCGCGCCCTAATCGAGTTCATGCTCGACATGCATCGCCGGGCCGGCTACATCGAGATTTCCCCTCCGCTGCTGGTCAAGCGCGAAGCCATGGTCGGCACGGGCCAGCTCCCCAACCTCGAGGCCGATGCCTACAAGACCGCCGGTGAGGACCCGTACTACCTGATCCCGACGGCCGAGGTCGTGCTGGTGAACCATCACCGCGAAGAGATCCTTGAATCTGCCCAACTCCCCGTCAAATACGCCGCCGCGACCCCCTGCTTCCGGTCCGAGGCCGGCTCCTACGGACGCGACGTGCGCGGCCTCATACGGCAGCACCAGTTCACCAAGGTGGAGATGGTGCAGATCACCACGCCAGCGGACTCCGACGCTGCGCTGGAGGCCATCACCGGACAGGCCGAGGCCATTCTTCAGGCCCTCGAGCTTCCGTACCAGGTCATCCTGCTCTCCACCGGCGACATGGGCTTCTCCAGCGCCAAGACGTATGATCTGGAGGTGTGGATCCCTTCGGAAAGCAAATACCGTGAGATCTCCAGTTGCTCCAACTGCATGGACTTCCAGGCCCGACGCGCCCGTATCCGATATCGGGCCGGCGCCGAAAGCAAGCCCGAGTTGGTTCACACGCTCAACGGCAGCGGCCTGGCCGTCGGACGCACGCTGCTGGCCCTCCTCGAAAACGGGCAGCAGGCTGATGGCAGCGTCATCCTGCCCGCGGCGCTTCGCCCGTTCCTCGGCGGCGCGGGGCGCATCACGGCCGCCGGGCTGGAGAACATCGACTGAACCCGCACAGCATGGAGGTAGCATCGTGAAAATCCAGCGAAGACATCTCGGTGGCATCCATTATTACGTCCAGATCGACGCAGAAGAAAACATCGTCTCTCTCTCGCAGTCTCTGGACCTTCTTCTGCAGGGCAGGGGATTGCAGGCCAAGAGTTTGATTGAAAAGATTTCATCGAACGATGGAAGGATTCTTCCGCCTGTCCCTGTGGGCAAGATCGTGGCCATCGGTTTGAATTACCGTGCCCACGCCGAGGAGTCCAACAAGGCGCTTCCTGCAGAGCCTTTGATCTTCATGAAGCCCGCCTCCGCGGTCATCGCGCACCTGGAGCCCATCGTCCTTCCGACACAGAGCGAGGAGGTCCACTACGAGGGGGAGCTGGCCGTCATCATCGGCAAGACCGCCCACGAAGTCAGCGTCGAAGATGCGCCCCGCCACATCCTCGGCTACACCATCCTCAACGACGTCACCGCGCGCGACATCCAGCGCCGCGAGGGAAAATACACCCACGCCAAGGGCTTCGACACCTTCGCCCCCATCGGACCCTTCATGGTCACCGACCTGGATCCACTCACCTGCACCATCGAGACGCGCGTCAACCACACGCTGAAGCAGAGCAGCCCCTGCAACGACATGATATTCTCGATTCCTGAGTTGATCGCCTACGTGTCGTCGATCATGACCCTTCAGCCCTTTGACATCCTCACCACCGGCACACCCTCCGGCGTCGGCCCGATCACGCACGGTGACACCGTGAAGATCACCATCACCGGCATTGGCACCCTGGAGAACCCAGTGCGGCACCGGAAGTTCGGAAACACTTGATTTTACGCTGAAAATTGACAGGCACTCCACTGTGCGCATAGGATCACCCAGGCCGGAAATGGCCGGGAGTGAACCATGTGTGGAATCGTTGCGGCAACAGGAATCGACAATGTCATCCCCATGCTCATGGAGGGTCTGCAGAAGCTGGAATATCGGGGCTATGACAGTTCCGGAATCGCATTCTTCGAGAACCAGAAGATCTCCATCGTCAAGGAGGTCGGCAAACTCTCCCGCCTGGCCGAACTGCTGAAGACCACACCGGCGTCGAGCACCACCGGCATCGGTCACACGCGTTGGGCCACCCATGGCAAACCATCCAAGACCAATTCCCATCCGCACTTCTACGAGGGCGTCGCCGTCATCCACAACGGCATCATCGAGAACTATGCCGAACTGAAAAGTAAATTGACTGCACAAGGGAATATTTTCACAAGCCAGACTGATACTGAAGTGATCAGCCACCTGATCTCAGGCGCGCTCAAGTCCGGGCTCGCACCTCTGGAAGCCGTTTCCAAAGCACTTTCCCAATGCAAGGGCACCTGGGCCTTGGCGATCCTGATCCAGGGATATGAAAAAATGATCTGGCTCGCACGCAAGGGCAGCCCGTTATTCATCGGCGTGGGCCATCGCTTTCATCTGGTCGCCTCCGACGTCCCGGCTCTGCTGCCATTCACCCAGAAGATCCTGCCGCTCCAGGATCACGAACTGGCCGAGATCACGTGTGACGAACTCAAACTCTATTCCAGCGACCTGAAAGCCGTTACGCGTTCCTTCAAGACCTTCGCCTACAATCCGATGATGGCCGAAAAGGAAGGCTACAAGCATTACATGCTCAAGGAGATCTTCGAGCAGCCGCGAGCCGTCTACAACACCATCACCGCGTACCTTCACCACGACGACTACACGGTCAATATCCCCGGGATCCCGTCTGACTTCCCGATCCCTGAGAAAATCTTCATCGTGGCTTGCGGCACCAGTTATTATGCCGGGCTGATCGGAAAATTTTATCTGGAGCAAGCCGCCCGGATTCCTGTTGAAGTGGATGTAGCCTCCGAGTTCCGTTACCGGGATCCTCTGGTCGATTCCAGGCATCTGGTCATCGCAATATCCCAGTCCGGCGAAACCGCCGACACGCTTGCTGCCATCTCCATCGCCAAACAGAAGGGCGCCCGGATCCTCGCGATTACCAACTCCGTTCATTCCCAGATCCAGCAGGTCTCCGATGCCACCCTCGAGACCATCGCGGGTCCAGAGATCGGCGTCGCCTCGACCAAGGCCTTCACCACGCAACTGGTCGCGCTTTCCATTCTCTCCCTGTATTTCGCCCAAAGGAAAGGGCTCACCGAACTCGTCTCCGAATGGATTGATGCGCTCTTCGATTGCCCGAGCCAGATGCACCACATCCTCAATCAGGCGCCGCAGATCCAGGTGATGGCCCGTCGGTACGCCCACGCCACGCATTTTCTCTACCTTGGGCGGGGAAACCTATACCCGATCGCCCTCGAAGGCGCCTTAAAACTCAAGGAAATCAGTTACATCCACGCAGAAGGCTATCCCGCCGGGGAGATGAAACACGGCCCCATCGCGCTCATCGACGAAGATCTCCCCACCGTGGTCCTTGCTGTACAGAATGCACAATACGAGAAGATCATGAGCAACCTCGAGGAGGTACTCTCCCGAAATGCCAAGGTTTTGGCCGTTGCCAGCTCCTCGGATCACCACATTGGCACCATGGTCAACGATCTCGCACTGATTCCTTCCCAGATACACGAGATGATTCAACCCATTCTATGCATTCTACCTCTTCAACTGCTGGCCTATCATATCGCCGACTTCAAGGGCACCGACGTGGATCAGCCGCGCAATCTCGCCAAGTCCGTCACCGTTGAATGATGGTAAAAGCCTCCATGCCGTTGACCCACTCCTTTTCCCTCATTTTGCAATCTCTTGGACCCTATCGATCTCAACTGCTTGTATCCCTGTTTTTAATCTCGCTGCATACAGGCCTTGGCTTCGGACTGATTTTTCTGACCTCCCGTTTCCGCCTCGATCAGGTCCCCGTGTTTCTGATCCTGCTGTTCTCGATTCATCACCTGTTCTCCGTCTTCGACGACTGGATTCTGACCGGCATCAGTCAGCGGTGGATGCAGTCCACCCGTAGAAAGTGCCTCCAGGACTTTCTCGTTTTCTCTGAAAAATCCCAGGCCAACAGCCAGATTGACTGGAACGAAGTGCACATGGAAGTTCACTGGCTTGGTGAATCCATCTTCTCGATGCTGCGCAGTACCTTGAGAAAAATCCTTCAGATCGGTGCATTCTCCATCGCCTTGTTATGGATTTCCCCGATCCTGTTTCTTTTTTGTGGAATCCTTTTCCTCTCTGTGTTTTTGCTTGGATATCTCTTTGGCCGGCACATCAACCGCCTCCAGGAGCAGGCCATCCTGGAACAATCTTCCTGCTCGAATTTCGAACTTGAAGCCGCCCGAGCAATGCCTCTGATCCGTGCCTTTCACCGAGGATCGTTCTTTTCATCCATTCACGATCGACTTCTTGGACGCTATACCGCCAGCTCCATTCGTCTTTCGCGTCTTCGTATGATCTTTCATCCGGCGCAGATCCTGCTTTTCCTTATCACCCTGGTAGTCGTCTATACCGCCGGAAACACCATGGTGCAGGAGGGAACGTTATCCCAGGGCAAATTTTTCTCCTTCCTTGCCGGGTTATCCCTTCTCCATGCACCCCTGAGTGGACTTTCCCAGGATATTTCTCTCTTTCTCAGCGTTCGGGATATGAAGCACATTGAACTGATCCTTCTGGATCTTCCCGCTGCCGAACCTCGCAAGACACCTGCTGTCATTGATTCCATTGCCGTCAAGGATCTATCATTTTCCTACCAGGATAATGGAAAAATCCTTTTAGATCATATCAATCTTAGTTTTGCCTCCGGCTCGATCACAGGCGTACGTGGCTCCAATGGTTCCGGAAAAACGACCCTCGCTCTTTTGCTCGCCGGTGTACTGAAGCCTGTATCCGGGCAGATCCTTTTTGACGGTATTTCCAGCATCACTGGGCCAGTAGCCTTGGTCGATCAGAACGGCACCGTATTTACCCTCCCGCTGGAAGAAAATCTTTTCCTAGAAAATTCACCTTCTTTTGCTGCCACAAAGGACTCTTCTCCTTTCCTGACCTTCCTCCATGGTACTCCTCAAACACCATGCCTTTCACCGGAAACACTCTCTTCTGGACAACGCAAGAGCATCAGCCTTGAGCGTGCCTTTCGTTCCGAACATCAGGTTCTTCTCATTGATGAACCGGAGAATGCTCTCGACGTGGACATGCAGAAGATTCTTAAAGATAGAATTCTCTTACTCAAACAGTCCAATTCCATTGTTGTTCTATTTTCACACAGCGATGTATTTCTTTCTATTTGTGATCAAGTGATTCATCTTTCCTCTTCAGAAAGTCAGGTATAATCCCTCCATGTTTCACGTGAAACATACAAGTTCCGAGTTCATGGCTTCTGGCGTTTTTGCTGCAAATTTGTCAACTGTTGTTCGCCGGGTTATCTTCTGCTTCAACTTTAGCATTCATCAGGTGTCCAGACCTGAATGAGGTCATATCCATATGTTCATTCCAATTCTTCTCTTTTCTGGTGTTTTCCTCTTTGGTGCCAATCCAGTGGTGACTCAACCCAAGCCCCAGAATGTTCCCGTGTTGAAATATGCAGGGGTAGCTCCACCCAAACCTGAACTTCCCAAGGAAATCCCTCCTGCAGGCGGAAAATGCGTAATGCTTTGGCCCGGATTCCAACTCAAGCCATCACCTGGTGGATCGCGCTTCTTCTTTCTCTTCTCATCTCCCTTTCAATTGCAGAGCCAGGATCTCTCCGAAGGGAATACAAAGATCTTCCGTCTGCTTGCGCCTGCCTGTTCTGCTTGGCAAAAACATGCCTGGCGAGATCTGATCACTCGCTTTTTTCAAACACCAATTGAAAAGGTATCTTTCTTCCGTGATGATAAAGGAACGAAACTGATCATTGATTTTCTCTACAAGAATGGAAATAACACGCCAAAACCTGTGATTACTCACATGACTTTTCAAAATTACTATTTGCTGATACTGGATTTTCACCCTGATAAGACAGATACACCCGTCAAAGTCCTTCCCACTCCTTCCAAGTAATCCCGCCAATTATTGATTTTCCTGTTTGGATAAAGATCTATGCTTGTTGAAATTTTCCTTCAAGCAGTTCAATATCGGTTTTTCCAGATCGGTCATTCGATTTGCTGGTAATAATGAACTGTGAAGAAGTCTTCTCAATCATTCCGTAGATATTCTTCAAGGTATTCTGATCCAGTTCAGATTCAATGTCGTCAAGGCAAACGAGACAATCCTGCTTCGAATTTTCCTTGAGATATTCTAGAAATGCAAAATGGAAAGCCAGATTTATGGCTTTCTTTTCACCATTACTGAAAAATAGTCGGATCTCTTTTCCTTTTTCAAGAATATCCATTTCATCCCGATGACATCCATAGAGTACCCTTTGCGCGAGTATCTCCTTTTCAACGAAATCATCAGGAATTCTCTTTCTTCGATAAAGAAGGTTTGATTGACCCAACTTTGGATTGAAAATCTGAATAAAATGCTGGAAAAAGGGATTTATCGCATCCAAAAATGCGTTTCGACTGGATGAAATGATGTCACTCAGGTGTATAAAAAGGGGGGTTTCGAGGGCCAAAAGGCTCCCCTTTTTAGCCGTATTCGAGAAGAGAATCTGTACTTTTTTGCTTCGCAAATGGTTGAATTTGAGCAAATTCCCCAAATGATTGGCATCCAGAGCGGAAATATACCGATCGAGAAGAGTTCTTCGATATTCCTGACTTAAAAAAAATTGATGACTTTCTTCTGGAGAAAAATGGAGAATGCTTTTGTTTTGTATAAAATCGACTGCTTTTACCTTCTGCTGAGCCATGAAAATACTTTTTTCCATCTGGTCTCCGGAGAAGGTAATACCATGCCGGATTCCCTGGATTTCAGCTGCAATATGAAAGAACTTCTCGCCGTATTGGATACAGTCTTTCAATGTTTTCCTGTTACGGAAACTTCGAGTTGTATACAATATGAAGATTGCTTCCAACAGATTGGTTTTTCCCGCCCCATTTTGTCCCAAAATGCGAAGAACACGTTGGGCCGGAAAAACTATGGTCTCTTCGTGAAAATTTCGGAAGTTTTGAAGATGTATTTTTTCCAGGACCATTCTGGAATCAGTCGAGACGGATGGGCATCAAAACGGCAATGAAATTGCTGGTTTCGATAGGTTTGATCAGCGCAGGGCTCTTTGGATTATGAAGGAAAATGCTGAATTCTTTGCCTTGGATCTTGTTGACGATGGTGTCAAAGAACTTGATATTAAAGGCAATTTGCATTTTCTCGCCTGTATAATCGACTTCTATTTCTTCTGTTCCCTTGCCCTTCAAGGTATCTATACCTGTTAAAACGATGCCATCTTTCTGTATTTTTAAAATAACACCAGCATCACTTCCTTCAAATAGAAGGTTGATTCTCTTTAATGCACCGAGAAACTCCTCCTTCGGAATGACCAATTTATTGTCCTGATACTGGGGAATGACCTGCTCATACGGAGGAAATTTTGAATCAATCAACTTGATGTTCATCTTGGTGCTATCCGTTTTAAGCCCAAGAATTTTCAACTCCTTGTCATAGAAAAGACCGACGTTGGCGGAATCATCAGACAGCATTTTCATGATGTCGTTGACTCCCTTCCTCGGAATGATGATACCATTGGGAATGTTGAATTTTCCTTCAAATGGATATTCAGCAAGTGCCAACTTGTGACCATCGGTTGCCACTGATTTTGCAATGTTCTTTTCCGTTACAAGGTAAATACCGCCAAGATGTGGCTTTGTCTCGTCTGTTGCAACCGCGAAAAGTGTATGATCCAGCAATTCCCGGAGTATCTGAGATTCAAAACTTACATAGGCTGAATCCTCGTAAAAATTGAAGTTGGGGAAATCCTCATCGCGTAGCCCATTGAGTTCAAAGCGACTCTTGTGACTGGTAAGAAAAATGGCATTTTCTTTCTTCTCAAGAGTCACTTCCTTGCCGGCAAGGTTGGACACAAGTTGATACAGCAGTTTACCATTGACAGTAGCTGTGCCTTGCGCAAAGACTTCGGCCTGAAATTCGCTGGTGACGGATGTGCTCATATCTGTCGCCCTGCAGAATATTTTTCCATCAGGATTTGCAGTGATCTGAATGTTTGAAAGGATTGGCTGAATGCTGGCGTTTCCTTCCGAAATTTTCTGGGCAAGGAACAGTCCGTTCAGAAAAGTGGATTTGTTCAACGTGATTTTCATTTGCACCCCTCACGGTTGGAAAAAGTATCCCTTTTCCTTTCGGAAATCAATCGGACTTTTACCTAAACTTTGAAAGACAAAACATAAGATCATACGGTCTTTTGTGTCTACAAGTGTCCACTACTGCCTATCTACCAGGTTGCTTTTGTCAACAGGTTGTTTGTGACGCATGATTTTATAGACAATTTTCACCTTCGCCTATGTTGAAAGTTGCTTCCACAGTTTTTTTGTCGACAGGGAGCGTCCGCAGGTTTACAATTTTACGATTTTTTCCGCCTGAGGAGTATCCATGAAAAAACGATGTTCAAAATGCCAGGCCACCCTTCTCGACAATGTCAAGCAATGTCCGCTTTGCTACCATACACCCGAGGAGAACGAGGCAAATTATACCCTCGATGAAGTGCAAACGATTTTTGTGAAAAGAAAGAATGAAAAGGTCTTCGGTCCTTTTCCAAAAGCCAAGGTGTTATCCCTGGTATCTTCAGGAAAATTGGAGGCCAGTGAGTTCATCTCGGACGATCGTGAGAACTGGATACCTGTCACGTCCGTTCAGGAATTCACGGCGCTTCTTTCAGCGGGTATCAATTTGCCGGGCTCTACATCATCGGTTGATCTTCCAGCACACAAATCCTTGGGAGAAAGTGATCTTCCTTCGCTGAAAATGGATCCTGTGGGTTTGAAATCAGACCTGCCTGACTTCAAGCAGCCTTCTCCGCAGCACGATCTTCCATCTTTGAAAATGCAGCATGGCGAACCTGTTGTTAATCTGCCTGCACTTCATGAAGGGATAGCCATCAAGGCTCCTGTTGCAGGGTCATCCAATGCTTCCCTCCCAGGGCTGAAGACCGATCTTTCGCCGGGAATCAGGGACCTACCGGATGTGAAAAGAGACCTTCCCGGACAACCGGCGAACCTCCCCGGCTCGAAGTCAGAACTACCCGGACAACCGGCGAACCTCCCCGGCTCGAAGTCAGAACTACCCGGACAACCGACGAACCTCCCCAGCTCGAAGTCTGAGCTTCCCGGACAACCGGCGAACCTCCCCAGCTCGAAGTCTGAGCTTCCCGGACAACCGGCGAACCTCCCCGGCTCCATCGGATCCATGCCTGGGGATCGCAAGGATCTGTCGTTGAGCCTATCGGATGCCTTGTCCCGATCCGCCGCCGAGGATGAAGACCAGGAAAAGAATCGTGAGTTTTCCCTTCCACCGCTGGGTGGAGGACTCATCCCGGAAATCAAAATGGACCTCAATCCTTCGGGTATGAAATCACTGGAAATCAATGGTGACTCCCAGGGAACCGTCGGTTCGAAAAAACTGGAGATGCCACCAAGTCTCTTTGAGAGTTCGGATCACCTGGATCTCTCGATACTGAATCAGAAGGGTCCTGCTGAGAAGAGCCGGAGCGGACTGGATCTTGATCATCATGCGGATCATGATGCGGGAGTTGTGGTGGCGTCGCAGTCGCTATCGGACGAAGAGACGATTCCATTGACCCTCGACGATGAGCCGATGATGGACAGGCGCCATGACAGACCCTCGCAAAAACGGGCGGCTTCGGGAAACCGCAGATTCCTGATATTGATTCCGCTGGTCCTGCTGCTCGCGGTGGCCGCTGCGTATCAGTTCAAGATTGGTCCTTTCTCGGGAAAACCAGATTCCACGAAAAACAAAAACAACATGCCGACATCGCCCAAACCAACGGCGGCGGTCATCTCCGAACACGAGAAGAACATCCTGAACCTGGATTATCCAAAACTGCTGGATTCATCACGTGGGGATGCGATGATTCATTGTGAATCCGCCTTGATACTGGCCTGGTTCTACCATGAGTTTGAGCCGCTGGAGTCCTGCAAGAAGTTTCTGCAGACCCCCATTAATTCCACCGGTGACAACGAGACGAGGCGCTTCCAGTTTTTTCGCGCACTGCTGCTGACCCAGAATCCAAGACAGGCCCAGATGGAACGATTCTTCACCGGAACAGTGACGGATCCGGTCAAGGTCATGGAAGAGATTCTCTCGGCTTCGCGCAGCCAGAACAACCGCTCCCCGTTGTGGAATTTCCTCGGTGGTGTGCTTCAGATGGAGAAAAAGGACCCCAAAAAAGCAAGGGAGGCTTTCCAGTTGGTGAACAACACGGAGACGACACCCTCGTTCGGAGTAACCTGGTTCCTCGCGCGGCTCGGGGACGAGTCGGCCATCTCCGCCTTGAGTATGAATTCCGGAAATACTATCTGGAAATCCCTTCTGCAGGGATTTCAGTATGATGAAAAGAACTTGGGTTCGTTCACTTTCCTGGCATTTCCCGGAGAGTTCCCGCGGATACCGGTTCCGGAACCCGCGGTACTTGAAAAGATGGGTAGGAGATTCCGGGCCATCAATTTGGCCTTTTCATCGATCGCTGCCTGGGAAGGTGGTCAACTCGACGCAGCCAATTCCCTGTGTGACAAAGCCATCACCGAGGACGGACAGGACCGCATTGTTTGGCGCCTGTGCAGCCGGATGCGCTTGTTCCATGGACAATTAGGGAAATTTTCAACGACGGTCAACCTTAATCAGGAAGCCCCGACGATTCTGGCATGGATCATCGAAGGCCGGAAAAATCCAGCATTGAGTGCCTGGGAGGATTTGAAGAAACAGGATCCGGCCGGGAGCCTGGTGCTGGCACCACTGATTCTGATGCTGTCAGGGGCCGAAACCGAGGATGTTCAGGCAGCCATTCAGGCCGGCTTGACGGCCGATCTTCCCAGGACGCTGGAGTATCTGTGGACCGGAGTCTGGCAACGCTCGGACCTGGCTGGACAGGTGGAGACGGCTGTGTTGGCTTGGGTGGCGGATAAAAAAGATGAAACCCAGGTGGTGAAGGATTTTCTGGGGATACTCACCCTGGTCCAGGCCCTGCAGGCGCAGGACTGGAAAAAATTGATCCAGGCCGGTGAAAGCCTGAAAATCAAGGGCTCAACAATGCTGGAGATAGACGGGCTCGTGATGATGGCACGCATGATGGATTCCAAAGATAATCAGGCCGTGATCTGGGCGGATTCCCAACTCCAGCGGGTTTCTCCGGGGGCGCGATCGGCCGCGGCGCTGATGGCTATCCTGGGGTTGGCCGGAAAAGTGCAGGAAGCTCACCAGATTCTCGACAAGTACCAGGAAATCTTCCGGGAACCGCTGTTCTTCAAGGTTGCGGCACAGTTATACCTGTCGGGGACGAGAAAGGATCGTCTGATGCGCTCCCGGTTTTTTGCGGAGAAAGCCATCAAGGCCAATCCACAGGACACCGAAGCCCTGTTCCTGATCGGCTTCATTCAACTGGAGAGTGGTCAGCCCGAATCAGGCGAGAAGACCATCGTTCAGGCAGTGCAGGCCATGAATCAGCCCGTGCATGCATGGTTCATGCGGTGGTCCGAGCTCGAGAGCCGGCTGAAGCGCCCGCACATGGCGCTGGCGGCGATGGATGCCGGGCTGCGGAAGAGTCCGGATTATGGTCCGTTTCTTTTCAAGAAAGCACAAATCCTGGCCACTCAGAACAACCCGAAGGAAGCCCTGAACCTGCTGGAAAAAACGAAAGACGCTGGTATCGAGGAAGTTCAGCGATATATCCTGGAAGGTCGCTGTCATATTTCGCTTCGCCAGAAACGGGAAGCCGAGACCTCTTTTGCCAAAGCAGTTAAAGCGAATAATAAAAATATCTTGGCGCGCTATCTGCTTGGAAAGACGCTGTTGGCCAACGGTGCTCTGCGGCCAGCAATACCGCATCTCCAGTTCGCGGCCGAGGAGCTTGAAAAAGTATTGCAGGATCAAAGAATTCCGGAAGAGGCTGCACACTGGCAGACGGAAACCGTCGAATCCATGTTGGCGGAGACCTGCCGGTTGCTCGGCGGCGCGTACAAGGAAACCGGCAACCGGCAGATGGCCATCAAGTACGTGAAGAAGTATGCCACCCTGGTGCCTGACGGACCCATGAAGGACGAGGCTTTGCGCCTTCTGCTTTTGCTTGGTGGGGAATAGTGTCCATGTCTGGAGCGGGTGAAGCGTGGCTGGGACAGTGGATCCCGAGCAAGGCCTGGGGTCAAAATTATTTAATCAATGGCGGAGTCATCGAGAAAATCGTGGATCTTTTACCGGTGCAAGCCAGACCGGTGATTGAGATCGGGTCCGGAAGGGGTGCGCTCACGAACGAGTTGCTCGCGCGGAGATTTGAAGTGATCGCCATCGAGCCGCACCGGGAGTCGGCTGCGTATCTGACGCACCGGTTCGGTGAGGATCCTCACTTCTCCCTGCGCGAAGAGGATGCCACGACGCTTGATTTTTCTTCTCTGCTTCAAGCGGGGGAATCCGGCGTCTTAGCGCCCGGCGACATCATGTCCCCTGGCGTTCTCACGCCGCCCGGCGTTCTCACGCCGCCCGGCGTTCTCACGCCGGCAGTGATTGGAAACCTGCCATACTGCGTGGCCGCGAGGATTTTGTTCGCACTGATCAGGACTGGGCGTGCGTGCTCGCCCTGGGTGCTGATGTTCCAGCGCGAGGTGGCGCAGCGGATCGTGGCCGGCCCGCATTCCAGGGAGTATGGACTTCTCTCGGTAGTCGCGCAACTGGCGGCCGGGTGCACGATCTGCTTTCATGTGAGTCCCGGGTCCTTCTCGCCGGCCCCCAAGATCACCTCCTCGGTCGTGCGCTTTGAGCCGTTGCCGACTCGGAACGTCGACTGGAACGCCCTCTCGGTATGGCTGACCCGGATCTTTTCTATGCGCCGAAAGCAGATGGGCAACATCCTGACTTCGATGCTTCCGGCTGATCGGATCAAAGCGTTGCGCGCGGCCCCGCCGTTCTCCCTCCAACTCCGACCCGAGCAACTTTCACCCGAGGTGCATCTGGACCTTTTCGAGCGCTGCAGGGTGTGACAATTTGACACTCTTTTCGGGGTGTCATCAAACCGGTTTGTCAAATTGGCAAACATCTTCGATTTTCCTTGAATTGACAGGAAAAATCATGATGATGCGGAATGCTTTCGGGCAGGCCCGGTTCTTGCACTAGCGGCCTGTCCGGCGCGACATGAACGGTTTTCCGCCGGGTTCATGCGGGAGTTGGCGAACACATGGAAGGTCTGGCACGTTTTTATCCCCATCTGATTCAGGCGACTCTGGTCCTGCTCCAGGGACTGGGGGCCGGTGTGATTGCGGCCGATATTGTGGCCTGGAAACTGTATTCCGCACCACGGCTCGATACGTCCCGCCGGCCGGTGGCCATGTTGGATACGGCTCCCAAGAAGCCGGAATGGGTCGCTGACTTGCGGGGTGTGTTGCGCAGAAACATCTTCTGCGCCACCTGCGAACCGATTTCCCTGGACGATCTGGCGGGAACCGCCACCGCAGGAGGGGAACCGCCGGCGGCCGCCTCGCTGGAGGGTGCCGAACTCGTTGTCACGATGATGGCGAAGAACCCGAAGGACTCCCTGGCCACGGTGGCACTCACCACCCATGCGGAGGCCAAGTTTGTGCTGCTGTCGGAGGGTGATGCCCTCGGGGACGCCACGGTGGTCGCCATCGAGTCCAAGCGCGTGGTGTTCACTCAGGGAGGGCAGGAGAAAGTGCTGAACCTGATGGGCGAGCCCAAGAACAGTCCGGTGGTGGCCACGACGACCCCGCCTCCTGGTGCAGCCAATGCCAAGGGTGATGATGGCAGGATTCAGCAGGTAGGACCTTACAAGTATGAAGTGGACAAGGCGGTGATCACCGATTTCATGAAGAACATGGCCTCAGCCAGCAGCGGCGCCCGGGTGATGCCCGATGCCAACGGCGGCTTCAAGGTTTCCTTTGTTCGCTCGTTCTCCGTGTTCTACAAGTTGGGAATCCGTTCCGGGGACGTTATTTCCTCGGTCAACAACATTCAACTGGATTCCATTGATCAGACGTTCGCCCTATACACCAAGCTCAAGGACGCCAACCATCTGACCCTTTCGCTCAACCGCGGCGGTCAGACGATCAACATGGATTATTCCATCCGGTAATTTTTGGAGATGATGATGCGTAATCTCTTCTTTGTCACATTCCTTTGTGTCTCCCTTGTTTCGGGAACGGGTCTGGCCCAGCCATCCCCGATTTCGCGTCCGATCCGGCCCACCGTCCAGCCCGGCAACACATCGGGGGCCAAGCCACCTGCGCCTGGCTCGACCGGGGATGCAGGGACGGCCAAGGATGATCCGAATTTCAACGAATGCAAGAACATCCCCGGCTACCGGAAGATGAAGGTCACGCTCAAGCCGGAGTCCACACTGGCTGACCTGGTCTCCTGGATTTCCTCGATCACGTGCAAGCGCTTCATCGTCAGTGCAGGACTGCGGGCGCAGCGCGTGACCATCTACAGTCCCTCGGAAGTGACCGCGTACGAGGCATACAAGGCTTTTCTGTCTTCCCTGGAGGCGATGAACCTGACCATCCAGCAGTCGGGTCAGTATTACAAGGTCATCGAGATCGCCGGAGCCAATTCGGTCGTACAGCCGTTGACCGTGCCCGGAGAGGCGGTCGCCAACAACGAGAGCTTCACCACGGCGATGATTCACGTCAAGCATGCCAGCGTGTCGGAGGTGGCTGAGATTCTGGGCAAATTCAAGTCCAAATATGGTGACATCACCACGTATTCCCCGACGAACCTGCTGATCATCACCGACATGGGCACGAGCATCACCCGCCTGCTGAAGATCCTGAGCCAGCTCGATATCGAGGGTGTGCATGACGAGCGCGTGTGGGTGCTGAAAGTAAAGAACGCAGATGCCGAGGAGGTCGCCACCAAGTTGACAGAGGTGTTCGATGTCTCCGAAAGCGGTTCCAGCGGCACCAACACACCGGCTCCCAACATGGGAGGCCGTCGTCGCGGTCAGACGGCTCCGACCAAGGTCTACAACCCCCAGACCCCGGGGGGCTCCGGTGGCGTGCAGAACGTAGGCACGAAGAATTCAATCTCGAAGATCATCGCCGAGCCTCGCACGAATAGTTTAATCATTGTTGCGAATGACGCGGCCTATCTGGAGTTGCTCGCGTTGTTCCAGAAGCTCGACGTCCCCCTTCCGGGCGGCGAGGAAAAAATCAACATCGTCTACCTCGAGAACGCCGTCGCCGAGGATATGGCAGGCCTGTTGTCGGCCCTGACCGGCGGCACCAACAGCGGTACGAGCCGCACGACGTCAACCTCACGAACCTCGCGTACTTCCCGCACGAGCACCAACCGGAACCAGCGGGGCGGAAATCAATACGGAGGGTATAATCCGATGGGCGGATGGGGTGGTGGTGGCAACGCCGAGAGCCTGTTCCAGGGTCCGGTGCAGATCCAGCCGGATCCGGCTACCAATTCCCTGGTGATCGTTGCATCCAATAAAGATTTCCTGTCCATCAAGCGCGTCATCAAGGAGCTCGATCGTCCTCGCCGTCAGGTCTTTGTGGAAGTGACCATCCTTGAGGTGTCCCTGGACAAGACCCGCAACATCGGTATGTCGTTCCATGGTGGTGATCCGATGGGCTCCGGGGACAAGCAGTCCTTCCTGTTCGGCGGCTCGATCACGAACTCCTCAATGAACTCGATCATCATGAACCCGCTCTCCCTGATGGGCATGGCCGTTGGTCTGCGTGGTCCCGAGATCAAGGACGCCGAGTCCCTGCTGGGCATCCCGGGCATATCCTTCCCCTCCTTTGGTGTGATGTTCCAGGCGCTGCAGAGCAACAACGCGGTCAACGTCATCAGTTCACCGCACATCCTGACCACCGACAACGAGGAAGCCGAGATCACCGTCGGTGAGAACGTGCCGTTCCAGAGCGGCTATTCTTCCATTTCCTCACTGGCCTCCTCGTTCTCCAGTTCTTCTTCGGCCCTGTCTTCGATGCCGATGGTGTCGGTGCAGCGCCAGGACGTGGCGCTAAAGTTGAAACTCACACCGCACGTGAACCAGAGCGATTTCGTGCGCATGGAAGTGGATCAGGAGATCAACGAGGTCAAGTCCATCGACCAGGTCGTGGGACCGACCACCTCCAAGCGCAAGGCAACGACGGTCGTCGTGGTCAAGGACCAGCAGACCGTGGTCATCGGTGGACTGATCACCGAAAAGATCAAGGAAAATGTGCAGAAGGTCCCCCTGTTGGGCGACATCCCCATCCTGGGCTACATGTTCAAGTCGACCACACGGATCACCGAGAAGACCAACCTGCTGATCTTCATCACGCCTTACATCATCCGCGACGAGAGCGATCTGCGCCGGATTTTCATGGAAAAAGTGAAGCTTCGCAAGGAGTTCATCGAGAAGTACTCCACCTTCCGGGATCAGGATTTCGAGGCTGATATCAATTATAAACACAAGCACGGATTCTTTGAGGACATCAACCGGACCGCCCACCGCATGGAAGAGGAAATCATCCAGCGCAAGAAGGCAATGGACGAGTACAAGGTCGTGGACTCCTCCGGACCGGTGAGCGTGAACAAGAGGGACATCAAGGAAGTACACCGGATGCTGCAGAAGATGCGCGAAGACGATGAATCGGATCCGGTCGAAGTAGAGCCCGACGGCGACGGCAAGACGCCTCCGGCTGACGGCAAGACGCCTCCGGCTGACGGCAAGACGCCTCCGGCTGACGGCAAGACGCCTCCGGCTGACGGTAAGACGCCGAAGCCGGCCGGGAGGTGAGTGGCATGCTGCGACACCGACTGATAGGCGAAATCCTGGTCACGCATTTCCACGTGTCCGGCCTGGACATTGAGCGGGGACTGCTGGGTCAGCAGAAGGATGGCATGCGGCTCGGCGAATGGCTGATCCGCGAAAAAATCCAGACTGGCGACCGGTTTCTCCAGGAAAAGGACGTGCTGCGCGCACTGGCGCTCCAGCAGGGTCTCGTGTACCAGGAACATGACATCAAGCCCGAGGACGTAGACCTCTCCCTGCTCGAGCGGGTCTCCATCAACTATGCCAAACAGAACAAGGTCCTGCCGCTGTGGTTCGGTGAGGATGGTCGTATCCTGGTGGCCGTCTCCGATCCCATGGCCTACTGGATCATGGATGACCTGGCGGTGCGCCTGGGTTCCCAGTTCCTGCTGGTGCTCATGGAGGCAGAGCGCATCCTCTCCCTGATCAACCGGGCCTATACGCGCAAGAGCCAGACGGTGGATCTGGCCAACGAGGGCGACGGCTTCTCCGAAGAGGACGTCGACGACCTGGTGGACAACATTGACCTGTCCGACGAGGCGCCGATCATCCGCTGGGTCAACGCGATCATCTTCAACGCGGCCAAGGAGCGCGCCTCGGACATCCACATCGAGCCCGGCGAGAAGGAAGTCGGCGTCCGTTACCGGATCGACGGCATCCTTTATGAGACCAAGCACGCGAACAAGAATTATCTGAACTCCATTGTGGCCCGCATCAAGATCATGTCCGGCCTGGACATCGCCGAGAAGCGCCTCCCCCAGGACGGCCGCATCCGTCGCAAGATCGCCGGTCGCGATATCGACATGCGCGTGGCCACCATCCCGACCGCCCGCGGCGAGCGAATCACGATCCGCCTGCTGGATCAGAGTTCGATTCTGCTGGGTCTGGCCGACATCGGCTTCTACAAGGAAGATCTCGACAAGATGGAGGAGATCATCGTGCGCCCGCACGGCATCATCCTCGTGACCGGCCCCACCGGTTCCGGAAAGACGACCACGCTGTACGCGGGACTGAACAAGATCAACAAGCCGGATCTGAACATCCTTACGATCGAAGATCCGGTGGAATACCAGCTCGCCGGCGTCAGTCAGGTGCAGGTGAATCCGAAGATCCATCTCACGTTTGCAGCCGGTCTGCGATCGTTCCTGCGCCACGATCCGGACGTGATCATGGTCGGCGAAATCCGCGATGTCGAGACCGCAGAGATCGCCATTCAGGCCTCGCTCACAGGTCACCTGGTATTGTCCACCGTGCACACCAATGACTCCGCCGGCGCGCTCACACGTCTGGTGGACATGGGCGTTGAGCCGTTTTTGGTGGCTTCCTCGCTGATCGGCATCCTGGCCCAGCGCCTGCTGCGCCGCCTGTGCCCGCACTGCAAGGAGCCCTATGTGCCCACACGGGAGGAGCTCTCCGAGATGGGTGTGGACCCGGATCGCTTCTTCGCCGGAACCGCCGACCGCCATCCGGTGCCGGCCAACTTCCGCTCTCCGCCGGTGGGGCACGTGTTCCGCCACAAGGGCTGCCCGCACTGCCTGAACACCGGTTTCCAGGGCCGGACCGGCATCTATGAGCTGCTGATCATGGACGACGACCTGCGCGCGATGTCCATGAAGAAGATTGATGCGAACCAGATCAAGCGGCTGGCCATCACCAAGGGGATGCGCACGCTGCGGCAGGATGGTGCCCGCAAGGTCATCGCCGGTATCACCTCGTTCTCCGAGGTGATGCTCGTGACCACCGAAGACGCGTCTTAGGAAAGGACTGGGCATGCCAGTATTTGTTTATAAATGTCTAAACGCTTCCGGCAAGGCCGTCCGTGGCACCCGGGATGCGGACTCTGAGAAGTCCCTGCGTGCCCAACTGCGCAAGGAGGGACTTTTCCTGCAGGAAGTCAAGCTTTCCACGGAGAAGGGAAAGGGCCTGCAGCGCGAAGTCGACATATCCTTCATCAACCGGGTTTCAGCCTCGGCCATTGCCGTGTTCACGCGCCAGTTGGCGACCCTGCTCAAGGCAGGCGTGCCCCTGACCGAGAGTCTGGCCGCCATCGCGGACCAGCTCCAGAGTGATAAAGGACAAAAAAAACTGGCCACCCTCGTTTTTACCGTACGGCGGACCGTCAACGAAGGACGTTCGCTGGCGGATGCTTTAATGGCGCATCCCAAAGAATTCAATGTTTTTTATGTATCCATGGTTCGCTCCGGTGAGGCTTCGGGTAACCTCGACACCGTGCTTTTCTCGCTGGCGGAGTACCTTGAGCGTCAGCAAAAACTCAAGGACAAGGTCTCGTCGGCGATGACCTATCCAGTGATCATGGTGTTCATCACCTCGGGCATGGTGGGCCTGCTCATGACCACGGTCGTCCCCAACGTGGTGACCGTGTTCGAGGACAGCGGCCAGACCCTGCCGATCTATACCCGGCTGCTGATCGGTTTCAGCAACTTCATCAGCAATTCATGGTACTTGCTGATCCTGGGGATCATCGCCGTCGTATTTGGATTCAAGCGTTGGAAGCGCTCCGAGTCGGGGCGTCACCTGTGGGACCGCTTCCTGCTGCACGTGCCCCTGGTCGGCCAGTTGGTGCGGATCATCTCCATCGCCCGGTTCTCCAGCACGCTGGGCACCATGCTTCACTCGGGCGTGCCGATCCTGCAGTCGCTGGACATCTCCCGGAGCGTCATGGGAAACACCCGCCTGCAGGAGGTCGTCGACGACGTGGCCGTGGCCGTACGCGAGGGTGAGAGCATGGCGCGCGTCATGGAGCGCTCCGGGGAGTTCCCTCCACTGGTCAGTCATATGGTGGCGATCGGTGAAAAATCTGGTCAATTAGAGCAAATGTTAAACAATGTTGCGGTCACGTACGACAACGAGGTGGAGACCACGCTCTCCAAGCTCACGTCGGTGCTCGAACCGCTGATGATCCTGGTGATGGGTGGGATGGTGGCCTTCATCGTCATGTCCATCCTGATGCCGATCATGCAAATGAACAACATAGGAGTATAGGAGTCGTCATGTCTGAGAATCAAGTACAAGCCAGCGAACAAATGGATCCCCGCCCTGCCAAAAAAATCTTCCGTCGGCGTCAGTTGGGTATGACGCTCATCGAGATCATGGTCGTCATCGTCATCATGGGCATGGTCATGGGCGCCGTCACCGTGGGCGTCATGTCGTATCTGAAGAAGGCGAAGAAGAAGACCACCCAGACCCAGGTGAACCGGATCGCCGCGACCATCAACGCCGAATCGGCCGAACCCGAGAACAAGGGCAAGGACGGCAAGGCCATGCTGGAGACCCTGATCTCCGATGGCTCCTTCAAGAAAAAGGATCTGTCCGATGCCTGGGGCAACGAGATCCGGGTGGAGAAGGTTGATCGGTCATTCTGCGTGTACTCTGCAGGTCCGGATGAAAACTTTGGGACCGGAGACGACATCAAAGATGAAGATTGCGGTCAGTAGAACATGCCGGGCCCGGACCCGGAAGATCCACCCCGGATCCCGAAACCGGTGCCCACAAAGCGCCGGTTTCACGCTGATCGAGGTGTTGATCGTCGTGGTCATCGTCGCGATGCTGTTCGGGGCGGTGGCGGTGAGCTACTCGCAACTGCCCAAGATGCAACTGCGTGAGGCCGGCCGGAAGTTCGCCGGCGGCGTGCGCTTCCTGTCGGGAAGGGCCCGCACCTCGCGCACGCTCTTGCGCCTGGTGATGGATCTGGACAAGGAAAGTCCCGTCCTGAAGGTCGAGCGTTTCCCGCCCGGCCTGGCACTGCCCCACCGGGATCCCCGCGTCGACGAGGAGGAAGAGGAGACGCTGGAGTGGCGGTACGAGAACTGGACCAGGATGGATCTGAGCAATCCCGTGGGGCCACTGGGTGCCGCAGATCCGGGCAAGCCGTTTTTGCCGCCGTTGTCCCAGTGGGAATCCCTCGAGACGCAGATGAAGACCGAGATCGTGCTGGAGAACGTCCGTATCGCCTCGGTGACCTTCCCCTGCATGAACAAGGAGTTTACTAGCGGTCTGGTCAGTCTGGCCTTCTATCCCAACGGCACCAACTGGGGCGCGGTCATCCTGTTGCGCTCCACGGCCGAGCACGAACTTTCGGTGATTGTGGAACCCATGACCGGACATGTCCGCTACGAGTCGGGCTTCGTTGTTCCCGGAGATCTGTGCGAGGACGCCGAGGGCAACCTGCTACCGCCGGAGGACGACGATGAAGAGGATTAACCTTCATCAAGCGTCCTGGGGCTTCACCCTGCTCGAGGTGATGATAGCCCTGACCATCCTGGCCATGTCCCTGATCTGGATTCTCAAGGGACAGACGGACTCGATCACGCGCAACATCGAGGCGCGCCTTCAGTTGCAGGGAATCCATTTAGCCAACTATAAAATATTGGAGACCGAACAACTGCTGCGCAAGGAAGGTTTCGGTACGTTTGAAGGCGAGATGTGCGGAGATTTTGAATCGGATCAACTCGAAGGTACGGAACTGTTCACGTATTGCGTGTACATCGAAAAAATTGAGATGCCCGACATGTCCATGCTGCAGCAGCAGCTCGCCGGCGGGCTCGGGCTCGATGACGGCTCCGGGGAGGGAGCACCGGCAGACAGCACGATTCCTCCCTTCATGCAGGATCTGCTGACCCAGATGATACCGGGCGGCGACAGTGATGTGATGTCGGGCCTGACCGGTATGATGGGTAGTTTTTTAACAACAGCACTCTCCACCATCCAGAACGTCATGGAACAAGCCGTGCGACGGGTTCGTGTCGTAGTGGCCTGGCGTGTCGGAAAAAAGGAGAGGAGCTATGAACTGATCGCGTTCTTCACCGATCCTGCGGTGCTGGATCAGAACATCCTTGATCTTTCAGGGCTGACCGGCGGTGGTACCGGTGGCACAGGTGGTACGGGCGGTACAGGCGGTACGGGCGGCACAGGCCGTACAGGCGGCACGAGCGGGGGTAGAGTTCAATGAATTCATCCCGCGGTTTCACCCTGATCGAAGTGATGGTGTCCATTACGCTCATCGCGTTCATGTCCTTCATTTTATACAGCACGATCCGGACGACCCGCGCTGCGCAGGAGCTTTCGGAGCTTCGCGCTGACCAGACGCAGGCCACGGCCGCGGCCCTGGACATGTTCGTGCAGGATATGAACATGGCCTACCTGTCGTTGGGCGAGGACACGGCCGCCGAGTTCAAGCGGACGTTCTTCCGGGCCCAGCCTGAGGTTGGCGGCATGGAGATCACCTTCTCCACGATGTCGCACAGGCCCACCCGCAAGAACGCGCACGAGTCGGATTCATGTCTGGTCCAGTATCGGCTCGAGCGGGATCCCGAACACCGCGGATCGTTTCAGTTGATCCGGCGCGAGACCCGGCGCCTTGAGGCGGTCGATCCCCTGACCATGCCCGCAGAAACCCGCCGGATCGTGGACCGTGTAGCTATTTTTGAACTGTGGTTTTTCGACGCCACCAAGGACGAATGGATAGACGCATGGGACACCACGACCATTGACGGACAGAGCGGCAGGCTGCCCCAGCTCGTGCGCGTGCATTTGGCTGTGGATGTGGGCACCGGTCACATCGTGCACTTTCATTCGATGGCTCGCCCTCATATCATGGAGGCGCTGAACCTGCTGCCGGCCACCGGCAAGGTCACCTCGTTCGGCACCACGGGTACGCAGGGTGGACAGCAAGGCGGACAACAGGGCGGCTCCAGTCGCGACCGTTCCACAGGTACAGATACTGGCGGACGCACCCCCCGTCCCATTGAAATCCCGAGGGTGCAGTGATGATGCACATCAGGCCTGTCTCCGGATCGAAGGGTCAGCGCGGTGTGGCGCTGCTGGTGGTGGTGTTCGGCCTCTCGCTGATCGCACTATTGATTAATATATTTATTTATCAATCAAAGATCAACCGCAAGAGCGCCGCGTCCGAGGGCGAACGGATGCGGGCCCGGTACTATGCGTTCTCGACGCTGGAGATCACACGCCTGTTCCTGCGGGTACAGGCGAAATTTATTGATAACAATGCCATGATTCAGAACATGGGGATCGACATGTCCCAGATCGTCCCGATGATGATCCCCATGTTTTTCGACGAGACACTGGCCGAGAAGTTGCTCGGGGGCGAGGCCCGCGGCCTGGGAGAATTGCCTGAGAAAGGCACGGGCGTGCTCGAGATCTATCGCCCCGAAGAAGGGCGCATCAATCTCAACTGCGCGTTCAATTCCACGCAACTGGAGCGACTGAACAACCTGCTGCTGGGGTTGTTCCTGGATCGGCGGTACGACGAACTGTTCGGACGCATCCAGGACGATGGACAGATGCTGGACCGGCAGCAGCAGGTAGGTTCGCTGGTGGACTTCATCGACTTCGACCAGAGCATGACCAGTGGGGCGGATGATGAAGATTCATACTACAAAAATCTAGAGGAGCCCTACCTCTCCAAGAACAATCTCCTGGACTCGGTCAACGACATCCGCCTGATCCGGGGGGTGGATGACATCTTCTGGGCCAACTTCGGATCAAGCCTGAGTGTGTACGGCGGATGCCAGATCCACCTGTGCGCGATGGACCCGAACAACTGGCAGTTGCTGGCCGCGCTGATCATCCTGACGGCCTCCTCCCCCGAGGATCCGGTCATCACGGATCCGGTCAAACTCAAGCTGCTGGCGACCACGGTGGCCCCACAGGTGCCGGTGCTGTGCAAGGATCTCCAGTCGTTCATCGGGGCGGTGGCCCAACCGGGGACGGCCTCCTCGCTGGTGTCGGCTGTGGTGGGGACGGATATTGAAGATTCTGGTGATCTGGGGCAGGACGGCATCGCTGACGCACAGGTGCAGGGCGTGGAGCTGGACTCGGCCAAACTCCAGACGCTGGTTGTCGGTGGAAGCAAAAGGTATTATCGCATCCGCGCGGTGGGACTCTCGGATCAGGCCATGTTCTCGATTGAGTCGGTCTGGGACCAGTTGAGTGTCTCGACGCAGCCCGGGAAAGAGGGTAGTCAGGGTGCATATATTTATTGGAAAGAGGATTAGGGTGTTTTCATGAGCATGGTAGGCGCCATCGATATCGGAAGTGCAACCGTTTCGGGATGCGTCCTGGAGATTCAGCGGGCCGGCATGAAAGTGCTGCAGTACGAAACGCTGCCGCTGCCTGTCGAGCCCGAGGGAAAGGAAGCAGCCATCCGGACTCTGGTTGGCCGTTTGAACCTGGCCCACGTCAAACAGGTGGTCGCCAACCTGGACCAACCGGTCTTCGTGCGCAACCTGGAGTTTCCCTTTTCGGACCTCAAAAAGATCGAGCCGTTGATCTCCTATGAGTTGGACGACCAGATTCCAATGGACGTCGATGATCTGGTGATCACCCATGGCCACACGGTTCAGAAGGACAAGACCGAGGTCCTGGTCGTGGCCGCCTCCCGCGAGGGGGTCGCCGAGCAACTGCGGATGCTCTTGGCCTGCGGTGTGGAAGTGACCAAACTGGTACATCCGGGCAACCCGGCGATGTTCTTCTCCGGTCCGGGGGATCCGTGCACGGTCGTCATCGATCTGGGTGCCCGCGTGACGCATATGTCGGCGCTGGTGCGGGGGACCCTGCTGACCCTGCGATCCTGGACAGATGGCATGGAATCCATGGTTTCGGCGCTGGCCAGGTACAGTTCCCAGGATGAACAGCAGGTGCGGGAATGGTTGAGCGTGCAAGGGCGGATCACGGCCCCGGGCCAGCACGAAGAGGGTTTTGAGCAGGTGATCCGCACCGAGGTGGAGCGGTTCTTCGAGGAGTGGCGCCGGTTCATCCTGTCGTTCCAGACGCGTCACCAGGAGACCGTGGAGCGCGTGGTCCTGATTGGAAACGGGGCGCGGCTTCCCGGGCTCGCGACAGCGGCCGCTGCGTTCTTCAACGTCCCAGTGCAGGTAGGCCTGGTTCCCGGGGAGACCCTCGCGGATCCAAAAAAGGCGAGCGTCGTGGCTCTGGCGTATCTTGGCTCGTCGGGTGAGGCGCTCAATTTCCGTCGCGGAGAGTTTGCGCTGGGGGCCAAAGACAGCCTTGTTAAAAAGAAGGCGCTTGCAGTTGTTTTAGGGTTAAGTATATTCTTTACCATGATGGTAGGTGCCTCTCTGTTCACCCTGTGGCGACTGGAGAAAGAGGAACGGGATCTTCTGGGCCTGACTGGCCAACTCAGCTCCGAGGTGCTCGGAAAGCAATTGTACGATCCGGCCGCCATCAAGAAGCAGATCAAGCAGAAGACCCAGAAGACGCGCGCCAATGGATCGGATCAGTTTCTGCCACGCATGAGCGCATGGGTGCTGTTGAGCCAGATCTCCGAGAAGATGCCGCTCAATGCGGCGCTGGAAGGCGATGCGGCGCCCACCAATCCGACCGCTGCGATGGACAAGGGCACAACGGGTCCCGAGGCCAAGCCCGAAGAGAAGACCGAAGCCAAGCCTGAAGAGAAAACCGAGGCCAAGGATGGGGAGAAGCCCTCGGAAAAGGTCGCCGGAGAAGAGGGCAAGGACAAGCCGGTTGTGAAGAAGGAAGAGCCCATTGCTCCTGTTCGTGTGGATATTCAAAAAATTCACGTCCGCCCTGGCAAGGTCAGCATCGGCGGCGTGGTGAACAACGCGCAGGAAGTCGACGAGATCATCCGCGGCCTGCGCCGGATCCCATGTTTTCAGGAGATCGCCCCGGGGGCGATCAAGACCGTGGGCACCGGTGAGGAAGAGAAACGCGAATTCTCCATCGAGATCACGATGGAATGCATGTGACGGATGGGCCAAATCATTGGCCCGGATGTTGGCAATAGACGGAGGCGTCCATGAAATGGATGGAAAAAATTGAACAAATGTACGATCAGTTCACGGCGCGCGAGCAGAAGATCCTCGTTTCCATGGTGCTGGTGGTGCTGGGCTTTGTATTTTTCATGTTCGCGTTCTTCATCTCCGACGCGTTCGACGAGCGCCGGGAGCGCATCCGGACTCTGCGCGAGGCGGTGACGCTGCTGCAGAAGAACCGGAACCTGGTACAGGAGAGCCGGCAGGCCCAGGCGACGCTGGAGCTCAAGGCGGTGCAGAAACCCCCGATGCTGCAGGGGCACTTGGACCAGATCGCCAAGCAATTTGAATTGTCGCTGAACTTCACGCCGCAGAAGCCCAAGGATTTGGGCGAAAATCAAGAATATCAGGTTGAGAGCGTCGAACTGAAGCTGCATGACGCGCCGATCAAGAACCTCATGCAGTTTCTGGATCAGATCGAGCGCGGCAACTACATTATGATGATCACGGACATCAAGTTGACCACGCGTCGCGGGCAGCCGGACCGCATGGATCCGGTGCTGATCGTGTCCAGTTATTACAAACGCAGCGCCGAAGAGCTCAAGGCCCTGCACGACAAGGCCGCCGAGTCGGACAAGAGTAAAGATAAAGCGGATATGAAAGAATCCACCAAAACCACCAAAGACGATCTTTGATGGAGGAGGAGGGTGAGGCAATGATGTGGAAAAAATGGGGAATCAAGGCTGGCATTTTCATGGGCTATTCGCTGCTGGGGAGCCTCGCGTTCTATACCGCGTTCTCGTTCTTCATGGACTGGGAGCTGGTGAAGTCCCGGGTGGCTTCGGAGCTTGGGAAGGCCACCGGTTATGACGTGAAGTTGGCCTCGGTGGAGTTGTCGGGGCTTTCGGGACTGACCATCTCCGGGATCACGCTCACGGAGAAGTCGCCCAAGAATCCTGAGGAACCATCGGTGATTCGTATTGAGGCGCTCGATCTCAAGGCCAACGTGTTTTCGATGATGGGAAGCAATCCCTCCTTCTCCTTCGATGCAACGATGCTCGGTGGCAAGATCGCCGGCAAGGTGGATGTGGGGAAGACCTCGCGCAAGCTCAAACTTGAGTTGGAGAACGTCAAGGTGGACAAGATTCCGGGTATCGGCTCGGCCATCACCCTGCCCATGACAGGACGGCTGTCCGCTACGGGTTCCCTGGAGATGCCGCCCGAAGGGATGCGTCTGGCAGATGGCGATTTTCAAATATCCTGCAAGAACTGCATCATGGGGGACGGGAAGGCGAAGGTGAAGGCCGCCTTCGTGGCGACGCCCAACAATCCGGCGTCGGCTGCCTGGGCCAAGGAAGGTTTCACCCTGCCGCCGCTGTCGCTGGGCAAGTTCTCCGGAGGTGTGGAGATAAAAAAGGGCAAAGCGTCGTTCAAGGACATCTCCGCCAAGAGCGTCGACGGCGAGGCTGAGTTGTCCGGATTCATCACCTTCCGCACCCCGATCAAGACTTCCACCACCAATCTGTACTTCAAGTTCCAGTTCTCCGAGGAGGTCAAGAAGAAGCACCCGAACCTGGAGGGCATTGAATTGTCTCTGCAGGCCAAGGGCAAGCGCTCCGACGGTTTTTATGGTCTCTCGATGACGGGTCAATTGGGCGCGATGCGCTTTCTGCCGGCCAAGACCGGTGTGAAGGACTTCGCCAAGACCGCTCCCGACAAGAAGGCCGAAAAGGACAAGTCCAACAACAAGGACAAATTCAACAGCAAGGATATGGAGCCCCCGCGGATTCCCTCCGGCATGCGTCGTTCCCGCTCCGGCACGCCCAAGCCGGATGGCGAAAAATAAAATTGATCGTTTGATAATGATCTAATTTACGATTTATGATTTTTCAGGGGGCATGGTGCGTCGCGGCTTTCGCGGTCCCGGTGCATGACAGCGCCCCTGCTTTTGGTCCAGTTCGTCGATCCACCCGGCCCTGGCTTCCAAAAAGGCGTCTGCATAGGGCACATAGGGCTTGATGTCCAGCACCGGCGTGCCGTCGAGCAGGTCCACACCGCGCAGGTGGAGGGTCCGTCCCTCCAACCAGACCAGTTCCACAGCCGAGAGGCCGATGGCGTTGGGGCGGTGCGGAGAACGGGTGGCCAGGACGCCCCGACGGGGACCTCCGCGTGGCGGCTTGACCGTGACCTTCCATCCCTCGCTTTGATGAAAGGCGAAGATCAGCCAGAGCCGGTCGAAGCCGACCAGATCCTGCAGGACCTTTTCGTCCAGCCAGGGGGCCAGCTCCAGCGAAGCTTCGGCGAAATCTCCCGTCTCGGTTCCTTCCACCACCGTGCCCTGGTGAGGCGCGTCGATACGTCGGGTATACGGGGATCGCACCACACCGATGGTGCGAAAAGTGAAATGAAGGTCATCGGTCATGTCGGACGCCTGGGCGATGGCGGTAATTACTTGTTGATATGCGTATCCACGAGGGCGTCGAACTTGTGCCAGGTCTTGTCGATTTCCTTGATGACCATCTTTTCGACCTGGCCGCCCACGAGGGGAATCTTCACCTCGACGTCGAGGGTGGACACCAGGAAGCAGTGCTCGCCCTGGGGTTTGATGTGCATGCTGCCCGAGACGATGACTTTCTTGCCCTGGGGACCTTCCCAGGTCCACTCGGCGTGGCGCTCCTTGAGGTTCCAGCGGGTCTTGATCAGGATGCTCTCGGTCTTGGATTTGTCCAGGCCGGTCATCCCCTTGGCGTACTCGGTGGAGTGAACCTCATAGCCGAGTTCGGCGTCGGTGCGCTTGGTCTCCTTGACGTTGGCGTCGAGGGCGCCGGAGACGTCCTTTTGCTTGGCGATCTCGAACTCGGGGTTGGTGAGCACGGCCAGAAGTTGATCGGGTGAACAAAGGACGGTACGTTCTTTTTTCAAGCTCTGCATGATGAAAATTCTCCTTATGGGTTGTTCTTGAAGCTGCGGAAACCTTCCCCGTACACCTGGGCGGCCGAGTCCACCGCGACGAAAACGTCCGGATCGAGGTCGTGCAGGTCGCGCATCAACTGGCCGACGAGACGTCGGGGAACGTAGGTGATGATGACTTTCCGTGGCTCGTCGGTGAAGCCACCGGTTCCTTCGAAGAGCGTGGCGCCGCGTCCGAGATCCTGGACGATGTGCTCGCGGATCTCAACGGCGCGCTCGGAGACGATCCACAGGCGTTTGGTCGCCGAGAAGCCGTTGAGGACGAGATCGATGACCTGGGTCTCGATGAAGATCAGGATCAGGCTGTACATCAGCAGGCGAGCGCCGAAGAACAAGCCGGCCACGAAGGCCACCCCGAGGTCGAGGAACAGCAGCACCCGGCCCACGCTGATGCCCGTGGAGCGCTTGATGAGCGTGGCAATCACGTCGGTGCCGCCGGTGGAGCCGCCGGCATGGAAGATCAGCGACAGCGCGAAGCCGGCTAGGGTTCCGCCGTAGAACACGGCCAGCGTGAGGTCGTCGGTCAGAGCCTCGATCTGCAGCACATGATTGAAAAAATCGATGGACAGGGTGAACAGCACCGTGGCGAAGATGGTGCGGAAGCCGAAAGTTGGCCCTAATTTATAATAACCCACAACCAGAGCCACAGACATCAGGGCCAGGGCCACAGAACCAATGGGAGTGTTGAAAAGATGATGCAACAGGATCGCGATGCCGGTGAATCCTCCGTCCAGGATGCGATTTGGGGCCATGTACCCGGTGACCGCGAACGCGAGCAGGATCGCGCCGAAGATCAACTCGAGATAGTCACGGATTCGCAGGATGGGGTGTGAAAAATTAGGCAAAGACATAGTTAAAAACTATATTTATTGTTGAAAACGGTACCCGAAGCCGCGCACGGTGATGAAGTGGTGCGGCTTCCGGGGATTGTCTAATTTTTTACGTAACGTCATCACGAAATTGTCCACGGTGCGCTCGGTGGCGTCGGTGCCGGACTGCCAGATCTCCGAGAGCAGGAACTCGCGCGACGAGATCTGTCGCGGATTCTGGATGAACCAGTTGAGCAGGTCGAACTCGCGCGGGGTCAGGTGCACCACCTTGCCGGCACGCAAAATCTTGCGCTCCTCAGGGAAGACTTCCACATCGCCGAAGGTCACCACGCGGGTGTTGCCGAACCGCCGGCGCAGGATGGCCGTCACGCGGGCCAGCAGCTCCAGCAGTTCGAAGGGCTTGGTCATATAGTCGTCGGCGCCGGCCTGAAGTCCCTGCACCTTCACGTCCACATCGCCACGGGCCGACAGGATCAGGATCGGCGTGGAGTCGCCGCGACCGCGCAGCGTTCGGATGATGTCGATGCCGTCGATGTCGGGCAGCATCAGATCCAGGATGATCAGATCGAACTTGCGGGTCTCGCACTGGGTGAGGGCCAGTTTGCCACGGGGTGCGGCTGTAATCAAATAACCTTCCGTCTGGAGGTTCAGCAGCATGCCTGCCAAAAGCGCAGGATCGTCTTCCACGAGCAGGATTTCAGCCGGTGTGTTCATGTGCTTTTCTTCGTCCCTTTTCCGTTTCCGTTGCTTTTTTTCGTATGCGTGAGCGGAATGCGGATGATGAAACAACTTCCCCGGTCCACTTCGCTCTCAACAAAAATGGACCCGCCATGGGAGACGACGATGGACCGGGCGATGCCCAGCCCCAGTCCCACGCCGGAGACCCCGGTGAAGGTGCCTTCGGCGCGGTAGAAGACGTCGAAGATGTGCGCCAGATGCTCCGAAGGGATGCCCTGTCCGTTGTCGGAGACGCGGTATTCAAAGAATCGGTCGACCTTGGTGGCTTCGGTGACCAGCCGTGTGGTCAGGCCGATGGCACGGTCTTCGCCGGTGTACTTGAAGGCGTTGTCGAGTAAATTATACAATGCCCTCTCCAGAGAATCCCGGTCCAGATCAAACTCGGGCGGCTCGTTCATTAAATCCAAAGTTAAATATTCATCAGCATTGGGGTGGGTCGAGAGAAAATGATCCACCGTGTCCTGGGCCGGGAGGTTGGCGTTGCAGGGTCGCGGCTGAATGGATTCCGATTTATTAGTGATACGCTTCCATTCCAGGATCTGCTGGATCAGCCGGTCCAGCCGGTCCGTGGCCGACAGGATCTGTTGGACACACAGATCCGTGTTATCGGGCGTGCGTCCCCGCTCCAGGGTCTGTGCATACATCTTGATGGCCGTCAGGGGGGAGCGCAGTTCATGGGAGACGTTGGCCAAAAACAGCGTCTGCTTGAGGGCCAGCTCCTGGGATTTCTTCGTCAGCAGCACGACGATGATGAAGCCCAGGGTGATGCCGATCGCGAAGGTGATCGTCAGGACGCCGAAGATGATGTCCTTGACTTCGGAATACAGGGCCAGGGAGACGATGCCCACGGCGGTCGTGAAGACGGTGGGAAACAGGATCGCCAGTACCAGTACGGCCTGCGTTCTGCGGTAGAACTGGGACAGTCGGGCTAGCAACGGTTCTTGCATGGGCTGTACATATCACATTCGCGCGCGTATAAGTACCATTTTGATTGCCATTTTTCCGGATTTTCTTTAAACGCAACGCATGTCCGCCGGTACCCTCCACATGATTATTGCCTCACTCGTGTTCTCGGTGGCGTACTCGTTCATCAAGATCCTCACCCGGGAGCTCGGCTTCTGGGAGACCGCGTTTTTGCGGGGCGCGCTCGGTTTCATCATCCTGAGCACCTGGCTGCTGCGGGTGCGGCAGCCGGTGCTGGGGCATCGCGCCAACGTCTGGCCCCTGGTCTCCCGCGGGCTCTTCGGCGGTGTGGCCATGATCCTGTACTTCTGGTCGCTGAAGATGACCACGCTGGCCAACGCCTCGAGCCTGCACTATGCGCACCCCCTGTTCACGACGTTCCTGGCGGTGCCGTTTCTGGGCGAGCGGCTGAACCGTGGAAAGGTGATCCTGGTCCTGCTTGCCATGAGCGGCGTGCTGTTGATCGTGCAGCCGACGCCGGCCCTGCTGAAGGTGGGTTCGCTGCCTGCCCTGGCGTCGGCGCTGTTCGCGAGCCTGGCCTACGTATCGATCAGTTTCGTGTCCTCTCGGGAGCACCCGGCCGCGATCATCAACGCTTTGTCCTTTGCGACGATGGTGTTGGCCGCGCCGATGACCCTGCTCGCCTGGACTACTCCGTCTCCGAGGCTGTGGGGGTTCGTGCTGGTCGCGGGCGTACTCACCACGGTGGCGCAATTTTTTATGACCATGGCATACAAACTGGAGCAGGCCAGCACCGTCTCGGCTTTCTCTTTCACCTCCATCCTGTGGTCCCTGATGATCGGTGCGCTGGTTTTCGGGGAAATACCGGACCGTCTGGAGGCGTTTGGCATATTCATCCTGTTCGGGAGCCTGATCGCGCTGGTGCTGGTGCGGTCGCGGGCGGCTTCCCGGACGGAGGTCCAGGAGGCAGTCATTGTCCCGAAAGACATCTAGGAAGAAAGCAGCGCCGGAGAAACCCCGGTCCCGGCTGAGCCTGTGGTGGGAGCGCTTCGGACGCTGGCGCACACACCGCAGCCGGCGCAAGGGCGGTGAAGAGAGTGCAAAGGAAATCCGGAGGATCCTGAAGAAAAATGCGGATCTGGAGGCACCGGCGCGGCGGGACGCCGAGAACGCCCTGCGCGTCTGGGACCAGTTGGTCCAGGAGAAGGCGGACCTGACGGCTGCGTCCACGGAGCTGGCGCGGCTGCTCGAGGGTCCTCTGGCCTCCCGCCGTCGGCACCCGGCGTGGGGGTACGTGATCTCGTTCCTGATCGCGGCGGGCTTTGCCCTGTTCCTGCGGGCGTTCGTGTTCGAGCCGTTCAGGATTCCCTCGGGCTCCATGATTCCTACTCTACAAGTAGGAGATTATATTTACGTCAATAAATTTGTATATGGTTTACGGATCCCCTTCACCTCCGATCCGCCCAAGCACTTCGTGATGTGGTCCGGGCCTGCGCGCGGCGACGTGGTCGTGTTCATCGAGCCGCTGCACAACAGCGAGGACTGGATCAAGCGCGTCATCGGCCTTCCCGGCGACACCATCCGCTTCCGCGATCGCACGGTGTACTACCGTCCCAAGGGGGAGACCGAGTGGAAGGCGGTGCACAACCGGAAGCTCGACGAGGCCTGCGCCTACATGGATCGCAACGAGAAGCTCAACGAGGACTGGCATCCCGGGCGACCGTGCGAGCTCTACGAGGAGCGCATCGGCGGCCGCACCTGGCACGTCATCTATGACCTGGCGCCGAGAAACCTGCCGCCGGATTTTCCGTCCGAGTGGGAGGTGCCTTCGCACTGTGTGTTCGTCATGGGTGACAATCGCGACAACAGCGAGGACAGCCGCTTCCTCATGAAAGATGGCGATCCGGCCCCGTGCGTTCCGCTTGAGAACATCAAGGGCAGGGCGGAGTTCATCTGGCTGTCTCCGGGTCCGGACGGTCAGCGCTGGGGTCGCATTTTCAGCGGTGTAAAATAAGAACTTCTGCTTGACAAACCCTTGATTTTCAAATCAGATAAGACCCTCAGAAACGTGGACGCCACCGTGTGACAACTACCCGGCGGTCCGTTCCCGCAGAAAGGACTATAATGGCCTCGTTTGAAAATTGTCCTCCCGATGTGGAACTCGTATCCGTGGCGACCCTCGAATCCACCTTCGAGATGGAGCAGGTGGTGGTCCGGCTCGATGAGCAGAAGATTCCCTGGCGGGTGGTCGAGAACGATTCCACTCTGTTCAAGAGCCTGTCGGGCAGCCTCGGTCATGCGACGCTGTATGTGGAGACCGGTCGTGAGTCCGAGGCGGTGGAGCTTCTCGTGGCTCACCGCAAGCAGCAGCTCGAGGGTCGCGAGTGCCCGGGTTGCAAGCTCTGGCTCGGACCGTCCGTGGACGTGTGCCCGGCCTGCGGCACGGACTATCAGACGGCCCAGTTGGCGCGTGAGAACGGCGAGGAGATCGACGGAGATGACGACGACGACTCCGATCTTGACGACGAGGACGAGGTTGATCAGTTGTTCACCGAACTGGAGAACCTCCTGGACATCATGGAGCAGATGCAGACCACCATGGGCAAGCTCGTGTCCCGCGTCGAGACCCTCGAAGAGGAAGTGGCCCGGCTGCGCCCCGATGAAGTGAAAAAGGAAGAATAAATATGAGTGATTCCGAAGGATTGTCGTTTCAGGAGGCCTCCCGTGTGGTGGAAGAGGCCCTCTCCACCCACTTCGGTCTGGACCCGCGCCAGAACCGTCTGGAGACCCAGGAGACCTCGATGATGGCCTGGGGTCTGACCAAGGGCTCGGCGAGCATCTTCATCTCCCTGACCTGGGGTCAGCGCAACCAGACCCTCCAGATCTTTTCCCCGATCCTGGTGCTCACACCTCAGGTGAACCTGAACCTGTATCCCACGCTGCTGGGGCTCAACGCCAGCAACGAACTCGTGGGCGCCGCCTTCGCGATCCGCGACAACAAGGTCATCCTGAAGGTCGAGCGCAACGCCCGGGAGCTGTCCGTCACCGCGGTCACGGACATGATCCGTCGCATCGGAACGCTCGCGGACCGCTATGACGATCTGCTCGTCGAACAGTTCGGGGGCTCCCTGTACGGCACACGCAACTGAAACAAACCGAGGAGTCGGACATGCTCAATTCGTCGTATTTCGTTTCTCCGGAGAGACCCTGGTTCTCCTCCCACTGGCCCGAGGAAGTGCCGAGAAACCTGGAGTTTTCCGAGAAGACGGTGGACACGCTGATCCGGGACGCGGCCCACCGCTGGCCCAACCGCAGCGCCGTCTGGTTCCTGGGTTCGCGCTTTTCTTACCGCGAGTTGGACCGGGACATCGATTGCTTCGCCACCGCGCTCTACGAGATGGGGCTGAAGAAAGGCGAGACCATCGCCCTGCTCCTGCCCAACAGTTACCAGTATATCGTGGCCTACCACGCCGCGCTGCGCATCGGCGCCATCGTCTCGGGTGTGAATCCCACCTACAAGGCGCTGGAGATCAAGCACCAACTGGAGAGTGTGCAGGCCAAAGCACTGATCTTCCTGGATATTTTGTATAAAGAGAAGGTTGCGCCAATTCGCAACGATGTCAAACTTCGCTTCCTGATCGGGACCAACCTGGGGGACTTCCTGCCCTGGCCCAAGAAGCGGCTGGGAATGCTGCTCAAGAAGTTGCCGATGGCTCCCTTGCCCCATGAGGCCCTCGCGTTCGCCGAGTTGGTGCGCACGAGGCCCAACCCACCCGTGGTTCCGATCAATCCGCTTGAGGATCCAGCGGTGTACATCATGACCGGCGGCACCACCGGCGTGCCCAAGGCCGCAGTGCTCACGCACTTCAATGTCCTTTCCAACGCGCTTCAGGTCCGTGCCTGGTTCTACAAGGCCCATCCGGGCATCTCCTCGCTGGCGGTCATCCCGTTTTTCCATGCGTTCGGCATGACGGCCATCATGAACGTGACCTCCACCTGGGGAGGCCAGGTCGTCATCTTTCCGAAGCCCCCCTCCCCGGAGGAGTTGTGCCAGACCATCCAGAAGGTCGGCATCGCAGACCACGAGATGCTGTACATCGGAGCCGAGGTGCTGTTCCAGCGGTTGCTGGATTTCCCGGACCTCGAGAAGTACGGTGTAGAGAAGAAGTTCCTGTTCTGCGTGTCCGGTGCGGGGCCGCTTCACACCCATGTTCAGATGGCCTTCGAAAAGCGCACGGGCGTGCCGCTGATCGAGGGCTACGGTCTGACCGAGGCCAGCCCGATTGTGTCGGCCAACCTCTTGTACGGAACCGACGAGATGCGGCGCTCCGGGACCATCGGCTTCCCGATGCCGGGCACCGACTGGCGCATCGTGGACCGCACGGATCCGCAGCGCGACCTGGGCATCGGCGAGGGCCCGGAGGACAAGGATCACATCGGTGAGTTGGCGGTGTGCGGACCCCAGGTGATGGTGGGCTATCTCGACAATCCCGCCGAGACCGAGGCCCACTTCTTCGAGGCGGACGGAAGGCGCTGGCTGCTGACCGGTGACATCGGCTTCATGAACGCGGCCGGCAATGTGACCATCCTCGACCGCAAGAAGGAACTGATCAAGGTCAAGGGCTTCTCCGTGTTCCCCAAGGATGTGGAGAACCTGCTCGGCCGTCATCCTGCCATCTGCGAGGTGGCCGTGGCGGGTCTGCCTGATTCCAAGTCGACCGAGTTGATCAAGGCATGGATCGTGCTCAAGGCCGAGTTCGTCGGGAAGGTGACCGAAGACGAGCTTCTTGCCTGGAGCAAGGAAAACATGACCCATTACAAGGTTCCGCGGTTCATCGAGTTCCGGGAGAGCATTCCCAAGAACCTGGTGGGCAAGGTGCTGCGCCGTGAGCTGCGCGAACACGATCCGCTGTGGCCCCACGAATGAGCCGCTTCCAGAGACCGCAACTGCCTCAGGATCATCTGATTGCCGGGGGGCATGTGTTCGATCCCGCCTCGGGTGTGGACGAGCCCGGCGCTGCCGTGTGGGTGCAGAATGGTCGCATCCGGGAGATCCTGTCGGCCGGCACGCCCTGGCCCGAAACCGTGCCGCGCTTTGACGCCACCGGGTGTTTCGTATTTCCTGGCTTGATCGATCTCCACGTGCACCTGCGCGACCCCGGCTTCACCTCGTCCGAGGATCTCGCCAGCGGGACCCGTGCAGCCGTGGCCGGTGGATTCACCTCCGTGTGCGCGATGCCCAACACCGTGCCGCCGCCGGATGATCCTGAGCAGATTCGCGAGCAGGTCCGGCGCTTTTCCGAGCTGGCGTACTGCCGCGTGCACTGTGTGGCCGCCGCGACGATCGGACGGGCCGGCCGCGAAGTCGTCGATGTGGCCGCGTGCCGTGCCGCGGGGGCCGTCGCCTTCTCCGACGACGGCGACGCGGTGGCTGATCCGTTGATCCTGCGCGAGGCGCTGGAGCGATGCCGGGACTGCGGCAGCGTCTTGTCGGACCACTGCGAGCGCCCGGAACTCAGCGGAAAACATCCCATGGCCTGTGGTGCGGTGCAGGAGGAGCTCGGCTGTGCCGGACAGCCATGGACAGCC
>Ga0180007_10000685_pt1 | contig 53306 bp, 46 predicted proteins | sample MM_PC_MetaG_FD_121122 | JGI IMG/M metagenome (GOLD analysis project Ga0180007, IMG submission 121122) | Groundwater microbial communities from the Aspo Hard Rock Laboratory (HRL) deep subsurface site, Sweden - MM_PC_MetaG | ecosystem: Environmental > Aquatic > Deep subsurface > Groundwater...
GCTTGCGAAGCGACAATGGTCCTTCAGTTGAAAATTTTCAGGTCGAAAGTCGCCTGGATTTTCGAAAAATATGGTTGAAATTTCGAGCCAACAACGTTGGCAACACTTATTCACGGATTCAGGGGTGATATTCTGGCCGCTGCTAGTGGAGATAAAACATACCTTGTAAACCTTAAAACAGGAAAAACCGAACACTGCTTTCCTGGTGGCGGCTGGCAGTATGGACAATTCAACTTTTCCCCCGATGGACGGTACTTCGCAGTCGGAACCTGCAAATCACGATCTTCGTTGCAACATACTGTGTATCAATATGATTTTTCTACAAGGACAATTTGTCGTGAGTTCTCAATCGAAGGAACAATCAGTCAACTCCGATTCTCTCCTGATGGCCAAAAACTTCTAGTTTCAACCACAGATCCCGGAGGAATTGCCTACGAAACGAGACTTCATCTTTTCGATGCGGCAAGTGGTAAGGAGTTATTCCAATGGGAAAGCGATGAAGGCATCGTTGATGTAGCCTTTTCGCCTGACAGCAAGGTCTTGGCTGTGGGTACTGCGGCAGGCGCACTCATACAAAATGGGGAGGTCCGCCTGCTTGATGCGACCAATGGCGCTGAGAGAGACCGTTTCACATTGGACAACATTGTGCTTGATTTAGACATATCCCCAGATGGACAGCTTCTTTCTGTCGTCTCAGGGACATACAGCCTGTGGAAAAAGAAAGCTATTTTATCTATATACAACACGAGTGAGCATCGGATTGTATATACTTTAGATTCGAAAGAATTTTTCAATATGAACAGCTTTTCTCCTGATGGTCGTTTTATTGTTGTAGGCGGACGAGATGCTTCAGTACGTTTGCTTGAGTTCAACAAAAAATAAACGGTACATCCAGCATATCATGCTTGAGATGGATGAGCATTTATTAAAGACTAAAATACACTTTCCTAAATGCTCGCGTCTAGTAAGATGTAGAACTGAAATTCTATTTAATCTTAGCATGTTTAAACTGTCTATTTTTGCTACAACTAACTATATACTAGCAAACAACAAAGTTATTTAAACCGCTCAAAAAAACCGTGGCCGATAACCTGTATGCCGCAGGATAGTCTTCGAGCCATACGGATACAGAGAGCAGCGATGTATATGCCACTACATGAGGGTCCGGCTTTTTTGCGGCACACCTAGGGCGTAAGTGAGTTGTAAGCTCAATGACTCGCTAACAACTCACTCAACAAAGCTAGCTAAAAAAATTCTTATTCAACCCCAGCCCTCGTGGGGCGTTCCAGAGGGGTTGAGTGCTAGGCGCGAGGGCTGGCCAGGACCGATGTGTATTGAGGCATACATGAGGGACTGGCCAGCGCGAAGCAACACCGCAATCAGCCCCTTTGGGACGGTCCTACCCCAAAGCCACGTCCAGACTCATCATAACCGTGAACCCCAGGATCACGCCCATGGTCGCCCAATCGCCGTTGCCCGAGGACTGTGACTCGGGGATGACCTCCTCCACGGTGACGAAGATCATGGCCCCGGCGGCAAAGGCCAGGGCATAGGGCAGCATCGGTCGGGCCAGCAGCACCGCCGCCGCGCCGATCACGCCCGCAATGGGTTCAACGATGCCCGAGGCCTGGCCATACATGAAGGCCTTGGTGCGGCTCATGCCGTCGCGCCGCAGAGGCACGGAGACCGCCGTGCCCTCCGGGAAATTCTGGATGCCGATGCCCAGCGCCAGGGTCATGGCCCCGGCCAGGGTGGCCGAATCCAGGCCCGCGGCCACGGCTCCGAAGGCCACGCCCACGGCCAGCCCTTCGGGGATATTGTGCAGGGTGATGGCGATCACCAGCAGCGTACTGCGCTTCCAGTCCGTGGGCAGGCCCTCGGCCTCGCTGCGCGGGGCGTTCAAGTGCAAGTGGGGCAGGAACATGTCCACCACACGCAGAAACACGGCCCCCGCCACAAAACCCACGGCGGCGGGCACAAAGGACCAGGTGCCCAGGCCGCTGCTCATCTCGATGGCCGGTGCCAACAGCGACCAATAGCTGGCGGCGATCATCACGCCCGCGGCAAAGCCGAGCATCACGTCCAGGGTCAGCTTGCTGACGTTCTTGGTCAGAAACACGACCGCCGCACCCGCGGCGGTCAGGCCCCAGGTGAAGCACGTCGCCAAAAACGCTTGGAGGATGGGGCTCATTTCCTTGAAGGCTTCCAACATGGCAATCTCCCTGAAATTTTCGATTACAAGCGAAGTATACCGATTTTTTCCAGCGGGTCCAGAACGCTGCAGATCGTCCCTGCCGGGTCGCCCCCCAAGCCATTGACATGGCAGCTGAAGCGGTCATAATCGGCGCCTTGGAGAAACTATGCCAACCGTCGATCTATTCATCCCCTGTCTTGTGGACCAGTTCCTGCCCGAGGTGGCCGAGGCCTGCGCCAATGTCCTGACGCGCCTGGGCGTGACCCTGCGCCTGCCAAGCGGCCAGACCTGCTGCGGCCAGCCCGTCTACAAGGCGGGACGCTTTCCCGAGGCCCGCGACATCGCCCGCCGCCATCTGGCCCTGTTCGAAGGGGCCGAGGCCGTGGTGGCCCCCTCCGGGTCCTGCGTGCACATGATGCGCCACGGCTACCCCGAGCTGTTCGAGGGCGAGCCCGGAATGCGCGAACGCGCCCGGGCCCTGGGCCAGCGGACCTATGAATTCTGCGAATATCTGGTGGACGTGCTGGGCGTGAGCGACGTGCACGCCAACTACGTGGCCCGCGCCGTGTATCACGATTCCTGCCAGGTGGGCCGCAGCCTGGGGGTCAAGGCCCAGCCCCGGGCGCTGCTGGACGCCGTGGGCGGACTGACCCGCGTGGAACTGGAATTTCCCGAGGACTGCTGCGGCTTCGGCGGACCCTTCGCCGTGCAGCACGCGGCCGTGTCCGAGGCCATTCTGGAAGACAAGATCGACGACATCCTCTCCTCCCGGGCCGACATCGTGGTCACGGCGGAGCCCAGTTGTCTGTTGAACATCCGGGGCGGACTGCAGAAATTAAAGGCCAAGCAGCCCGTGCTGCACATCGCCCAGGTCCTGGACTCGGGGGTGGGCGCATGAAGATGACCGGCCCCTTCCACACCCGCTGCGAACAGGCCGTGGCCAACGCCACCCTGCGCAAGACCCTGAAGAACGCCGCCCAAATCTTCCGCCAGAGCCGGGCCGAGGGCCTGGGCACCCTGGCCGACCCCGAGGCCGCCTGCGACCGCGCCGCAGAGGCCAAACGCCGCAGCCTGGAGAACCTGCCCGCCATCCTGGAACTGCTGGAGCAGAACGTCATCGCCGCGGGCGGGCACGTGCACTGGGCCAGGACCGGGGCCGAGGCCAACCGCATCGTGGCCGACATCGCCCGGGCCGAGGGTGTGCGCTCCGTGGTCAAGGGCAAGTCCATGATCACCGAGGAGACCGGGCTGAACCAGCTGCTCAAGGATCAGGGCATCGAGGTCAACGAGACCGATCTTGGAGAATGGATCGTGCAGTTGGCGGGCGAGAAGCCCTCGCACATCGTGGCCCCCGCCCTGCACAAGAACCGCCACGAGGTCTCCCAGCTGTTCCACGAGCACCTGGGCGAACCCATCACCGACGACATCCCCACCCTGACCCTCATGGCGCGGCGCGCCCTGCGCGAGAAATTCCTGGTCGCCGAGATGGGCATCACCGGTGCCAACATCCTGGTGGCCGAGACGGGCTCCGTGCTGCTTATCGAGAACGAGGGCAACATCCGCATGAGCACCACCCTCCCCCGGGTGCATGTGGCCGTGGCCAGCCTGGAAAAGGCCGTGCAGACCCTGGAGGACGCCGCCGCGATCCTGGCCGTGCTGCCGCGCTCGTGCACCGGACAGGTGCTCTCGTCCTACACCACCGTGATCACCGGCCCGCGCCGGGCAGGGGAACGGGACGGGGCCCAAGTCTTCCATCTGGTGCTGCTGGACAACGGCCGCTCCAGGATCCTGGCCGACCCCGAGATGCGCTCCATCCTGCACTGCATCCGCTGCGGGGCCTGCTTCAATTTCTGCCCGGCTTACACCCGCGTGGGCGGGCTGGCCTACCCCGGCACCTATTCCGGCCCCATGGGCTCGATCCTCGCGCCGCTCTTGGCCGAGGCCCAGGGCAAGGCCAACCCCTTTGCGGCCTTCCCCTATTTCTGCACCACCTGCGGGGCCTGCCGCGACGCCTGTCCGGTGCGCATCGACCACCCGCGCCTGCTGATGAAGCTGCGCGCGCGCCACGCCGACACCGAATCGCCCCTGCCCGCCCTGGCGGCGGCGGCCTTTGCCCGACTCTCGGCCAGCCCCCGGACCTGGAAGATGGCCGCCGGCGTGGCCCGCACCCTGGACCCCGAGCTGAAGCTGGCCTGCCGCATGCCCGGCATCGGCAAGGCCCTGTCCCTGTGGGCGCGCAAACGCCGCCTACCGCGCCTGAAGCAGCCCTTTGCCGCCCGTTGGGCCGACCGCAGCCAGACACAGCCCGGAGGACGAGCATGAGCGCCCGCGAAGATATCCTGGACGGCCTGCGCCAAACCTTGGGCCATGGCGACTGCCCAGACCGGCCCCATGCCAAGGCCAAGGCCCATGGCAAGGACGATTGGGCGCTGTTGCGCGAACGCGCCGAACTGCGAGGGGTGCGCTACATCCCCGCCAAGGACCTGGAGGCCGCCCGAGGCGAACTCACGGTCCTGCTCACGGAGTTGGGGGCCACGTCAGCGCTGGTCTGGGAGCACCATGACCTGGACGCCTTGGGGCTGGCCGAGATTCTGGCGGAACTGAAGATCAAGGTCATCCCCCATGATGCGCCCCTGGACCAGCGCGCAGGCGCGGACGTGGGCATCACCAGCTCCCAGGCCGTGCTGCCCGAATCCGGTTCGGTCATCGTCAGCGCAGGTCCCGGCACCCCACGCCAGACCTCGCTGCTACCGCCGGTGCACATCGCCCTGGCCCTGCCCGGACGCGCCGTGCCCACCATCACGGACCTGCCGGCCTTCATCCGTTCGCAGGTCCGGCCGGACGGATTTTTGCCTTCGGCCCTGCATATCATCACCGGGCCCAGCTCCACCGCGGATATCGAGAAGATCGTGGTCAAGGGCGTGCACGGCCCCACTGTCTGCGCGATGATCGCCGTGGAGGGCTAGAGAAAAGTTTTTGAATTGTTGTCCCTCGCGCACACAACGCAAAGCCGGGCATTCCATGCGGAACGCCCGGCTTTTTTGTCGGATTTAGCCCGGCCTACCAGAGCTGATAAGTAAAGCCCACGGAGGCGGTGAGGTCGGAGACGGAGTCGTCGTCGCAGCCCATGGCCGCCCCGAGGCTGGCATTGGCCGTCATGCGCTCGGAAAGCTGCCAGCTTGCGCCCACGCCCAGGTCGGCCCAGTCCTGGTCCAGCTTCGACCCGGCATAGCTGAACGCGCCCAGGCCGGTGGTGGTGCCGCCCATGGCCGAGGAGGTATCCTCGAAGCGATGGTCCCAGGCCGCCCAGACCCAGGTGCCCACCTTGTCGAACAGGGCCACGTCGGCCCGCAGACCCGTGCGGATGGAGTTGGACTCCTCATTGCGGGAGTCGAAACTGGCCGGGAAGGGCCCGTCGGACTCGGTATAGCTGTCGATATGCACGGACTGCCACGTGTATTCGCCAAAGGGCGTCAGGGCCAGGGTCTCGTTCACGTCCTTGGTCCACTGGACGCGACCGGACAGGCCAAAGACCTCCGCATCCGCGTTGCCGCTGGAGGTGGCAGAGCCCGCGCCGTTCATGTAGCCGCGCGTCAGTTCCAGGTCCACGGTCTGCCACAGGGCGGACACGCTGAATTCCAGGCCGGTGCCTTGGGGGCTGTACACGGCGAACACGCCGGGGCCCAGGGCCTCGATGCGCTGGCTGCCGGTGTAGTCGGTGTCCAACTCACGCGAATCGCCGAACACGCCGCCGCCGAAACTCCACTCGCCACCGTTGTGCCAGGTCAGGCCCAGGCCGCCATGCAGGCCGAAGTCGCCGCCGTCCAACTCGGTATTCGTGCCCAGGGAGCCGATGCCCCACAGCTCCAGAGTGCCGGTCATCTCGTCACCGCTGGACAAGCCGGATTCGTTTCCGGACCGGGCGCCCGTATCCGGGCCTGCACCTGGGCCTGCACCCGTTCCCGCACCTGGTCCGGCCACGGCGAAATGCGAGCCCATGCCCTGGGCCACGCCGCCCAGGCGGCTCATGGACAACTGGCCCATGCTGGACACCGCCGGGCCCACCTGGCCCATGGTCGCCAGGGATTGGTACAGAGACTCGGTGGTGGTCAACCCGGCCACACCGCCCGAGATTCTGGCGATATACACTGGCCCGCCGTGGGTGTCGGCGCCGACGATGATGGTGCCGTCGCCGCTGACGCCAGAGGCTTCTTCCAGGACCCAGCCCGTCAGGTCCACTCCTCCGGCTGCCAGCAGGCTGGCCAGCGTGACCATGCCGGAACTCTCGGTCCAGTAAAAGGCATGACTGTCGCCGCCATCGTCATAGCTTTTTCCCACCACCACGGAACCATTCGTGGACACAGCAATGGCCTGGGACCACTTGCTGACGCTGCTCAGAAAGCCAAGGCCAGCCATGGAGCCGCCACTGGCGGAGCCGTCGCTGACCCAGCGGAAGGCCTGAACGTTGTCGTCGCTATCATAGCTGTAGCCCACCACCACGGAGCCGTCGGAGGACACGCCATAGGCATGGGAAACTGTATAAGTTCCGGAGGTGTCCAGAAAACCCAGGGAGGCCATGGTGCCCCCGGTCGCCGTACCGTCGCTGACCCAGCGGAAGGCTTCATAATTCGAATAACCGCTATCATAGCAATCGCCCACCACCACTAAACCGTCCGCGGACACGGCGTTCGCGCCGGAACGATCATGCCCGCCCAAGGTGCCGAGGTCGGTCATCACGCCCGAGCTTTCGGTCCAGCGAAAGGCCCTTCTGTTATCGGCGCTGTCGCTGCTGTCGCCCACCACGACGGAGCCGTTTGCGGACACACCTGTGGCGCTGGAATATTTGTAGGTCGTATCCAAAAAGCCGAGGCCGGTCATGGTGCCCCCGGACCAGCGGAAGGCCTGAGTCTTGTTGTCGCTATCACTGCTGTCCCCCACCACCACGGAACCGTCCGCGGACACACCATAAGCTCGGGAAAATTCATAAGTTCCGGTGGTGTCCAAAAAGCCCAGGCCGGTCAGGGTGCCATCGCTCCAGAGAGCGGCCTCATTGGAAACGTAGCCCACCACCGTGGTCCCGTCCGCCGAAACATTGCCAAACCCTGTTGCCAACAAATAGGTGCCGCCGTCGCTCGTCCAAGCAACCGAGTCGGCACAGCGGGCCGGGGAGGGAGCCAGGGCCAGACACAGGCCCAACAGCACAAGCGGCAGGGGCAACATCAAGAACCGCACGAAACGGCGGGACGGAAAGGAAAACAGCGAACGGATGACGGGGCGCATGGGGAAACCTCCTGGGGTGAGTCGCCGCGCCGGAACGATCCCCCACGGCGCGAACAAGAAATTCAGTTTGATGGCGGCGAACACGAACAACCGTGAGCCACCGTTTTTTCTCGATCGATGCCAGGCCAAGACCGCCCGGGACAGCTATCAACCGCTCCTAGCCCATGATTTTTTAGCGCGCACTATCACCCTGGGTGATAGTGCGCGCTAAACATCTGTTATTTCTTGTGATTGTATTTTGTTTTTATGATCGCGCGCAGCGAGCGCCCCGCTCACGCACCCCCGGCCGGGGACAGGACGGCATGCCGCCGTGGAGGAGGCGGGGGCCTCGCCCCCCTGCGGCAACGAAGAAAGAAAACGGCGCCGGAGAAGCTCCGGCGCCGTTCGATCCAGCGAGATGTGCCAAAATGCGGGCCCGACCGGGCCCGCCCGAAGCGCTACAGGGAACCGCCCTTTTCCTCGAAATGGCGCATGAGTTGCTCGCGGCTGCTGATGCCGAGCTTCTTGTACAGGGCGGCGAAATAACGCTTTACGGAATTGGGGGCCAGGCCCAGGGCGGTGGCGATGTCCTTGTAGGTCATGCCGGTCACGGCCAGCCGGACGAGTTCGCCCTCCCGGGGGGTCAGAGAGGGGGTGTCCCCCTGGAAAAAGCGCGAGACCACGGCGTTGCGGTTCTTCTCGAATCGGGCGGCCAGCTTCAGGATGCGTCGCACCCCGGGGCCGTAGGTCGGGTCGTCCCTCAGATTTTTCAGTTGCGGCAGGAAAGCGGTGCGCATCGCAAAAGGCATGTAAATCCTGTCCGGCAGGGCCATGTCCAGCGCCTCGAACAGCGCCGAGTCCGCCTTGGCCCAGAACCCCAGCCCCGTGTTGCCCGCGGCGATGAACAGCTGCGCGTGGATCGAGAACATCAGGTTCTTGCTGAAAACGCCCTGTTGCAACAGCTGTGAGAACCGCCCGACCAGCTCCGCAAACTCCCCGGCCAGGAGCAGCGCACCGCCCATGACCAGAGAGGCGAAGCCCCCGGCAAAGGCATAGAACTTTTCGTCGGCACCCTGCACCAGCCACTGGGGAATCCGCTCGGGCCGACGCAGGCTTACATGCAAGAGTCCCATGCAGAGGTCCGTGGTCTGCAACAGCGAAAAGGCCTTTTCCTGTTCCACGCGCGCCCGCATGAGGGCCAACTGCTCCAGGCAGCGGTCGTATTCACCCTGCTGCATCGAAAGCCGGGCAAGCAGGAACCGGGCGCAGACCTCGATGCCGATCTGCCCATGCTCCTGCGCCGAGGCCAAAGCCTGATGCGCGGCCACGGCGGCGGCCTCGAATTCCCCCGCATTGTACCGCGCCTCGCCCAGGATGGCGCTTTCCGCTCCCGCTCCGTGCATGCCGGTCAGCCGCGAATAATGCGGCAGGCATTCGCGCATCTGCACAAGCGCCTTTTCCAGCGCGCCGCTCTCCCGGTGAAACATGTACAGGACCGAAGGAGAGCCCAACGTCCAGGGGTCCTGCCCGAACAGGCGGCTGCCTCCGGCCCCGGCCCGGCGGAAGAACTCCGCGGCCCGTCTGTGGTGGGCCGACATGGCCGTGATGTCGTTGAACTTGGTCAGGGCGAGCAACAGCTCCATCTCCCCTCTCCAGCCGTTGGCCGTCGCGTCGTCCTCAGGCAAGGATGCGCAATAGCGCTCCAAACGGGCAAGCAGATCCGAAAAGGTCGGGATATCCCTGGCGCTCAAGGCGGCCATGGCAAACCGAAACATCACGCCGGGATACCGATCCATCAGAGAGGGCTGGAATGTACGAAAAAGAGCCAGCAACAGGCCATTGCCGTCCGTGACTTGCAGGCGCTCGGCGACCGTGTTCAGGAGCTCAAGGGCCTCGGTGGAATCCTTGACCTCTCCCAGGAGCTTAACGGCCTTGCGTATCTCGTCGTGCCGAATCAACCACCTGGCATTGCGCAGATAGGCATCCTGCTGCTGCTCCAGCGGCAGGATACTGAAGTGCTCCAGCAGAAACCCCCGGAACAGGGCATGGAGCATGTAGCCTTCCGTCACCGGATCAAAGCTGATGAAGGCATTGCGTCGCAAAACATCCGCAAGGACAGCGTGCGCATCTTCGCAAAAGAGCTTGGCCTGGGGCACGCTAAAACTCACCAGGGGAGAGAGGACAAGAAGCAGGAGCCTTGCCTCATCCCCAAGTTTGTCGAAGACCTGGCTGGCCAAGAGCACGGATAACTCGGTGGGGGCCGCCAACTGGCCGTGCCGCGAGTAGTGCAAGAGATACAGGTACAGCGCGCTGATCCAGCCCCCCGTCGCCTTGAGCAATGTCGCGGCTTCCGCCTCCGCCAGGGAGATCCCGCACAGCTCGAAATAGGCCCGGATGTCCTCCTGGCCGAGGGCGAACGGCGCAGGACCGATCTCCGTGGCGACCCCCTTGAGCAGAGCCTCTGCCATCTCCCGGCCCGGTGAGTGGCGCGAAATAAAGACAATGGGGGGAAAAACGCCTTGCCGCACGAGAAGCAGGCATAGTCGAACCAGGCCCCAACCCTCCGTTTCCGGCAAGAGGTGCACGTCATCGAAAACAAGCACGGCGTCGGTGGGGAAATCCAGACGACCGATCAGCCCCCGGGCCGCGTCCACTTTGGCGGGATCACAGGGGTAGCCGAGCTCCTCCAAGATTTCAAGGGTGACGGCTTCGCCGGGCAAGCTCTTGTGCAGCACGCGGCAGAAATCCCGCCAAAAGGTGCCTGGGTCCTGGGTCAGAACTGAAACCCAAACGGACTGGGCCTTGTGTTCCCCAAGATACTCCCGCACGGCCACGGTCTTTCCGTAGCCCATGGGGGCATGAATGAACGTGACCTGCTTGGAGTGGATGGAGCAAAGAGCCTGCTTCAGCCGCTGACTGTGGTACAGAGTCGAGGTCTCCACCGAAGACGAATGGCTGGGCATAAATTAATGTCACCTGAACAAAATCCGAATGTTAAGAAGGGTTACGTCCCCAATTACCAACTCCAAGCAAACACGTCCAGTTTGGTGTGAGAATCCTACCTTCGAAATAGGCGGCTTCCCCATGCCCGTTAGATTCATGCCCTTTGCCACGGCAGCAAGCCGGGTGATCAACGACCCAGAGGCACCCCGGCAAGCAGTGCCGGCCACGCCCTTGCCCAGGCCTCGCCGCCGTGGGCCAGCCCCGGCACCACCCGCACCGTTACCGGTGCGCCGGGTCCGAGCCGCGACACGAAGGAATCCGTTATCTGGCGGGTGACGTTGGTATCCGCCCCGCCCATGAAGTGCGTCTGGGGCAGGGATGAAAGACGCGCGGCATACTCCGCCGGGTTGAGCGATCCGTACAACGGCGTGACGTGGTGCATGGCCGTCCACGCGGCGTGATCGAGATTGCCGCAGACGGTGATCAGGGCCGCGACGTCCGTACGCCGCGCGGCCAGCAGGGTCGCCACGGCACCGCCGCCGGAAAAGCCGATCAACACCACACGCCGCGCCCCGGCCGAGGCCTTGGCGGCGTCCACAAGGCCGGTCATGGTTTGCAGCACGGCCGCGGAAAAACGCCCGGTGGTCCAGCATCTACTGGAACAGGCTGCCCCTGTCACGTACTGGCAGGGTCGCCCCAGATAGGCCACGGCGGGGGCATTGTCCCTTTGCGCCAAAAGCAATGCCGTGGGTGTAATGGGCGTAGGGTCCAGCGAGGGACGGGTGGGCGTGGCATAGGCCACGCCGTCGCCCTCGATATAGATGTGGATGACATCCGCCTGCCCGCGCATCCAGCCCACGGCGGGCAACGGACCGGCGGCGTCCAGCCGCTGCCAGGCCGCGTGCGAAGCCATCGTCGCAACCACGTCGCTGCGCACGCACCCGGCCAGGGCCAGCAAGAACAACATCCCCCAGAGGGTTCTCATCACGGTGTTTTTCATGGTGGTGCATCTTCCTCATGCAATGCTGGTGACGTCAAGCCCCCATCCGAGATAGACGGGCACCCGCAGACGCGGCCATGCCCCGGCGGCTGCCTGCGTCACGCTCGCGGCCCTTGGCGGTCACCTTTCGGCCCGCCTCGGCTTGCTTCAGTACCGTCCGACTTGAGGTTGTAATGCACCCCTCGCAAGCCCTCTCCTCCCAGCCCCCAAACCTTTCCCTCTCAGGCGCTGAAAACCCCTGACTGATGGTTTGTCACCTCTCAGAGGCAAAGCTGTGGCGTTCAGTCAGGCTCAGGCCAAAAATGCTTCAGGAGATGAAGCAGGAACGGGCTCGACAGAAGGCTTTGGATGCACGGGAAACACAAGGCCCGACGCGACAAACAATTATTTCAAACAAATGATTCAAGCGATTGTTTAGGCTCAGACCACTAGCCCCGGGGGCGCTGAACCGCCCGACCTCGGCAGTGAAGGCCACTGATTGCCAGCAAAAAACAGGATTGAGCAGGGAAGGAAACACCACCAGGCAGCGTCCGCATTGGGCCTGGGGACAAGGGGGGGCAGGGAACGATGGGCGCTGCTACTGGCGCAGGGCCACCAGCGAGGAGGCCGCGCCCACCAGGGTCATGCCCAGGACCAGGGCCAGGGCGTATTCCAGGGGCAAAAAGCCGATGGACAGGTTCAGCGGCGGGGTGTTGAAGAGATCGGCCAGGGACAGCTGCACGCCCTTGAGCATGCCCAGAGACAGCACGCCGCCCACAAGGCCTTGGGCCGAGCCGCCCACCACCAGGGGCAACTGGATGTACCAGCGTCCGGCGCCCACCAGTTGCAGGATCTCCACCTCGTCGCGCCGCGAGATGAGCGACAGGCGCAGGGTGTTGGAGACGATGAGCGCGCCCACCAGCCCCAGAAAGGCGATCAGCGGCCAGAGCACCATGCGCGCGAAGGACTGCCAGGCCTTGGCCAGCCCCACCTGCATGGTGCTGTAGTGCACGTCGGCCACGGCCTTTTTCCCGGCGATGCGCGAGAGCACCCCCTGGGTGAAGGCCTCGGGGTCGCCGTCCGGAGCCGCGAAATGCAGCACCGCCGTCGCTGGCAGGGGGCTGTCCCCGGTCAGACCCTTGATCTGGGTCTCACCACCTTCCAGGGAGCGCGCCAGATCGGCCAGGGCCTCGTCCGGGGTGAAGGTCTTGATGGACGTCAGACCCGCCATGCCTTCGAATTCCTGCCATTGCCGTCTGACCTCGGTCATGTCCGCACCCGCCTGCCAGTACACCTGGAAGGCGAACTGGCCCTTGGCCGAGGACAGCTCCTGGTTCAGGTTGACCACGAACAGCAGAAACAGCCCGGCCAGAAAAGCCGTCAGGGTCACGGCCATGAGCGTCATGGCCTGGGCCAGGGGGTTGCGCGTAAGGTCCGAGAACCCGCGCGCGATAAGCCGCAGCAGCATGCCCATCACGCACCCCAGCCAGGGCCGGGACCACCGTCCAGGGGCAGATCCGAGGTCGCGGCGATCTCCAGGTCCGGGGCCTGCCAGTTGGCGTTGGTCACGTGTCCGTCACGCAGCTCCAAGCGCTTGGCCCCGGGCACGCTGGCCACCACGTCGCGGTTGTGGGTCGCCAGGATCACGGTGGTGCCAAAGGTGTGGAACTGCTTGAAGACCTCCATCAGGTGCATGGCCAGATCGCGATCCAGGTTGCCCGTGGGCTCGTCGGCCAGCAGCAACTGCGGGTTGATGACGATGGCCCGGGCAATGGCCACGCGCTGTTGCTCGCCACCCGACAACTCGGAGCAGCGGCAGAGGGCCTTTTTCTCCAGGCCCAGGCTGCGCAGCACGGCATTGACCCGCTTGATGGCCGTACGCGGGGGCATGCCGCGCACCTCCAAGGGCAGGGAGACGTTGGCCGCCACGGTGCGGTCCTTCAAGATCTTGAAATCCTGGAACACGACGCTGACCTGACGGCGCAGTTGCACCACGCGACGCCCGGACAGGTCCTTAAGCTGGGTACCCGCCACCTCGGCCTGGCCGCGCAGCAGCGGCAGCGAGGCATAGAGCAACCGCAACAAGGTGGTCTTGCCCGCCCCGGACGGGCCGGACAGGAACAGGAATTCACCCTTGTCCAGGGAGAAACTGACGTTTTTTAAGGCCCAATGCGTGCCGAAGTTGTGCGACACGTGGCGGACCCGGACCATTGGCGTTGACATATGGACGGAAAGCTAGCGGTTTTCCCGCAGGAGAGCAAATACCATGGCGTATCCGGAAGCGAAGGCAAAAAATTCCTTTTCACAACCGCGGCAGGGTTCCTTCCCTGGCACCCCGCGCCCCCTGCGGCCGCCTCGGGCAGGCCACTCAGCCGGTCTCTCCCGATCCAGGAACCATGAACAGACAGCGGACAGTGGCTAATGCACCGGGCCAGAATCGGACCCGGAGTCACTCTCGGCCACCTTGAATTCCTCGGCCATCAGCTCCTTGAGCTGTGCGGCAAAGGCGCCCAGGCTCTTGTGCTGGATGGCGTCCAGCACCTCCTGCTCGGCCTGGATATCGGCAAAGGGCTTGGCAAAAGCGCACAGCAGATGCACGCCCACGGGCCTGCCGTCCAGAGCGATCATGCCCAGGACATTGGCGGCCTTGAGGCGCTTCTTGACCTCCTGGGGCATGGGAATGGCCGCCAGGGCCTGCTTGCCGTAGAACAGATAACGGATGGCCATCTTGGGCGTGGACAGGGGCTCGTTCTGGAAGCCCGTGTTCATGTCCAGGCCACTTTCCTTGGCGGACTGGATCATGTTGAAGATATCGCTGGCGATACTTTCTTCGTAGCTTTTGTCGATCTCGGACATAGTCATAATACTCCAATCAAGATTTTCTAATCTTATCTCTCTTCAGGCCGTTCAAAAATGGTCGGATGCAAGGCGCAAGAATAATTCAAGATCGCTGCGTATTAACAATACGTAAGATTTTGAATTCTTTCGCAGCAACGAAGCAGACGGCTGTTTTTCAACGGCCTGCTACATAACTTGGACCAAGAGACCTTTCAAGTAGCTGCCTTCTGGGAAGTGCAGCGCAATGGGATGGTCCGGGGCCTGTGTAAAGCGGCGCACGATGCGCGCATCGCGTCCGGAATCCAGGGCCGCGCCCGCCACCACCTTCTGGAACAGGTCGTCGCTCATCAACCCGGAGCAGGAGTAGGTGAATAGCAACCCGCCAGGCCGCAGGATTTTGAACGCCGAGAGGTTGATGTCTTTGTAGCCCCGGCAGGCCTGTTGCAACTGCTGACGCGACTCCACGAACTTGGGCGGATCGAGCACGATGACCCCGAAGCGGCGCTGCTCGTCGCGGTAGACCCGCAGGGCCTCGAAGACATCGGCGTTCTGATACTCGACGTTCTCCTGGCCCAGGCCGTTCAGTTCCACGTTACGCCGGGCCAGGGCCAGGGCCGGGGCCGAGACGTCGATATTGGTGCAGCTGGCCGCACCGCCCAACAGCGCCATGACCCCGAAGCCACCGGTGTAGGAAAAGCAATTCAGCACGTCCTGACCCTTGCAGTGAGCGGCCACGGCACGGCGGTTGTCACGCTGGTCCAGGTAGTAGCCGGTCTTGTGGCCGCCCCGGATGTCCACCAGGAACCTGCCCGGGACTTCGTCGATCTCCACCAGTTCGGGCGGCTCGTCCCCCAGCAGCAACCCAGCGTGAGGCATCAGGCCCTCCTTGGTGCGCATCTCGGAGTCGGAGCGGTCCCAAAAGCCCCTGCAGCCGGTGAGCTCCATCAGGGCGGCGGCGATGTCGCCCTTGTGGCGCTCGGCTCCGGCGCTCATGAACTGGCCCGAAAGCCAGTCCCCGTAGCGGTCAACGACCACGCCGGGCAGCCCGTCGGACTCGGCGGCCACCAGACGGCAGGCCCCTTGGGGGATGTCCAGGCCCTGGGTTTGCCGGGCCTCAAGGCAGGTCTTGAGCCTGGCCCGGAAGAAACCGGCGTCGATGGGGGTCTCGCGCTCAAAAGACCAGACCCGGCCCTGGATCTGGGACTCGGGCGAATAGGCGGCGTAGGCCAGCCACTCGCCACCGGCCCCCAAGACATCCACGGTCTCGCCCATCTTGGGCGACCCCTCCACCTTCTGCACGCCCCCGGAAAATATCCACGGGTGGCGGCGCAGCAATGACTTTTCGCGTCCCTTTTTCAGTATCAAGCTTGGCATGGCGCCCCTATAGCACTTAAGCGTCACGGGGCAAATGAAACTTGCCGCCGCAAAATCGGTGCCCCCACAGGATATCAGTAAATTCCCGAATTGACATCGCCGGGCAGCCGGATACCATGGCTGGGTAGACAACTCTCCACCGCCACCGGCACAGTGCTGAAATCGAGGGCCCATGATGACGAAACAGCTCCCGGATCAGGACAAATCCAGGGAACAGTTGCTGTTCGAGATTTCCCAACTCAGACGGCAGGTGGAACTCATGACCCTCTTCCAGTCCGACCAGGGACTCGCGGGGGCCCGGGAATTGCGACACCTGGAAAAGATCGGTCTGATTGAAGAGGCCATCCGCAAAGGCCGGGGCCTGGAGGCCTTGATGACCCAGGTGGTCGATGCCCTGCGCCAGGTCTTTGATGCCGACCAGGCCTGGCTGGTGACTCCCTGCGATCCCGACAGGACCTCCTTCTGCGTCCCCTTCCGTTCCTATCATCCGGACCATGCCATCCCGAGTTCGCCGGACGAGGAACTGCCCATTACCCCACAAGTGGCGCAGGCCACCCGCGCAGCCCTGCAAGCCGCTGCCCCGCTCCCCATGGGCCCCGGGTACGAACACGCCCTGCCCGATGTGCCCAAACGGGACTTCGGCGCCAAGTCGGCCCTGATCATCGCCCTGCATCCCGACGTGGGTCCCCCCTGGCTCATGGGCCTGCACCAGTGCTCCTTCGCACGGGAATGGACGGCCCGGGAACAGCGCCTGTTTTTGGACATCAGCGGGCGCATCACGGACGCCTTGTCCAACATGCTGCTGAACAAGGACCTGGACGACAGCCGCCAACGCCTGAAGAACCTCTCGGCCGAATTGTTCCGCGAACAGGAAGAACTACGCAAACGTTTTGCGCGAGAGATGCATGACGACCTGGGCCAGCCGTTGGTGGCCATCAAGGTCGGCCTGGACAACGCCCTCTACGACCTGGGCGAGGATGGCGACCGAAGCCTGCGCACCTGGCTGATCAGCGCCGCCGGGTTGGCCAAGTCCCTGGTGGACCGCATCCGCATGATGCAGGAGTCCCTGTACCCCTCCACCCTGCAGGACTTCGGACCGCTGGTGGCCCTGGACGCCTTTCTGGGAGACTTCAAGAAAATCTATCCCTCGCTGACCGTGAACAAGGTCGTGACGGTCCAGCCCGAGGACATCCCCGACCAACTGGGGACCATGCTGCTACGCATCGTACAGGAGGCCCTGTACAACACGGCCAAGCACAGCCGTGCCGACACGGTGTCCGTGGCCCTGGAGCGGCGCGATGGCCAGCTGCGACTGGCCATCCGCGACAATGGCCGGGGGTTCGACACCTCGACCATCGGCCCCAAGCCTGGTGTCCCTGGCGGGTTGGGCCTGCCCAGCATGCAGGAGCGTACCGAGATGACCGGGGGGGTGTTCTCCATCCATTCGGCCCCTGACAAGGGCACCTTCCTGCAGATCGAATGGCAGGTGGAAGCCTGACAGACCCGGTCCGGATGCGCAGCCAAGGCTTTTCGACCCGACAATCGATTATTCCTTGAACAACGGGCCAAAGGATTTTACCCTGATCGACCGACTAACTCGAGCCACTGGAGACAGCATTCCATGCGCAGCAATAAAATGACCAAGGGCCTGGAAAAGGCCCCCCATCGCTCCCTGCTCTATGCCCTCGGCCTGACCGAGGAAGAAATGAAACGCCCGCTCATCGGCGTGGTCAACTCCGCCAACGAGATCGTGCCCGGGCACATCCACCTGCACACCATCGCCAAGGCGGTCAAGGCCGGCGTTCGCCTGGCCGGGGGCGTGCCCCTGGAATTCCCGGTGATCGGCGTCTGCGACGGCCTGGCCATGAACCACGAGGGCATGCACTTTTCCCTGCCCTCGCGCGAGATCATCGCCGATTCCATCGAGATCATGGCCACCGCCCATCCCTTTGATGCCTTGGTGCTGATCCCCAACTGCGATAAGGTCGTGCCCGCCATGCTCATGGCGGCGCTGCGGCTGAACATCCCGGCCGTGGTGGTCTCGGGCGGGCCGATGATGGCCGGGCCCAAGGGCAACGACCTGATCACCGTGTTCGAGGCCGTGGGCCGCGCCAAGCGCGGCGAGATCGACAGCGCCGAACTGACGCGCCTGGAGCAGTGCGCCTGCCCGGGTTGCGGCTCGTGCTCGGGCATGTTCACGGCCAACTCCATGAACTGCCTGTCCGAGACCATCGGCCTGGCCCTGCCCGGCAACGGCACCATCCCGGCGGTCACAGCCGAGCGCGTGCGCCTGGCCAAGACCGCAGGCATGCGCGTCATGGACCTCCTGAAAAACGACATCCGCCCCCGCGACATCGTCACCGCGAAATCCGTGGCCAATGCCGTGACCCTGGACATGGCGCTGGGCTGCTCCACCAACACGGTGCTGCATCTGCCCGCCATCTTTGCCGAGGCCGGGCTGGACCTGACCCTGGACATCTTCAACGAGGTCAGCCGCAAGACCCCTAATCTCTGCAAGCTCTCCCCTGCTGGGTCGCACCACCTGGAGGACCTGCACCGCGCCGGGGGCATCCCCGCGGTGATGAGTGAGCTGGCCAAGCATGACCTGCTGCACCTGGACGCCATGACCGTCACCGGCCAGTCCGTGGGCGACAACCTGCGTAGCCTGAAGGCCGCGGTGCTGGACTATGAGGTCATCCGGCCCCTGGAGTCCCCTTACTCCTCCGAAGGCGGCATCGCCATCCTGCGCGGCAACCTGGCTCCGGACGGGGCGGTGGTCAAGCAATCCGCCGTGGCCCCGGAGATGATGCAACGCACGGCCCGCGCCCGGGTCTTCGATTCCGAGGAACAGGCCGGCAGGGCCATCCTGGACAACAAGATCGTCAAGGGCGACGCGGTGATCATCCGCTACGAGGGACCGCGCGGCGGACCGGGCATGCGCGAGATGCTCTCGCCCACGGCCAATATCGCGGGCATGGGCCTGGGGGCCGACGTGGCGCTGATCACTGACGGCCGTTTTTCCGGCGGCACGCGAGGCGCGGCCATCGGCCATGTCTCGCCCGAGGCGGCCGACGGCGGGGTCATCGCCCTGGTGCAGGAAGGCGACCTGATCGAGATCGACATCCCGGCCCGCAGGCTGGAACTCAAGGTGGATCAGGCCGAGCTGGACAGACGCCGCGCGGCGTGGGTCCTGCCCGAGAAAGAGATCCACTCCTCGCTGCTCAAACGCTACAGCGCCCAGGTCCGTTCCGCGGCCCAGGGTGCACGCTACAAATAAGCTTCCGGGCCCCTGCTCCCGGTCAGGGCCGCCAAGCTCGGCGTCCTTGACCGGGAAGCCCAAACCTGTTTGAAATACTTTAGGAACTCTCTGCACTCCAGACCTGGCAAGGCCTCATTCAAATCCGGAGCCCCAACGCATGACCAGATGGGACGGCAGCGCTGTTGACCACTACGAAGCATGGTTCGAATCCTCCCAGGGTTCGTTCGCGCTGGTGCAGGAACGCCGCCTTCTGGAGCGGTTGGCCTCGCCGTGGCCGCGCCGGGCCAACACCCTGCTGGACATCGGCTGCGGGCCGGGCATCTTCATGAAGCTGTTCTGGGAGATGGGCTTTGACGTCACGGGACTGGACGCGGCGCCGGACATGCTGGGCGCGGCCCGGCGCAGGCTGGGCCCCCACGCCTCCTACCACCTGGGCAAGGCCGAGCACCTGCCCTTTGCCGACGATGAATTCGACTACGCCACCCTGCTCACGGTGCTGGAGTTCTGCGAAGACCCCTTGCAGGCCCTGCGCGAGGCCAAACGCGTGGCCAAATACGGGTTGATCGTCGGTTTTCTGAACCGCTACTCCCTGTACCGCCACGAGCGCACCACCTGCTGGCCCTGGAAGGGCGGCGGAGGCACGCTCATCGAGGCCCATTGGTACTCCTGCCTCGAGATGCGCCGCCTGATCAGCGAGGCCCTGGGCAACAAGCCCGTCAAATGCGGCTCCGTGCTGCCCGGCCCGGTCTGGACCTGGCGGCCCGACGCGCCCTGGAGCTGGCTGAACGGCCCGGTCTATCCCCTGGGCCTCGGGGCCTACGGAGCCATCCGCGTGGACTTCGCCGGGCAGCGTCCGCTGACCCCGCTCTATTCCTTCGCCAAATCCACGGCCTGAGCCAGGTCCAGTATCCCTAGAATGGATCATCGTTTTGACATTTGGGCCGCTATGGACTAACTCCAAGCGGCTTGGACACTGTTTGGGAACCCTGAAGCTGAGACGAACAATCACCACCATGAGCAAAATACAGAAAATCAAGGGTGTGGCCGACCTTTTCCCGCCCGATAGCACCAAATTCGCCGTCCTTGAGGGCACTGCCCGCGAGGTGTTCTCCCGTTACGGCTATGATGAGGTGCGCATCCCGATCATCGAGAAGACCGAACTGTTCTCCCGCTCCATCGGCGAGGAAACAGACGTGGTCCAAAAGGAAATGTACACCTTCCCGGACCGCAAGGGCCGCAGTCTGACCCTGCGCCCCGAGGCCACGGCAGGGTTGATCCGCGCCTATATCGAAAACAAGCTCTACACCCCGGGCAAGGTGACCAAGGTCTTCACCTTCGGCCCCATGTTCCGGTACGAACGCCCGCAGAAAGGCCGTATGCGCCAGTTCCATCAGTTGGACGTGGAGTTGATCGGTGCCAACGAGCCCCAGGCAGACGCCGAACTGGTGCTGATGCTGGCCACCTATCTGCGCGAGCTTGGCATGCGCCAGCTGACCTTTGAGGTCAACTCCCTGGGCTGCCGCGAGTGCCGCCCGGTGCATCGTGCGGCCCTGAACGACTTTTTCAAGAACCTCGCCGGCTTTGACGAACTGTGTGACGACTGCACGCGCAGAGCCGAGTCCAACCCCCTGCGTGTGCTGGACTGCAAGGTCGAGCGCTGTCGCGAACTGACCAAGGACGCGCCAAACATCGAGGATCACCTCTGCGACGGTTGCCGCACCTCCTACGAGGAAGTGCTGAAGATCCTGGACAGCGCCGGAGTGGACTACGTCAAGACCCCACGGCTGGTACGCGGCCTGGACTATTACGTGGGCCTGACCTTCGAGGTCACCTCCACGGATATCGGCGCACAGACCGCCGTGGCGGGCGGCGGCCGTTACGACGGACTGATCAAGCAGTTGGGCGGCGCGGATGTGCCCGCCACAGGCTTTGCCATCGGCATGGAGCGCCTGGCCCTGCTGACCCCGGACACGGCCCCGGCCAAAACCGACTTCTTCATCGCAGTGCTCTGCGAGGCGGCCCCCAGCCCGGCCCTGCAACTGGCGCAAACCCTGCGCGAGGCCGGACTGCGCGGCGAGACCGGCTTCGACAGCGGCAGCATGAAAAGCCGCATGCGCGCAGCCGACAAGTCCGGCGCCCGCTTCTGTCTGCTGCTGGGCGACGAGGAACTGGCCGGCGACACCCTGACCGTCAAGAATTTGGAGACCGGGGAGCAGGCATCCATAGCCCGCGCCGAAGCTATAGATTTTCTAAAAAAAGACTAGATTATCTCACGGCCAAATTGACCTCGGGATAATCACTCAAAAAATTGTTAACACTCTGATTTTATTATAGATTAACTCAAAACCCGAGTAACAGCCAGAATCGCCCCGTACCGCGTTTTTTCGGTTTTTCCGGCCCCTAGTCCGCCCGGGGAAGGGAAAGTCCTCAGGGGCCCCGCCAGGGGCCATTGCCAGGGCGGCGGCGACAGGCCCCTTGAGACTCAGAAAGTGAAGAAGGACACCCCCATGGAAGAGACCTACGACGTTCAGTTGGAACACCAGAAATACATCGGCGAGCTCGGAGACTGGCAGCGCAGCCACCATTGTTGCGAACTGACCAGCGCCAACATCGGCGACGAGATCTGCCTCATGGGCTGGGCCCAGTACCGCCGAGACCACGGTGGGCTGATCTTCATCGACCTGCGCGACCGCAACGGGCTGACCCAGGTGGTCTTCTCTCCCGAGCACAATATCCAGGCCCACGAACAGGCCCACATCCTGCGCACGGAATACGTACTGGCCGTCAAGGGCGTGGTGCGCGAACGGCCCGAAGGGATGCACAATGCGGGCATGGTCACCGGCGACATCGAGATCCTGGTCAGCGAGTGGAAGCTACTCAACACCTCGCGCACCCCTCCGTTCGCCATCGAGGACCGCCTGGACGCCTCGGAGAACCTGCGCCTGAAATACCGCTATCTCGACCTGCGGCGTCCCAAGCTGGCCCGCAACTTCATCCTGCGCCACAAGGCCGTGCAGAGCGTGCGCCGCTTCCTGGACGAGCAGAACTTTCTGGAGATCGAGACCCCGATCCTGACCAAGTCCACCCCCGAGGGCGCGCGCGACTTTCTGGTGCCCAGCCGCGTCAACGACGGTCAGTTCTATGCCCTGCCCCAATCCCCGCAGCTCTTCAAACAGCTGCTGATGGTCGCAGGCATGGAGCGCTACTACCAGGTGGTGCGCTGCTTCCGCGACGAGGACCTGCGCGCCGACCGCCAGCCCGAGTTCACCCAGATCGACTGCGAGATGAGCTTTGTGGATCAGGAGCAGGTCATGGCCATGGCCGAGGCCATGATTTGCAGACTGTTCAAGGAGACCGTGGACGTCGAGCTGCCGAGCCCCCTGCCGCGCATGACCTATGCCGAGGCCCTGCGCGACTACGGCCTGGACAAGCCCGACACCCGTTTCGGATTGAAGCTCCAGGACGTGACCGACGTGGTCAAGGGCAGCGAGTTCAAGCTCTTTGGCAGCGCCGAGCTGGTCAAGGGCCTGCGCGTGCCGAATGGTGTGGACATGTCCCGCAAGGAAATCGACGACCTAACCGAATTCGTGAAGATTTACGACGCCAAGGGCCTGGCCTGGATCAAGGTCAAGGCCGAAGGCGAATGGCAGTCGCCCATCGTCAAGTTCTTCTCCGAAGAGGAAAAGCAGGGCCTGGCCCAGCGCCTGGGCATGCAGGTCGGCGACATCGTCTTCTTCCAGGCCGGTCCCGCCGTGATGGTCAACACCGCGCTGGGCCAGTTGCGCAATGAACTGGGCAAACGCCTGGGCCTGATCGACCCCAAGAAATTCAACCCGTTGTGGGTCACGGACTTCCCGCTTCTGGAATACGACGCCGAATCCAAGCGCTATGTGGCCCTGCACCACCCCTTCACCGCGCCCGTGGGCGGGGTCGAGGCCCTGCAGGCCGATCCGGGCAAGGTCCTGTCCAATGCCTACGACATGGTCTTGAACGGCAGCGAGATCGGCGGCGGCTCCATCCGCATCCACACCCAAGAGATGCAGCAGGCCATGTTCCAAGCGCTGGGCATCGGCGAGGAAGAGGCCCGCGAGAAGTTCGGGTTCCTGCTGGACGCCCTTGAATTCGGTGCGCCCCCGCACGGAGGCATTGCCTTCGGCCTGGACCGCCTTATCATGATCCTGACGGGGTCCTCCTCCATCCGCGAAGTCATTGCCTTCCCCAAGACCCAGAAGGCCACCTGCGTGATGACCGAGGCCCCCAGTGCCGTGGCCGCCAAGCAACTCCGAGAGCTGCACATCCGGCTGCGCGAAAAAAAGAAGGACTAGCCCGGAGCGGCAGGCTATCAGCCCTTACGGGCTGTGGCTCAAGGAGATATTATGAAGCTTAAACTACGCGTCTATCCCGACCCGGTTCTGGCCCAGAAGGCCGCCAGGATCGAGGCCATCACTCCTGACGTGAAGCAGCTGGCCCAAGACATGGCCGAGACCATGTACGCCAACGACGGCATCGGTCTGGCCGCCCCCCAGGTGGGACAAAGTGTGCGCCTGGTGGTGGTGGACCTCTCCGGACCCGAGGTCCGTGATGACCTGCGGGTCTTCGTCAACCCCGTGATCACTGAGAAAAGCAGCGAAATCGTGGAGACCGAAGAGGGCTGCCTGTCCGTGGCCACCCTGCGAGCCAACGTCAAGCGCGCCGCCCAGGTCACGGTCCAGGCCCAGGATCTGGACGGTAATGAGCTGACCATCGAGGCCGATGAACTGCTGGCCGTCTGCCTGCAGCACGAGATCGATCACCTGCAGGGTGTGCTGTTCATCGACCATATCAGCCGCCTGAAGCGGTCCCTGTACGACAAGAAGGTAAAGAAATGGATGCGCCAGCAGGACAAGGCGGGGGCAAACTGAGGATCGTCTTCATGGGGACGCCGGAATTCGCCCGGATCTCCCTTGAGCATCTTCACGCCTGGGACGGAGCCCACGTCATAGCCGTCTACACCCAGCCCGACCGGCCCTGCGGTCGTGGTCGCAAGTGCAAACCGTCCGAGGTCAAGTCCTTTGCCCTGGAGCTGGGCATTCCCGTGCTCCAACCCGAGAACTTCAAAAGCGACGAGGCCGTGGCCGAACTCACGGCCCTGGCCCCGGACCTCCTGGTGGTGGCCGCTTACGGCCTGATCCTGCCCCAACGAGTGCTGGACATCCCGGCTCTGGGGGCCATCAACGTCCATGGCTCGCTGCTGCCCAAATACCGTGGGGCCGCGCCCATCCAGCGCGCCATCATGAACGATGAACCCGCCACGGGCATCACCATCATGCAGATGAATGCGGGCATGGACACCGGCGACATCCTCTTCGCCCGCTCGCTGTACATCGGCAGGGACGACACCGCCGAGACCCTGCACGACGAATTGGCCCAGTTGGGCGGCAGACTGCTGGTGGAGGCCCTGGAGCGCCTGGGTCAGAACAGGCTGCTGCGCATCCCCCAGGACGACTCCAAGGCCACCTACGCCGCCAAGCTGGAAAAGCACGAGGGCGAAATCCACTGGGACCAGCCGGCCCAGGACGTGCACAACCGCGCGCGGGCCATGCACCCCTGGCCCGGTGCCTATTTCACTTGGCCGGGAAACGAGCGCACGGGCAAGAAGCAACAGCGCCTGTCCCTGACCCCGGGGCGCGTGGGTTATGCACTGCCCGAACCCAAGCCCGCGCCAGGGACCATCCTGGGCCTGTGCGAGGGCCTGTTGGCCATCGCCTGCACGGACAAGACCTATCTGGTGCCCTCCCTGAAGCCCGCGGGCAAGAATCTGCTCACGGCCGAGGCCTTTGCCTGCGGCTACCTGGACAGCTGCCCCAACGTCGTCTGCCCCCCGGAGCAAGACGCCTAGCCCAACCCGGCAACGCGCATTGACTTTTTGCACCTCGACTGCTCAAATCCACAAGTATCGCCGGGGTGACTGGTTGAGACCCCAGGACGCTTGTATTTCTTTTCGTATTACAAACCGGATTCGACACCGCCAATGACCACCAAGGAGCCACGGGTCGAGGACTTCGACCTCCTCGACCGGACCGCAGGGAGCGCCCGCAAGCGCCTGTTCATCGGACTCATCATCGGGGCCTCGGCCCTGGTCTGCAGTCTGTTGTTGCTGTTGTGGGTCATTCCCTACATCGGGCTGACCTCCATCCATCCCAGCGCCCCGTGGATCCTGGGCATCGTGCTGGCCGCCCTGGTCGGTCTGGTAGGCTGGGCCGCCCTGGGTCTGGTGCTGAACATCCTGCTGGGCCGCAGCCTGCCGCTGACGCGCCGCCTACGCGGACTGACCATCAAGCTGTTCCTGCCGCTGATGGTCCTGCTGGGCAAGGTCCTGGGCATCAGCAAACAGCGGGTGCGCTCGTCGTTCATCAAGGTCAACAACGAACTGGTGCTTTCCGAGGCCGGACGCTACCAGCCCGAGGACATCCTGCTGCTGATGCCGCACTGTCTGCAGAACAGCCGTTGCGAGATGCGCCTGACCTACGACATCAACAACTGCAAACGCTGCGGCAAGTGCCCCCTCAAGGAACTGCTGGAGATCTCCGAACGCTACGGAGTGCATCTGGCCATCGCCACCGGCGGCACCATCGCCCGGCGCATCGTGGTCCAGACCAGACCCCGGTTGATCATCGCCGTGGCCTGCGAACGCGACCTGTCCAGCGGCATTCAGGACACCTTTCCCCTGCCCGTGTTCGGGGTCATGAACCTGCGCCCGCATGGCCCCTGCCTGGACACCGGCGTGCCGATGCACGAACTGGAGCAGGCCCTGCAACGTTTTCTCCTTGACCCGCCCGCGCCCAGGGTCCTGCCCATGGCCGCCAACCCCGTTCCCAACCCCTAGGACCAGCCATGCCCCGCCGCCCCAAGAAACACAGCGCCCTGCCCCCGGCCAGGCGTGCCGCCTTGTACGCCCTGACGTCCTGTCTGGCAGGCGCGGACATCCAGGCGGCCCTGGACACTGCCCTCGGCCCCAAACAGGGACTGGAACCCCTGTCAGGACGCGACACGGCCCTGGCCACGGAACTGGCCTATGGCACCCTGCGCCTCAAGCTTCGCCTGGACTGGCTGCTTGGACGGTTCCTGAAACGGCCCGAGGACCTGCCCATCCCCATGCGCATGTCCCTGGCCCTGGCCGCCTACGAGATCATCCAGTTGGACAAGGTCCCGTCCTATGCCTCTGTGGACTGGTGCGTGGAGCACGTCAAAACGACTATCAACCCAGGACTGGCAAAGGTTGCCAACGCCGTGCTGCGCAAGCTGACCGACCTGGGCGAGGCCACCGCGGACCCCGAGTTCTACCGCCGCGAGACCCCGGATGAACGAGCCTTTCTGACGACTTTTTATGCGGCCCCACGCTGGCTCACGGACCTCTGGTGCGAGAGCTACGGCCTGCAGCGGGCCGAACACTATCTGGCCGCCAGCGCCCAGGCCGCCCCCCTGGGGCTGCGTCTGCGCGCCGATGCACCCAAGGCCCAAGGACTGCTGGAGCAGTGGACGGCCTCCGGGAACTGCCTGGCCTCCGGAGCCGATGGCGTGGCCCTGACCCGGCCCCCTGAAGACCTGCACGAATTGCTCGACGCCGGGGCCGTGTTACGCCAGAGCATGGCCGGGCAAGAGGCCCTGCATGCCCTGGGCTGCAGCGGATGGCCGCGCCCCCTGTGGGACGCCTGTTGCGGACGCGGAGGCAAGACCCTGCTGCTGGCCGACGCCGGGGGCGGCCCCATCCTGGCCTCGGACACCAGCCTGGGTCGCCTGCGTGGACTGAAGCACGAGCTTGAGCGCCTGACCATTTCCGGAGTCGTCGCCGCCCGAGCCCGGGCCGACCGGCCTGCCCCGCTCAAGGGCTGTGTTCCGGCCATCCTGGTGGACGCGCCCTGTTCCGGTCTGGGGGTGCTCTCGCGCCGTCCCGATACCAAAATCAAACGCCGACCCGAGGACCTTATCAAGCTGGCCGCGCTGCAGGACAACATCCTGGACCACGCGGCCCTGGCCCTGGCTCCCGGAGGTCTGCTGGCCTACGTGACCTGCACCTTGAACCCGGCGGAGAATGAGCAGCGCGTCGAACGATTCCTGAACCACCACAAGGGCTTCTCATTGGACATCCAGTGGCAGACCCCTTCCGACTCGCCCCTGAACGAGTTCTTCTATGCCGCCCTCCTGAAGCGCTCCTGACAACGCCTCCTCACGGTGTGTTCCCCCACCGAGAGTCCTCACGGAGCGTCCCAGCGAAGTCTCCAGAAACGTCCCCTAACGGCCCTGGCGGTGTCCGGTACGAACCCTGTTGGCGTCCTTGGAAGACCCTGAGCCACCTCCAGTAAAATCGGTTATCAGCCCTTGCCCTGTCTGCCTTTCCACGGTCCCTCAACACCGTGGGCCAGCCCCGCAGCTTGTTCACAAGCCCTTGTTGAGGCATGGTTGTGACCAAGGCAACGGGCATCCGCCCTCTAACGAGGTGAACCATGAGCACGACTCAGGCATTGAAGACACGCATCGACATGGCCATGGGCCGCGAACCCGTGGACCTGCTGGTGACCAACGTCAAGGTGCTGGACGTCTTCAGCGGCACGATCTTCGAATCCCCGGTGGCCATCGGGCAGGGCGAATTCATCGGCTTCGGCGAGTACGAGGCCCGCGAGGTCCTGGACGCCGGGGGCCGGACCATGCTCCCGGGACTGATCGACGCCCATGTGCACCTTGAGTCCTCCATGGTCTCGCCACGGCAGTTCGCGGCCTGCGTCCTGCCCCGGGGCACCACCACGGTCATCGCCGATCCCCACGAAATCGCCAACGTCCTGGGGGCGGACGGCATCCGCTACATGCTTGAGGCCACACGCGCCCTACCCCTGGACGTGCGCATCATGCTGCCCTCGTGTGTGCCCGCCACGCCTTTCGAGAACGCCGGAGCCGTGCTGAATGCCGCGGATCTTGCCCCGCTGCTGGGCCTGCACGGCGTGCTGGGCCTGGGTGAGGTCATGAACTATCCCGGTGTGATCCATGCCGATCCCCAGGTACTGGACAAGCTGCTCCTGGCCCACCAGGCCGGACGCATGGTCGACGGGCACAGCCCCGGGGTCTCTGGGCGCGAACTTACGGCCTACGCCGCCGCAGGCATCCGCAGCGACCACGAGTGCAGCACCCCCGAGGAACTGGCCGAGCGCGTGCGCCTGGGCCTCTACGTGCTGCTGCGCGAGGGCTCGGCGGCCCGCAACCTCACGACCCTGCTCACGGGTGTGACCCCGGAAAACGCCCGGCGCTGCCTGCTGTGCACCGACGACCGCGAACCCGCGGACCTGCTGGCGCGCGGGCACATCGACCACAGCCTGCGCCTGGCCGTGCGCTCGGGTCTGGACCCCGTAACTGCCGTGCGCATGGCTACCCTGAACACGGCGGAATGTTACGGCCTGGCTCACAAGGGGGCCATTGCCCCGGCCTACCAAGCAGATTTCGTTCTGATGGACGATCTGTATGACTTTGTGCCTCAGCAGGTTTATGTGGCCGGTCAGCTGGTGGCGGCTCAGGGCCGCATGATCGCTGACCTGCCAGACGCCAGCATCCAGGCTGTCAGCTCCACCGTGCATCTGGCCCCGCTGGGTCCGGATTCCCTGGAACTGCGCCTGGACCGTCCCCGGGCCAACGTCATCGGACTGATCCCGGACAGCCTCGTGACCCGGGCCCTGCTGCGCGACGTGATCCTGGACGGCAACGGGCGCTTTCTGCCGCACAACAATCCAGGCCTCTCCAAGCTGGCGGTCATTGAACGCCACAAGGCCACGGGCAACGTGGGCCTGGGCATCATCGAGGGCTACGGGGTGCGAGGCGGGGCCATCGCCACCACCATCGCCCACGACTCGCACAATATCGTGGTCGCGGGCGACAACGACGCGGACATGCTGACAGCCGTGGCGGACATCCAGGCCATGGGCGGCGGAGTGACCCTCTGCCGGGCCGGCGAGATCATCGCCCGCCTGCCCCTGCCCATCGCGGGTCTGATGTCCGATCGCCCGGCTTGCGAGGTGGCCGCACAACTGGGGCTAATGCTCCAGGCGGCCCACGAGCAACTGGGAGTGGAAAGCGCCATCCAGCCCTTCATGACCCTGAGCTTCCTCTCCCTGCCCGTGATCCCGGAACTCAAACTTACGGACACGGGCCTGTTCGACGTGCGCAGCTTCAGGCACATCGGAGTTTGCGCCACATCCTGAACAACCTGGCCTAGATGCTGGCGCCGCTGTTCCTCGCCCGTTTTGCCATCCTCAAGACCGACATCGATAACGCACAAGAAGACCCTCCCGTCGTATGACGGGGGGATCTTCTTGTTGTTTGTGGACCATCATCGTCCAGGTCAGCTGGATTGACCTTTCCTCTGACTGCTCAGCCCGGGAATCATTCTCCGGCTTGATGATCAAAATTTGTAAAATCACTTTCACTTATGCTATTATGAAACAGTCAATGAGAAGACCTCCCTATGAATTGGTTCGTGTGACGCGGAGGAGGGCAAGGCTATGAAACAACTATTCGTCATCATCTTCGCACTGACCCTTGCCTGCTCGGGACTGTATACGAGTTCGGGCCTGGCTCAGGAGCCAACGTCTCCCTACCTGACCGTGGAAGAATTCCTGAACCTGCACCCTGAACAGGTGCAGACCATGAACGAATTTGAACGGATCGTGGACGCACCGGGCACGGCACTCCGTCCCGGTCAGCAGGCCAAGCCCGTGAAGATTGCCTTTGTCTATCCCGGACTCCAGCCCTCTGATTATTGGCAGCGCAGCCTGAGTTCCTTCCGAAGTCGAATGGATGAGATCGGCGTCAACTATCAACTCAGCGAATACTTCTCCAAACCCGTGGTGGATACAAGGCTCCAGCAGGAACAACTCAAGGATGCCCTGGCTGAAGACCCCGACTACCTCGTCTTCACGCTGGACGCGATGCAGCACAGGCACCTGCTCAGCCGCCTGATCACCAAGGGCCGCCCCAAGATCATCCTCCAGAACATCACAACCCCGCTCAGAATGTGGGAAGGCAAGCAACCCTTCCTCTACGTGGGGTTCGACCATACCATTGGTACCCGAATCCTGGCCGATTATTTCCTGTCCAAGTCCCGGGGAGGTCAGTACGGGCTGCTGTTCTTCGGCCCGGGTTACGTCAGCGACATGCGGGGCAAGACCTTTCAACGCTTCATGAGTGAGGCTGAAGGCCCGTCTTTGGCCGCTTCCTACTACACCGACGGCGATCAGGAAAAAGCCCGCAAGGCGGCCAGAGAAATCCTGGACAACTACGACGTCGAATTCATCTATGCCTGCTCCACCTCCGTCGCACTGGGAACCATTGACGCCCTGCGCGAAACAGGCAATGTCGGCAACGTCATGATCAACGGCTGGGGTGGTGGCAGCGCTGAATTGCAGTCCATCCTGGCCGGAGAGATGAACGTCACCGTAATGCGCATGAACGACGACAACGGTGTGGCCATGGCCGAGGCCATTCGCCTGGACATCGAACACAGTGCGAGCCATGTTCCCACGGTCTATTCAGGCGATTTCGCTTTGGTGCAACAGGGCATCTCACCCCAGAAGATCGAACAGCTCAAGGCTCGGGCTTTCCGTTACTCGGACAAGTAAACGCATGACCGCATCCAGACAGCAGAAACTCTCTTCCCTTCTCGGATTCTATCTTGCCGGGACATTTGTCTTTTTTTCTGTGATTCTGCTACTTTGGACGTACAATACCGCGAGCAGTACCGTAGACGCCCAACTTACAATCGATTTTGATCAACGCTTTAACATCGCTCGCAGCGTCCTTACGCACAGGCTTGAGCTGATCAGTATCAACATCAACCACATCGCGACATCGGAAAGGGTCCTTTCCCAAGTCGAGGCAGGGCACAAGACTGCAACGGAAGTGGAACTCGGCAAGGTCGTCTGGGGCCAGGACGACTCCACCCTCGACATCCTGTTCATAGTCGCGGCAGGCAGCAACAAGGTCTGGGCCGATGCCAGCGCCCCTTTCCTGGATGTCTCCGCCTTTCTGCCCCTCATTGCCAAGAGCGATCAGAATCTCGGTCCTTCAGGGGCGGTCCTGCGCCTCCAGGCCGATGACCATTCGCTGACCATGCTGCTCCAGTCCGCACCTGTCATCCGACAGGATACGGGTCGCATCTTCGGAACGCTGTACGGTGGAATCGTTCTCAACGACAATTTCCCCTTCGCTGAAGGCATCCGCAAGAGCACGGAATCACGCGAAGTCGTCCTGATCCAGGACGGCCGGATTCTGGCTTCCACAAGCCTTCAAGACAGTGCTACAAGCAAGCATATCCGCGAACTCGGGACACAGGTCATGCAGAAGAGCTTCGTTCGCCTGCCCAACGAACTCATCGCAGCCTTCCGACCCCTCGACCTGCCGTCGTTCCCGGTTCCTCTGGTCTGCGGTATCGCCATCACCGACCACTCACCCTCGATCCTCAAGACCGCGTATCTGCATAAGGGCGCCTTTGCCGCCACCCTCTCCCTTGCCTTTTTCGTGGGCACGATTGTGCTCATCCACAGGGTCACACGGCCATCGCTCAACAGGCTTCTGGACTACACGCACCAAGTGCGTTCCGGCGACCCAGAAGCCCATTTCGAGGTCGTTCGGATCAAAGAACTGAACACCATCGGCGAGGCCATGGAGGAAATGGTCGCAAGGATCCAAGGCTCCCAGAAGTATGTGGAAAGCATTGTGGATTCCATGCCCTCCGTGCTCATCGGCGTGGACCGGTACGGCCTTGTAACCATCTGGAACGACAAGGCGGTCGAGGCCTCCGGAAAGACCGCAGACCAAGTCAGGGGGCTGCCTTTGGACCAGGCCTTCCCGGAGCTTGGTGGCGACATGGAAATGATCCTGGCATCCATCAAGGCTGGTCAGATACGCGAAGTCCACAAGCGCTCCCGCAACAGGGGTGGAACCATCATCTACGAGGATGTTGTGGTCTATCCCCTGGCCGTAGGCTACAACGGCGGTTCCGCTGGAGCTGTGGTGCGAGTGGACAACGTATCGGAGCGGGTGCGGATCGAGGAGGTTATCGTCCAGACGGAGAAGATGATCTCGCTTGGTGGCCTTGCGGCGGGCATGGCCCATGAGATCAACAATCCCTTGGGTGGCATCCTGCAGGGCGCCCAAAATATCGAGCGACGCCTCTCACCCGATCTTGCGGCCAACGCCACGGCCGCCGAGGCCCGGCAGACCACCTTGGATGCAGTGCGTGGTTACGCCCAGGACAGGGGAATCTTCAGGATGCTTCAGGGCATCAGGGATTCGGGCGAACGTGCTGCCAAGATCGTGTGCCACATGCTGGATTTCAGCCGCAGCGGCGAATCGCACCGCAAGACGTGCGATCTCAATGCCCTGGCGAACCGGGCCCTGGAATTGGCCTCCAGTGACTACAATCGGGAAACAGAGCACGACTTCCGCCGCATCGGCATCCTGAGAGATTACCACCCTGGGCCACTCAGCGTGTGCTGCACGGAAATGGAAATCGAACAGGTCGTCCTGAACCTACTTCTCAATGCAGCGTACGCCATGTCCGAACCGGGCCGGCCCGACGAACCGCCACGCATCACCTTGCGTACCCGATTGGAACCGGGTTTCGTCATGCTTGAGGTTGAGGACAATGGTCCGGGCCTGAGTGAAGACATTATAAAGCGTGTTTTCGAGCCTTTCTTCACCACAAAGCCCCCGGGACTTGGGACGGGGCTGGGACTTTCGGTTTCCTATTTCATCATCACCCAGAATCACGGCGGCGAATTCGGGGTCGAATCAGACCCCGGCCATGGGGCAAGGTTCATCATCAAGCTCCCGGTGGCCTGAAACCGCATACCTGTCGTGACTTTTTGACACCCTGCATGGTTCAGACAACCTTCTCTCATCTCCACTTCCAAATTGGTTATCAAGCCGTGTGGTGTCTAGCTTTTCACCTTTGGTCAGCGCAGGCCTCTGGCCGGAACCCCTTGTTTCTCAATCCACGGGAGGACCTGCTCCGCCACAAGGACCGGGACTTGCTGCACCCGGAGTCATCCGCATTGCGTGCACGCCCACAGCGATAGTCCCCTGGCCCTGGTGTGACAGCGCTGCAGCCCACGATCGCCCTTTCGGGACCGGCTCACGGCGGCCCAGAGTCCAGCCTCGGGCGCAAGGCTTGAACCCCAAGTCCTCTCCCGACGGCTTTCTCACGCCCTGCCCCTTTACATCGCTTGATATCTCGTGATTTATAGTAAAGATTCGCAAACCAATGAGGTTCTGCGTAACGCCCATCGGCCCGCAGGGGCAACACACCGAGGATCACCTTGTGAAGAGCAAATTCATCGCCTGCCACGAATGCGACCTGCTGCACCACGTCCGGGTCATTCCCGACGGTGGCTCGGCCCGCTGCATACGTTGCGCTGCCCTGCTCTACAGACGCAAGGACAACAGCATCGATCAGGTTCTGGCCCTGACCATTACCGGGCTGATCCTCTTCGCCCTGGCCAATGCCTTCCCCATGCTCACCATGCGCCTGGACGCCAATTTTCAGGAGACCACGCTGCTCACGGGAGTGTTTCAACTCTGGAAACAGGGCCTGCCGGGGCTGGCAGTGCTGGTGCTCCTGACCAGCGTGCTCCTTCCGCTGCTCAAGCTCCTGCTCCTGGCCTACATCCTGCTGCCCCTACGCCTGGGCATGGTGCCACCAGCCACAGGCCCTGTCTTCCGACTGGTGCTGGCACTGCAACCCTGGGCCATGATGGAGGTCTTTCTGCTGGGAGTGCTGGTGGCCATGGTCAAACTTTCCTCCACGGCCGAAATCATCGTCGGCCTGGCCATGTACGCCTTCGGCTTTTTGATCCTGGTGTTGGCCGGGATCACCGCATCCCTGGACCCGAACACGGTCTGGGAACGCCTGGAGGTCCGCTGATGGAGATGCAGCTGCCCATCGCCTCCCTGGCCGGACTGACCAGTTGCCACAGTTGCCAGCTGCTGCTGCACAGGCCCCCTGACGGTGCAGCCCATGCCGAATGCCCCCGTTGCGGCGCAACGCTGCACATGCGCAAGCCCCGCAGCCTGGCCCGCACCTGGGCCTTCCTGGTCGCCTCCGTGATCTTCTATTTCCCGGCCATGGCGCTGCCCATCATGACCACCACGACCTTTCAGGGTACCCGACACGACACCATCCTCTCGGGCATCTACTATCTGCTGACCACGGGCATGTGGCCCCTGGCCGCCATCGTCTTCTTTGCCAGCGTCGTGGTACCGATCCTGAAGATCATCATCCTCATCATGCTGGTATTCACCGTCCAGCGGGGGTCCGACTGGCGCAGGCGCGACAGAACCCGCCTCTACCGCCTGACCGAAGCCGTGGGCCGCTGGTCCATGGTCGATATCTATGTCGTAACCATCCTGGTGGCCCTGGTGCGCCTCCAGGGCTTAGCCTTCATTGAGGCCGAACCGGGTGCCGTGTTCTTCGCCTGTGTCGTTGTGCTGACCATGTTCGCGGCCAAGAGCTTCGACCCCCGGCTGATATGGGACAAACAGGAGCGTTAAAAGACCATGAGCGAGACCTCGCAAAAAATGAATGCCGACGCCTTCGCGGACCTGCCCGAACCGGCCATCCGCAAACGCAAACGATTTTCCATCGTCTGGATCATCCCCCTGGTGGCCGCCATTGCGGCGTCCTGGATGGCCTACAAAACGTTCGAAACACAAGGCCCGCTGGTCACCATCTGCATGGAAACAGCCGAGGGCCTCGTTCCGGGCAAGACGAAAATCAAATTCAAGGACGTCGATGTCGGGCAGGTGGAAACCATCGAATTCAGCAAGGATCTGCAGCACGTGGAAGTCACGGCACGCATGATCAAGGGCATGGAGCGCTACCTGCGTTCTGAGACGCTGTTTTGGGTGGTCCGGGCGCGGGTCACGCCCAGCGCGATCACGGGACTATCCACCCTGTTCTCGGGGGCCTACATCAGCGTCCTGCCCACCAAGGAGGGCAAGCTGATGTCGGAGTTCACGGCCCTCACAGAGCCGCCGGTGATCACCGATGAAAGCCAGGGGCGCTACTTCCTGCTGCGCACCAACAACTTGGGCTCCCTGGACGTGGGCCTTCCGGTCTATTTCCACAAGGTCAAAGTCGGCCAGGTCGTGAGCTTTCATCTCGGGGAGGACGACAAGGTCGAGGTCAAGGTCTTTGTCCAGGCACCGTTCCACGAACGGGTACACCTCAACACCCGGTTCTGGAACGCCTCAGGCCTGGATGTGACTCTGGACGCCCAGGGTGTGCGCGTACAGACCGAATCCATCATCACCATTCTCCTTGGGGGCATCGCCTTCGACACCCTGGACACCGGCGAACCCATGGAGCAGGCAGCCTCCAATGCCGTCTTCGCCCTCTACCCTTCCAAGGCACAGAGCTTCGAGGCCTCCTACGACTACCGCGAACGCTACCTGCTGCATTTCAACGAATCCGTGCGCGGACTATATGTCGGCGCGCCCGTCGAATTCCGCGGCATGAGCATCGGTCGCGTCGTGGACATCAAGCTGCAGATGAACCCCAAGAAGAAGACCGCCAGCATCCCAGTGATCGTCGAAATCGAGCCCGAACGCTTTGAAATTCTGGGTAAAAATGGCGATCGCGAGAAGGTCGTCAGTTGCCTGGTGGCCATGGGTATGCGCGCCCAGCTCAAGAACGGCAACCTGATCACGGGCAAAACATTCGTCGACCTCAACCTGTACCCCTCCATACCCGGAACCTCGTTGACCATGGGCGGCAAATACCCCGAACTGCCTTCGGTCCCCTCGCCTCTGGAAGGCCTGTTGGCCAGCACCCAGCGCATCATGAACAAGTTGGAGCAGCTGCCCATGGGTGCCCTGACCACTGAACTGCGCACGACCCTGACCGACATCCGGGGCACCTTGGGGCAGATGCGTGGGCTGATGGGCCGCGTGGACGAACTGGAGCTGCTGCCCAAGGCCGGACAGGCGCTGGAGCAGGCCACCAGCGCGCTCAAGGAGGTCGAACTGACCATGGCCCCTGACTCTCCGGTCAAGAACGACCTCGCGAAACTGCTCCAGGATGTCAGCGACACAGCCCGGTCCCTGCGCAATCTGGCTGACTATCTCGAACGACAACCCGACGCTCTGATTTTCGGCAAGGAGAAACAATAATGCGCCCAAACACCCTGCCAACCCTGGTGCTGTTGCTGGCCCTGACGACTCTCTGCTCCTGCCGCAGCTCTGTGCCCCCCGTGGCCTTCTACACGCTCTCTCCCGTGTCCGCCGTGAGTCCGGAGCAGACGGCCCAGGCCGACGTTCTGGCCGTGGGTGTCGGCCCCCTGACCATCCCGCGCATGATTGACCGCCCGACGATCGTCACGCGCTCCGCTCAAGGCGAACTGCATATCGACGAGTTCCACCGCTGGGCCGGGACCCTGGAGAGCACCGTGCTCGACTCGCTGACCCAAAACATCGCCCAACAGCTCGGCTCGGAGCAGGTGGTGGCCTATCCCTGGACCAATTTCATCGACCCCGACTACCGCGTGCCCATCGATATCCTGCGCCTGGACGGCGAATTGGGCGGGCTCGTGACCCTGGAGGCCACCTGGGGCGTGACCCCAGGCAAGGAGCGCCGCGCAGCTGTGGTGCGCATGACGACCCTTTGCGAGCAAACCACTGGGGGGAGCTACGCGGACCTCGTCGCAGCCCACGACCGTGCCCTGGAAACACTGGCACAGATGATCGCCACTGAAATCGAAACCTTACACGCCGCAGACCAGTAACCAACGCCGCCAGGCCCGGCCCCTTGAACGTGAGGATTGCAGGCGGAGATTACTGGGCGAATGAACCCTGTGAGGCAAGCTCCATACAAAAAGCCCTGCCGGAGAACTCCGGCAGGGCTTTTACACGTCTTCGCTCCGAGCGGAACAAATGTAGCCTAAAAACTCAAAACAAGGCTCAACAGCAGGCTACGCGCCATCCCCAAACCAGGTGCAACGCGGCGGCAGTTCACAGCCATCTTCCAACACGAGGCGGATGTCGTCGATGGAAGCCGAGGCCGTGCCCACCTCTCCCACCACGATCCCGGCGGCGAGATTGGCCAATTCACAGGCCGTAATCAGGTCCAGGCCCTGGGAGACCGCCAGGCCCATCATGGCGATGACCGTATCCCCGGCCCCTGTGACGTCAAAGACCTTACGCGCTGCCGTGGGGATGTGCGTGACCTGTTCGGGGCCCTGGAACAGGGCCATGCCCTTGGCTCCCAGGGTGATCAGCAGGTTGGCATTGCCGAGTTTTTCGAAAATCTGAAGCCCGGCGCGCTGCACCGAATGCCTGTCCGAGGGCACCAGCTCAACCCCGGCCCCTTCCTGGGCCTCCATGGCGTTGGGGGTCAACAGGTCGACACCCTCGTAGAGCTGAAAATTGCGGGTTTTGGGATCCACGAAGACCGGCGGGCGGTGTTCCATGGCGTTCAGCAAGGACCAGAGACGGTCCATGAAGGGCTGTGTCACCAGGCCCTTGCCGTAGTCCGAGAGGATGATCACCCCGGCCTCGAGCACCCGGTCGCGCAGATAGTCGAACAGCTGCTCGGTGACGCCCTCGGACAAAAGATGGGTCTTTTCATAGTCCACCCGCACCACCTGCTGGTTCTGGGCCACGATCCGCGTCTTACGAATCGTAGGACGATCCGAATCACAGACCGCATGGGCCGTGATCCCGGCTTCGCGCAGCAGGCGCAGCAGGCGTTCCCCGTCGGCGTCCATGCCGCAGACCCCGACGATGGTGGGTTCGCCGCCCAGGGCTTTGATATTGCGGGCCACGTTGCCGGCGCCACCAAGGATGTAGCGCTCCTCTTCCACATGCACCACGGGCACCGGGGCCTCGGGCGAAATACGCGCCACGCGTCCCACCACGTAATGATCCAACACCAGGTCCCCGATGATCAGGACCTTGCCCCCGGCAAGCCCGGGCAATGCCTGGAGCAGTTTTTCTTTTTCAGTCATGTATTCTTCCGACTCGGCTCGAGGGTGACTATTTCAGCATCTCCGCAATCCCCGGGACCATGGGGCCATCCTCTTCGGGCACGGCGGGAATCTCGGGCTCGTAAACGCCAAGCCTGGTCAGCAGGACGGTCAACTCCTCGGGGCAGCTGTACTTCAACACGATCTGCCCCTTGTCCAGGGAGCCGGAGACCATCGCCTTACTGCCCAAAACATGGGCGATACGCCGCCCCAATTCCAGGCTCTCGTTGGTCAGGGGCTTGGCCACTGTCTTGCGCGCCACACCCGGCTTGCCGTTGTCCCCGGGCAGCTCCCCGGTGCGCTTCCAGTAGGCAGCCATGGCCTCGGCCTCGCGCACGGAAAGCCCCTTGTCCAGGATGCGCATCCGGAACTCTTCCTGGGGCTCGGCCTCGCTCACCGCCAGCAGCGAGCGGCCATGTCCGGCGCTCATGTTGCCGCGCCTGATGTCCATCTGGATGGCCTCAGGCAGTTGCGTCAAGCGCAGGGTATTGGCGATGGCCGAGCGGCTCTTGCCCACCCGTTCCGCCAGATCTTCCTGAGTCAGATCAAACTGCTCCTGGAGGCGTTTGAGGCCCATGGCCTCTTCAATGGGATTCAGATCCTCGCGCTGCAGGTTCTCGATGAGCGCAATGGCCAGGGTTTCCTTGTCGTCCAACTGGCGCACGATGGCGGGCATCTCGGTCTGCTCCGCGATCTGCGACGCGCGCCAGCGACGCTCGCCGGCCACCAGCTCGTAGAGAAACTCCTCGCCCTGGATGGGGCGCACAAGAATCGGCTGCAGAATCCCGCTGGTGCGGATGGAAACCGCCAGTTCATTCAAGGAACCTTCCTCGAAATCCCTGCGCGGCTGGTTGGGATTTGCCCGGATCTTGCCAATGGGCACCAGCACGACCTCGGGTCCTCCCCCTGAGTCGTCGCCGAAGCCCGATAACAGGGCATCCAGCCCGCGTCCCAATCCCCGCTGTGCAGAAGCCATACGCACTCTCCTTGACAAAAAGGTTGTTGCGTCTGTTTAATCACCCGCGCATCAACATTCGATGCAGACGCAATCCCATACAAAGAACGCTATCCCATAGGAGGCGACATGTTCTCTGAAAAATCCTACCTGACCCTGTTCGATGACAGCGGCGAATCCGCCGGTGTCTGGATCTCTCCCGAACTCTGGGAACAGGCCAAGGACCAGCTCCAACCGATCCTTGCAGAAATCTGCGGCGAAACCGCCGCCCCGTGGCCGGTGATCCCCGAGCCCATGGAAGACTGGGAGGCACTCAAGCAATACTGGGATCTGCCCTATCCCCTCAGCCTGGACGTGGACTGCGGCCACTGCGGGGCGCACTCCGACGACTGGCAGGCGGACACCCCCCGCCTGTTCCGCTTGAAAGCCGCCAACTTCGGCGGGCTGACCACCTTCGAATGCCAGACCTGCCAGGCCCGCATCCTAAAAAAGCACTTCAAGGACGGCCTGCAATGCGAGACCATCCCCTTCAAGGGCTGAACTCGTCCCACGCGGCCACCATGGCCGCTTCGTACGGAGGAGCCCATGGTGGCTCCTCCCCAGACCCCGCAACTCGCCAGGCGGCGCCCTCCAGGCCCTAACTGGGCCTTCTGTTGACCACTTCCTTGGCCAATTGCAGATACGCCAGCGCGCCCGCCGACTTGATGTCGTAGCCGATCACCGGCTTGCCAAAACTGGGCGCTTCGGACAGGCGCACATTGCGGGGCACGATGGTCTCCATCAGGTAATCGGGGAAGGTCTTGCGAATCTCGTTCTTCACCTGGCGCGCCAGACGGTTGCGGCCATCAAACATGGTCAGCACCACCCCCAGCAGCCGGATGTCCGGGTTCAGGCGCTTGCGCACCAAACCATAGGTCTGCAGCAACCGGGCGATGCCTTCCAGGGCGTAATATTCGCACTGCAGGGGCACCAGCACCTCGCGCGCCGCGCACAAGGCGTTTAGGGTGAGCAGCCCTAGGGACGGCGGGCAATCCAGGATAATGAACTCGAAATCCCCATTCAGAGGGGCCAGCAGATTCTTCAAAAAGAATTCCCGCTGGGGCTGGTTCACCAGATCCAGATCCGTGGCCACGAGATCCTGGTGCGAAGGCAGGAGCGAAAGAAAGGGGATCTTGGTCTTGTAGATGGCCTGACGGACGCGTTCGGGGTCACCGAGCACGGAATAGAGATTCTCCTTCACATGCTCAGGATACACGCCAAACCCGCTCGAGGCGTTGGCCTGGGGGTCGCAGTCCACTACCAGCACGTTTTTCTCCATGACAGCCAGACTGGCCGCCAGGTTCACCGCAGTGGTCGTCTTGCCAACTCCACCCTTCTGGTTTGCGATAACTATCACTCGCGCCACGTCGCACTCTCCTGGGTCTTGGAAATTGTTTCACGGGAAACATTTTCAAACCAACAATCACACCCTCTTCCTGATCTCAACCCTGCTGCGTGCTCAAAGGCTTGAGCTGCGCCCTTGTCATCCAGCTCCCAGCGACATCAACCGCAGCCCTGAGCAATGACTTTGTTTGCAGCCGGCTTGGTTTGCCCTGCAACTCGAGGGGATTGCAGGACGTCAGCCTAGCCTTCGCGGAATAATGAATAAAAAAACCAGGGTTCAAGATAGAAGCATCCATACCGAACCCTGGCGAGAGGTGTCAATGCGCTAGACCTTATAATAATCCCTGTACCAATCCACGAACTTTCCGATGCCCTCTTCGATGGAGGTGTTGGGTTTGAAGCCGACATCCGCCACAAGGTCATCCACGTTGGCGTATGTGGCCGGCACGTCTCCGGGTTGCATCCCCAGGTAGTTCTTCTCGGCCTTCATGCCGAGCTTGTCTTCGAGCACCTCGATGTAGCGACCCAATTCTTCGACGTTGTTGTTGCCGATGTTGTAGATCTTGTAGGGCGAAGGCGAGGAGCTGGGGTCGGGATTGGCGCCGTCCCATTGAGGATTGCCCTGCGGGGTCTTTTTCGTCACGCGGACCACACCCTCGACGATGTCATCGATAAAGGTGAAATCTCGTTTCATTTTGCCATGGTTGAAGACATTGATGGGCTTGCCTTCGAGGATGGCCTTGGTGAACAAGAACAAGGCCATGTCCGGACGTCCCCAGGGCCCGTAGACCGTGAAGAAGCGCAGCCCCGTGCAGGGCAGATTGTAGAGATAGCTGTAGGAATGGGCCATCAACTCGTTGCTCTTCTTGGTGGCGGCATAGAGGCTGATGGGGTGGTCCACGTTGTCATGCACCGAAAAAGGCATGTCCGTATTCAGCCCGTAGACCGAACTGGAGGAGGCGAAAACACAGTGCTCTACCCCATAGTGGCGGCAGCCCTCTAGGACATTCAAAAAGCCCACGGAATTGGACTGAATGTACGAACGGGGATTCTCGATACTGTAGCGAACTCCGGCCTGGGCCGCCAGGTTGACCACGTGGCTGAACTTCTGCTCCGCAAAGAGCTTGTCCATGGCGTCGTCATCCTGAAGCTCAATATTGACATGGGTGAAACCCGGGTCCGGCAGCAATCTGGCCAGCCGATCCTTTTTCAGTTCCACGGAATAGTAGTCGTTAAGACAGTCCAGGCCCACGACCTCGTGTCCTTCACTCAAAAACCTCTTGGAGAGATTGGAGCCGATAAACCCGGCTGCTCCGGTAACGAGAATTTTCATGTGTTTCCTTACGGTTTATTTGCGATTCAACATCAGCCAATCAAGCTTCAGGGAACACTTCTAGTGTTTCACATGAAACAATTAGCCCTTTCCATCTTCATCTGTTCCGGGAGACTTCCAGTTCAGCCGCAAAAAATCAAGGGGAATAGGCAAGATCGTTGAGGTCTGACTCTCGGCCGCCATCTCGCGCATGGTCTGGAGATAGCGCAGGGGCAGGGCAGAGGGGGATTTGCTGATGATTTCCGAGGCTTCGAACAATTTTTGGGCGGCCTGGAACTCGCCCTCGGCATTGATGACCTTGGCCCGGCGTTCGCGCTCGGCCTCGGCCTGTTTGGCCATGGCGCGTTGCATCTCCTGGGGCAGATCGATGTATTTGACCTCCACGGTGCCGACCTTGATGCCCCAAGGATCGGTGTGCAGATCCAGAATATCCTGGATGCGCTGGTTGACCTTGTCGCGATGGGCCAACAACTCGTCCAACTCCACCCCACCGCACACGCTGCGCAGGGTGGTCTGGGACATTTGGGAGGTGGCGTACATGTAGTCCTCGACGTCCACGATGGCCCGTACCGGGTCCACCACGCGGAAATAGACCACGGCATTGACCTTGATGCTCACATTATCCTTGGTGATCACGTCCTGATTAGGGATGTCCAGGGCGATGACCCGCAGACCAACCCGCACCATGCGGTCCACAACGGGGATCAGAATGATCAGCCCAGGGCCCTTGGCCTTGATGATCCGCCCAAGACGAAAGATAACGCCGCGCTCATACTCATTGAGCACACGCAAGGATGACGCCAGAAACAGGACGATCAAGACGACAACTGGCAGAATGGTATACATGGACCCTCCCAGGGTTAGACGCCGTCCGGCGGGGATTCAACCCGCAGAAGCAATCCCTCGACGGCAGTTATTTGCACCACTGCATTGGCCTTGAGGGACGTCGGCCCCTCGGCCTTCCAGAGTTCACCGCGCACAAAGACCCTGCCCTGCCCGGAGTTCCAGGACCTGACCAGCGCGGTTTCGCCGATCATGGCCTGCCCTCCGCCCCTGGCTTTGTGACGCTGGACCCGCACGATGAGCACCAGGCACACGCCCAGCAGCAGTCCCACGGCGGACACGGTGGACAGGATCAACGACAGGGGCAAGGGCGAGATCCCCTGCCCCGGGTCGAACAGGATGGTGGAACCGAAGAACAGGGCCGACAAGGCGGTCAGGCCGAGCAGGCCGAAACTGGTGACATAGACCTCGAGCACCAGCAGGAGCAGTGCGAACAGGATCAGCAGCACTCCGGCCACATTGGTGGGCAACACGGACAGGGCATACAACCCCAGCAGCAGACACAAGCCGCCGAACACCCCGGGAAAGACGGCACCGGGGGTGGCAAACTCGAAAAACAGGCCTGCCATGCCGCCCAGGAGCAGCAGATAGGCCACCTGGGGCTGCAGCAGCCAGGACAGGACCTCGTGCCTGAATCCCGGATCAAAGTCCTGGAAATGGAGGCTCCCAGCTGGCAGAGATCGGCGTTCGCCCCCAAAGGGCACCCCTCCCCGGGCAACGAGCTGGATCACAAAATCCTGCCTGTCCACAGCCAGATGCTCCACCACGCCCTGGAGAACGGCTTCCTGGCCCGTGATGCTCACGGCCTCGCGGACCGCATCCTCATACCACGCCACATTGCGCCCGCGCGACGCGGCCAGGCCACGAATCAGGCTTCCCAAGTCATTGACGATCTTGGCCTGCATCACGGGATCAATCGCCTTGCCGTCCATATTCACAGGGCTGGCGGCCCCGATGGTCGCCTGGGGCGACATGGCCGCGGCGTGGGAAGCCGCCACAAGAAACACCCCGGCCGAGGCGGCCCTGGCTCCGCCAGGCCCTACCCAGACCAACACAGGGACCTTGCTGGAAAGGATCATCTGCACCAGGGAGCGCATGGATTCAACAAGGCCGCCCGGGGTATCGATTTCCACCAGCAGGGCCAGATGCGCAGCGGATTCCGCCGTGGTGATGGCCGCACGAAGGGCGTCAACCGTGGCGGGGGTGATGGCCTCCCTGAGCTCAAAGACAAGGATGGTCGGCGTGTTGCCCAAGGGCTTGTCCTGGCCCTGGGCCGCCACAGGCAGCACGGCCAAGCCAACCAGCAGCAGTAGCATCCAGCAAGGGACTCTCATGATCCGTCTCCGTTCAGCGTGTTGATTCCAGGCCAACGAAAGAGGTACGAGTCTAGTCTATATAAGAATTACTGAAAAATGGATAGCGCGGGGCAGGCTAAGGCTGACGATTGCGCAGGGTGTCCCAGACAATGCGCTTGGCCTGGGCATCGCCCGCGAGCATCTGCGTAGGACCGGGCAGGACCGTGATCTTCAGGTCGTTGTGCATGAAGGACGAGTGAGAGAAGGGTTCGCGCGGGAAGAGGGTCTTGAAGGCCCGCTGCCCGAAGACAACAAGGCTTGTGGCCTGGGCCTCGCGTACGCCGCGCCAGAACTGCCCAGGCTGGGCCACCAGGGTCCCTTGGTGTTCAAAATTATGCGGCCAGAAAGTGACACTGCCGGAGGGCAGATTCAAATTTTTAAGGATATTGCGGAACAGCTCGCGGCGCTCGGCCAGGGCTTGCCCCCCAAAATCCAGACCAAGATCCCAGTAGGTCCAGACCTGACGACTGGGCACGCGCAACCGCGGTCGAAAGAGTTCCCAGGGGAAGATGGCCAGGTCGTTGTCCTCGGGGGTCTGCCCTTGAACAGCAGTCCTTGAAGGATGCTCCTCGGCCAAGGGGCGCGCCTGGGGCGATTCGGGGGCGGGCGGCGTCTGGGGTGATGCCTGGGGCGGCGTCCAGGGCCTGGGGGGCGCAGCTTTTCTGGGGGACGTTGCCGGACGCGGCGCGACGCCCGCAGGCTGGACAAACGGGGAGTCAGGGCTTGTTTCACGTGAAACTTTTAAAGCCGAGACTTCTTGCCCGCAGAGCACAAAGCGCAGCCCTGCGTTGGCCCAGGGCCGCAAATCCTCACGCATGGCTAGAGACCAAGCATCCAATCCCAGACCCTCCATGCAACCTCGGTCTTGGCCAAGACCGGCCAGATTTCCATGCGGCCCTTGGCATCAAGGACCGTCACTCCATTGGTGGAATGGCCGAATCCGCAGCCCTGAGCCGTGACATCATTGCCCACGATCAGGTCCAGTTTCTTGGCCGTCAGCTTCGCGCGACAGTTGGCGTCAAGCTGGCCTGACTCCGCCGCAAAACCAATCAGAAATTGTTGCTGTGATTTGCGGGTGCCCAGGGTCTTCAGAATGTCGGGATTGGCCTCGAACTGCACCTGAAGTTCGCCCTGGCCCTTCTTGAACTTCTCAGCCGAAGGATTGGCGGGTCGATAGTCGGCCACGGCAGCGCTGAAACAGGCCACGTCCACCTCGCTGAAAACATCACTGGCGGCCTCAAACATCTCACGCGCCGTGGAGACATCCACCCGGGTGATGCCCTCGGGCAGCCAGAGGTCCACCGGACCGCAGATCGCTGTGACATCCGCCCCGCGCAACCAGGCGGCCACGGCCAGGGCCGCACCCATGGTCCCGGTCGAAGGGTTGGACCAGAAGCGCACGCAGTCGAAGGGCTCACGCGTCGGCCCCAGGGTGATCAGCACCTTGCGTCCGGCCATGTCCTGACGGGTCACGGCGCGCAAGGCCTGCAGATAGATGCGTTCGAGCTGGGGCAACCGCCCACGGCCCTCTTCGCCACAGGCCATGGCCCCGCATTCGGGTTCGATGCAGACATGGCCACGCTCGTTGAGCTTTGCCCAATTCTCCCGGGTGGCGGCGGCGTTCCACAGGCGCGGGTTCATGGCCGGGGCGATGACCAGCGGATGCGGAAAGGCCAGGGTCTGGCAGGACAGCATGTCATCGGCCAATCCACAAGCCAGCTTGGCGATGGTGTTGGCCGTGGCCGGGGCGATCACAAAACCATCGGCGTCCTGACCGGGGTCAAGATGTCCGTACAGCGCGTCGCGCGTATCGAACATCTCGCCGTAGACCGGGGCAGCACCCAGGGCCTCGAAGGACAGGGGCGTCACAAAGCGCATCGCAGAGGGCGTCAGCGTGGCGCTGAGATGCGCGCCCGTGCCCTGGAGCATGCGCAGCAACTCCAGGGCCTTGAAGGCGGAGATGCTGCCGCACACACCGAGGTGCACACGCTTGCCGAGATAGTGGTTGAAGGCCAGGTATGGCTGCATGAGCCCTCGCTATTGCGGAAGATTCTCTTCCATGGGTGCGGAACGCATTTCCTGCGGGGTGCTGCCCGAGTCCTGTCTGGGGGCGACCATGATCTCGACAACGGTGTTGAAGGTCTCGTCGATGATGTTGACCACACAGTCACGGTCGGGCTTCTCAAAGACCATGATGGTGCGGTTGTACTTCATCTTGCTGCGCAGCCGCCAGTTGTCCTTGGGCAATTCCTTCTCGAAGAAATTCGCCAGGGACACGGCGTCCACGCGGCCCTTGTAGGTCACGATGCCCGTCTTGAACTGCGGGGTCTCGAAGACGAACGAGGCCTTCTGGTCCAGCTCCATCTCATTGGGAATCAGGACATCGTCGAATTCCTGATAGGTTCCCATGGGTTTGCTCATGGACTGGGTCGATTTCGCAGGGGCCCCTTCACCGCGATTCTGCAGGGCGGAGTCGCAGCCCCCAAGGGCCAACAAGGAAACAATTGCCAGGGTCGTGATAAAAATTTTATGCATAGTTCCTCCTACGGAATGATCTTGAGCCGCCGCCACTGGCAGCGCCAACGTATTGTCCATATTTGAGCGGCTTAGCTTACCTGAGCTTTGGGCAAACCGCAATTTGCAAAGGCCCACGCAGTGGAATCCCTCAGAGGGACTGCCCTGCCCGCCAATAGCGCTCTATAATATCATCAATATAACCATTAATCCATGTGGTTACAGTGAACGAACAAGATTTTCTCCTCTCCTCCTACGGCTACGAACTGCCCGAGGAGTCCATCGCCCAGTCCCCGGCCCAAAAGCGGGACCTCTCGAAACTGCTGGTCCTGGATCGCTCCAAGGCCGGCCTTGCGATCAGCTCCTTTGCCAAACTGGTGGAGCACATCCCCGAGGGCGCCCTGCTGGTGGCCAACAACTCCAAGGTCCTCCCGGCACGGGTCTTCGGGGTCAAGGACTCGGGGGGCAAGGTGGAGTTCCTGCTGCTGACCCCGCTGCCGTTGATCGTACAGAGCAAGGAGGCCCACGGCCCCTGGTCCGTGGCCGAGGTCGAAGGTCTGCTGCGGGCCAGCAAGGCCCCCAAAAGCGGGCAGCGCATCGTTTTTTCGCCCCCGTTCCAGCTCGAGGTCATCACCCGCGGCGACTTCGGCAAGAGCCGGGTCAGACTCTTCTGGCAGGGCGACCTGGCCGCCCTATTCCGCGACCTGGGCCACTACCCCCTGCCGCCCTACATCAAGCGCCCGGACACCGCCGAGGACGCCAAGCGCTACCAGACCATCTACGCCGAGGACGCCAAGCTCGGCTCCGTGGCCGCGCCCACGGCCGGGTTGCACTTCACCCCCGAGGTGCGCCAGTCCCTGGCCGCGCGCGGTGTGCAGTGGACGGAGGTCACCCTGTACGTCGGCTACGGGACCTTCTCGCCCGTGCGTGAGGCCGACATCCGGGACCATGCCATGCACGAGGAATACATCGAGATCCTGCCCGAAACCGCCCGCATGGTGGCCCAGGCCAAGGCCCAAGGCCGTCCCATCGTGGCCGTGGGCACCACCAGCGTGCGCACCCTGGAGGGGGCCTTTGCCGCCACCGGGAAAATCGCCCCCTTTGCGGGCTGGACAAAGATCTACATCACCCCCGGCTACGAGTTCAAAGTGGTGGACAAACTGCTGACCAATTTTCATTTGCCAGAATCATCGCTGCTTATTATGGTTTCCGCTCTCGTGGGGCGAGAGGCCACTCTCGCAGCGTATCGTACTGCCCTGGAAAACAATTTCCGCTTCTTCTCATACGGCGACGCCATGCTCATCCTCTAGGGATGAACCCAGCCACGGGTCCGCGAGATCGACAACTGAACTCCGGCAACGCATTTCAAGGAGATTTCTATGTCACGAATCGTCATTCGGGAGGATCGCTGCAAGGGCTGTCTGCTCTGCACCACGGTCTGCCCGCAGGAGATCATCGTCCAGTCGGACAGATTCAACCAGCAGGGCTACAAGGTCGTGGCAGTCACCAATATGGATGACTGCATCGGCTGCGCCTCATGCGCCAAGATCTGCCCCGACTTCTGCATCACCGTCTACAAGACGAAAACATCCAAGGTGAAGGAGTAGCCATGTCCAGCAAGACTCCTAAGCGCATCTTCATCAAGGGCAACGAGGCCATCGCCCACGGCGCCATTGCCGCAGGCTGCAAGTGCTTCTTCGGCTACCCCATCACCCCCCAGAACGACATCCCCGAGATGATGTCCACGGCCATGTTCGAGGCCGGGGGCGATTTCGTGCAGGCCGAGAGCGAAGTGGCCGCGGTCAACATGCTGCTGGGTTCCTGTGCGGCGGGTATCCGCTCCCTGACCTCATCAAGCAGCCCGGGCATGTCCCTGAAGCAGGAGGCCATCTCCTACATGGCCGGCTCCGAGCTGCCCGCCGTGCTGGTCAACATGAACCGCGGCGGACCAGGCCTGGGCGACATCGGCCCGGCCCAGGGCGACTACTACCAATCCACCCGCGGCGGCGGTCACGGCGACTACCGCCTACTGGTGCTGGCCCCGGCCACCTGCCAGGAGGCCTACGACCTGACCATGGACGCCTTTGACCTGGCCTTCGAGTACCGCAACCCGGTGCTGATCCTGGGCGACGCCATCCTGGGCCAGATGAAGGAACCCATCATCCCCCACCCGGGCAAGACCCCCAAGGACAAGGCCGAGGACTGGTGCCTGACCGGAAACCAGGGCCGCGAAAAGCGCCTCATCAAGTCCCTGTTCCTGGAAGAAGGCGCCCTGGCCGACCAGAACCGGCACCTGATGGCCAAGTACGAGCGCATGAAGGCCGAGGTCCGCTACGAGGCCTTCGAGACCGCGGATGCGGACCTTGTGATCTGCGCCTACGGCTCCGTCGCCCGCATCGCCAAGTCCGCCGTGCGCAAGCTGCGCGCCCAGGGCAAGAAGGTCGGCCTGTTCCGGCCCATCACCCTGTTCCCGTTCCCGGACGAGCCGCTGCTGAAGCTGGCCCTTGAGGGCAAGCGCTTTCTGACCATCGAGCAGAACTGCGGCCAGATGGTCGACGACGTCCGCCTCGCAATCCGCACCAAGGCCGACTCCGAATTCTTCGGCGTCATGCCCGGCGAATTGCCCAACCCCGACGATTTAGAGGGACCCATCCTCAAGAGCCTGGAGGGTTAATCCGTGGCCCAAGAAACACTCGTATTCGAACCGTCCAAGGTCCTCATCGACCGACCGACGCATTATTGTCCCGGTTGCCAGCACGGCACCGCCCACCGCATCGTGGCCGAAGTCATTGACGAGTTGGAGATCGCCGGCAAGACCATTGCCATCGGTTCCATCGGCTGCTCGGTGTTCCTCTACAACTATCTCAACGTGGATGCCGTGGAGTCCCCGCATGGCCGCGCCCCGGCGGTGGCCACGGGCGTCAAACGCGCCCGACCCGATAAGGTCGTGTTCACCTATCAGGGCGACGGCGACCTGGCCTCCATCGGCATGGCCGAGATCATGCACGCCGCCAACCGCGGCGAGAACATCACCGTGATCTTCGTCAACAACACGGTCTACGGCATGACCGGCGGCCAGATGGCCCCGACCACCATGATCGGCCAGTCCACCACCACCTGCCCGGGCGGCCGCTGCGCCGAACGCGAGGGCCTGCCCATCAGGATGAGCGAGATCATCGCCATGCTGGGCGGCGTGACCTACTGCGAGCGCGTGGCCGTGAACAACGTCAAAAACATCAACAAGGCCAAGAAGGCCGTCAAAAAGGCCTTCCAGTGCCAGCTCGACGGCAACGGCTTCAGCTTCGTGGAATTCGTGGCCACCTGCCCCACCAACTGGAAGATGTCGCCCGTCAAGGCCAACGAGCGCGTCGGGGAAGAGCTGCTGCCCTACTTCCCGCTGGGCGTCTACGCCGACAAGCTCGCCGACAAGGAGGGCAAATAGATGCTGTACCAAGACGTCATCATCGCCGGATTCGGCGGCCAGGGCGTGATGCTCATCGGCAACCTCCTGGCCTACGCAGGCATGAACCAGGGCCTGTCCGTGACCTACATCCCAGTCTATGGCCCGGAGATGCGCGGCGGCACCGCCAACTGCACCGTGGTCATCTCCGAGGATGAGATCGGCTCGCCCATCATCCGCACCCCCATGAGCCTGATCCTCATGAACCGCCCGTCCCTGGACAAGTTCCAGGCGCGCATGGCCGACGGTGGCATCCAGATCGTCAACTCCTCGCTCATCGAGCCCAAGCTGGCCGAGAGCGGACGCATCAAGTCCATCTTCGTGCCCTGCAACGAGACCGCGGACAAGCTGGGCAACACCCGCATGGCCAACATGGTCGCCATCGGGGCCTATGTGCAGGCCACGGGCGTGATGCCCATCCAGGCCGTGAAAGACGCCCTGGAAAACGTCATCTCCGCGCGCTACGCCAAACTCATCCCGGCCAACGCCCAGGCCATCGACGCCGGGGCCGAGATCGCGGCCAAGGCCATAGCCTAACGAAAAGGGACAGAAGATAATTCGGGGAGAGAGAAAACCTTCTTGGGAAAGAAGGTTCTTCCCTCTCCCCGAACCCCTCTCCCTTTCCAAGAACCTTTATAATCACAAGGCCCCCGAACGGAGATTCCGTTCGGGGGCCTTGTGATGTTTGGGAGCTTTGTCGGGCAGTGCGCTCTGCTGGGGCTGAAAGATCAAGGGGTGGTCTGTCCGACTGCTTCACATGAAACAGTACTACACATTGAAATACAGAAGAAACCCGTTGTTCAGGCCAGCAAGGCGGCGATGAGCTTGCGGGCCTGACCCAGGTCAAAGGTCTGCCCGGTCCAGAGCCGGAACTGCTCCACGGCCTGATGCACGAACATGGTCAGGCCATCGATGGTCCGACAGCCCTGCGCCTCGCCTTGCTGCAAAAATTTTGTGCGCACGGGGTTGTAGACCAGATCGTAGAGGGTCTGGTGCGGCGACAGACACAAACCTTCGGGCAGGGGGTTCTGCCCCACCCGCTCGCCCAACATGCCAAGCGGCGTCGAGTTGATGATCAGCTCGGTCTCGAATCCGGAGCGCTCATCCCAGTCCTGGACACTGACAGCGAACTCGGCGGCCAGCCCCTCGGCCTTGTGCGCATTGCGATTGGAAATCACGATCTCGGGCACCCCGATTTCCAGCAGTCCGGCGACCACGGCACGAGCCGCACCCCCCGCTCCGAGCACCAAAGCCGACTTTGGCCGGGTTGCGAGCTGGGTCAAAGGAGCCATGAAGCCGTAGACGTCCGTATTCTCGCCCAGGAGGCGTTTTCCCTGCCAATAGAGGGTGTTCGTCGCCCCGACCTTGGAAACGCGTTCTGAGACCCCATCCAGGAAGTTTCCCACGGCCAGCTTATGCGGAATGGTCACCGACAAACCCGAGAGGGGCAATTCGCGCACCTGGGCCATGAATTCGGACAGTTCTTCGGGCGGCGTGGGGAAGGCGCGATACTCCCCCGCAATGCCCAACTCCCCAAACGCCCAATTGTGCAAGGCGGGACTCATCGTATGCCCCAGGGGGTGGCCGATGATCCCGTACAACCTCTTCCCACCCTCGGGCATGACGATCTTCTGACTCATTCATTGCTCCAGTCTTCGAAGTGCCTCAATCGATTATCACGCACCCCACCAAACCGCCAAGCCTTCCTGTCCACCTAGAGCACCCGCGACAACAGCTTCAGAATCAAGCAAAACCATAGAACGTTAACCAGCAGAAACAACAAACCCCACCAGAGGTGGGGGATACAAAGCTAATTAAAAAGACGATCAAGAATGAAATTCATATTGGATAAAAGACTAATGTACAATAGTCGACTCTAGAAGTACACGAAGCTGTGTTAGTTCGTCAGAGCATACACCAGTAATACAGTATGTCAGCATATCACGAAGAGCATTAAACACAGGTTGTGATAAGCATATTTCAGATGGTTCAAGCGCATGTGGTCCTTGATCTATAATGATTTGAAGACGATCAAATCGAACCACTCCCTCCTTAAATAAATTAAATTTAGGGATATAGAAAAACTGCCTAAAAAGCAGACACTCGATGTATGGCATCATTTCTCTAATGAAGCCCTCTCCGTATTCCTCCCGGCAAACAGTATAGATCGGAGCAACAAAAACTGAATCTTCTTGAAGGTGAATCTTACCTTTTTGACGCAACAAAGCATCAAACTGTGGGAAGCAATCCAAGCCGACGCCAACGATCACCACAGGTCGTTTCTTGGCTCGTTGAACCAGCAATTCTTCGTGCGCCCGCAAATTTAGATATTTAATTGGCAAGCTACGATCTTTCTGCCGGAAGTCTTCTGGCCTATTGGCATTCCTAAGCATAAACTTGACTTTTTCATGTACTTCAGGAGATGCGCGCTCAACATCAAGAATCTGTGGGATAGCAGTCGGAATCGGAGTTGGTGCCCAGCAAAGCTGTCCCAAACACAACTTCTTTGGGTCGGTTGAGCAAAAGAATTCATTTGTAGGATAGAGCTCGATCAGACTCATGGCATTTCAATCTTTGCAATACCGTTAAAGCCTGGAAGAGGATCCGAACGATCGAGAAATTGAACTAATTTAAGATAACTTTCCGTCTTAAACTTAATAATGCGTTCATTCTCAGCCGCGAGTCTCTTTGCACCATCTTCGTACTTTGATCCCATGCCTGAAATCAACGCCTTGGCCTTTTCAATTTCCTCTTTAGACATTGGCCGCCGCTTGGCAACTTTAGGCGGCTTAAAAATTTCAACCAAAGAAAAGTCCAAAAGATCACCTTTCCGAGCGTTTTTCATCGGTTCCGTATCAAAATAAACAAAATCTAGAAGGTCGGCTGTGTCATCTCCGAATTGCCTAATCGCCCACTGAATTTTGGAAAGCACGATGAAGTTGATGCCTTCTTCAATTGCTTCGGCATCTTGATGATCTCGACACTTAAAAAGATGGAAGTCTTTATCAATGTCGAATTTACTATCGTGGGTAGATTTGCAGATACCACCGGCTAAAACTGCATTGTCAATACTACTCATCGCTTCTCGGCAGTAAGGCCCGTAATAGACAAAGGTCCATGGGAAATCAGTGAACTTACTACCTAGAACTTTGGCATGAAAATAATCGAATAAATACATAAACTTGACGAGACGGTTTGTCGTCAAGGCAATATCATTCTTGGTAGCGAACCAAGATATATATTTGATTATGTCTTGTATCGTCATATCGAACTCAAAGGAGGAAGAAATACTCATTTGTCGGGTATTGAGTCAAGACACCAGAAAATTGTAAATTCAAGTTCCTGAAAAAACACACACTCCTGTCAATCTGGCCGTTATCACAAAAAATACGACATTCGCAATCTATTATACCAGGATAACATGCAAAAAGGGAAGTACTCATTGCATTGAACCTTGTTTGTACAGAGATAGTATTTACCTGACACTTGCCGCCCTTGGCGGGGTGATTTTTAGGCAGCGTTTTTGGCTGCCTTTTCCTTGGTCTTTTCATCCTTGGGCAGACCGTCCAGAAAGACC
>Ga0180007_10000686_pt1 | contig 53303 bp, 69 predicted proteins | sample MM_PC_MetaG_FD_121122 | JGI IMG/M metagenome (GOLD analysis project Ga0180007, IMG submission 121122) | Groundwater microbial communities from the Aspo Hard Rock Laboratory (HRL) deep subsurface site, Sweden - MM_PC_MetaG | ecosystem: Environmental > Aquatic > Deep subsurface > Groundwater...
AAGGAACTCATCTCCACTCGCTTCGCCTTCAAGATACTCACAATCCACAATCTTGGCATTCGTCACCGCCGCCTCAATGTCCACACCGATAAGAACATCAGCGTACCCAGGCATAAAGGTAAGGTTTGCGAGGGTTACATTACTTGCTCCAATATTGATAGAGGAAGCCGCAGCATCGAAATCAAATCTGGGCCGAAGTGTCCCTGTACCGAGACCTATATATGTGACTCCAGCTACATCGAAATTAATAGCGGCGGAAAGGTTTTCGTTGTGTCCAGGGGCAAAAAGAATGATAGCCCCTTCATCAGCCGTACAAAGACCGGTAGCATAATCCGCCGTAAGTAACGGTTTTTCAAACGAATGACCATGCTCGCCATCATCGGCATCGAGGCCATTCGCCGTATTTCCACTATCTACAAACAAAACTTGAGCCTCCGCAAGACTGCGGACACCAAGATTTGAGAGATAGGGCATTATAGTCCAACCGTATTTCTTAATCAGGTCGGACACCTTAAATGGATTTGTTGCAGCCATTTTATTTTTACTCCTAAACTTCTAATCTACAAAAATTAATGGTTCAAAAAAATTCGGGGAAGCCCACCGACTTGAGAAAGGAAGAAAATGACGACTTCCCCGAATATTCACTTTTCAATTAAACCCTGCGGAGGGCTTATAGCATCACGGCTTCTGTGAGTCCCGTCAGCTTCACGGCTCTCGGGTCCGTAGGACAGATCAAGTTGAAATACCAGAAGGGAGCCTCAAGTAACTCCTGTGGAGCACCCGAAGAAGCGTGGGCAATCATAAATACGCCGGAAAGTCCACCAAGTGGGGCAAGAAATTCGATTTCCTGTCCCATACTTGCTTCCACTCCGCCCAATCTCGGAGGACTATATCTCTGGATATTGTCCCCACCGAACTTCATAGCATACAGGTTATTACTCAAACACATCGGACTCATAATCCACTCATAGGTTCGTCCACCGAACTCGTAGGATATCTGAGACCAACCGCCTTTGAAGCTCAAGGCTTTTCCAGTACGCTCATAATTTTGCCTGTTATTATACAGACCCGGCTGTTGGAGCCATTTCAACTGAACGCCCTGCGTAGTAATGATGGTATCAAGAGTTTCCCCGGGATACGCATCCAGATACCCACCGATATAACCATTGATTACATCATCGGTAAGAGGACCATTCACGGCCTTGACTTGGGATTTGAATTGAGGATAGTACGTCAAATCAAGAGCGGCAGCTGCCGAAGCCCCACCCAAAATCGTACCGGACGACTTAATCCAGCTATTGAGTCCCCAACTAAACTGGGGGCGATTGCTGACACGGCTCGTATGAGCTATCACTATCCAGTCCCCCGCCGCAGCGTCGTAACCGCTTTGGTTCCAATCTCCCGTTGTATTGCAGGTGGCCTGATAAGTCGCCTGTACACCGGTCACGGAGTTAATGGCCTTAAATGTGAATGCCTTGCCAAGGTAATCAACATTAGTGATAATACATTGGCAATAGGAAGCAGCCGTATATTCATAGTTACGTACATCCGTCCCATTTGTATCCGTACCTTCCTGAATTACTCCATCACTATCGGCGACAATATCAATCCGCATACCCTGACGGAAATTCGAGATTCGACCATAAGATTCATCAATAGTAATTTTGATGTAATTGGTAGAACCAACCTCTTCGATGACAGATATTCTCCCCAGAACCTGATTCACCGCACCCGAACCCGCAGAATTTAGAGGATTATAGGAGAAAAAGCTGGAGGCCTCATATATGGCTTTCAGTTTAGCCACAGCCTTCATATCCCGTGCCACCTTCTTAATCTGGGCGGCGTTCAACAAATCAGCCTGTTGCCAAGAAGCAGGAATACTAAAATTCCCCACTACTTTATGCAGAACAAGCTCCCTCTTAATATCGCCCATGTGTGGCGATTCCGAAGCCTTCGGAAAAATTGACAGACCATCAATAGGAGAAGATATACCGTATCTCTGGTCTAACAACTGGGTCTGCGTTCCCGTAATCGTATCCATTGTCGGGCCAAGAGGATCACCCGACTCCATCAAACCGGCAACTCCGGTTTCGTAAAGGTGTATCACCTTATATCCACGTCCAAGACCTTCCTGACCTTTCACTCCAAACGCTGTCCGTTTAATTTTATCGAACACGGGAGCTATTTCCGGGCCAGCCTCGGAAATCATCATTGGAAGCTCTTCTTTGACGAGATTATTCAGAGCTTCTATTGCCTGTGCCATTTTATTACCCCTTAACTAAACACATTTACACTAATATGCAGTTAGTCGAGGGCTTCAATCCACGAATTCCCTACCGCATTTTTCGGGCAGCATGAACCGCCTTCTGAAGATACCTTGCGATAAGATTCTTCTCATTCGCATCCTCATTAGAAGGAACTCGCTTGATTGGTTCGTCAGCTTGGATTTCGGATGAAAGTCCTGCACTCGGCCCCAGGCCCAAAACGATGGGTTGCTGGTTGAGTCTTTTTGGAATACCAAGTTTAGTCAACTGCGACCGCACCCTCTGTACGCTTGCAGCAACCATCTCGGCCCCAAACGGTTTACCATCTTGAATCTTCCGAAGAACATCCTCAGCTACCATATCTTTAACAGCGAGGGTTACTTCCTCACTATCTTCACCTACTATCATTTTACCAATTATTTCATCTTTGTCAACCGCTTTGTCCGATATTTCTCGAATTTCTTTCCTGGCATCGTTGACATGCCTATTCTGGGAATGCTCCAAAACAGCTCTGACCTCCGCAGGAGAGGCTCCCATCACCTCCTGAAATTGTTTATTAAAATCAGGTGTAGTGGCTTTTAAGTCCGGTTTCTGCGGAGGTTCTTCTTCCCGGAGGTACTGCATAAATTCTTTGGGGTCAATTTCCAATAAACCGGCCAATTCCCGAACATCGGTTTCTGACGGATTATCCCCTTCGGAAACCAACTTTACGAGTGTCTCTATCCTCATTCCCCGTTCGGCGGCTTTTGTGGCTTGAGCGGCAGCTTGGAATCTTTTATCTGCACCAGACGCTTTTGAGGCCAATTCCTTCAACTCTTCAAGGGTTAATGCAACATCCTCCTTATCCACCTTAATAGTATAGGTTTCGACTTTTTTTTCCTCTTGCTTTTCCTCTTGCTTTTCTTCTTGTTTTTGCTCTTCTTGCTTTTCCTCTTTTGGCATTTTATCCCTTTCTATTCAAATTATTTGGTTTCAAATAAGTTACAGTTATTTTCCTTATTTCTCCGTCTTGGACGCAAAATTCTTTTATAATATTTACTATACCAAGTCTGTTTGGTAAATCTGTAATTTTCAGGATGGTCACAATATAAATAACCCGGGTCTGATATACATCCCGTAGATTTCAGATATTTACATTCGGAGCAAAAAACCTCTTTCATTTTTTTCCTTTCAGATTATTGTTTTATTGCGGAGGCATTATTCCCTGTGGGGGTTGTAATTCAAGTTCTGCTGCCTCTTCCATCGGAGGCATTCCTTCCGGCATTATTCCAAGCCCAACATTATGTTGCTCATAGTGTTCAACAAATTTATCCCTTACCACTGGAGTAGCGGCGTAAAATTCTGGCCTTGCCATAAAAGCATCGAGGACACTTTTATGGATTAAGTGCATATCTCGCTCACTTACTGTAACTTTCCCGGGGGTTTCTCCGTCTCCAAATAAGGCAAGATTTTCAAGTTTTGCTCTCCGGTAATTTTGATAAGCCACTTCGTTGCCAACCGGGGAAGTTAATCCCATCTCCCGCACCTTGAAACTGTATTCATCAAGGGTGATTATTCCATCCTTGAGGGCTTCTTTTAATTCCATTTTCTGTTGTTCTTTTGAAATAGGAATTTCAGACGCAACATTTATATTTACTTCGTCGGGGGACGGAATCGCATTTCGACCCAAAGTGATTTCACCAGTTTCCATATCGAAAACTATCCCAGCAAGAGAATCGTCGAGATTACTAATATTAACGACTTTTTCAGCAGGCCATAAATCTCTACAAATCCCCAACATAGCCCGATAAACTCCTGAAATAGCTTCGGCTACATTCTTAGCGGTTGGTGATAGAGGGATAGCACTCGTTTCATATAAGAACCCCAAACCGGAAGCCGAATCAACACGCCCAGGTGCTCCGCCTTTCAACATTTCAGTCGGTTGATTCGCAAGTTTATCCATCAAACTACCTGCAACCATAGCTGCATCTACCTGTGGCTTTGTCATTTTTGCGGGTTCAATCGTAAACGGTTTTAAGTCTGGAGACGTATAATCTGGTTCATACGTTATCCTTTTGACCCCATCTTGTCCTCGATGGGCGTCTGGGGGAGTACCAAGGGATGCAGGCCACATCAACAATCCATATAAATCGAAATCGGTGACAGCTTGAAACAGGCTACTAAGACTAAACTCCGCTTCGGTATTTAATGGGATTAGGGTATCAACGAAGGAACGACCATAAAATCCCCCCACAACAATATCACGTGCGATTTTCACGGGCATGTGGTACTTGCTTTGGGAATGGTCATGGCGATATAACTGAGCCAATTTATCATAAGAACCGGCAAGGATAAGGTACTCCGCCAAATACCCATCAGATGTTTCAGTCCAAACCTCGACGAGTAAGGTAACATCAACCTGCGTTTTATCTTTTTTAGTATGTCGTCCTTTCCACTGCGTCTCAACCTGACTTTGGCCGCTTCGGATATAGAAACCCCCCCCCGTATGAGTGAGAGATGCTGTCCCCTGAAATTTGGAGGACACATCTGCGGGTAAATCCCCGAAAGGCACTTTCAAATCATCCATTCCTTTATAGACTTTTGAATTTTTACTCGGGGTTATTGAGAGTCCTTTTACATAATCTGTAGGGACGTACCTAACCCGTATCAATCCCCGCACATCCGATGGAGTAGATACATCTATGGGGATAGGTATCAGTTCCCAAGGATTAATAACCTCAATCCCAATACTATCAATTCCCTCTACCCATAACCCAAACCCAATCGTCCCATAATGGAGCAGAGGTGGGAAAGCATTAAGAACCAATTTAGAAACCTTTTCCTGTGGAAACGCCGAATCCAAAACCACCTGGGCCGTACTCGCCTTCCTTAATCCGTCAAGACTGACCCCTCTCCGTGATACGGCGGGAGCCAAATTTATCGCCAACAACCTTCCAAGTTGAGCCTGATACTTGGCTACAATATCCTCATACCTGAATTTAAGAATCCCCGATTCATCCAAATAAGAAGCATTCAAGGTCCCACTACCATAATTTATGTTTGAGAAATTTCTGATCCCTCTCATATAATAGTGGTTTATCCACCAATTAACGGAAATTGGATTCATTTTATTCTTGCCAGTGGAGACAAGATATTGAATGATTTGCTCGACTTGCGGTCTATTTGCAGACGTATCTTCTGGTAAAGAGAATTTATAACCCATTAGTTAGCCCCGATTTCCATAGTATAATTCATATTCTTTGGGCCTTTATCGTCTGTTTTTCCTGTGGAAATCCCCCTTAAATTCCCTTGCGGAGGTTTTGCAGATGCAATTAATGCCCGTAATGCCTCTGGTTTCGCTTCTTTCCCCGCCACCAAAATCATAAGCTGCTTATTGACTTCCGCAAGGCGATTGGTGATTTTAAGCAACGCCATTATAAGGAGACATGAAAATATCCCCAGCAATGACGTTAAGAGTAATGCCCAAAGGGTTAATATGTCCATAGAAAGACCTTTCCTTTTATATTAGTATTATATCACAATAATGTTTATTGTCAACTAAAAATTCAAATATGCCTTTTGATAATAGTCATTATCCTATGTAGGGTATAAGTCCCAAATAAGATAACGACCAAACATTTAAGGAACCAAAGAAACATTTCTATCCTACAATGATATTTCGACCCCGCGTTATGCGACGATTGTTTTTATCAATAGCGGGTTTTCTGGCTCTTTTACTCAAGACATCCACCATTTCCTCCGTTATCTCCGCAGGAGAAACTCCCGACAATAGAGGCATTCCTTTTATCAGGGGAAGATTCCGTTTAATGCGTTCAAGTAAACTTGGCTTCTCTTTTTCCCTGACAAATTGCCCCCCCCGATTCTTAACGACATATTGACTCATCGAAAGCGTATCTATAACATCATCGTGCGGTAATAAGGCCAAATCAGGAGTGAAGTCCTCTGTCTGTTGGTACAGCTGGTCGAATGGCCATTTCCCAGCCAAGTGGGCGGGATACTTTATCTTCCCGGGGGAATACCGCCATTCCATCCCTGAAATTCGTTGAGATTTAGAGACTTTCGACGGGTACGTGATGGGGAAAACCCTCGCTCGCCAAGGCGTACCAACCTTACTTTCCATCTCATCAATATACTCTTTGACAGCCTCCGCAAAACTCATCTGAATACTTATGGCCTCTATCCCCAGAACTCTCGGACGCCAAGCCAATCCCTTCTCATATATCAATCGCAGAAGAGTTGCATCCTTCGCTCTCCCCAGCCATAAATCCAAAATCCATAACGTATTCAAAGTATCAAATCCGAGGATGGCAATACACGAATAATCGTTATATTGGGACATACCACTGCCATAATCGAATAACAGAATTCGATACATCGGAAGGACGAGTTCCCGATACGGCTTCTCAAAATCCTTATAAATCCTCCGGCCAGGTTCCATATAGCGTTCCGACCATTTTATATTCCCCGTATGAGCCAGAGGATTATTCCAATCGAATTCCCCCTCAACACTATATTCATTCTTGCGGGGGTCAATCACAAGAATCCGGTCTTGCTCTGATACTGGTTCGTTACAATACTCGGATGCAAATGCAGATACTCCTATTTCCTCCCGACGTGCCTCCAAAATTTCTTGAGACCATTTCTCCGGCCACAAAACATATACTTTTTTCGGGTCATCTTTGTCATACACTATTGCCTTTAGAACTTTACGATTCCAAAAATCAAATCTTGAGTCATCACTTGTTGTAGCATGGTAAAGGAAAGACCGACGATTGATTAACGTCCCTGCCCAAAAAATACACGATCCAGATTCAAGCATTGGTATGATTTGACGGAACAAAATCATCTCAAACTTTTCTACAACGGCCTGAGCAGATGCCTGTGAATCAGAATCGGGGTCATTTTCGGGGTCATCGAGTATAAATAATCTTGGGCGGCCTCCCCGCTTTTTCCCCATCACACTAAGTCCTTTTATCACCGCCCCATTCCGCAAATGAAGATGATGATGATTCCAAATAGACTTCCCCCGCAGAGGTTTTTGTTCCCCAAAATCTTGCAGTATTAACTCATTTTCGACAAATTGCTGAATCAGTTTGTCGAACCGTTCCTCCACTAACCTATCGGTTGCTAATCCAAGAGTCATCTCGTAATGAGATCGAGTCAGGGCAAGCAGCAAGGGAGCCTCAAGACCTATAACAGAAGATTTGGCCGAACCCCTGGGAGCCGCTTCCGCATTCCGACCGTATGTCCCCAAATCAGAAATCATCTCATAATGAAAATCAGGGGATTCCTCAAAACCATTTTTGTAAAAGAGTTTCCCGGCCCCTGCAAGATAGCATCGGCGAAAGAAATCCCAAGCCACTACCAAGTCAAAAGGAGTCGATTGATTATGCAGAACAGCCAACCTCGCTTGTTTCTGACTGTCCAGTGACAACTCCTCATAATCTTTTGGGAGAGGCCATATTGGATAAGGTCGTTTAATCCACATTACCTTTCATTCCCAGTCACTTTTTTTTATGGCCTCCATTTAACTGGGCCAAAAAATGACTTATATCAGCTAAACAAGTTGAATTAAAAACAGTTTCCGGTTCCGGAAAAAAACAATACTGTCTCCATCTACTAAACCATTCCACTGTTCCTAACCAATAATTTGTATCTTTACTCCAACAAAAAAAAGTGCTCGTTTTTCTTTGAGGACGTCGTGAAGATACGTCCTCAAAATAAAGATATTTATATTTAAGCTTCATTTTTGAATTCTTTAATGACAGGAAGCAGATGAATTACATCGAAGAAAGCTATCGTTATTGCAATTCCCGCAGACCACGCCGAATTTCCTTTATTTGATCCCATCACGATTCGCAGACTTGGCCAAATCCCTTCGATATACCCAGGTTGATTCAGAAGAGCAAAGACCATTTCAGGAATTTTAGCCCTATCCGCAAAATCCCAAGTCGTTGTCGAAGGAGTCGTCATCGGCTCAGCACATAAAATCTTTATATGAAATGCAACAGTGGCTGGCACAAATCCATCCTCTCGGATATATTTCTTCAGAGCCGTAAGCTCAACATCCTCCGCAGGTTGATTTATCACGCTGTCTTCTGCTTCCCTAAACATTTTCTTCTGCATTTCTTTATCCAATTCCCCCTGCATAAAAGTTATTTCTTCTTTTTCACTCTGCGGAGGTAATTCCGGGGAAGAGGTCTCGGCTACAAGTTGGGGGTCTGGTTTTGATACAGGGATTGGTATTTCCTTCTCCAATTCCTGCTCTTGAAGTCTCTCCTCCGTCCGGCGGTTCAGTTCCTCCAGAGCCAGCATTTCCGACGGGGAAGGCTCGTCCGGTATCTCGGATGGGTTCTGTGGAACTGGGGTCAGAACTGCATTCTCCGGTAGGTCGCTCAGTTTCCCTTTTTTTGGATTGACTCTGTCCCCTATCGCTTCCTCTATTGGGTTCGGTTCGGGTTTCTTTTTTGTCATTTTGTGATTCCTTAATTTCGGTGGATTCTATTTGTTTCATTGGGTTAAGTACCTTTGCAATACGTTTTGCAGAAAATGTAGTTGTCCCTCCGTGAGCATCGGAAATTGTTTGAGACACTCTTGCAGTGTACCCAGATGTCTCCGCAGCCTCCCGAAGCAATTCACGAAGATGTTTCAAAGCCTTGAATTTTATCGAAAGGTTTGAATTTTGCTTAGCCAAGGCAAGTGTTTCTCGGATTTCAAGACTATAATTCCATCCAAGCTCTCGAAACATATTCGTGATGATGCTTGGATCATTAAAACTCTGAATAGCAGCTAACACATCTTCCGGACTCGGCTGCTCAGATTTTTCAATTTCGTTAGGCATTACACATATATAATAAAAGTTGGTTTCTTTGCTTTCTTTGCTTTTTCGATGGTATCGGCGGTTCCACTGGATTTACCATCCCAAAAGGCTAATACCATATCACAATTATCAACTATTGTTTGGTTGCGAATGAACCCTGCCGACTTGCCATATTTTTTCCATTCAGGTAAATATCTTACTATTTCAATCCCCCAAGAAGTCGCCCACCTCTCTCCGATAGAATCTGCTCCTTTTGCCCCGCCTGAAATTAAGGTATCAAATTGACGGGGGGCTTCAGAGAATCGGGATAAGGTATCTATCAACAAATCATAATCATTAAAAGTCCGACTACCTACGATTGCCAATCTGGTCATAACATTAACTCCAAATATGTTCATACCCTGCCGCCATACTTGGTTTTAACCAACGCTCACGACGAACACTCCATATTTTACCAGTAGGCGTTATTTCATATTCAGGCCAACCCGGAATAGACTTTTTCATTTTTTTGGTTCCTTTCGAGCTTGAGCGTTAGATTGGGAAATTAGTTTTTTTATCATACTACTGTCTCGACCAGTGGCTGCTGCCATTTCAGCAAGGACTCGGGGAGAATTTGCCTCGTTCAAAATTTCATTGGTGACTTCGATGAGGAATCCCTTATCCCGAAGTCTTTTCTTGGTTTTATCATCTGTCCCAGGAAATAAAAATCCCGGACTTCCCGGACGAGAGAGAACAAAGAGAATCCGGTTGAAAGTTGGGAGAGAAAAAAAGATTCCATCCCCGAAATACAAGGGTTTTATCCTCAAGGCTCGGAGGTATCGCAGGGCCATTTTACGGGAAATTCCGAAGGTGGTTTCGAGATGTGAAATCTCAATTAATTCGTTGTCGCCAAAGTTATAGGTTTTCGGTAAATTCATAGGTCTTCCTTATAGATATAGTATAACAGATTTTGGTTTTATTTCAAGGCCTCCGCAGGTTATTTATTTTGGGGTCTCCTTTTACGACATGCTGCGGCGGCAGCGTCAATAATACTCTGCCTGCGTTCATCATTATGAGGAATAACCTTAGTAACCTCCGCAGGAATATTGTCGATGTGTAGGGGGATGGGATGGATACCTTCAACTGCTGCAATTCGGCGAATCGCTATTTCACAGTATTCCGGCTCTTTCTCAATACCGATGAAGTTGATTCCTAATTCCTTACAAGCCATCCCTGTTGTACCTGATCCAAGAAATGGGTCAAGAATAATTTGTTCTGCGGAGGGCATTTTCAAAAGAGTACAGAGATATTTCATCAAGGCAAGAGGTTTGACCGTTGGATGTGTGTTGGTTCTGATTGTTTCTCCACGTTGGTAAGGATTGTCAATTGGGGTTTGACGACCATCATTTACTTTCTCTCCAGATTTATTTTCCAACCCCAGATTGCGTTCTCGTTTTGAAGTTTTTGCACAATAGAAAAATCGGGAAGCACCGCCGGAATCTTTGTGTCCTTGGGTATTCCCACCCGAAACACCAAACATGCCAATACCTTTACCATCACCTTTATTCTTACGAAAACTGCTCGGCGTTTTTCCACTCTGCTCATCCAGCATTTCCCCCGCTTCTTTGTCCAAAATTAAATTGGCGGGCCAGCGACCTTGATGTTCTTCGGTTATTCCTCCTTCAAACGCTGTTCGCCATCTTGGGTCTGGTTTGCCTCTAACCTGTTTTGGAATTATCTCTGTCCCAATTCTCCCCCCTTCAATATTCAAACCTGCAACTCCATACTTTTCAGCATTATCAGCAAACGAACCTTCTTTTGGTTTCATACAAACCAAAATCGGCTCCCAAGCTGGTTTTAGGGCGGTGCCGTAGCCTTCCCATTCGGATTGACCTTTTGTAATATCTGGATGTGTTGTTCTGCCACTTTGACATTTTCCTTCACTTGCTCTTTCTGCTTCATCACTTGCTTTATAAGGTGATATAGAAATCCACTCTCTTTTATTCCCCCGCAATTTGTCTATCGCCTTCCCAATATTATGAGACTTCGGAAACCCACTCCCATACAACCACATCATACAATCCCTAATTTCCCAACCAGCATCTTCAATAGCACAAGCTAATCGGTGAAAAGTACGAGTGCCGCCGAAACAAAGAAGGAACCCTCCGGGTTTGGTGATTCGGAACATTTCTTTCCACATTGGGACATTATAAGCAATTCCAGAGGAATCCCATTTTTTTCCCATAAATCCCAATTCATACGTCACGGAGGGTCGGTGACTATGGCACTAATACTGTTTGAAGGCATTTTTCGCACTACCTCAAAACAATCGCCACAAATCACACGACCCACATACTCCTTCAAGTCCGGTTGTGTCGTTTTAGATGGCATTTTAGACATAACGTTATCAAGTTTCCTTTCTTATTGTTGTTCCTCATTTAATCCCATGTGTCCGGTTATTAGTTCCCACAAGAGAGTTTTGGGGAATTCCTGGGGGGTTATTTTGAAGGTTAGTCGGGAATTGCCACGATGTACGTAGAATTCTTCTTTTTTGAAATTCATTTCGATTGTATCTCCGAAATCTATGGATGGGATTGTTGGGATGTAGAAAAAAGAGAAACTGGGAATATATCGGGAACGCACGACTACCACACAATGGGACTCATCGTGATTGTAACATTCGACCACAATTCTCGTTTCAGTTTTACCTTTGGATTTCATAGTTATATTTTAACATTTCCTCCGCAGGAAGTCAAGTGTTTTTTAGTTATATTCTTTCTAAAACCCCGAGTTGGTGTTATTTATAAATTGTACTATATTCATATTAGCATTATCTGCATTTTTCTTTATCCTTTTCATACAAGAGACAATATCTATTATCATATCTTCTTTGGAAAATATTATAGATTGGGAAGAAATTGGTGTTCCAATTTTCGTATTTGAATTATTAAGTTTTTGGAGTTTACGAGGATCAATTTGCATAATTGCTCTTATAAAATCATATTTTGAATCTAACTGGTTTGCACATTGCATCAGCATATTAATACTCATCCCCGCACGAGCCATTCTACAGGTAACTAAAGAGGGGATATAATTTTTGCAGGCTTCGGGCTTATTATTATGGATAAGACATTTTTTATTATAGGAGAGAAAAGGACATCCTTGATGTGTACGGAATACATAGGGATATTTATTGCGATTGATCTTTACACTTTGAGGAACATCTCTCATAGGAATCATAATTTCTTTTAGACGAGGTTCACGTTCAATATCTTCTGTAGTGAGTTCTACAAATTGATCTCTATGGCAACAGGCTCCACAATTTTCACATTCTAAAGAAACAGTGCACATTTTTAAGTTAAATTCTGCTATGGCTCTCAAATTTAACGATTTCTGTAGCGTTTTGTGTCTTCTTTTAATTTTTCGCCGTTTCTTCATTTTAGTTTCTTTCATTTCTCTTTTTCAGGTTTCATATTTGGTATATTTTAACAAACCCTGCGGAGGAAGTCAAATGTTTTTTTTATTAATCCCCAAAATCTTCGTTTCATTTTTTGCTCCTATATTTGTTACAGTTAATATAATCGCTACAATCAGCATAACCCCCTTCAAGACCGCCACAGGTACTTCCTGTTACACATTGTTGGCGGTCTTGGTATCTTCGTATATTAGCATAATAATGCAGAATGACAGCACATTTTGAAACGGGGAAATTTTCAGAATGTGCGTTTTTAGCGAAATATACGAAGGCACCAAGGCCGCCAATATTGTGTGACAGGAATCTCTTGAGTCAGATAAAAAGCTCATTTTCATGCCCTTAAAGCCCACTCCCATTTACCATCCCCGCCACCTATGCCCCCTATTTTAGTAGATTGGATTCCAAGTTTGCTCTTGATTCGTTCCAATGTTCTTTTTGAGAAACCCATCTGGAGACCTACATTGAATATTTCGTTGGCTGGTTTAGGGCCATCGGAAAGATATTCTTGAAGCCATTCGGTGGCAGCATCTTTTTTCGGGGAGCGTTTCTCAAATTTTATTGGGGCCAGAAGCTCCTCGGCGGAGGTGTGGATAGTTTCAGGGGAGAAGGCACAGTAGGGGGCATCGGCTGTTCCGCCGTCGAAGGTTGGAATAGAGGTGCTCATTATCGTGAAAGACAGACCAGTGGGATTTTTGGATAAATTTCCTTTTGAGGGAACAAAAAGACGCCCAATTTCATTTTCAGGGTCTTGGTGGACTAACCAGACGGCTCGCACGGCGGCAGTAAAAGCTATTGACCCTAAGACACGGTAGTTTGCAGTTTGAGTCATTTGGTTTTTGTTAAGATGGGTGATGCCGATAATGGCTATGTCGGCATTCCTGGCGAGGTCGGCAAGGGGAGTGAGGTATTCTCGGACTTCTGCATTTTTGTTTTCATTTTTGCCTTCCATATAGGCGGAGATAGGATCGATGATTACTAATTTTAAGTCCGGCATATCTTTTACTGTTTGAATCAAAACATCTAAATCTCTGGTTAGGTTATAGAGACCATGCCGTTTTCCGATTTCATCGGTGTATGAAGAAAGAGAGCAGATTTTTGCCAAATCCGCTTGGGCGGCCATTAATCTTGGCCCCACTGTATCAGATAAATCATCTTCGGCAGTTAGGATGAGTACTGAGGCTGGGGTTCGGGGTGTGGAAGTATCTATCCAGGGGCGACCTGTTGAGACTTGGGCAGCTATATATAGAGATAAGAGAGATTTTCCCTTGCCTGGGTCACCAACGATAAGTGATATTTTACCAAGAGGGATACGGTTTGGCCAGAGCCAGCTTAACTTTTCCATTTTAAGTTCCTTAATGGGATGGGGTTCAGGTTTTTTTATTAGATCTTTCACAAGAGGTTCCTAAAAATAAGTGGGGCCGGAAGGCGGACGCGGAGAAGGCAAACCGGCCCCTATGACGGGTTGTGGCCCGTATTTGAAATGCGTATGATTGCTTCATCCACCTTTTTCCTGGCTCATAAGTCGAATATCCGACTCCGCTATTGTGTATTATACCAGAAATGGAATTGATGTCAAGAATTTTTTTAGGGGTTTTGAAAAACATCTACTATAGAAATACCTTCTGATTGTATTCCCGTACATATTATCAAAGCTCCTATAGGAATATTTATAAATTCTGTGGGAGAATCATCTTCTGGTTTATCTGGAAATCTCTCACTAAGGCCATTTAGAATCAGGTAGTAAGTACACATCCATCCTTGGTCATTATAACGAGCAACCAAACCTTTGAAGTCCTGTCGCCACAGACGAGCTTTTTTATGAGGATACTCCGGCTGTATTTTCAAAATAAAATGCCAAATATCAGGATGGGTTTTTTCTGTTATTTCTTCAACCATAAAAACATTATAACAAATCGTGAAATCAAAGTCAAGAGATTTTGGGGGGTTTTGAAAAAATTTTTTGGGAAAGCTCCTCCGCAGGATTGGGGGGATTATGCCAACTGTGGGGATTGAGGGGGTTGGTGGTTTATAAGGAAAACTTATACTGCGTAAATTTCCACTCGGTTCGAGGATTTGCTTGACTGGGAATTTTTTTTGATTCCTTGCAAGCGAGGTCTTTGACCTAATATTTTAGAACTTTCGCAGGGGCCGACAGGGGGGCTGCAATCGACGATGTTATCGGACACCACAGTTATCGGACTGGGGATTTCATACTGGAAACGTAGGGATTATTGGCACTGTCCGATAATGCGACTACACTAACCCTAAACCCTTGTCGGAAATGGACTTAGTTATCGGACATTTAGTTATTCAGACATATCGGACGTGATGGGACACTTGGTTATTCATACAAAAAAAGCCCTCATACCAGGCATGAAGGCATATATCCTGCGGAGGAGGACAGCACCGGCCTTGGTGAAAGTGAACATTTTGTGATGTTATCTATTTTGTTTTCCGGGGGCTATAACCACTAACCTTAAATTCTACCTTTTAGAACACCTACTACATATAGTATGCCTTCTTTTTGGCCCATACTACATATAGTATAGTCATTTAAGCTCATTGGTTTCCACAAACCAGGCTCCACTCTCCTTTTCTGCTTTATACTTATCCTCCTCCAACTGATAAGTCTCTTGGCTGATTTTCCCCACAATAATAGCCGGAAGAGGCATTACTCTTTGTTCATAATAAGCAGCGGCACTAATCCCATTGCAGCCTCCTGCACTAATCAGCATCCCTACCACTATTGACACAATCAATAGCTTTTTCATTTTGTTCCCCTTCAATAAAGTTACTTTTTGCTTTTCTGGTATTTTGCTATCCTTGCCACGTGCTCAAGAAACTCCTTTTGAGAATAAGCCAATTTCATTCGATTACACATTGCACAACAAGCCACAACATTCCCTTCCACATATCCTCTGGAGTTATCCACACGGTCAATTCCCTGATAAATATATTCACCATGTTGCCCCTTATCTTTACAAATATTTGAAGGCTTCGCTCCGCAGTAGAAGCATTTCTGTCCGCATAGTTCTCGAAAATATTTTCGGGATAGTTGAAAGTTATAATTCCGCTCTTTTGCTCCATTTTTGCAGTTTCTAAGTATTCTATTAAAACCTGATTCCCCAAATGGGAGTCTACGCAAACAACCACAGGATTTCACGTTTCCTTTTTTTAGACTTCCTCTGGAGACTATTTTAATTTTCTTGCAATCACACTGACATTTCCAAAAAGACCTCCCCTGCTTGCCATAACCTGCTTGTTCTAATACTACTAACATTCCAAAACGTTGTCCAACTAACGAAGATTGTTGAAGACATCCACAAGACTTAGTGTGTTCACTTCTTAGATGATAACCTGCTACTATTTTAATCGTTCCACAAATACATTGACATTTCCAGATAGATCTGTGGTATTTGTCCATGTGGTCAAACCCCAATACTACAAGTCGGCCAAATCTCTGTCCTGTCAAATCTAATCGTTTGCCCATCTTCCTCCCTCACAATAAAGTTATCATTTACTTTGTTACTGAAGCAATTGGACCTCAAGATCAAGCCGAGCGGCAATTGCCAGATTTTGCTCGGCAAATGCCTCAAGCTGTGATGCCTTACCAGCACAAACCTCCTCCTGACCTGCGTAAATTGGATGTTGTGCTTGTCGCATGTGAGCAGCGGCGTATTCTTTTTGCCCCGCCGCCAAAGATCGCAATCTCGCTGCCTCTTCTCTTTTTTTTGTGACTTCCACATTATTGGCTTGTTCTTGTGTCATTTTTTACCTCACTTTCCGGCCTATTGACCTATCTCACAATAAAGTTATCATCTATCCTTCTTTTGAGTTAACGTGCTGATACCACTTTCTTAAACAACCGTAGATAATCCCGATACATCTGATTAGCTTGTGTCTGTGTGATGTATCCCCACAAGACCAGCTGACGTAATCTGTCTTTTTTGTATTGCTTCATAGTTTTTCCTCCTCTTTCATATTAGGCAGATATATGCCAATACCACAAGTAAAAGCATATATCATGCCGGTATGTTGTTAAATAGTGTATTTCATTTTCAAATCCTCCAAAACTCTATATACAGTATAACCTATTTTCTCCCACAATGCAAACAAAAAAGCCCACAAATAAAGATTTTTTCCTCTAACCTGCGGAGGTAAAAGAGGAAGGCCCCGGTTATCAGTGTGTGGAGGGCACTAACCGGGACCTCGTTGAAGTGAGCATTTCCTACAAAGTTATTCCAGTTTACCGTTTTCGATACAATCCCGTTTCGATCCTTTCGATATTGTCCACAGTATGGGATAATTATTTTCCCGTTCATAATGAAATTGTGCATTTACATCCCGATACTTCGCTGGCAGCCACTTTGCTTCTGCCATCACTGTTAAGGCAGTTTGCTGATAATGCTCGCCATAACCGTATTGAAAAGGTCCAACAACAATAGCCCCATCTCGATTTCTGTAACATCGGACAGAATGATAAGTATTTCCATTTACTTTATCAAACCATTTTACCGCAATAACCATAAATTTAATTTGTCTCGTTTTCATAGGTTTTTCTCCTCTTAAATTCCGCCGCCAAATTTCGTTTCACTTGTGCCACAATCTTTTTGGCGTTCTTTAATCCTGCCATACACAACAAATCCCTCGTGATGTTTTCCGCCATTTGGTCTAAATTCACCCTTGTCAATTTCATTTTCAATCCTCCAAAAAAAGTTAAAATCCACAATCCACTACGCAAAGTATAACATATTCCCCCGGCCAAGTCAACCATAAAATGCTAATTATTAGAAAATATCCACAATTTTTTTACCCCTCCGCAGAATACCCCTCTTTCCTGCGGAGGTCCCCCAGAAAAATATCTGTCTCAAATCCCCCACACAAAACAGAATCCAAAACCCGCACAAGAGGAACCAAAAAAAGCCCGAGAGATATACATCGCCCGGGCTTCGTGGGAGGAGGAAAATGACATTTTAACGGTTTTTCTCGGCGTACCGAACGCCAATTACCAATAGCCACCCAAAACCCAATGCTACAATCCCCAGCAGTGGCAATCCAAATCCTAACCCATATAATATCAAATCTTTCATTTTTCAATCCTCACTTTCAAAATATTAAAGTTTGTTTTTCTTCATCAATCGTTATTAACCGTTCCATATCTGGCCCTATCACAAGTCATATTTTTACCTACAGCATAACCTAACATTCCGTTATATTGAGCACCAACCATACAACGAATACGTTTTTCATACCAATCAGGTTCTTTGTGGTCGGCACAATCAGAACATTTAATATCGCCTTTTTTAGCTTTACGATAATTCATTTTTCATATTTCCTTTCAATCCTCACTTTCTATTTTGTGTAATTCGCATATAGGATAACCGTCTTCCTCCGTTAAATAAATGTGCTCCTCGTCACCGTCAATAGTGATTTCAGCCTCCAATGCCCCCGGGTTCAATTCCCCAGCCTCCACCAATGCTGCCAATATCTCTTTATTTGACGGCACAAAATCGGTAAACTGTCCGGGTTTCCCTTTGTTATACGTTTTCGGCATTGTCGGAACCACAAAATCCCTATTGGCACAATACCTATCATTTAGGTCGAATCCCTCTTCTTCGTTTCCCCAAACATCATAAAGCCATAATTCGTAACTGTTGTTTTTCATTTTCAAACCTCTGCAAGAACGGTTTAGCGATAATATGATTCGTCCTCGGTTGGTGGGGGATTGACCCCAGGCGGTAATTCTTTGCTATGATCCCCCGACCAGTCGTGCATTACTATTATCATATACATTACAAAAAATATCAAACCTGCCATTTTCAAATCCTCCAATAAACTATGTAAAGTATAAACTATTCCCAAACAAATTGCAAGTAAAAAATCCCTAAAATAAAAATTATTTTTCTCCTCCAGCGGAGGATTTTTCTCTTGTTTTACATTCAGGAAAATGCTATACTGATACCGGCACGGATTCCCGCCAGCCCGAAATGGTTTATCGGACTTGGCTGGTTATAGGACGCTCCCTGCTTTCCGAGCGATTATCGGACGCAGGATATTATAGGACGGAATCCCCCCGCAGCAATCGAATACTGCGTAAATTTTCACTCGCTATCCCACAACCCGTCCAGACCGCCGAATCAAACCCTGCCGCTTCAACTCTTCATACCGCTTGTTGAAAGTTGCTATGGTTATTACTCCTTTTATAAGCAACCACCGTAAATCCGCTTCCTCTCGGGTAATCGTTTGTGGTCGAGGTCTGCTACCTTTTCCCATAAAAATTACCTCCTTTATTCTGTAACCTTAAATGTAAATAACGGACGAACGTCAAATTCCCTTTTTTCAAGACACAATTCCGCCCAACAACATTCATTGGAATATTCACAAACCATTTTCGTCCTAAAACAGGGGGTGTTCCCCTCCGAAGTCTGCAAGTCTCTAATCTTTTTTATTATTGTCTTATTCAAGATATTTTCTTGCTTTTAATATAAAATCATAGTCTTCAAGAAAACCGAGTTTCTTATTACATTTATGGCAAAGTAATCCGCGAACTGCTCCAGTTTCATGGTCAACCGATAGGCGTATTGCCCCAAATCTATTTCTACCTGTTTCCGGTAAATTACAGATAGCACAACAACCGTTTTGTTTGGTAAACATTTTGTTGTAATCTTCAACTGTTATACCATAATTGTACTTTAATTGGTATTCTCTCTCTTCCTTTTTATGTGTTCTTTTCCATTCGCGGTTGTGTTTCTGGAATCTCTCCTTATGCTCCAGGTAATACTTTCTATCATAGACTTTTTTGTCTTCTTTGTTCATTACAGGATAGGATAACTCCTTATTTCAATTTTGGGGGAAATATATTCCCGGCCCCCGATAACCTGTTCATAAAAAGGCCAAATCACAATTTTAGCGGTCATAAAAGCCCTTGCTGGATAACAGTTATTGGATTCATAAGTCCCTCTCCCAACGGAATGACTATCAAGCCAGCACCCTGGATTAAGAGCAAAACGATGTCGCCACAGCAAATCCGCAGGTAAATCCCCTCGTGTGGGAACATAAGCCACCGGTTTCGGAGCTGAGTATGCAAATGTATGGGTATGACCACTAATACATATATCTGCTATTTCCCATTCTGCTTGCATTGCATAGAGCTTTAGGTGTTCCGCCGATACACTTCTCCCAGCCCCATAACCATGCCTGGCCACAACGATAACGGACGAGCTACTCTTTCCGCTATTCCTAATGAATCTAAACCGAATCAAAACCTCATCAGATAGATTAGGCACACCAAGGTTGTCACATAACATTTTTTGAATATCTTGGTTATACCATTTCCGTATGGCTTTTTCGTGATTCCCCTCAATAGCTCCCAAAAGGATATGCTTTACAGGGTCAAGAATTTTAGTAATTCTTTTAACCTCGTGAGATGCAACATCAGAGAGTTTGTCCCTCACCTCTTCTTTATCCCCCTCAAGAAGCCAATCTGCCACGTCAGTGAAATCAAACCTCTTAGTATCCTTGGGTTTAACGGCATTAGCTGCATCTCCACCGAGCAAAACCCGAATATGACGATTGGGCATCCTATCCCGCTTAACTACCTCCCCAATCCATTTCCTTATCGCCAATTCATTACAATTAGATTTTCCAATGTGCATATCATACAAAGGAAAAATCTCCACTCTGTCTCCACGTCCCTGACATTCTATTTCAACATTCAATAGTTTCACAAATTCTCCTTTAGTCTATTATTCTATAATATGTGCCAAGAAAAACTATTTCCGAATGGCGGGGACACCAAGGGATTATTTTTGCCGCTAATGGGTTCTTTCTTGGTGGCCCCCACTCAAAATCATCTGGCATCTTTGGCATCAAATCCCGAACCTCCGTCCAAAACATCCGGGTATCCGCCAATTTAATCTCTTTGTTTGGACTAAGATCAACTCCTAAAGCCATTCCAATCACCGCCTCAAGCCTCTGCTCAAAAGCCCTAACTGGTTCATAATAGGCATTAATCAGTTTGGATTCGGGGATAGTTACACGAAGCAGTCCCTTCCAAGGACTGGTCAAATCCCCTATATAAGCCTCCGCAGAATCATGTAGCAATCTTGCCAACGGGTCTCCAGGTAAATCTGCATTAGCCATCAGCACACAATGTTGAGCCACTGAATAAAACTGTTTGGCATGCCCCGTATATCTACACACATTCGCTAAAGCATGGGCAATGTCCTCAATACACACCATTTCCGGCTTAGGATTCAAAAACTCAAACACTTTCCCTGTATAAGTCACGATATGTGTTATTTTCTTTGTCATTTCAGGCATTTTCGTTCCTTTCTTTTATGTTTTCCCTCCTGTGAAAAATAATAAACCGTTTACTACTGCAAGTAAAAATGCCGATATACCTGTTGCAATATTATGATTTCTTAAATCGACAATTCCCAAAACAACATACACAATAATTAAACCCACAATCAAACCAGTTCTCATTTTAACCCTCTGATTTTTTCGGTAGTTTTGCTTTCAATATTTCATGCAACCACCCAGAAGCATTGAAAATACTTGCACAAAGGGAATCCTCTAATGTAACCGGCCCGTGATTATCCTCCGCAGAGAATCCTTGAGCGAGTAACCAAGTCGCCACAAAATGTCGGCCTAAACCTTCAAAATATACCTCAATCGGGATTCCTTTTTTCCAATTATCAAAATCCCTCAAAGACCCATCTGGTTGTTTCCTGTGTGCGTCCAAATACTGTACATATCGTTGCAATACAATGGGAGACAAAGCTCCCACATAGTTGAGTTTCCCACTATTGGTATCCCGAGTGGCTCCCGTCTCAAATTTACGTATTTCTGCGGAGGTTTTAGGCTTGAACTGAATACAAGCGATACTATCTCCCCCCGTAAAATTCCCGGGAAATTGGCAACCATCTAAACTGTCTGGCCTAAAAAAAGTACAATCCCCACAAGTATATTTTGCTGGCATTTCTATTCTCCTAAAAAATCTATTCCGTCCAAGACAATGTAATAGGACGGACTGTATATTTAACCCATTGCCAAGAAACATTTGTTTTTTTCGTCAATTCTTTTACTTTTTGCCTCGCTAATGTTCTGGTTCTAAAAAAGAAAGGCCGGTCCGAAAGACAATTAAGATAAAACCCGGGAAGCTCTCGTCCCACTATATACACTCCACAAGGCCCTGTCCAATCATTCCGTTCCCAGCGACTCATCGAATTTGCCCGAGTTGTATAATATAACCCCCAAACCCGCTTTGTTTTTTTCGTCATTTTAATTCTTCCTTTCCTAATAAAACTTCCACAGACAATTTTGGTATTTCCAAATAATAACAGGTAAATCCCGGAGCCTCGTATTTCCTAAAGATTCCGACTCCTTCAACTTTACCAAAATCCCCCGCCTTCAGTATAGTTTCAGGCAGATAAACCCTGAATCCCCCTTGTAATGGATAAAGAGGAACTGTCCCAAGCCATTGAATATTCCTGCCATCCATCTGCGGGATTAAAATAGCCGCCTTAAAAACCGTATCCCAGGAAATAGGATGTACAACCGTCACAAACAGAAAACCGTTGAATCCCACATATTGCTGCCTTGCCAATATCGGTTGGTCTTTTAGAAATAACCGTTTGGCCAATAAGTAACAACCTCGTGGTTTCCCTTGCGAAAAATGAGGACAAATCGAAATAGGTATCGTAACAGCTTCCATAAAAGGATAGGTGGGAATCGAACCCACGCCCCCGGTACATTCCGGTGCTCTACCACCGAGCTTCTATCCTTAACCACGTGCTTTATTGCACTGAATTCTTTTTTACTCAATCGGTGGTGCTTCGGGTAGGCGTCCATCGCCCGCATCGACCGGTTCAACGGAGGTTTCTGGAGTCGTATTAATGACATCAAGGATAAAGCAGTTGGTATATTCCTTGCCATTTTTCCGACTTATCGAAGTGCGAACCTTCCCTCGGATAACCAAACCGACAGCAGCTTCGAGAACAGCATTGGCTTGACCAAGGTCGTTAATCGTGCCACCGGACAAAACATTCACGGCTCCTTTTAGAATACCGAATGCTCGGGAAGTGTAATACCCAACGCTGAATTCTTTACCGTTGAGTTGTTCATCCTGAACATCCTCAATTCTCCCTGTGAGCTTCCACCATACCAAATTTTCCCCGTCCTTGCTGGAGGTTCCTTTGTCTAATTTGATGAGGGATATGATATATTCCCCATCGGGAGGCATCCAATCGGTGTAAACCTCCGCCTCCCTGTAGTTCTGATTATGCTCTGCAAGCATCTGCTCAAAATTCAAATCCATAACAGGTCTCCTAAAAAATTATTTGTTTTGTTTTTTTGCAGCTTCAACTGCAACATTATAATTTCGGACAAACACATTCCACGCATTAACCCGTGGGATTTCAAATTTCCGAATCATCCCAGGAGCCGCTCTCCCCTTCCCTTCCCGCTCCGCTGTCGTATAGGAATCAAGGTAATACGTTGAGGACATTTCCGTTCCACAGATTACCTCAATAACCTGACCACTTTTAGTTTTCCGTTTTTCCTTTTTATCAATTTCCTGGTTGATACAATAAATCGTCAGCTTAAAATCACTACTTCGGACAATCTTGGCGGCAAATGAAGGAAACACAGCATCTCGGACAACTGTTCTTTCCCTATGAGTAACGGGATTTGTCTCTGTTTTGGTAATCATGTGACCGACACAAGCCCACACAAATCCGGCTTCTTCCAACTCCCTCAATCTCGACCAACATCGCTCCCGAATCATAGACCACCCATGTCCCTGACTACCGAATTCTGTAATATCATCGACACCTTTTTCAAATTGAAGCCGATTGACAATCATTCCCACCCATTCATCAACGGTATCGACAGAAATCCGATGAACAAAGTGCTTCCCTCCCTTTCCCTCATCAATTAATTTTTGAGTAATCTCCATATAGTGCTCGTAGTCCCTTATTGCAACCCGCATTGCTCTTGTTCCTATGATACTTTCTGCCGACTTGTCAAAATCCAAAATCAGGTTGTTCGGAATGCTTGAGTTAAATGTGGTTTTACCTTCTCCACTTGGTCCGACAATCCACAGGTTCAAATCCTCCGCAGGTTTAGGGTTATATCCGGTTTCGACCCCAAGTTTTGCCCAATCCATAGGAATCACCGGCACAGTATTAGGAGTTGCAGGCAATACCACATTTCCTTGTGGAGGTTTGACTCCCCCAGCTTGAACTGTTTGCTGAATATTTTTTGGTTGTTCTATGGTTGCCACTGTATTCTCCTTTATGTAATCGGTAGTTTTGCCTTGATTTCTGCTACGGCCACTCGGGTCGAGGTATCTTGAGCCTTATTCATCAGTGTTTTGAAGGTATCAAGTAAATGAACATCTGGTTTGAAGGTTTTCTTCAAGTTCTCAAAACCCACTATCAATTCCGTAAGCTGTTTTTCCTTCTCTGATAATTCGGCCACAGACTTCCCCTGTACATCCGCCAATACCTGCTGATGTTCCTCTTTGGTTATGTCCCCGGGGCGTTTTCGCATAAGTCCTATGACTGATCCAAGACCGCCAACGCCCAAACAGCTTAATCCAAGAGTCACCAAACCATTTTCCCCGAATGTGGCCTGTTCCCGCTCCAATCCAGCCGTTACATTGGGGACAGTTACCTTTTTGAGCAAACTATATTCCAGATTATTGTCCTCAACTAAATGTTTCACCTCTTGTGTCTTTATGGCATAAGCAGCATCCACCTTCTCGTCCAGCAATTTAGCCTTGGCCAAGTTAGGATACCCGGCAAAATCATTCACATCAGCTACTCCTGCGGAGGTTACATACTTCACGGCATTTCCATCCACAGTTGCCGGTGTAATATAGTAGGACAGCGGAACACATCCAATTCCTGCCACCAACAAAATCAAACTAACGACAACTATTGCTTTTTTCCACATTTGTTTTACCTTTCATCTTACACAAAGTTTGCCACATATATTTTGGCATCTGCCCACAAAGCCGACACCGCACATATCTTTTTTGGCCGGGATAATGCTTCCAAAGATGTCGTCCTAATGTAATTACCCAACAAACTTTCCTATTGATTTTCAACTTTTCGTGTCTCCGTGAGGGTTCCGTCCTCAATGTAGAATCCGATTGTGTTTTCGTCGGTCATTTTCTCTATCCATACCTGATAATCCTTGTCGGTAATGAGTTTACCGATTGTCGCCAAGCTATCCTTATCGAGGTCATTGCCGTTAATCCGCAGGACTTTTAGTTCTGGGTTGAAGGCCATTGCAATCGCCACACAAATCTCCAATTTCTTGGCATCGTTCACCTGTTCCAGTGGAATCCCCTCAAATGCCAGCCCATCAGATTGAATCGTAAGTCCTTTAACTGGCATAATAGCCTCGGCCATTTTCCGTGCTTTACTGGCTTCCGTCATCTTAACTTGTTCCCCAAGGTCACTATACGCCTTACAATGTGTCTCATATTCGACCATTGCTTGTTTCTTGCGGTTATTCCGCCGAATAGCCTCATTGGTATCCCCCAAAGATTTTATTTTGGCTTCAACCTCCGCAGGGTTTTCCAGAATAGGGCTTGGTTTTATTTGCTTCTCTAATTCAGTTTTCATAGTTATAAGAGAAGCGACTTTCTTTTTCCATGCCTCAATCGCTTTTTGGGCAGCATCAATATCTTCGCGTATTGTCACTAATTGACTGGCTGTAACCGCATTATCTGTTTCAACTCGCTGACATTGCTCGTTGTATTTTCGGATAGTCTCTAATTTTTTCAGTAATTCATCTGCACTTTGTTCCACCACAGGGATACCTGGCGTAAATGCAATGCTATCCACCTCGTAAAGTTTCCGTTCTTTTTCTTTCCGAACATCTGAACGTTCTGTTTTCAGAGCTTCAATTTTGTTATCGAACACGTCTAAATTCAAGCCGAGAAATTCCATCAAAGCATTTCGTTGTTCTGCGGGGGTTTTCTTCATAAAAGCCATCGGGTCAAAGGAAATAGCCCCAACTATTTTATCCAGAAAAGCCTGTGGACTCGAAACCTTGGATTTGGTTTCTCCTGTAGTTTCAACAGTTAAGGTAGAATTCGTCCCAAGGAATTTCCGAGTTACTTTATATTCCCCCATATCTATTTCCACTTTTGCTCGATGTTCCCCAGTCTTAATCGGTTGTTTTGGAAGATTTCTGCCACCGCACAAGGCTGCTTCAATAGCATCAAGCACGCTACTTTTTCCAGCCGCATTCTTGCCGGAAATGATAACCATATTACCATCCGGCGTAATCTCCACCGCCGATAACTTCTTAAAATTATTCGCTGTCAGTTTCAGAATCTTCATTTTCTGGCTCCAATTCTCGGATTTTATATTTTGTTTCAAACAATTCCGGCCATCTTGATTTCGGCGACTCACACAAATCATAATAGATACATTGTGAACCATATAGGAAGCAGTGGAATCTCGACGGGTCCCGACTATATGCTTCGGGAATATTTGGCCGACTCCCAAGATTCTGCATTGTCAACAATTCATGCATCAATTCCCAGGAGACTAATGGCTCATTGAACATTATGGCTTGAGACCGAATTGCAGCTGTACCACTTTCAGCATACCATTCCTTAACCCTGCGGAGGTAGGCTTCTTCAACATCGCAATTCCACAGTTTTGCATTTTTCTCGTCTTTGCCACAGAGCTTAATCCCTGGTTTCAAAATCCCATCCAGAATAAATCCTTTTAGGGAAGCAAAGTTTTTGTAGAAATCCTCGGCCAAGATTCGATATATCCTCGCTTGAGTTGACCAAGGAAACCCTGCGAAAATAACATCAAGTGTTTTCATCCCAGTGCTTTTATGGTCTCGAATCCAAATGTCTCCATTGCGGGTATCCTGGATGAGTTTGTCAATGGTTCCTCCTAACACCATCCCCTTCAATGCCCCATCTTGAATTATCATCGAATGTTTTATTTCGGTTCCGATTGTCTTTAGATAATCCGGAGTTGGATAACATTCCCAGAAGAGTTTGGCCATAGCCTCAGCCTTATTATAAAGTGTCGTGAGTAGATTTGCCAGCCGAAGTATTTGTCCATCCAAGTCCTCCCCTCTATCAACTTGAGCCATCAAATCAGTTTGCATCTTGCGTACCCAAGCCTGCACTTCCTGTTCGTGGCCGGGGCCAAGTTGTTGGAACTTGTGATAAATTTTCCCGAGCGATGCTCCTTCTTTTACCTTGACTCCTCGCAACTCAACGCCCCATCTCTCTTTCAGAAAGAAACAGCGTTCACACCCATGTGCAAGAGATATAGATGATTGATGGCAGGTAAACGGCCTCATCTGAATATCTTCAATTTTCATTTTCTGGCCTTTCAAAATACTGTTTCATTCAAAACAGCATTATACCACATCCAAAATCCCAAGTCAAGTCTTTTTTGGAAAAAATATTAAGTTCGTGTCCAGGGAAATCGAGGTCTGAAAATCACGTAGGGGTCACAGCTAAAGATATGGGCAATATCATTCAATTCTTCCAATGTCATCCCCTCCTCTATTATATTCTGTTTGGCATATTTTTCCCACATAGGATTTTTTTCTATTCCCCTCATCCCTAATAATCGACCCACGTCATTCCAAGTCATACCGAAATCTTCCATCAACATTTCAATGGAATTTTTCAACTCAATCCGCATCCGCTCATAGCTTGCTTCCTTGAGCCTCCGCAGAACATCTTCACTGGTTTCACGATTAGGATTTATCACTTGTCCCAAGCCTCCAAGAGTGTTTGCATTTTTTCGTAAAAATATCGGTCTGAAACGAGTATGACATCTGTGGGGATTACATTACCTGTATCGTCTGTATAGGTTTTGTCGGGGACAACAACTATTGGCGGCAACTTACGGGATTTTTCTTCAGACTTTTTCTGTTTATGTTTTGTTGTCACGGAATTCCTTTCTCAGAAAAACGGATGGGGCTGGAAACACATCTGTGAATCCAACCCCGTCCTGCGGAGGTTGAAGAAAAAAAGGGGCAAGTCCGTTCTTTATAGGGTGTTTGTAGTTTTTTAACGTCTGCCCCTACAACTATATTATACCAAATATTTGACATTAATCAAGCCCTATTTTATATAAAATTCCAATTTCTTTTGTATTTAATATTCGATATTGTGTGAGGGCTAACGCAATAATAAAGTCAACCTTTATTTTCATTATTTCTCCTTTTCAAATCGCCGATTACAAATTTTACAACGTTCATTTTGCTTTACTCTCTCGAAAAAGAATGCTATAAGACCCCCTGTTTTATATCCATCCCTTCCACATGCTGTTGTCATATCTGTCATGGGTTTATTGTTGGGATAAAAATGGTATTTTTCTTTTCTAATTTTATTTCTCCTCTAATAATACGGGGGGCACATCGAAAGTCCTTTGCAGGGCATATCCCAACATCAAATGTAAAAGTAAATGTCCCACCTTACGCCGAGTATTGGCACATCGGCTTTTCCATGGTAAGAAGATAACATGAAAACCATACTTCGCAATAGCAAGGGATAGCCGATGGGCAACTAATTCTGGATTCTGGATTTTTGGATCATCCCCAAGCAATTCCTGCGGAGAAGCCTCTACCAACAAAAGGGGATGTCGGCAGGATGCAATCAATCGCCGAAATGCTTTTGCCTGTCTAATCCGGTCGTGGGACTCATTAAGGTTCTTATATATCTCAAGCTGGCTCGCCTTACGTTCTGCAATACATTCTTCGGGATATTCCTTGAGCCGGTAATCTCCACAGTCCAACTTGACTCGTTCCTGCTTTACTGCTATTGGAATCATTTTGTGGGTGAGTTCTGGGTCGCCTATTTTAATTATAGCTGGAAATAGTAACGGAAATTGTTCACGAGAATCAATCTGAATCGTAATAACATTTGGTATTTTATAACGCCAATGTTTATCGGTCTTTCGAGGTATCATTTCCCAATTCCTTATCAAGCAAATCACAATCCGATGGACTTAAATGCTCCGCCACTTTCCAAAACCACAACAGAGCTTCTTTCCATCCTAATCCAAAATCAATTTCGTCAGGAGGACGATTGGGAAATCTTTTCTTACATTCTTCATACACTTTTTTGACTTCTTTCATATTTTGTATTCCTTCTTTTGTAATGGCATAGTCAGGAAATTCAGGAATAGTTTTCATTTCGTTACTCATATACTCGTTTCTCCGTTACCCAAGGAATTTCCCTTCCAGCCCACCGATAGAATATATCGAGGACGTAGGGATGTTCCATATTTCTGATTATAATTTCATCGACGACTTCTTCCTCGCCGGGGAAAATGTCGGCGAAAAGGGCATCATAAATCTGCAAACAAATAAGAGTTTTCAAATGCAAATCTCGAAACTCTTGTATTATCTGATAATGTGCAGATTGTAAAAGTTGAGCACAAGGAGTCTGGTGCATAAAGTTACAGATTTCATTTGTATAGCTGGCTACTCCGCTCGGCCCAAGCCCAAAAGTCCTACTCCATCCCGTAGGCAATACAAGGTATCCCTGTTTTGATGCTAAATCAATTAATCTGTCTTGCCACTCTTTATAGACAGGATGTTTATTATACCATACATTTATAGCTCTTTGGCAAAAAGACAATTCCAACTCTACCCCGGCATCTCCGAGCACTACTTTTTGAAAAGCCTCCGGGCCTCCTTTGAAGATAACCAAAAAGTTTAGACTCTTACAAGCTGTATATTCTTTGGGGTATTTTTTCTTGAAGTCCGAACAAAATAAATCAGGGAAAACATCCGCTGCTGTTTTCAAATGAACACTCTCTCCTTCTTTTTGATAAATTTCCATCAATGGCGGGTCTCCTGAAAGTAAAGCCGCCATTCTTAAGTGGTCTTGATTATAATCATACTCAACTAACTTTCCCCCCCTCCATCGAGATGTGGAGCAATCTCTAATAGAATGTGGTTCAGTTTGTCTCGCAGGTTTCTTACAACTAAAGCGTCCCTGGGTTTGACCTCCGACTTTATCATCGGAACTTCCTCCCCGCTCAAAGTAACTGGGAATGGGATACCACGATGGGAAAACCATCCCGACATTTCCATTTCGGATAACAATACCTTGTCTTGGATTGGACAGTAGAGGTTTTGTATAGGTATTGACAATTTTGCTCCTTTCCTTATATTCCTGAAAGTTAGATACAATGTCCAAATGTATCCCCTCTGGTAAATGCTTTTTCAGCAGGTTAGCGTTCTCCACCCCAATAGAAATATTTTTCGTCTTGTCAGTATATTGAACTCGGCTGTCTCCTATTAAGTCAGCTTCTTCCACACACTCCAAGAAAAATTGTCGTAATGGTTTATCCGAACCCCGACCCGCCAACTTTATACCATATTCTGTCTCTGTATATTCAAGAAGCTGCTGGCACCGTACTTGTTCTTCGTTATGAAATTTTTCCAACTTCGTGACATCCAAAGCACTGCCATTCAAATCCAAATCGAAAGTGTCCCACACAATAGCATTCCTCATCCAAGCACATTCGTCACTCAACTTTTCCGAATCCTCTCCGTATCGGTCAACGAGCCTTGTCAATAATTCTTCTCTCAACTTCAAGGTGGTGACACCATCGACTCCATTGTATTTATGTAACTCCTTATCCCAAGGGGACTTAGCATTACCAGACCCACCAGAAATCATTATCTTTTGGTAATCGGAAATACCAAATAACATCGACAATTCCTTGAGACCTTTCTCTGGCTGTTGCTCATATAAAAGAAAACTCAAAATCAAAGTATCATCCATTTTCAATCTGCGGGGGTCAATCCAATAACGAAGTTCCCTATCTGCGGAGGCTAAATACATCAAATCGAATTTTACATTTTGTCCGACAAGAGTAATCCCCTTTTGTGATAGGACTCTAAACCATTGTCGAATAATCTGTAAATGCTTCGAGTCACTGAAAACGTATTCTGCGGAGTGTATTATCCCCGTCAAGTCTCGCCATGAAAAATTAATACAAATTACTTGGTCGGGGAAATCAACCCCGTCAATATATTTAGATTTAATCGGATTGAAAACAGTCTGCTCTACTCCTTTCAAGATTCCATAAGTTTCAATATCACAAGACACGACATCAGGAAGTTCATCAGGGACAGATATTCCAAGTTCCGGTTCTTCAATCTCCTCATTTGGAATAAACTGTCCCTCCAAATACCTCCGCAGAAGAACAAAATGAGATTCAACCGCCCGTACCAATGCCGGTTTTCTCAATGGATGCAACATCGCCAAGTGAAAAGTGCTAAAGACTCGAATCATTGGGAAATCCAACATCGTTCCCCCTTGTTTCTTAAAGACATCTTTCAGGGCACTGTTGTTGGTGACACTATAAACGGCTTTTGCTCCGATAGCGAAGATAATAACTTCCTCATATTGACTCAACAAAAATAGGATATCTACAAATAAATAATCCCGGCAGGCTCTCACTTGTGCTTGCGTTATGTCCCCGCCTTGAGGATGCCGACAACGACAGGCATTGGCCAAATAAATATCACAATACTTTTCTAATTCGGATGCCTCAATGAATTTGCCAAGCAACTGCCCTGTATAACCAATCCAAGATTTCCCTGCTCTATCTTCATTTACGCCTGGATTTTGCCCGACAATCAACAGAACCTTATCTTTAGAAACAGGTTGATTGTCCCGGAAAGGTCTCGTCGGAATCCCAGGGTTAGAGGCCGATTCACAAAGAGAACATTTCGTACAATCAGGATGGGATTGGAATTTAATCATCTCCGATTAATGCTCCTCTGGATTGTTCACACGAATTGAAAGACCCATCGGAATCAACAAGATTTTGTTTGAAAGATTCTCTCATTGCTTCGTAACATTCCGGATGTTGATATGACGAATTAAAATCCCCCTCGAATTTATAAACTCTAATAATAGCCTTTTCCTCTTTTTGAATTATGATCCCACACCATTCACATTGCTGTTTTTTTCGACATTTCACAATTCGACCATTATCGTCTATATTTTCATACATTTTTCACCCCAAAAATTTCTTTAGTCTATTGACGAATCGTGACCATAAGGAGTCTCGTTTATATCGCCTTCTTAAAATTTCAGTTGCACTTCTAATAGGGGGTTTCACATATACAGGAGTCTCTTCGTGCATCGCAATACGTTTCCTGATTTTGTTGGGAACACGAACCTCAAAAGGCTTCTTAGGATTGTTTTTGAAATATCCCATTTTCGTTCCTTTCAATATGTGTGTATTATACCAAATCCTGCGGAGGGAGTCAAGTGAAAAATAAAAATTATTGCAAATATTTTCCAAGACCGACATCACCTACGTCAATGTCTCGTGTGATATTGGCAAGGCTGGCCTCACCTAAAATCTGGGAGAATAAAGGTCGATAGGCGGAAGGCAAACCACGTTCAATTCGGTGTAATCGTGAAATCTCCCGCCGGTTCTCAAGTGCTCTAATATCGGACTTCTTTATTTGTAGAGGGCCTAATTCCGGATAAGCCTTAGTGAACTCTTTCTGAACGGCTTCGGCCTTCCTGTTATCATTTTCCGACAATGCCTGTAGGTAATCTCGTTTGTACGCTCGAATTTTTTCCCGTTGGGCCAGTAACCACTGTGCCGCCGCTTGCTCTGCGGCTACACTTGAAGGCCGTAATCCCAATGTTTTCAATGTCAACTGAAAAGGAGTTACTGCCCCAATCAAAGCATGTTTATTATTATAAATCGGAATCCTTCCATCTGGAGTTCTATTTTTATAATCTGCATATTTAGGATGCAAAGCTCGATACGCTTTCCTCGCCGCTATTCCGCCAGGCACTAATAAAGCTGCCGTAGCCCCTAAGTCTTTACCCTCTCCGGTCAACAGAGCCTTCGCCCCTGTGCCGATAACTCCTACTGCTGGCGGTACAAGAGGGAATGGATAGAAGGGAGACCCTTCGTATGTTGGTATAGGCAAAGCCCCCATCGCCAAACCAGATGATATATCCACTCCCAACAAGTTCTTTGCTCCCAAATACATAGCTGTAGAACCTGCCATAGTCCGTCCTATTGTACCCCAATCCAATTTAGAGGGGTCTGGCCCCATCCTAAGAGACTGGTGTAGGAAAGCTCCAAATCGCATAGGAAAGTGCATAAACTGCTTCCAAGGAGGCCACATATTAATTAGAGCTTTAGGAATCCCCAACGGCCCCCCTGTAAACTGAGTCGTCATCGTCAAAGTCTGTCCAACTTTCCCAGCTTCCTTGACTATCTTATCTCTTACTGCGGATGAAGCCCCGGCTAATATATGTTTATTTTCATACAGGTGTTGATTCCTACCTGCATAATATGACATAATTCTATTGCCACCTTCTGATGTGGCAAAAGGCATCAACATCCCCGTCTTAACTTTCTCCCATATTCTTTTCCACCCCGCCCCGCTAAACATCTTTCTTGAAAGTCCTTCTTTGGCAATATCCCCAGCAAGTAGTGATTCTACAATATTAGATGCTTCTCCCATATCAGCTACATATTCTGGAAATGCTAATCTAAAAGCCTCCTTCGTGGATTTTCTATCCACTATCATCATTTTAAGATATTTCCCCATCTTAGCAAGAGCACCTTCACTGCCTGGAACACCCTTCAATCCTCGATACATGCCCATTACACCAACTTGATTTAGTGTAGTTATTAGAGTTTGTAAACTATTTTTACTTGCCGGAGAAATGTTACCCCCTAATGTCGAAAGATGAAACCAATGAGAAATATTTGCTCCTGCACCCTCCGCAGACCAAGAACCTGAAATGTCTCCTGTTCCTTTCATTAACCAATCCTTGCCCTTTTTACCAACAATCTGTTCCACCATCGGATGTGTTTTAACGAACTCATGCACCTTGGCTTTCTTGGTAGAAAACCAAATAGACCTTCGTAGTTCCTGCCATGATTTATTACCCATAAGATGTGGAACTATATCGTCATACACATAAGATTCCCCCCAAGGCATGTTCTCCCACACCCCGGGTTTATTAGCTATAACGTTTATTCTCTCACCAGCCCCGGTTCCATGCCAGGAATAGGTAGTAGCGGTTGCATTAGTGTATCTTTTGGTAGCATCCCAAATATCGAGAGTATACTGCCGGGGAGTCCCCATAACCCGTCCCACATCTCGCACTTCGGCTCGAAAGAAATCTTCCCCTTTGATACGGGCTTCTGTTAAAGAGTCTGCCATAGCATTCAACGTATCTGCTGCGGTTTTTTTGCCCCCAAATCTCCCCGCAAAATCAAGTTTTTGCCCTGCCCCCTTCGTGAAATAATTTTCCATTCTACTTATAAATTCAACATTTGCTCGCCCAGAATCTAATCCTAATCCCTGAACGTCCTTCCAAACTTTCTCCACTTCAAGAGCAGCATCGTCTCCCCATCTATTAAAAACAGTTCTGGCAGCATTAGTATAACCTCGTGGAATAAGCCCCGCCGATTCCATCTCTTGTAGTTGTTCTAAATTAGTAATTCCCCCGCCAGTTCTTGCAATAGATTCTTTAGATAATGGGCCAGTCTTAGCTTCTTTACGCATAAATGCTTTATAGTTGGTACGGGTTGTACCTCGTATTGCCTTCAAAGAATATTTATCATATTGAGCATTTCTTGGGAAATAATCATCTATCTCATCCCCATAAGTTAATCCCAATTTTGCCAAAGAATCTTTAACTCGTTTCTCTCCTCCAGGAGTACCTTTTAACATATCTTTGACTTGATTTAACCACCCCCGCATATCCCCATAAAGACCGTGCACTTCCTTTCTCATCTTGCCACTAATTCCGCCAGCAATAGGAACATCTTTGCCCCCCATAATAGCTACGATTTCCGGTTCATTCCCAAGCATTTTTACCATTGCATGAGTTGGTTTGTCTAATCCATCTAATTTCGCAGCTACTGCATACCCTTCTACTTTAGAGAGACGACCAGCCTTGCCAAACATCTTCTCAATTTTATCGATTTGTTTGGATAGATATTTCGTTTTAGAACTTATAACATCCGCCATAGCTTGGTACATTCCGGGGACACTGCGGAGATTATTAATGGCCGGATGTATCCCTGACATTATTTCTCCCATAGCTTTAGCCTTTGGCATCATCCCTTTTGCCAAATCAAGCATAGGCTTCGTAGAGCCAATCGGAAATTTCCACAACCCCACTACAAGTCCCATAATAACTAACGGATTCGTGGCAATATCCGTTATAGTTTTTAGTATAGGGTCTGGCTTCTTTCCTTTGAACAGAGCATTACGAAACGATTGAATCTCGTGTGGAGTCAAAGTTTGAGGGCTAAAGATAGCCCGAGTCATTGGGTCGATGTCCCCCCGCAGCAAATTAGCAAAAGCTAATTGAGGTCTATCATAGAATGTAATTGGAAAATCAGCCGCAGCAATACCATAAGGAACATCTTCGTCTGGATTATATTTAGCCATTCAATTTCTCTGTTTTATATCGTATATAACATTGAATAGTGAAAAGAATTACTATTATTGTTGTTATTGTCAAATTGAATATCCCCCCAAAAATGAAAAATAAACTAATCATAAAAGCCACACAAAAAACTGAAATCATTGTAAATAAATTCATTTTCTATTCCTTTCAAATAAAATTCATTTTCTAAATTATATTTAGGCGTAAGAATCTTCTGGAACTTTCCAATCAGAAAAATCAAGAATGGGCGACAACACAATACAATTTTCTGTTAAACCCGTAGCCATTTTTAAGGTGCAACTTATAATCTCCCGAGCTTGTCCAAAAGCATCATCTCCATTTGGTTTTTTTCCTCTCCAAAATAGAACTACCCTGTTTCCATAAGAAGGACTCAACGTCAAAATTTCTTCAATTTTTGTGTGTAATTCTTTTAGAGTCATTTTTCTATCTTTCAATTAAATTTCATTTTCTAAATTATACCAAATCCTGCGGAGGGAGTCAAGTGAAAAATAAAAATTATTTTACTAATCCACCTTTTAGAATAGTCTTTAATATAGCGTCTGTATTTTTTTTTGTAAAAGACATGCCCATTGGTTGTACTTTTTTTGCACCTAAAATAAAATTCATTAATGCCTGATTTATATTTTGTGCCCCTATTGAGGACTGAGCTGCCCTCACATATCCGGCACGATACATTTGAATAAGTTTAGCAAGGATTTTTGCAGCATTTTTAGGCATTTAGCCCCCAATTCTATATTCCCCTTTTGCAAGAGAAGGCCCCAAAACACCCCCGCTTATTTGTTGCATTAAAGCTTGGTGTGCCATAGCCTCTTCCTCTTGAGCTTGTGGTAAGGCGGCCTGATAATATAGATTTTCCGGTGTTATCATTTCGGCCTGACTTCTCAATCCCGCCCTCTGAATCCCACGCATTCCCCGACCATGTATCCCTCCCATTACCTGATTCAAAAGCCAATCAAAAAATAACGAACCCCCTATTCCCTTTGCAAGAGGAGACTGCATTCCCCTACTCAAACTTTCCTGAATACCTTTTAGAGAAGGCTTTCCTTTAAGAATCCCTCCAGCACCTTGTCCGGCTTCTGGCCCGAATAATTGGTCATAATAGGCATCGCTTCCATTAGGCATGTTAAAATCCTCCTCTCAATAATCCAAGTACCCCAGCCCCTCCTCTTCCTGGCTGACGTTGTCCTATTGCTTGCACTGCTTGAAGCACCAAGGCCATTTGTTGATTTTGACTTTCTGTAAAAGCCTGCATAGCGGCAATATCACGAGACTCTCTCATTTCCTCTTTTCTCATTTTCAATAAGGCTTCCGTATATTCTTTTGCTTTGGCACGAGATTCCTTATAACCCCGCTCTGTAGCCTCCGCAGAAGCCTTCTGCATCAATTCTTGCAGCCTCATTTGTTCTCGGGTTAATCCCCGCTCTCCGGCCTGTTCAGCGGCAGTAATTCCTTTGCCCCCCAAATACCCCGCTCCAAGTAATAAATGAAGAAAATACTTAGACCCCATTAATGCTTTAAGTGCCATCCCCGCTTTACCTGCTGCCAATCCCGCTCCGTATGCTACAGGAACCATTATCGTAATCCTCCAATTCCAACTTGTTTTTCATAAAGAGGAAAAATCTGTTCATTGTACCATTGTATAGGTTCAAGGTCATATTTGCTCATACCTTCAGTAATCTGCATAGGCTCATAAGGTTCCATTGGGGCTGACATTTCCTCTAAAACAATATCCACTCCTTTGTCCCCCCCTGCCGCTCTCGCACGAGAAACACGATTCCCAGGAGAACTATTTCTAATGGTTCTTAAAGCATACGAAACCCGTTTACCAACTGTCTCTGTTTCAGAACCTTTTATCTTCGTATCGCTATGTTCCAACTTAGTAAGATTCCTTTTAAGCTGGGAAATCCTGATATGAGTATCCCCCAAGAAATCAGATTCCCGACTTTTACTATCCACAGACTGCTTCTTGTCAGCAATAACCTCAAGCATTGCATCCATTACTCCCAGAGTCTCATTAATATCTTCAGTCTGGATAGTTCCCTCTATAATCTGTTCTTTGATTCTATGGATATTCTCTGTGGTTAAATCCTCCACTGATATTTTTCCCTGTCGCCGAGTAATCTGATCCTGAAGAACCCCCATCGGATTAATAACTCCTTCTTCTTCGACTTTTTTCTTCTCTTTATAAAATCTATGCCCAATGGCCGCAGGAGACACAAAACCCAATGTGCTTACACCAACTTCCTTCCCCCCCGTATATACCTCCCAAGCAGACCGAGGAATGATGCCATCCATTCTTTTATCATTCTCAATGCTCATTTTCACATTTTCCTTCGCCGAATCATACTTATCCTTATCCCTATCGAATTGGTCGGCTTGATTGAACATTGTTGTTTTCATTCTTTCTTCGTTTTCACTACTTTTTTTCATTCCTTTAATAAGGGAAACAATCACATTCGTATCTCGAATCTGTGCCTTCTCCCCTAATACAGCATTGAACTTGTCCCAAGCCAACTGTTTCTCTGCTATTTCTTTCTTAGCGGCATGGTCTTGTTCAAACATCGCCTTTTGCATTGCTCTCGAAAGCTCTGATTCTTTGGCTTGAAATTCCATATTGATTTTAGCCATAACCTCAGTAAACTCTCTATCCTCCCGTCTTGCCTTTTCATTCTCCGCAGCACGTTTATCGGCCATTTCCATTTCGGCAGCTTGCCTTCTTCGCTCCAAAACTGCTTGTGCTCCCATTTGCACCCCTGATTGCATAGCCGCTGTTCTTCCCTGCTGGGTCGCTCGTTGGGCCGCTCCTTTTTCTTGCATAGCCGCCAGTAACCTATTTTCCTGCTGTTGCTTGCTTTGTTGCATAGACTGTTGAACGTACGGGTCTAATTGACCCCCCGTCTGTATAGGAGCATCTTTTCCTCTTGGCATAATTAAATCCTAAAATAAAAAAATCTATCATTAATCAAAAAAGGTCACCAATAGCACCACCAACACCTGCCCCAACTCCTCCGAAAAGACTCCCCACTCCCATACCAGCTAATTGTCCCCAATCAATTCCACCTCCGCCTTCTGCTGCTTTTGCTACTCGTGCCGCTTGCTGTCCAGTTACTTGTGTAGAATATAAATCAAATAGCATAGTTATAAGTGGAGTGGCATCCATTGTGAAGGTAGGAGTCTCAATTATCCAATTAGCAAGATTTTCCATTCCTGCCGACTTTAATTGCTCAACACCTACTTCAAATTGAGCCACTTGTAAATCATAAGCGTTCTGTGCGTCCGCCTTATACTTCAACATATCCACATGCTGTTGTTCCTGAAATCCCAAATACATATTGGATTTAGTATAGGCATCACTAACGGTGCTAAGATAAGTCTCCCCTTGTTTCTCCTGCAACTGCTGATATGCTGCATGTATATTACTCTGGACAGTCCCCAGAGCATTCATTTTGCTCGCCTGAAACTGTTGATATTCTTTACTTCCCGTCCCATAAGTTTCCAGAATATTCCTTTCCTCCGCCTTCATCGAACCAAGAGTTGCCTGCACCGAAGCCTGCATAGCATGTGCCTTAGAGAAATCCCGGTCTTTCCCTATTTCAGCATTTATCTCATCAAGTTTGGCCATTACCTCCCCAACTCTGCCTTTGGCCGCCTGCACATATTCATCCGCTTTTTCTGCCGCAGCCGAAAAAGAATCTCGAACCGAAGTAGCCTGAGTGGTAACTCCTTTCCTTATATTTTCCAACCGCTCCAAATAATCTATTGTAGCTCCCCCCTGCATCTTCAGAGCAGTTGCGGCCTTTTCTGCACTCTCTTTTTGGGCTTCGGCCTGCTTCCCATATTCAGAAACAGCCATTTCCCCTATCCCCTTATACCCTCCTGTAAGTGATTCGAGGGTTTTTTCCACTCCAGCCGGAACAGTAGTATCTCCAATATCCCTCGTTTGAGCCGCTGTCCGTTGCAATATATCCCTATACTGTTCAGGATTAATTCCTCCTCCAATACTTGCCGCTTCCTGTTTTGCTGCCGCTTGCTCCGCTGTTGCCTTCTGCTCTGCCGCTGTCTTTGCTGCTACTTCCCGTGCTGCTGCTTCTTGTGCTGCCGCTTGTTCTGTCGCCTTTGTTGACGCTGCTGCTGCTCTCGCTTTCTCAACCCGTTTTCGTAGTACAAGTGGGGCAGACAATGTTAAGTCATTGACGTATTTCTGGATAACATCAGCCATTATAAAATTCCTTCAATTTTTATAGACTTTCTTATATTATAATTATAACACATTATTTGATTTTGTCAACAAGTAGCACTCACAGACCTACTTTCCGTAAAACTTGCAGCAAATTCCGTATCCGTAAGCTCAAATTTCACCCCAGACGCAATCTGCTCTATATACGGTTCTATATCAATCCCTTCCACATTCAAACCCTCCGCAGAATCGGCTGGGTTAGAATCAACCGTTGGATAGGCTACGGTACTTTCAATGGAAGTTCCACTATTCCGATAGGCCCCCACACGCCATTTATTGTTCACATTATCACCAAATCCCGACAATTTCCTAACCTTCAAAGCCACCCCAGATGTAATCCAACGATTAAATCTGGATACTTCCTCGGCTTGTAATGCCCAAGCCCTCAAAGAAAATGGAACAGGACTAATTGCATAATTATCCCCCGATGTTATATCGTTATCGAAATTTGACGTAAATGTGAATACCTTCGTTGAATTATCTATTGTGGCTATTTCCCGGGAATCCCCCGCATTATCCCCACTCGTCATATACAACTTAGCCCCCACCATATCCGCATGTAGGGTAGCTCCTGAATCTGTTAGGGTAGAACTGGATGTTGCAGTGGCCGTTCCGTTAAGGGTAAGGGAAGAATCCAAATCCCACATCGTACCACTACCGGTCTCCAATTTATCCGGGCTGACTATAAGTCCTGTAGCCGTAACGAAAAAGGCTCGGTCATTTTTGCCGGTTGCAATATCCGGTCCCGAAGTAGCCCCCACAAAATTAGCTCCGTCAATCATAGAGCATATTTGAGTTGAGTGCCATATAACAAGCATCTCCGCCCGAGTCGGATTCAGGAAAAAAGAAGCATTCATCAACGAATCATAACAACTCTTAATAGTGGATAATTCCGATTTCCAATCATCAAATATAACTCGGTCGGCAGCCGTTATATTTCCCATTCCCCCATCCGAGGCATTAAGAATAACAAGACCAAGCCCAGAAATCATAAACACACTATTCCCGGACGAATGGGCAACTTCTTTCCCCACAATTCCCCGTTTCTTGTGCAACCGAGAAAACTGTAAAGGTTTGAGTTTCCCCGACTTGAAAATATGTATCACGGCGTTATACCCGAGTTGAAACAAAGAATCCCCCGCAGGAATAAATCTCAATGGTCTCCCATCCTCCGGGTCTCCTACTCTTGTATTATAGGTGCTAAAGTACTCCGGCGAATTATGTTCTGGACTACTCGACAAAGTATCATATCCCCCATTCGTACTCGATGCTTGAGCCATAAAGGTTATTTCACTATACCGTCCAATTGTTCCACTCTGCGGAGGTGCAACTACTATATCTTTCTCGGGGTCATACATCGTCTGGAATGGCAAAGCCTCATCAACAAGACCCCCAATATCGGCGGTTAAAGAATCCCAATCATCTGCGGTTGCCCAATTCCCCGTTTTGGCGATTGTCTGTTCAAGATAGAATATAGCCCCCATAGTAGCGGTTGTATTACCTAAGTCGATTGTGCGGAATATATCGACCGTATCGAATAGATTTGCAAATCCGCCACCAGCTTCATTGGAATAATCCTCTCCAGCTACAACAGCATCATTGGCGGGGAAATCAATAGTAACTTTGACCTGTGTTTCTGGGTCGGCAGTAACGACCCCGCCCCCCGACAAAGTGCTCCCTGATACTGCAATATCATCCGTATTAGGTTCGACTTCCGTCACACTAAGAGTATAGGCATTTCCCCCCGTACCTCTTGCGATGGCTTCCAGCAACACACTTGCGGCCTGTGCAGATGCAGTAACCTCCGCAGAACTATCTCCATTGATTGCATCGGCTAAAGCAGTTGCATGGGCTGAAATTGTGGCAGCAGAAGCGGCGGCAATAGTTACATCCGATCCCGCATCAATATATTCATAAGTTCTCCCGTTGATTGTAAACACATCCCCGGCAACTATTAACCCGTCTCCACTTCCTGCGGAGGAAAAACTAATTGTCCCCACCGCCTTGGTTGTCTTGTAGTGGTCTAACCGCACCACAAGCGGGGCACTCAAAGCACTATATATACCTCTCGTAGAATCATAAAAACGATAAGCTATTTGATAAGTACCATTCCCCCTCAACTGATAACTTGTATTCACTGCGGAGGTATTAAATGTGGGAGCTGTGAGTTCAACATCAAAACCCCCGGGGCCAGAATCCACCACCGTTAATGCTGCCCCATTCCAATATACCGTTTTCGTGGCTTTGGTATCTACAGCCACAAGTAAATAACCTCCCGATACGGCACAATCCATTTCAAGACTCGAAGTAATCCCATTCCCAGTCGCCCATATAGCGAGTTTTGCCCAACTGCCCCCATTATCGTCTGTATAAACTAAGTCAATTTGTCTATCTGATGTCCCCAGACTGTCCCATCGTACGACAAATCCACGATAAATGGTCGAAGTATTTCTCTTTTGGAAAGTGACATATCGTATAAAATCAGGCCCAGTATAGGCATCAATCCCCCCCATCCCCGATACATCATCTAAATCGAGAACTTTTTTATTCCCATAGTATTTCCGAAGTCCCCCGAAAAATCTTCCATCTATCCCCGACAATCTCCCAAAAGACCCAGGACGGACTTGATTTGGAGGTATTGAGGCATCCATCCTTGGTGTACGAAAGCTATATGGAATGTACAAACGATCTTCGGCCATTTTACTTCCCCCATTTACCTAAATAGACTGTTCCTTGTGGTTGTAATATTGGCATTATATACTCCTATGATAATCTATGGGCACAAAAAGATGTTGGTCGTGTTGCTGCTCCTAATAAAGTTCCATTTGCTCCAAAATTATGATTAACTTCACCTTCAATAAAATCATTTGCAGCTAAATAAACTAACCCAAAACAAATAGTATTTTGACCATCGGTAGTATTAGTATGTGTTTGTGAAGATAATACATAGTCTGTACCATTCTTTTTTATGGCGGCTTGAATATATTTATTAGCCACACAAGGAAGAAACCGTGCTGTTAAACCAACCCAATAATAACCAGCATTTGTCACTGTAAATCTATGGTTGGTTACATTATCATATTCTCCATCTCCATCAAATACTTCTGAATCACACAACACTTTAGTCCACGTTGTAGATGCTATAGTTTGACTTGAACTAAGTGAAGCATAAAATCTTGAACTAAAAGCTCCCCCGCCACCTGTTCCTAATTGAACATCAGTACCAACATCATTTGTAAACCACAATGTATTTGGGGTATCGTTCTTAACCCAAATTTGTCCCTTGGCGGCTATATCCGCTCCAGCGGCGGCAATTTCAGTTAGGTAGAGACCTCCACCGGAATTTATCCTTACCCTTTCTAAAGGTGTTGAACTCCCTGCCGGACAGGTATAAATTGACAATCTACCAGGTAAATCTCCTGCACCAGGAGCACCATCAACAAAAAATCTAAGCTGGGCACAATCTTCATAAACTCCCACTGTGTATCCATACGCTTCAAATCTGCCAAGCTCATCCCCAGAATTAACAATTACCTCGGCCCCCAAACTACCCCTTGATTTATAGTATTTAACCGAGGAACCATAAGCACCATCTGAATTATTTATGGTACTAAAATAATGATTAAAATATTGGGCTATGTTACCGGTAAGAGTTAAACCAGCAAATTCTGGGGAATCTCCTGTTCCCAATCCTATTGAAGTTCTCGCAGTAGCCCCTGATTCCCAAGCCAATGCCCCAGCCCCAGTACCCACAAGAAATTCACTATCAGCAGCATTTGCCCCCAATGTATTCAAATCATCAAGTACCGCACCAAATGCCTGTACATTAGTACCTATTACAAGACTTAATTCCGCAGGTGTAACACTATGAGGATTACCAGCCACTAATTGACTATGCGTATAAGCAGTATCCCAGTTAGTGTTTTCAGTAGTTGATACATGCACACTGTTCCCACCAGCAATCTGTGAATGGTCATACGCCGTATCATAATTGGTATGATTGTAAGTAGATTCATGTGTTGTAATTAACGAGGCCGCTATTCCTAATTGTACATCTGTTCCGGCATCATTGGTAAACCAAAACTCATTAGGTGTTGTGTTCTTAACCCACAACTGTCCTTTACCGGCTATATCTACCCCAGCAGCAGTAATTTCAGTTAGATAAACACCCCCGCCAGAGTTTATTCTCATCCTTTCTACCGGAGTTGCCCCATCACTGGGGGATGTATAAAATGATATTCTTCCTGGCATAACACCGGAACTTGGAGCAGCGTCAACAAAAAATCTCAACTGAGCCGCATCTAACCAACCAGCACCATCGTGTCCATAAGCCTCGAATCGCCCTAATTCGTCCCCGTTATTAACAATAACTTCTGCATTATGAGCACCCCTCGATTTAAGTAATTGAAAAGAGTTACCATAAGCACTATCTGTCATTACATAAGACCGAACAATCGCTCCCGAATTGGTTATAATATTTAGATGGCTTGAAAGGTCTAAACCCGTAAATGTTGGGCTATCCCCCGTCCCCAATCCGAGAGTTGTCGCCATAGCCGCCGCAGTTAAATCATCCAATAAAGCCCTGCCTGCGGAGGTTATTGTAGTTTCGGCCCACGTAGCTTCCCCATAAAGTAAATCCCCCGCCCCTGTAAATAATTTGTACTCTGTGGTTGCTGCTATTGCATAAGACCCATCTGAATTAAGGTCTGCAACATACCAATGTTTATCTTCCTCATCAATTTGAGGTGCTTCAGTCCAAGTGACTCCATAATCCTCGGACATATATAGCTTCCCATCCCATATATGGGCTATTAAATGAGACCCATCCGAATCCGATGATACTCCCTGCCAATTTTGGTTCCCATCTCCCGCTGGCTGTCTCTCTGTCCAGCTCACTCCATAGTCTGCTGATGTATATAGTCTCCCACCATATACACACGCCACCAAATGAGACCCATCAGAATCAGAGGCTACTCTACTCCAATTTTTAGTTGTAGCTCCTGCTGGTTGTCTTTCCACCCAATTCACACCATAATCCGATGAAGTATATAGCTTATATCCATATATTCCCGCTATCAAATGAGACCCATCACTATCAGAAGCCGAGCAATACCAATTTGCAGTTTGGCCTGGATTGGGCTGCCTCTCAGTCCAATTTACTCCATAATCTGCTGAAGTATATAACCTTCCTCCAGGGGTTTGATGTGCTACCAAATGAGACCCATCAGAATCAGAAGCCACTCCATACCAAGCCTTATCTGCATCCCCCCCCGGCTGCCTCTCAGTCCAATTTACTCCATAATCTGCTGAAGTATATAACCTGCCATATAGAACCGCCGCTATTAGATGAGAACCATCTGCATCGGAGGCTACATAAATCCAATTTTTATCGGCGTCTCCTGCCGGTTGGCGTTCAGTCCAGGTAACTCCATAATCCGCTGATGTATATAATCTACCACCAGAACCATATATTGCTGCTATCAGATGAGAACCATCTGAATCAGAAGCAGCACACCGCCAATATTTAGTCGTAGCCCCCGCAGGTTGTCTTTCAGTCCAAGTAGCAATCCCAACACCATAATTGGAATCATAGGCACTGGTGTAAATCATTTGGTCCACAGCCGTACCAAGGTTGTTTATCAAGTCAAGATTATGAGGAAGTGCTACCAAAAAGTTAGAATTCGAGCCTTCATGTAGGATTGTTGTAACACCATCTATCCCTGGAATTCCCTGAATTCCTTGTGGCCCAATTAAACCTTCAAGATTATATGTTATTCCTGCCGCCCCGGGAATGAAACCCCCCGCCAAATCATTGAGTTGTGTACTTTGTCGAGAAACCTCCGCAGAATAACCATAATCTCCATAGCGTCTCGCTGTCCCCCCACCGCCCCAGGGGGTAACGATTCCCAATCCATCTATGGCCATGGCATTATCTATACCAGGAACGAACATTCCCTGTAGTTGAGGAGTAGGGACAGATACGTTTTCGGCGTTTTCTCCAGAGATGGTAAATACTTCTGCCACTATTTACCCCCTCCAATAACGTCTATTATTCGGGGAATCCGACCGGTCGATAGGAGCTTCCGGCATGTAAGAGTAGTAAGATGTTAGTCGGACATTTCTGATTTCATTCCGGTATGACTTGAGGATGCTTGCTGCCCTTTTTGCATTTCCTTCTCCAGCCACAATCCGATAGGCAGCATATAGGGCGACAACCGTATCCATACCCTTGCTAATACAGGGGGCTATTTCATAATAGATACTTCCATCATCTGTCGTTGGAATTGGAGAAAGAGCAGCATCAAGTGTGGCTGCCTGAGTAGTTTCATCATACGCAGTTATTACACGTTCTTGCAAATAGTTCCCTGTAATGGAATTACCGTCAACTCCAAGACAACGGAAAATACTACCGGCATAAGCCTCATGGTGAGTATCAAGAGTTCCCGCATTAGGAGTCGCCCCAAACGTAACAATGGTTCCGGCAGCGTTTAAGGTACAGATTCCATTATGAAGTCTCGCAATTCCTGATGGGATATATTCTATCGTTATTTCTTCCCCTACACCACCTATGGCAGTGGTTTGAATATGCAAGGTTTGATTCTCTAACCAAAGACCTCTGCCAAATGGATTATATTTGCTTCTGGAATCGTAAAAGATTTTCCCCCCAGATTCATCTGCTTTATAAATTCCATGAATAGACCCAACAGTGTGGGGCAAGGTATAAGCGGTAGTGCCCGAAGCGATTGTTTTAGTAATCTTGGCAACAGCCGGAGTTCTTGAGTTTCTATTTATCTCGTTGAGAACAAGAATATAGGCTCTTTCAATGTGTTCAATAATCCTTGCGGTTGTATATTTTGCTTTTTGGGTCGGCTCATCCGTACTTTCCCGCACATCGGCTATAGCCCTTGTCAGGAAACTATCAGCATAAAAATCACTCGCCCCTGCCCCCGCACCCAAGAACGTAGCAATATCTTTCGTAAAAGCAACACTCCCAGATGCAGCGGTAAAAGAGGCCGCTGCAAATGAATACCTCGATAAAGAACAAAATATGTAATAGGTAGTATATTCCAAATTAAAAATAACCTGCCCGTTTACATCGGTTACTTTTGTACCCGCCACAGAACCAGAACGACTATTGGTATTATTAACCCAAACGGAAACCCCCGAAACCGGAGTTCCTCCTGTAGTCCGAATTGTCAATGTAACCTGATAATCCCCAACTCCATTTCTCCCCGCCCTATTTTCTACACTGAATATTGCAGCACAAAACCGTACAGTTTGCCCGTCAACAGTTACGGCATTTACCATAACCATATAATCACTTCCACGAGCGAAAAATCCCGCATCCGAATTATCGCTTAAATCTATCGAAATTCCGTGGCATCCGGTAGCCGCATCAATATCAGTCCCATCGGTATCAATAAGGGTATAACCATTATCACTTGCCCGTTGGGTCATACTTGCATTCTTGTATATTTCAATATCTGTTACGGCTAATCCGGTTAAAGTAACAGAAGCATTACTGGAATTAAATGTATTCCAATAAATATAAACAGTAGAATCTACCAAGTAGTCCCCAAGATACGGAGGAAGTGTAATAGGATTAGGCATAAACTAACTCCTTACTATAAAATATATTGCAATAAGAATAACTACGGGAATAGTTCCTCCGATGACACCCCATATCCCCGACTTTACCTTTAATTGGGCAATATCCACCCGGAGCAGAGCAAACTGTTCCTGAACTTTGGCAAAGTGGTCATTTATCCATTGTTGTTCCTGTTTAGTCATCATCTGCTATTTGATCCTCTTTATCCATTTTGTGGGAATATATAATTTCCCCATAATATCATTATCCTTTGTTTTCCCCTTAGTATGACAAACAATCAAAATTCCATCTTTTTCACCAACATAAAAAGCATTAGTATAACAAAATCTATCATCGTCCAACTTGAGAGAATCTGTCACAGAACCCCATTGTTCTTCAGTTTGGGCATCTTCCCATTCAACGTAAATCTTATCCCCAAACTTCTTGTTTATCTTCATTTCCGTTTCCGTCTAATTGCCTTGGCGATTCCCCGAGCAACTCTTTTTTTCTTCTTTGGAATATTTGCCCCAGAACGTCTTGCCACATCAAGGGCAATAGCAACGGCTTGAGCGTGTGGTTTCCCGTGAGCCTCTTCCGTTTCTATATTATGCCCTATATTCTTTTTACCTTTTAATAATGGCACTATTCATACTCCTGATTTAGAGCTATTTTCAATATTTGGCCGATAAAATCTGTTCTGTTGAGGTTCATTTTCATTTTATTGCATAATCCACAACAAGAAACTACATTACTTTCTAAGTAACCAATAGTATTGTCTAATCTATCTATTCCATTATAGATAAAATGGCTCCCCTTAACTTTTACTATTTGTTGTGGGGTTGTTCCACAATAAAAGCAAGATTGTTGAGTTAATTTTCTAAATTTTTCTTTGCTTAATTCAAATAATAAACCTCGTTCAAATGCTCGATTCTTATATTTTGAATATAAAGCGTTGAACCCAGCTACTCCTTTAGGTAGTTGTAACCTTTTTCTCTGTACATCTTTTAACAAACAACCGCAACTTTTAGACGTTCCATTTTTAAGACTGCCACCTCTTATCACTTTTTCAGTTCCACAGTTACAACGGCATTTCCACCAAGTTCCTTGGTTACGTCCTTTAGAATCCCAATGATTGTGGTCAAAACCTATAATAAACCAACGACCAAAAGTCTTACCTGTTAAATCTTTAGTTTGCATTTTGTATTGCCTTAATAGCAAAATATTTCCACAAGGAAAGTTCAATAATTTCAGAGCGAACAAAGTAAGACATCCCTTGGGAATATCTATATCCCCAAGAACATATACCTAAAATATTTCCTCTCTCATCAAAAAGAGGACAGCCACTATTTCCAGCATTAATTGCTGCATCTGTGATAATCATATCTTTAGTTTTCATAAAATCATCTGGAGACTCAACAGCCGATATGATTCCTTTAGTTAAGAGAGGAAAAACTCCGAATGGATTTCCATATGTCCAAACGGTTTCTCCAAGTTTAGCATCATCAAAAGACAAAGTAGTTTCAACATCATTTGTATCAACTTCAATAAACCCAATGTCCGCCTCTGTCTCTAAATACCAAGATTTTGCCTTATATTCTTTATTATCAATAGTAAATACAGTAGCTTCCTTTATTCCATCAACAATGTGACCGGCAGTAAGTATTAGATTATCTCTAATAAATATACCACTACCCTGCCAACCATTAGGATGACAATATTCATCATAATATGCAACATATTCAACTTCACATTTAATCTGAACTACATTCCCTAATGGCAAAAAGGATTTTGGCTCATCTTTTGGTAAATTAAAAATAAATATCAATACCAATAAAGCTATGATACCCCAAAAACATCTTCGTTTCATTTTATTCTCCTATCGCTACACGCTCCTGCCTTTCGGTTTCTTCGGCATCTTCATCTTGTAGCCTGTGGTAATAATCACTATCCCCTCGGATAATCGCCTTGGAAGTCTCCTCCGCAGTAAGGGGGGCAAATAATAATTTGCGTAACTCTTGGGCTTTTTTATGTGTGAAATTACCAAGAGATTTCCCGAGATTCATTACATCTACAAAAGTATCTTGGTAATCATCCGTCCATTCACAGACACAAAAAACCCCAAGTTTATTATATCGAAGAAGAAAAAGGTGACCCCTCCTTTTAGGATCACCTTCTACTATTCGATTCAACCATTCCGGGAGACCGCTTCCATTGATAAGCGTGTGTTCTTCGGAATCATATAAAGAAACTAATCCGAGCATCTCTACTCCTTTTTCTTATCGTCCTTCTTGATGGCTTTGGGGGCGTTAGCAACAGCCTGACTTGCTTTATCAAATTGAATCGCTTTTTCGTACAGCATTTGCTCCCCCTGAAGAATCATACTCAACTCATTGGCCGTCAGGGGTAATCCGTTCACCAATATTCGTCCTGTGAGTAATACACTCTTCAAACTCTGATGTGCTTGTTCTACTGGATTCATCTTTCATCCTTTCTAAAAAAATTACTTTTTCTGTTTCTTCTTCTTATTAAATCTACTTGTGTCAACCTTTGATTCTCGTAATTGAGCTTCAACAGTTGTACTGCGGAGGCCTGGCCCTTTGAAGTAAGTTGGTTGTTCCCCTTCCTTCAACCATTGGGCATAAGTCATAGCGTGCTCCGGCCCTGCTTTTTTGTAATGTTCAAGATACCGTTTTTTCTTTTCAGTATCCCTCTTAGTCGTCCCCAATATAGCACGAAGTAAATTGCTTTTAGCCATAATTCATCTCCTAAGCATCTGCCGTAAAACCGAACAGAATTAAACTAAAACTACCATCTGTTTCCAAAATCCGCACCGGATTATTCCGCCCTATTTTAATCGCCTCTGGAAAGACTACCGATACTGGTTGCATAACCCCAGCAGCCGCCACAATTCCCGTACTGAAAAATCCAACGGACGGAAGCGGATCATCAGCGTCATTTTCCCCTAACTTTCTAAAAGGAGGCCCACATTTCTTAATAGCGGCAGTTGCCCCGGATTGTTTGCTGGGAGACCAATCGACCCCACTCAATGTCGATTTATAACCATCATTGTTCCCGATTTCATAACAAGTACTCCCTGTACCTTCATCGTTATTCCAAGCTAAAACCAATCCGGTTTCCCCTCCATCATATTTCCGACCTATTCCTTCATTATAATTGGCAAGAACGGTCGCAGCCGATAGGTTAGCACTCGACCCCGTATAGAAACCAATCGGGCCAACCCACATATCTTTGTTTGCTACCCCTGTGCAAATAAGAGTACCAGCAGCATCTATAGCATCATTCATCGCCACAGTGGTGACAGCAGTAGCATCAGCAACTCCATCAATATATATCTGCAATCCTGTAGCTGAGTCACGCTCTCCAACCACTGTGATTAAATGCCACCCATCAAAGATAGATGTGCTTCCCGTTATCGTAATCGAGGTCGTACCATCTTTGATTGTAAATGTAACCAAACCTGCGGCGGTTACTTCAAGTGTAAACCCTTCCGTACCAACGGTTGCTCTGGTAAGTAATCCGGCCACTGCACCTGTAGCCGTAGGAATATAAACCCACATTTCAATAGCAAAGTGACCATCACTTGCTTCGTTAGCTATATCTAATTTTGCTCCACCATCCGCAGCAGTCCAAGTATCATTTGTATCAAAGTAAAGACAACTCCTCCGCAGAAGGTGAAAACCGTCTTCGGTGGCTAAAGGCCCATCAAGCTGGTAGCCGGTTATCCAGTGGCTACTTCTTCCCTCAACACTATTTAATAGGGTTGTGGATTTTGCAATGTTGCCGTTAAGATGAACTATAGGCCAATTACGTCCACATTTCATAGGTCTCGTTTCTTGTGGCATTTTAATACCCTTTATGATAAAAAGATAACAAAATTGGTAGGCTCCATATCCTCAGAGCCTACCGCAATTATAAGTATTCAATTTTAGGAAGCGGCTGCTATAGCAGCACCTGATACGAGAGGTTCATAACGGATATACCATTCGATTGAATCGTCTGCATCTCCATTAGCATCCAGATTCATTACGATATTTCCAGCATCCATCACGAAGTCAAATCCCATATCCCCTATTACACCATTGGCGGTTAAGACTAATGCAGCCCCGAATGTAGCACCTGGGGTAAGAGTTGTGCCTGCCGCTGCGGTATCAATATCTACTACATTAGTAACATCAACAGCATTTCCAGGGGCTGTAGGTTGGGCCTGTATTTTGCAGTTAATTGTGGCATTTTTGATTACGTTAGCAACAACACCAACAATACTGGTAACTTTAACCGGCCCACCACTAACGGTGAATATGTTAGTTGCACCAGAAGCCGCTGAAAGATTAGTAATTGTTTTCGTTACTGATTTGGCAATTAAAGGATCACTAACCGAGGTATCACCAAGAATGGCCTGACTGTCGGTATAAATCAAATCAAGATGTGCCATTATGGTATCTTCATCATCGCCCCCGTCGTCAAAGGTGTATGCCCCGATTTTATTTGAAAGTGCCTCAAGCGAATCTGTCCGACAATCAAAGGTAGTCACATCTGCACCAACAGATAAGACATGAGTTAATAGAGACCCAGCAACACAACTGTCTTCCAAATCAGAGCCAGCAGCAATACCTGTCGTTGTTCCTGCTAAAGTATGAAGCAGGTCTCCATCTAAAGCTGTAGAACAACCAGTACCAGCCGCTAAAGCTACGGAGATGGCTTCCAGAGAATCAGTAGAACACTTGAACGTAGTTGCATCTTTCGTGGCAGACAAAATGTGAGCTAACAAAGAACCGGCAACACAGTGGGCCTCCAAATCACCATCTACCGCTACAGTAGTATCTACTCCTGCAAGTGTGTCAAGCTGGATACCCGCAAGAACAGTCGCTCCATCCAAATGGTCACGAATAGCCTCCAACGAATCTGTGGTTTTATTATATCCAGTGGGGTCTCCGTCCGAAGCCATAATCATAGCCAACTGGCTATTGGTTGCCATCGAGGCTGGATAATTAGCCGAACCATCTGCTGTCTTTGATAGATGGTCGAGATATATGCCACCTAATACAGTTGTACCATCCAGATGGTCTCTTATTGCTTGTAAAGAATCGGTAGTTTTGTTGAATCCACTTGGATTGCCGTTAGCTGACATTATCATTCCAAGGAAACTATCAGTCGTAACCTCGGTGGGGTAATTCGTTCCGGCACTCGCCGTTTTAGCTAAATGGTCAAGTTGGATTCCACCAAGAATAGTTGTACCATCCAGATGGTCTCTGATAGCTTCTAACGAATCAGTTGCATCATCGAAAGTTCCGGAATTATCCTTTTCCAAAATATCCTGCATTGACCTCGGTGTTGGACTTTGACTTACAGCCGCATCCCAAGAAAGTGCAGCTACAGCATCAGCTATTGATTGCAATGAATCAGTAGAGGCATTAAAATTGGCTGGGTCTGCATCTGTGGACATAATGTGCCCCAGAATAGAACCAGCAACAACGATACCACTTATATCCTCATCCGCTGCAACGCCTGTGTCTGTCAATGCTAAATGGTCAAGGTTGATTGCATCCAGAGCAGTTATACCTGCTATATAATCCCGGATAGCTTGCAACGAATCTGTAGTTTTGGAATAGTCACAATTACCATCTTTATGAAGAATATCCTGCAACGACTTTGCAGTTGGGGCGGCACTGATTGCCCCGGTTACATCTGTTGGTGACTCAATCAAGCCAACAGCATCCCTAATTGATTGCAGGGAATCGGTTGACTTATCGAAATTGCTAACATCGCCATCAGTGGACATAATCATCCCGAGGATACTATTGGTCGTCACCGATGCAGGATACGCAGCACTTCCATCTGCTGTTTTGGCTAAATGGTCAAGATTGTAAGCCACTATCTCGGGGGCTACAGTCCCGCCACCAATAATCTCACCGGATGTTCCATCAGTGGTAATACCAACGTTCTGGTCTAACTCGCCAATCGTTGCCACTATCATACTATCAATCGCCAATCCAGTGGATATTATTGTGTTGTGGCGAATTACAGCGGGGGTGGTCGCTATCACTTCGATACCGGATTCCCCATCCTTAACCTTCATTATGTTGTTCTCAATAAGAAGGTCAAGACACACGCCTGTGCTGTTGGATATAGCAGCAGTTACGCCTTCACCATCGCCATACGGGCCGGATAATCTATTATTCCGGATGGTGACATTATTTGAAGCTCCTTTCAGGCTAATACCATCATCAGGATTTGAACTCCAGCCAGCACGAAAGATATTGTCCTCAATTATCGTATCGTGACAACCAGCCTTCAATTCGATAGCGGCAAGGAACTCATCTCCACTCGCTTCGCCTTCAAGATACTCACAATCCACAATCTTGGCATTCGTCACCGCCGCCTCAATGTCCACACCGATAAGAACATCAGCGTACCCAGGCATAAAGGTAAG
>Ga0180007_10000687_pt1 | contig 53264 bp, 81 predicted proteins | sample MM_PC_MetaG_FD_121122 | JGI IMG/M metagenome (GOLD analysis project Ga0180007, IMG submission 121122) | Groundwater microbial communities from the Aspo Hard Rock Laboratory (HRL) deep subsurface site, Sweden - MM_PC_MetaG | ecosystem: Environmental > Aquatic > Deep subsurface > Groundwater...
CCTCGCCTCATCCTCGACTGGTAGATCGATCGGCTCGGTGTTCGCCCCCTGCGACCCGGCGGCAAACTGGAGGTCTGGTTGCCAGCGGTCCATCAGCCCCTCCGATCGAGGCGATACCCGACGACCCCGATATAGACCTCGTTGCTCGACCCCGAAGTGTCGCGGACCTCGAAGTCGAAGGTCTGACCGGGCTTGAGGATCACAGGGTTGGCTGGTTTGAAGACCTGGGCCGCACCATTGCGCTCGGGGAAGCAGACCGAAGCGGGAACGGCATCTTTCGACCAGGCCGGCATCGCCCCGCCTTCGACTTTGACCTTCAGGCCTCGCATCAAAGCCGCCGTGCCCGTCTCTTCCAGGTAGATCTGAACGGCGGTGATCAGCACGGGGTGCTTTTGCTTGCTTTGAGGGTTGGCCTCGGCTTGCCCTCCATCGGGGATCGTCACCCGTTCGGCCAGCACGATCGGCTCGTGGGTCTTCAGGTCGAACCCAATGAGCAGCACGTTGGCGTACCGAGCTCCGCCGACCACGGTGTCTTGGAGGGTGATCGTGAACCCCTGGCGCGGCGCCAGGAAGAATGGCTGGTCGAGCCGCCAGAGCATCCACGAGCTGTCGGTCACCTGGTTCATGTACTCGGCGTTGTTCAACGCCCGAGCATCGACGAAGTCGTCGAGGTAGAGAGGATCCCCCCGCTTGCCAAAGCGAAGCTCGAGCCCCGTGTTGCCGAGCGAGTCGAAGAGGAACCGACTGACAAGCACGTCAGCGTCCGACTCGTTGCGGAACCGGCTCTGGTCCGTATTCTGGAATCCGTTCGCGGAGATGGTTACGTCCTCCCAGCGAACCCAAGGCGTGACTTTGCTTTTCTCTTCAGCCATGACCGGAGAGTATCAGAGAGGAGAGGGTGTGCGGTAGTCGGTCGCGCCGCCGATCAGTTGGGCTGGCTGCGCTGACCGAAGAAGTTGACGCGCACGGTGAAGTTGGCGCAGGCCGCGGAGAGCGTGGTCGGCACCTTGAGCACCGCGTCGTAGTTGTCGTTCGCGTCGATCAGGATCGGCAGGGCGAGCCGTCGGCGGTTCTCCCACAGGGCGGGCCCATTCGAGAACACGTTGACGTTGTTCGCAGTCGAAAAGACTCCGACGCCCGTCCCCTGGGGGAAGTGCTTCAGGGGCTCTTCCAAGAGGGACACGTCACCACCCGCGTGGACCTGAAGGATCAGGTCGTCACAGGAAGCCTGCACGGCCGCGTACTCGATGTCGTTCTCGAACTCGACGGTGGCCATATAGATCAAAATCCGCTCGTTTTGCGGCATCTTGCCCTTGTGGCCCACGTTGGTGTGCTTGAGCGTGGCCTGGGTGGTGCCGGAGCCCCCACCCGGGACCGTGTCGCCGCGCTTATAGCCGAAGAGGGTCACGTCTGCGTCCTCGTCGGACTTGAGGATGCCGCAAGAATAGATGTCGCTGTCTCGGAGGTGCTCGAAAGGAACCGAGCGCCCGTCAGCGGTCATCACTGCGTTGGGGGTGTAACTGCTGTCTGCCATGGTCTTCTCCCATTTCTCCTAGAGGCTAGTGGCCTCGCAAAACCCCGCCGCCTCTAGGCGTAGGGGTGACCTCCGTAAGCGCCGGAAACGTCGGCCGTGATGGCGCGACCCGCCGGGACCTTGACCCGCCCGGCCCGCTGGAGCAAGCCGGTGTTCCGCGAACTGCGCCGCGGGGGCAGGCGCCCCGAAGTGGCGGTATCTGCCGGGGGCAGCGTCGGAGGAGCCGGTACGACCGGGGCCTCGCGGGTCATCAACCATTTGTCGACGAACATCATCAGGCCATAGGTGACAGCCAGGACGCCGGCGATCGAGGCCGCGCCGAAACCGCGCCACATGGCGAGCGGGATCGAGAGGGCGAGACCGACCACGCCGCCGAGCTGCGCGGACCAGTCACGGGCCCAAGCCTGGTCGAGAGTCCATTCGGCTCCGGACAGGTAGCGATCTACCGTGTAGGGGATCAGCAGCCCTGCCGCCGCTCCGAGCCCCGCATCCGCCAGGGACACTCGAGACTGATCGGAGAGGATGATCTTTTTTTGCATTGCCATCTTTCGATTCCTTTCCTGTGCTCGAGCCTAGCGACCGCGGGTCTTGCAACCCTTGATCTTGCCCTTGACGTGACGGAAACAGTGCTTCCGCCCATCGGTCCCCTTGGTGCACTTGCAACGAGCCGCGCTCTTCTTTGCCCTTTTTCGCGCCACTGAAGGCCTCCTTTTGGTTTTGCGCCCAGTGGCGCAGCACTTGAACAAGGCTGATGGAATCATAAAAAGAGGCGGGGGCTAAAGTTGAGGGGGTTAGCGGAGCTTCCAGATCGCCAGACCGACGAGTGCCGCCGCCCCGAGACCCACGGCGACCTTGGTTCCGGTCGAAGCCCCGTTGAGGCGGCTCCCGAGCTTGCTCTGGAACCCCGAGCTACGCATGACCGACTCCTCCTGAGGGGAGAGTGTCCACGCGGCCGGCGCCATCCGCCCCGTAGTACCGTAGCGCCGGATGCCCGCGGCCGAAGCGACCAGGCACCCCCAGCGGTTGCTCCCAAAGCCCACCGAGATGTAGTTCTTTCGCCAGAGGGGCCGCACCAAGTCGGCGGTCAGCTCCCGGCTGGCCTCGACGTAGAGCTCCCCGAGGTAGAAGGACTTGGTCGGCGCGACTGTGGGGTCGAGCCACTTGGCCTTCCGAGACTCGATGAGCCGCCAAGCGGTCGGGTCGATGATCGCTGGGGGACCGCCCGGGGCTCCCGCGGGCGGTCGGGAACGGATCACGATCGCCCGCAGCCACTCATGGACCGAGCGGACGGCGGCCAGGTCAAACTCGCGTTGGGCCGAGAGGGGGAGGTTTTTGCTCCGCTCATACCAGCGAGGCGTACCCCACTCCCGAACGTAGCGGGTCCCAATGTAATCGCAGTCTTCGCAACCCCCGTTGACATCGAGACCCCGTCGCCCCTCTGTAACCAGGAAGTGCTGCCGCTCTCGAACGACGGTCACCTTGTGGGCCTCGAGGAGCCAGTAATAGACCACGTCGGCCTCGAGCGGGTCCATCCCCACATAAAGGAGCCAGTTCTTGATGTCGAGGCACTTGTTCCAGGCCTCGGCGTTGCCCCCCAAGGTCTGGCAGATCAGCGCAGCCCGCTCTCGGAAGTCGTCAGGGTAGCGGACGAGGGGTTGAGTCGAGAGGATCATGTTGATCCCCCGGTAGAAGTCGCGGGTCTCTTCCCCTTCCCCCTCTTCTACAAAGAGATTGAAAAGGTTCTCCTGAGTTAGGGCTGCGTCTTCGCACTGACAGGCGATCCGCAGCTTCTCGAGGGCGACCATGGCCAGAGCGTTCGACCGCCAGTTGTTCTTGTAGCCCACGTCTTCGACCCGACCCTCGGGCCCGTACTCGGCATACACCGCCTCGAGAATCCACCCGATAATGGCACAGAGGGCCCCCAGAGCGATGAAAACAACCCCCACGATGGACATCGCGGCGCTGATCGAGCCGATCGCGGAGAGGGTGTTGGCGACGGTCGCTAGGACATCGCAAACGACCCCCGCCAGACCGATCGCCGCTCTGGCTTTCTCGAAGCTGGAGCTGGCACTGCTCACAGCTTGGGCCGCAGAGACGATCGAGGTGAGAAGTGTGGCGTAAGACTGGGCTTGGCGCACCCCGTCTTGCAGACGAGACAGGGTAGACCCCCGCTCGACCTCACCCCAACCTGACACCCGAGCCCCTGTCACGGGGTCGACCCGCTGTCCCAAGTCCTGAACCATCCGAGTCGTGCCATCAGGCAACGTCTCTTCCCGGTTGACCAGCTCCACCGCGACAACGTCCCCCCGGTCTCGCCGGTCGATCATCACGGCCCGACCCCGAATCGTAGTGATCTCGAAATCCGCGAGCCCGACCCCCCCAGACCGCAGGGTTTCGTCGATCTCCTCGAGGAGGTCTTCCAACCCGTCGATGCCCAGAGCGATCGTGCGGTCGATCGACTCATAGACCCGGCGGGGGAGCCCTTCGCTGGGCACCTGGAGCGGTTGGTCGAGCCCTGGAACGGGCACTTCGTTGATAAACGGTAGAGCGCCTCGCCAGTCCTCGATCGCGTGCAGCCGCCCCTGAATGAAATTCCGAATCTTCCGCTCGTCCCCCAACGGGGAGAGCTCGGGGTATGTAGCTAGGTAGTTTGCGGGCCCCGAGGGGTCGATATGGAAGTCGATGGCGGTCGGCTCTTCCGTCGCTCGCAGGTTCTCGTGCAGTGACATTCCGGCAGACCAAGAGGAATACTCGTCGTAATCCATCTCACCGAAATGGGCTTTGGCAAAACGCAGCATTGTTACCTCACAGCTCGCAGGTCGAAGAAAAAGTCCCGGCGGTAGGCGCAGAGCGCCGGGGGAAACTCCTGGTCGATGTCCATGGCTCCCTCCCAAGTCGTATCGATCGGGATCACGAGGTTGCCGGGGCCCTTGGGGTAGCGCACGAGCGGGTAAACGTGGAACCCGGAGCGGCGGGGGCGGATCACCCGGCACCCGACCTCGAAACCGATCACCGCAGCCAAAGCGTCGATCAGGATCGTGTGATCGTCGCAATCCCCCGCCCCGAGGTCCAAGAGCACTTGAGCGGTCGGATACCAGTCCATGTTGACGGGGTCCTCGAGGTAGCGGACCTGGGCTTTGACGTAGTCGAAGATGCCCCGGAGCTGGCAAGCGTCGTCCCGGTCCTCGGGACAGGAGGGCAAGATGTCCTGGGCTACGATGCGCCGCAGGACAGCGACCTCGGGGCCCGAGCAGGAACGCTGGACTTGCCGCCCGATCAGCTCGACTCGCTGCCCGGGGGTGCTGACTCGATGTTGCCTGTATCTCGCCACAGAGAGAGCATAGCCCACCCCCGCCCCTGGAGAGTAGTTGCTATCCCGTCGCTTCCTCTTCCTCTTCCTCCTCCGGAGAGGCCTCGGGCTCGGTCGGCGCAGCCGGGGAAGGCGCGTCTTCAACCCGGTCAACCTGGAAGTCATGCTCTCGCAAGTAGCGCGTGATCCCCCCCGCGGCGTGGTTGGCTCGACCCAAGTCCCACCCCAGGCGTTGGATCAAGTCGGAAGAGAAAGAGGCCGGCTCAGTGACGTACCGCTCGATGCGCGGGGGGAGCTCGACGCCGGCCAGGGCCGACTGGTGGATCTTCTGGGCCCACCGCTTGCCGACGATATGAGCGGCGGCCTGGTCGCTCTCGAGGAGGACAACCAGGGTCGCCCACTCCGGGTCTTGGGCCACCAAGGCCCCCAGCCCCTCGAGGTCAAGCCGCTCCACGGTCGGGGCCGCCTGAGCCACAAGTGCCGCCAGCTCACGAGCTCGCTCTTCCTGCGCGGCCTGCTCCGCTGCCGCCGGATCGGCCTCGGTCGGCTTGGTCTGGAGTTGCTCGACTCTCCGGGCGTCTGCCAGTTGCCGCTGTCGCTGCCGCTCAAGATAGGCTTGCTCTTCGCTCGAGAGCTCGGGGCCGTCATCATATTGCTCGACCCCCCGGGTCTTCCCCTTCCCGATAAGGGTGTCCAAGACCAACGGCAGGTTCTCCGCGAATTCTCGCATGACCTGAATATGCGGGGGCTCGTTCGGCCCACTCATGGCCGCCTGCATCTGGATCATGGCCGAGACCATACCGCCCATCGTGCCGAGCACCTCGGCCATGGCCTTGGACTGCTGAACGGGCTCTTGCATCTTAATTTGCGCGATCTCGATCTGGTTCTTCATCATGGCCATCAGCGAGTCGGTCGTGGCTTTGATCGAGCTCTCTTCATTGCCGGCCCGGTTGAGCATAGCCGTCGTCAACTGCATCATCTCCTGCTGGTGGGCAGCGGCGGTCACCGACTGCTGTTGGGAGAACCCCGACATTGCTTGAGTGATCGATTGCATCGCCACGGCCATCTCGCTCGGCCCCTCGGGCCGCCTGTTCTGCGCTTCAAGGAGCCGCTGGTTGGTCTGGGCGATCTCGGCCCGGAGGGCCTCGAAGCGAGAGTCCGACTGTTGCTGGGTGAGCTGGGCGCGGAGCGAGGCGAGCTCCTCTCGCATGGCTGAGACCTCGGGGGAAGGACCGGAGGGGACCGGGGCTGCCAGAGGCCGCGCACTCATCGACCCCATGAGCTGTTGAGCCATAATCATCTTGAACAGTTGGTTAATATTCAAGCCATCCTTCATGTTGTCCTCATCCTCATCTTCTCCCTCGTTCAAGAGGGACAACGCCATGGCTGCACCCGGGTTGTGCGCCACGGTCTCTCGAGCTTGTTGATAGGCCGCGGCCGGCGCCACGCCCCCCGCGATCAGGCTCTGAGCCAGAGCGTTCTCTTGGTTCAGAGTCAGAGAGGTCATCGACTGCTCGCTCTGCACAATGCTGGGGGGCTTGTTGGGGGTCCCGGGAACCGTCGCCTGGAAAGAGAGCAGCGGCCCCGCCTCGCGGCGGTCAGGGTCGAGCACGTCGACCTCATAGGGGTCCCCTCCGCCCAACCCGAGGCGATGGACCAGGCCTGGGAAGTCTTGCAGCTCGGTTGTCCGCACCCCAGCGTAGAGCCCGAGCGAGCTCCGTTGCTTGGTCCGGGCCGACTTGAACAGCGTGTTGGGCGGGTATTCCCAGCGGTGGAGTGTGATGTCGACCACCGTTGCAATCTGGGCCAGCCGAGAGACCTCCTCGACAAGGAAGTAGGGATAGCGTTTCTTGTTGGTTTGATCCATCCCCGTCTCGGCCTCGAGGGCTTCGAGCCGTTTGGCCAACGAGGCGTTAGTCGATGTCGGTTTCGTCATTGACGAGCTCCTGTTGCTCCGCGATCGGAGCACCAACGTACCATTGCACGAGGGACACGAAGCCAAGCGCGATCACGCCCCCGGCCAGGGGTGAGAGGTATTCGGACCAAGGGCTCTCGAGGCCCAACCAAACGAGCAGGCGCCACCCGACCGGGGGGCCTACCGCCAACCCCACCCAGAATGAAAAGCAGGGAGCGCAGGAGAGCACACCCCGCAGGAGAGGACCGGCTCGAGCCTTCAGGAAGTCACGGGGCCGCTTGGTTACAACGGCAGCCGTCCCGAGGTAGACGAGACCAAAGATGAGGAGGAGCCAGAGCCCCAAGCCGGTCATGGCCACCCCCTCAAGTCGAGACCGCGGTCTAGGCCTTGATGTACCCGCGCCCTTTGCACTTGGTGCAGTAGATTGCCGGGGAGCCCCGTTGAGGAATCATGCCGGCCCCCTGACAGGAGGAGCAGCGTTGGCCCACTAGGGCCTCGAGCTCGGCCCTGACGAGCCGCCGCACGTCGGCCTCGGTTAGGCTTACGGGCCGGCTCGGGGGGGAGGGAGAGGGGGCCGCGGGAAGGGCCGTGCTGGTCTTCTTCGCTTTGGACATGAGAGCTCCTTTGGCCTGGAGTATACCTGGGCCTAGCGGGTGATTGGTAGTTCATATTTCCTCCAAGCGTTTCCAGACCCCGCCGAGGATGCGCCCGAAGGTCCCGCGCTTCCGGGGCTGGTAATCACGGCAGGACACCGAGGGCGCAATCGAGTAGAAGGGGGCTAGGGCGTCCTTTACCCGGCAAAGCCCGTACTTCGACCAGTTACCGAAGAGGGAGGTGGCCCGCGGTCCCTTCAGCTCGAGGATCGTGCGAGCCATTCCTTCCTGGCGCAGGAGCTGTTGGGCTGCGGGATAGTCCCAATGGCGACAGGCGCCGCAGGTTTCGGGCTCCCCTCGGGGGTGCAAACGAGTGATCGTGTCCTGCTCGGCCTGGGTCGGTTGATGGATCCTCCCCGTCATCTGGTTCTGAATGCCCTGAAGCAGGCGAGGGAGCCTCCCCGACGCCGCGACGTGCTGATGGAGCTGCCGGGTAGCCTCGAGGTCGATCCGCTCCTCCAGCGGGGCCTCTGCGGCCGACGGAGCCCCCTTCCGTACTACCCGGAGGCCCACGGGGGGGAGGTCTTGCTGGTCCTCAATCTTCCGGGTCATGGGAAGCCCCCCTTTCTCCCCCGAGGCTCGCGGGGTCCTCGATGCCCAGGTCTTCAAAGATCTCTGGGTCAAGGCTAGCGTAACCCCGGAGCACCCGAAGCTGTTGACCCGTGTTCTGGGCCATCCAACGCAGGGCGTCGGTCCAACCTCGATCGTAGCCGGTTTGGGCGATCTGCACTCGCAGTTGACTCTGCGAGGAGCTGTTGGCGAACGCGACCTCGTCTACCGCTTGAGCCAAAGAGGCCGAAGCCCCGGCATCCCGGAGTATTTCGGCGGTAGGGGCGGAGGGATGGGACCGGGTGCGCTGCTCCCAGATGGAGGTCAACCCTTTCCAGAGCGCCTGGGAAGCGGAGCGCGTGGCGAACCAACGGTCGCACACTTTTTTTGTCTCGTCAAGCCCCTTTTTGGCCCAGTCCCGTTGGAGGAGGAAGCCCACCCGAGGGAAGAGGAGCAAGGCGAGCAAAGGGGCCAGGGGGTGAGGGCTCCAGAGAGCGCACCCCTCTTGCGGCAGACGGGGCAGGGGGGTTCCCCTCCGGACCTTCCGACAACGCCCCCCGTGATAGGAGTATTCCCGAGGAGGGAGCCGACTGCCCGTATAACTACTGAGCACTCCCGACTCGACTTTGCCTGATTGCCAGTAGCAACAAGAGCCGCAACAACCTAGAGGATTAGTCTGTGGCATCCGCGACCTGTCCTTTCGATGATCCTGCTTTGGACTAAACTGCTGACTGAAGCCCGCACTTTGGCGGCAGTGACCCCCTCAACTTGGGCTTCCGCATAAACCAACACGTCCTGGTTGGTCAGCTCTTGAGGGTAGGCCTCCGAGAAGCACTCGATCACCGCCTCGCGGAGGCCTCGTGCGTGAAGCAGGGGCTCGTCACCGCAGAGCTGACCGACGGCCTCGAGCAGCTCGTCGGCACTTTGAGCCAGCTCGCCAGCCAACTTTTTGTGCCGCTCGAGCATCAATTCAACCTCTCGTCGCATTTCGAAATTTCTCTCGCTTTCTGCCTCGACCTCCGAGTGTCTGTGGGCGCGACCGCCCCTACCTTGGGGGAGGACTAGCTTTCCAGCCCCCTCTCCCTTAAGGGAGAGAGGGGGCTGGAAACCTAGTCTGACCTCCCCAGGCAGTTAGTGACGCTCGCGCACTCACAGACACTAAGGCCCCTGAAGCCCGTTTTTGCCAAAACGCGGTTTCCCGCGAAACATCAAATTGGCACAATTCGTCAATCCCCTTCCGGTGACAATGGCCGATACAGGATCGTCGGCCGCCCCCGGCCCTTCGCCTTCTTTTGGCTCACGGCCTCAAAGTCAGGGTGCTGCTCGATCCACTCCTTGAGCTTCCCATAGCCCACCCCGACCCCGGCGTCTTTGAGGTGCTGTTGAGCTTTGAAGATCGAAACCCCGTCTGGGTTCTCGCCCATGAAAGCCAGGACTTCATCTTGCCACTCTGCCAGCTCCCCCTCGGAGTATTCGGTTGCAGAAGGCTGGGCTGGTGAGTATTCGCCTTCCTCGGTCGGTTGAGGAGCTTTTGTGGGATCGAGAGCGAGGTGGCGCACTCGTGCTATCGAGCCCGGTTTCACTCTATGAGGGTCTACCCCGTAGAGCTCGGCTAGCTGTTTGGTTTCCTCTGGAGAGAGCTTCTCGAAGATACGGCGGATCAAGAAGGCTGGACCCCCCGAGCTATGGCCCTCGGAGTCCTTGACCTTGATCCGGTGGACCCGCAGCAGGTTTTTGTCCTCGGGGTCGCCGGTGATGACCAACACCTCATCGACCAGGTTGACCAGGTTCGAGTCCCCCCGGATGCGATCAATCAGGCGCTCCTCGGTGCTCCCTGCTTTTTTCAGGTGGTGCGCGAGGATCACCGTGGCCCCGGAGGCCTTGCCGAGCCAAGCGCACCAGGTCAGGGCCGACTTCAAGCCGGTGTTGCCCGCCCCACTATCGGCGTCTTCGAGCATGGTGGCCAGAGGGTCGAAGGCCCAGCAGACCGGCCGCTCTTCAGGGTTGGTGATACAGGCTAAGGTGTCCTCCACCCTCTTTTTCCAAGCAGTGTTAGACAACAGATAGGGAAATGAGGTAGCATTGGCGGAACCACAACTCGTGTGCAACAGATGGCTCGCTTCCTGAGTGAACTGCGGGAGACTTGCGCCCCGACCGAGGAGCAGGCCGACATCTCGTCGATCGATCATCTCGAGAGACCCCTCGCCCATGAAATAGCAGGATTGCCCGATGTCACACTCGTAGCGGCCGAGCCAGCGGTCCCCCCGGGCCAGGGAGAGGCAGAGGTCGCGGACGAGCCAGGTTTTCCCGGTTCCGCTCTCCCCCGCGAGGATCACCACCGATCCCCGCCGAAAGAGGTCTTCTACAACCCAGTCATCCATTAGCCAAACCCCTGTGCGGGTGCGAGCTGCCCAGCCCGCGCCCGTGAGTGCTCCGGAGGTCAGCTCCGCAGCTTGCCGCCACCCCTCACCGCAACGCGAGAGCCTCTCGGCCCGCTGGTTCTCAACGGACCAGAGCGGGGGGAACCTCAGGTGTGTCATGTTTCCTCTCGGGCGATCCCTAACGTCAGCGCGGGTCACAGTCTACTCCGCGCAGCCTGCGGCGGTCAAGGTCGTAGGCTGCGCTCTCCGGTTTTTATTCCCCGCCCCAGAAATAAATGCTTGACGCTGATCAACCCCCCGTTGTATAAGCCTATTGGAATCGAGGAGTGGTCAGTGTTCCCTCTCCACCCTCCCCTCCATCAGCGCACGAAAGGGCGCGGCTAGAGAAAAAGCCGCGCCCTTTCACTTTTCTGGTTGACAAGCGTAGGCTACGCGGATTATACCGTAGGCTGCGCTTTGGAGGTTCCTTGATTCCGAGTCTTTCCAGACTCCGGCAAGCGGTTGCTTGCGCCGAGTCACTGCCGGGGATCGAGCTGTACCCCTATCAGGTTGAGGGGGCGGCTTGGTGTCTGCGGCGTTCGACTCTGCTCGCCTTTGATCCTGGTCTGGGAAAGACGATCACGGTCTTGGCTAGCCTCCCGCTAGACCAGACAGCATACCTCGTCGTCCCCAAGGTAGCCCTGGGGGTCTGGCTTCAGGAAATTGGTCGGTACACCAACCAAACTCAGGTTGTGTTGGCCTCTGGTGCCCGGCGCCCCAAAGCAGAGCTGGTCCAGTTGGATGGGGGAGGGCGCATAGTGTCTGAACAGCCCTGCTCGGACTTCAGTGGTCGGTGGGTCGTCTTGACCCATGAGTCAGTTGTCCCCTGGGCAACGATCTCCCTGATGTCCCAGGGCTCACCGATCGTGGCCGGTCGGTTCAACTTCGAGGACATCGAGGGTGTTCACGCTCCTCCCCCTCTAACTTTGATCGTTGATGAGATTCATCGCTTTGGGGGGCACCGGAGCCAGCGGACCCAGGCCCTGCTGGCCTTGGGTGTCGAGTGCCCGCGGGTCATTGCCCTGACGGGGACCCCCCTGCTAGGCGGCTCGCACCGTCTGTGGGCCCCGCTTCAGATGATCGCCCCCCGCGAGCGTTGGGGATCGTGGTTCGATTTTGTCGAACGCTACGCGGCGGGTGTGCCCCGGACAGTGACCCCCACGGGACGAGAGCCCGTCCAAACCATGGTGCCAACCGGCCTCTCCCGTGAGGGGGAGCTTCGTGAGCGGCTGGCTCCCTATCTACTCCGTTATACCCGCGCTCAAGCGGCGGCTCATCTGCCCGCTGAAACCCGGCAGAAGGTTCCCATCTGGGTCCGGGGCTCCAACAGGGCCCTGACCAAGGCCGGTGATTGCCTGATGAAAGAGCTCCGGGGGCGCTCGGGACAACAACCCGGCTCGCGCTTCGAGCAGGGTGAAGTGCTCGAGGCGCTCACAACCGTAGCCCGGGTCAAGGTGCCCTACGTTGTAGAGCACGTCAAAGAGCTCGTCGAGTCAGGAGAGCGGGTCGTCGTCTGGGTCTGGTTCCACGCGACCAGCCGCGAGCTCTACGCCGGCCTCCACGCGGCCGGGGTGCCCTCCTACACCGCGACCGGAGAGGTGTTCGACGATGAGCTCGAGCGGAATATCAGGGCCTGGAGCCAACGCCCGAGCGTGCTGATCGCCGGGATGGCCAAGATCGGTGAGGCCATCTCGGTGCTGGCCGATCATTGCTGCCATCAGGACTTTCTCGAGCTCCCCTGGCTCCCCGAGGTGTTGGATCAGGCCGCGGCGCGGTTGGTCCGACAGAACCAAAAGCGTCCGGTTTCGACCCGGGTGTTAGTGCTTCAGATACCCTTTGAGCAGAGTCTCGAGCAGCGGCTCGAGCAGCGGCAGGCCGAGTCCCGGGAGGTCATTGGATGACGCTGGAAACGGCGCTCAAGGCCTCTCGACGGGCCATGCGGGCCATGCGGGTGCGGCTCAACCAGTTGGAGTTGGCCTTGCTCTCGCGGGGGCCGCAAGTGCTTGACTTGGGTGGGGACGCCCGGATCGTGATTCCGATCCCCTTGGACCGGGAGTGGAACCGGCTCCAGGTGCTGCGGGACATGGCCGAGCTCCTGACCAAGATGGGCGCCCTTGCGCTGGTCCGGGCAAATGATGATAAGGCGCGGCTGGCTCTGGTCCGCGCCGCGGAGATCTTGGACGCCTGTGCCGAGCTCGAAGAGCTTGAGCTGGCCGAAAAAGCTATCGCCCAGAAACGGAAGATAGCCCACATGATGGAGGAATGAAATGCAACCGATCCCCCTCGACGAAGTTGTCCCGCTTGACCTAATCCTGAGAGAAGGAGGCTATTTCAACGCTGGGCCCTCCCGTTGGGGGTCCTCCTTTTGGGGGGCGGCCCAGGCTTGCCCTTACGACGGGATCCTGATCAAGCGCCAAGGGCACCTGCCGGGTACGGGGATGGCTCTCTTGATCGGAATTCTGTTTCACAAGTGCATGGAGATTCTCTACCAGGCGCGGAGATCGGGAGCCGACGGTGAAACGACCCGGAGCCTGGTCTTTGGTCCGACCGATTGCGTCAAGCGGTGGGTCCAGGGAGTCTTGAGCGACAGGCATTCTGGCTGGGCCTCCCGGCTCTGGGACGTGGCCTGCTCGACCGAGGAGCTGGTTATCGCCTACATGGCCCGGTGGCAACCGCACCCCCCCTCGGCACCGACGCCGACGACGATCACCAGTTACGATTTTCCCGTGGCCTCGTTGGGCGAGCCTGAACAGGCCCTCGAGATCCTGGAACCCTTTCCCTGGTCGCAGCGGCTCGACCTCCCGATCATGTTCGAGGATTACAACGGAGAGGTCTGCGCGGCCGTCGTCGACCACAAGTCGACGATCTGGCTCACCCCGGATTGGGAAACAGCATTCTGGCAGACCGCTCAATCGGTGGGCGCTTTTCATCTCTGGGCCGAGCTCTGCAAGCGGGAGCCCTCCCTGCCCGAGATGCGTTACTTCATCACCAACGTGATCGGCCGCTCCCGCCGGCGCGGTGACCCTCCGGAGTTCTACCGCAGCCTCTACGGGGTGCGTCCCGAGCGGGTGGCCATCTGGATCGAGAGCATGAAGCACGCTTGGGGCGAATTCGAGGCCTACCAGGAACGAGCCGAGGGAGTGCCCGACGAGGAGCTCTGGCGCGTCGTCCCCCAACGCTGGAGTGCCTGCCAGAAGAGGTTTGGGCCTTGCCCACGGCTGCCAGACTGCCTTTCCCTGATCGCCACCTCTACAGTGCAGGTGGTCGTCCCGGCGCTCTCTCTCCCTCACCCTGAGGGGGAGCAAGAGCCGGCACCCATCCCGACTTCTCCGCTCTCTGGTCTGCTCGAGCAGATCTCGGCTTACTGCGTGGGCGATGAGGAGCTCACCCAGCAGGGCTGGGCGCCTTTGGCTACCTACGTTGCGGGAGTCGACGACGAAGGCTTGATTACTTTTCTAGGGGGCAACCCGGCCCTGGCCGAGCGGCTCAATGAGAAGATGACCGACGCCCTGACACCTGCCGCAGACCAGGCGCGAAAGGCGGCGCTCGAGTGTTTCCTAGAGGATCTCGAGGGGATTCTTGCTGCTCGGCAGCCTCTGCTCCCCGAGCAAGAGTCGGGAGAAAAACCGACAGTGCAAGGGGGCATAGGACTGCCCCCCCTGCCCCCCAAGGGGGCTACGATCTTTGCTGACGACTTTTTGTCCGAGCCTCTCCCCGCCGCCGCCGCCCTGGCGGGACACGTTTACTATTACAAGGCCTTAGTCTTCTGGGCAACCGAGCACCAGACCCCTGAGGGCCGCCTCTTCCTGCTCCCGGGTGGGGCAGAGTACGTGATCGGGCTGGGAGAGCTCGTGGTCGAGTGTCGACCTCGGATCAAGGAGTCGACGGCCAAGCTTGCCCCGCCGCCGCCGCCGCCCGAAACCCGGATTATCGGGCAGTACGCCAAACCCTCGGGCATGGTGGGGGTGCTCTTTCTCGGGGTCCACTCCCGGGGAGGAAAAAAGCTCGAGGACTTCTACCGCGAGCAAACCGGCGACGAAGACACTTACGGGGTAGCCCTGACCGGGGCGTCTCGCTCGCTCTGTGTCTACACCATGATCGAGGGGGTCGTGGCCAAAGCAACCAAGACCACGATCGGCTCCGAGGGTTGGTCTCACCTCGAGCGAATGGCCCATGAAGCTGCTCCCGCTCCTGAGGTGGCCTCGTGAGCCTACCGGGACTCGTTACGGCCGGCACGCCCTCCCCCACTTGGCTCCGGATCATCAACTGGGGCCTTTGGAAGAGCGGCAAGACCGTGTTCTCTGCGACGTTTCCCCGGCCCTTGTTCATTCACCCTGCGGTCGAGTCAGGCTATGACGCTCTGAAAATTGCCTGGAATGGGGTGCAATGGGTCAACCCGTTCGATGTCGTCGCCGTCGGTGCCGAGCCCTGGAACCGCTCGGTGCGTCACGAGCTGGACGAGTGGATCGCGTGGCTCCAGCAGGATTGCGCCACCGCTGCCTGGGAGGGGCGAGCCCCGACTTACCAAACGGTCGTCTTTGGCGGCTTTTCGGTCACGCAGAAGGCCGTGCTCGGGGAGTTCGAGACCCTCCTCCCCGGAGAGAAAGGGGTCATGCGCCGCTACGGTCGCCTGGCCTCTTGGGCCCAGGCCTTCACTCAACAGCTCCTGGGCTTGCCGGTACATATCATCATCGAGCTCTCGGCCAAGGAGATCCGGCCCGAGAACGAAAAGGTAGGTAGTCGGCGTGTCGAGTACGAGCCGGAATTGGTGGGGCAGGGTAAATCCGTGCTGTTCCATGACGCAAACGTGATCGTCTTTCAGGAAGCCAAGCCCGGGCGCTACCTGACGCACTTCACCCGGACGGGGAGCGCCCGTCACGTAGATGTTCGCTTGCTCCAGCTTCGCGGCTTGGGTGCCGTCGAGAACGCAACGTACGACCTCTTCGCGGAGCGTCTGGGTCTGCCGCCCATTTGGGTAGCCGATCCAGCGCACCCGAGGTGTCAACCTGGTCAATGGCCCTGGCAGGGTCATTGGCACGTATAGGAGAAGAGCCATGTCAAATCAGTATCCGCCTCAGTACCCCGGTGCCCCGGCGCCGCAGTACCAAGCGCCGCAGGGAGCCCCGGCCCCTGCGCCTCAACCGTCGCAGGGCTATCCCCCGCCGCAGTACCAAGCGCCGCAGTACCAAGCGCCGCAGGGTTACCCGCCGCCGCAGGACCAAGCGCCGCAGGGCTACCCGCCCCCGCAGGGTTACCCGCAGGGTCAGCCTCAGGGCTATGCTCCTCCGCCGCAGTACGCGCCGCAACCCGGCGCTGCACCGCAGGGCGGCGGCTACTCTGGAGGAGCAATCCCCCTCGCTCCGGCGCTGCTGCCGGAGGGGCGTTACGACTTCCTGGTCAAGCTCCACACGGTCCAGACCAAGACCGACGAGGACACCGGCCGGCTCAAGGGGCAGATGCCGATCTTCGACTTCGAGGTCACCTCGGGGGCGCAGCAGGGCCGGCGGGTGCGCCAGTGGTTCCCCTTCTGGACTCCTGGGGGAGCCGGGAAGATTAGGGAGCTGGCCCGGGGGACAGGAACCCCGATCCCCATGGTCAATGGGGCCGAGGCCTTGGACCCCGACACTCTCGACGGCAAGGTCGTCTCGGCAGAGGTCGGGCATGACAAAGGCTTTGAGCGCCTGAAGAACTACAAGTCCGTGGGGGGCCAGGCTGCCCCGGCCCCGGCCCCGGCCCCGGCTCAGGCCCCGCAGGGTGGCCCCCCGCCGGGGTGGCAGCCCCCGCCGGGGTACAACTTCCCGCAGGGGGGTTAGCACCGATCCCTTTTGCCGGTCCATGTGGGCTGGTCGCCTAGCTGCAATGTTCAGGGACTCAGAGAGTGGTGAACCCCTGCTCTCCGTCTTCCCCGGATAGCCTGTTTGGGTAGTGAGCGGCGACCAGGGGGCCTCGAGGGAGGCCCCGCCGGCACCTTTGGGGGCCCCTGGCCGCCCGGGACGCTGGGAGAGCGAATGCCAATACCAGCGACGACGGCGAGGGCTCGCGGGGGTTCGATTCCCCTGGCCCCCCCTCGTGATACTCTCCCCGGCGGAGGTTGTGATGCGAACGTGGACTATTACACAATGGATTTTGGCGTTGGTCGCCGTCGGGCTGTTCTGCTGGATCGTTCCCCGAGCCGTCTTTGGCGAGCTCGCGCCCCGCGATCTGATCAACGAAACCGCCGAGGACATTCAGCTCCTACAGCCCTATGTGAGCGAGCAGCGGGCGCACAGGCTCGCCGTGCTGATCGTCGAGGCGGCTTATGAAACCTACATCCCGCCCCAGGTCCAGGTCGCCTACATTTTTCGGGAGAGCTCGTTCTCCCCCGCGGTAGAGCAGCAGGCCAAGATTGGCGCGTTGGGGGAGCGTGGCTTGACCCAGTTGCACCCCCGCTACCTGCGGCGGCTTCCCGAGCTGTTGCCCCAGGGGTGTGACGAATCGCTCGCGGGGGCTCGCTGTCAGATCCTGACCGGCGCTAAGGTCCACGCTTACTGGAAGGCCCGCTGCCCCGGCTCGACCTGGCGTTACCTAGCCAGTTACGCTCACGGGCGCTGCGTCTCTGAGCAGCAGGCGCGGATGACAAAGGGGGCGCAGAATGCCCGGAGCTATGTGCTCAAACTAGGAGGAATCGAATCATGGGTGGAATGAGCAAGGATGAGTTGCACCGGCGAGTTGAGAACCTGAACACGGTGATCAAGGGCTTGCGAGAGGAGCGAGATGACCTCGAGGGCCAGGTCAAAGCTCAGAAAGCAGAGTTGGACAGTCTCGGGGAGGAGATCAAGGAGCTCAACGAGGAAGCCGCACAGGAGGTGCCTTTGCCAGACAGGATTCTGCTCCTGGTCGAGGCAGCCCAACGCTTCGAGCAGCTCGAGGCCGAGCTCGACGACTTGCAGGCCGGCCGGCGAGTAGGACCGCTCGCCGCCCAAACGCTCCGGACCCACCGGGAGTCCGTGAATGAGCTTCTCCGCGCCGTCCGTGAGCTGGAGCACGGGTGATGGAGCCCCTTTGTGCGGAGTGTCCCCTGCACTCCAAGAAGAACCGCAAGCAGGTCGAGCCTCAGATACCCGCCCAACCTTGTGGTTTGGCGATCATCGGAGAGCAGCCGTGGACGACCGAAGCAAGCAGCGGTCGGCCCTTCGTCGGCCCCTCGGGGAAGCTCTTGGACGGTATCCTGGCCAGCCTGGGCCTCGGGCGGGAGTTTGTTTATATCGATAATGCGATCGCCTGCTTTGCGGGGGACTGGCCAGCGAGCGCCACGGCTAAAGCCGCTGCCTTGGAGGCGGCCTGGCGGGCCTGCCGCCCCCGCCTGGTCACTGCGTTACAGGCCGCGCAGCCCCAAACCGTCTTGGCCCTCGGCGGGACGGCCCTCCAGTCGCTGCTCGACAACCCGCTCGCCCGCGTCGGCCGCCTGCGGGGCTCCATTATGACGTGGGAAGAAACCCCCCTCACCGCTTCGTTCCATCCGAGCGCCATCTTGCGGGGCTCGGGCCAAGAGGCCGACGTGCTGGCCGACGACGTGGCCAAGGCGATCCGTTGGACCTTTGACGGGGGCCCCCAGCCCTGGGTCGAAGCGCACCATGCAGCCCCCTCAGTGGCGACCTTCTTGGGCTGGGTCTACGAGGCGCGGAGCTCGTGGAAGGCCGTGACCCTCGACTTAGAGACCGACGGGGTGAACCGCTGGACGGCGGGGATCAGAACCATCGGCCTAGGCGATCACGAGCTGGCTCTGGTCTTGCCCTGGGACGAATGGGAGCAGCACTACTCTCTCACAGAGTGGCTGGCGATCCGGGCAGCCCTCCGAGAGCTCTTGGCCGATCCCTGTTGCTCCAAGACTTTCCACAACAAAGGGTTCGACGTGCCCCTGTTGGAGCGCCATGTAGGGCTGGTCGCCGGTCAGTTAGACGACACGATGGCGGCGCACCATTGCCTCTATATGAAGGGGGTTCGCAACTCCTTGGAGTACGTCGCCCAACGCTACCTCGATGTCCCGGCTTGGAAGGTCGAGTTCGAACAGGACTACGGGGCCCCCTTCCCCGAGCTCGCCCTCTACAACGCCCGAGACGTGCTGATTACAGCCCGGACCTGGAACCAGCTCTCCCGTGAGCTCGACCGTTGGCAGCAGTGGCCGGCTTACGAGCATGACCTCGACGACTGGGATCGGGCCTGGCGGATGAGCCGGCGGGGAATCCCGGTGGACCTCTGCGAGCGGGACCGCTTGCTCGCCCATTATCGAGACGAGCGCACCCGCGCCCAGCTCGCCGCCTTCGAGGCCGCGAACGTGGCCGACATACAGCAGGGCTTTATCGACGAAGTGGGCCAGGCCGCAGTCGAGCAGTATGCCGCTTTGAAGATCAAGGATCTGGAAGGGGGCCTCTTGCCCCCCGACCTCGATCGGTTGGCGAACCTCTGCACTCGCCTGTCTTGCTACGTGCTCGACCGGGACTACCAGAAACGCCTGGCCGACAGTGCAAACAAGCTGACCGAGCTCGTGCATGACACCGGCTGGAATTGGTCCTTGGTGCATGGTAACGGAGACGAGCGCCAAGTGGTGAGCCGCGCCTGCGCTGTCGCCCGGACGGCGGCCAAGCGGTTGCTCGAGGCCGTTTCCCTGACCCCCTTCGTCAATCTGAACAGCGATGTCCACGTCGGGCGAGTGATCCATGACTGGCTCGAGCTGCCGGTTGCCGCTCCGCGGACGCAACACGGGTATGCCGTCAACGCCGACGCTCTGAGCCATGTGCGGGACCACCCTTTCGTCCAGGCCTTTCAAGGGTTTCAGGCCTCCTACGACCGGGTGGACTGGCTCGAGAAGCTCCCGGTCTACCCAGACGGGCGGGTCCATCCGCTTTACAAGACCCACGTCATCCCCAGCTCACGTTGGTCTTGTGGTGATGCTCGCAGCCCGGACCCGCTCGAGCACAAGAACTTTTTGAACGTCGAGCCGGTGATGCTCGACCTGTTCCACGTCGACCCGGACCACGAGCGCCTGGTCGGCGCCGACTTCTCAGCGGCCGAGATGACGGTCTGTGCCTGGGTTACGGGCTGCAAGGCGATTTACACTCAGTTGCGGAGCGCCCAGGCGGGAACGGACATCAAATTTCACGGTCAGACCGCCCGGGTCATGTGGCCCGAGCACCGAGCCGCCCCGCTCGAGTTGCAGCGAGAAGAGTATTGTCAAGGGGACCGCTACCTCCGCGCCAAGATCATCGGCTTCCAATTCATCTATGGGGGCGGGGCCGAGGCCATGTATCAGATGGTGCGCCCGACCTTGGCGATCATGGCCGACGAGACGGCTCGGTTCCACGCCGAGGAGGAGCTCCGAGCAACGGTGCGTCGGGCCCATCAGAACCTCAAGCGGGGCTGGTGGGAGGTCATCGAGTCCAATCAGCGGGCCTACTACACCGCGCTCGAAACCGGCGAGCTGCGGACGGGCTACGTGACGGGCCGCAAGCTCCGCTTCCCATTGCGGGACCGGGACCACGTCAGTCCGACCTTCGTAGCCAACGCGATCATCCAAACGACAACCCGGGAGTTCGTCTCGCAGGCTGCGGCCGAGCTCGAGCGCCGGCTCCCCAGCTCGGCCGCGCTGATCATCGACACCCATGACTGCCTGATCGTCCGCTGCCCCAAAGATGCAGCCGAGGACGTGGCCGCTCTAATGACCGAGGTAATGCGGTTTCCCCTCGACACTCCCCACGGGCCCCTCGAGCTTTACGCCGAGGCCAAGATCGGCTCCCATTGGCGCGAGGTCAAATAGGGGGTGTCAGTCTTGACCCCTTGACTCTGGGGCCATAGTATACACCCATGCCTCGAGCCTCGACTGTGCTGAACAACCCGATCACGATTCGCGTCTCGCCCGACCTCCGAGCCAAGCTCCAGAGCTGGCTCGACCGCTCGGGGCAACCCTCGGTTTCCGACGGGATGAGGACCCTGCTCTTGCGCGGTCTCTTTTTGGACGAGCGCCCCGCGGGGCGGTTCAGCGAGGCGGCCTTTGCCGCCGCCTACTTCAACTATCGAGCCCAGATAATGGGGTCGGTCAACCGTTGGCTGCGGAGCTCCTCCTTTGAAGATCTGCTTTCGAGCGTGGCCCGCCAGGGCGGGGAGGGGGTCGAGTGGCTGGAGCCCGAATGAGGGGGATCCCGCTCCCCGCGGGAAACCTCCCCGACCGCCCCCCCGACGACCCCCTCGGTCTGTACTTAGTCACGCTGTTTTCCCCTCGGTGTTTGCTCCCGCGGCCCTGGCGCCGGGTGGCCTTCGAGCACGGGTGCCCCCTCGGGCGCGACGGGGCCTGTGGGTGGGGACTCCCCGACCGGGCCGCGGCTTACTGCGCCGTCTACTTCACCGAGCTCCGGGGGGACGCGGAGCCCCACGAAGTCGCCGCGGCCCTGGGGATCAGTCGAGAGCGGGTGCGCCAGCTCTCGCGGCGGGGCCTTGAGGCCCTGCGGGAGGCTTACCATGAGTGATCAGGCGGAGCTGGTCGCCGCGGCCCTGCGGTATCGGCTCGATTACGCAACCCCGCTCAACCGCTACCGGGCCGGGGTGCCGGCCCCCGTGGCCGAGGTGTTGGGGGCCCTCTCGCGGGGCCCGCACCCCTGGATCTGGAGGTTGAGCCCCCGCACGGCCCGCCGTCTCGAGGTCGGGGCCACCACCCCTCCCCGCTTGCAGATCTGGGCAGGGTGCCGGCGCTTGAACGAGCTCGCCCTGACCGTGGCCAGGCAGACGCCGACCCGACCTCGGGCCGCGCCTTTTTGGGGAGACGTGATCGATCGCTACTTGGGCGACCCCCTCCTCGGGGCCTTGGCTCTCGCCGCAGCCCGCGAGCTTGGGCCCCTCACCGAGCGGCGCGAGCTTGCTCTGCTCGACGCTCCGGACGATGTCCTCCGGTCGCGAGTAGCGATCGGCGCCCTAGGGACCTATGCCTTGGGCACCGTGCTCTCCGTAGCAGCTCTTTGGCGGGGGACCTCACCAGCTCTGACGAACCCTTATGAGGGGGGTCAGAAGTGACATCCCCTGTCGTTTTGACCCCCTGTCAGTATTGACCTATCCTCTATTCCGGCACGTCTCTTGTAGTATATAGAGATTACCTCTATAGGGGGCCCCACTAACCCCCACAACACAAAAAACCCCAATCATTCCGACAAATTGAAAAAAAGATCACTTTGTTTTGAATCTCTGCAACCCTCAGGGCGTCGGACCATTGTCCGCAAGAAAGCGGGGCAGACAGGGGTTCAAGATGAGCGCATACGGAACAATTTCACGCTGTATCCCTCTCACGGGAAACGAGAAGACAGGACGCACCGCTTGCACCTGGCAAGCGCGGTGCACCTGCCCCAACACCTGCCCCATGAAGGGCACGCTAGGATGTTACGGCGAGAACCCCATGCTGGGGAACTATGCCTTCGACCGTATGTCTCAGGCGGGGGCAGCGGTCAATGCATCCCCCTTGGATCACATACTGGACGAGCACCGCGCTATCCTCGAGGCCTGCCGTCCAGGGCGCAAGGCCCATCTCGGGCGGCCTATCAGACTCCACGTTACTGGGGACTGTCTTGACTCTCTCCAGGCCCGGATTCTGGCCGAGGCGATCGTCCGCTGGATCGAAGCGGGCGGCGGGCCCGCGTGGACCTATACCCACTCATGGAGAGTAATCGACCGTGAAGCCTGGGGCCCGATCTCGGTCCTGGGTTCGATCGAGCGGCCCTCAGAAGGGCCCCACGTCCTGGCGCGGGGTTACGCCCCCGCTTTGATTGTTTCCGAGACCGAAACCCGGAAGCGGTTTACCTCGCATGGGGTCAATTATACGACTTGCCCTGCACAAACCAAGGGCCTCACCTGTATTGATTGCCCACTTTGCAGGAAAAGCGAAAAGCTGGCAAAGCAAGGCAGGGGGATCGCTTTCAGGGCGCATGGTAGCGCCTGTGCAATGCCTGTAATCCGGCGGATCTTGGCCGAGCAGAACGCCGAATAGGCCGAAACCGGGGTAACCCGGTCTACCTCTGAAGGGGGTACTGACGAGGCCCAAAGGGAGGGAAACCAAAATGTACTATCGTATTGAAAACCGAATTAGTGGGTGGATCCTGGGAAGCTACTCAGCGGACTCTCCGGAGGGGGCGCTTGACGCTCTCGCCCAAGACGCTGGCTACCGCGACCATGCCCAGGCCTGCGAGGTTGCGCCCGTCCAAAGGGGAGAGCTAGTCGTAACGGAAGACCGCTGCGCTGAATACGCAGACGGCAATGCGGGCTTTGCCGAGTGGTTGCGTGAGATCGATCTCTCGGTCTTCGACCTCTGCGGTCTCGCGGTCTTCGACCTCGAAGATTTTATGTTTCGCGACGCCTATGACTCCGGGGAGGACCCCGGAGATTTCTTCGAAGAGACGGTTCGCCCCAGCATGGGAGGGTTCTGAGATGAGAGAATATATAGTCTTCGAAAACTGGTTCCATGGAACCGAGATCAAAATCCGGGTTCAGGATAGAAAGATCGCAGCGTCGACAGCGAAGAGGGTGGCAAGGACCCTTTGCGGGGTCCTGGGGTGCTGTTGCGGTCGGGGAGAGACGGGCACCAACGGCTGGACCTTGCACCATTACGGGATCTCAACGGAGGGGGGAGCCCCTTTGGTCGAGGAGGTTTTGTTCGACCGGGCAGGCAGGGTGGTCGGGGTGTCTCTCATCGAAGAGGGTTGGTAGGAGGACAGCATGACAACTCAGCAAACAACAGCGATCGATGCCGCACTCGAATGTGCAAGCTGCGGACAGGTCGAGGAGTTGCGTCACATGACGCACTCCGATACTGAGCCGGTGTACGGCTGGGTCTGTCCCGCCTGTGCCGAAGAGTTGGGCGACAGGGATCCGTACGAGTGGAACGAGGCTCTTGAAGCCGCAGAAAGGAACGCAGGATGACGGGCAAAGCGGACTTCGACATTTTCTTTGATAAGGGCTCCCCTTGGACCCCTTGCTCCCCCTCCCACCCGGACGCCAGGGCGTTTGGACCGACAGGGTTTGCCCGTCAGCTCGACGCACCCCTGTGGCGGGATGCACCTGCTGACGAACTCTCACTCGATGCCGACGGCTACGAGTGGCTGTTGGTCTCTGACCGGAAGCAGAAAGGAGGGAGAACATGACAATGGGAGAGTGGGAGTGGGAAGCGGTTGACCTCCATGTTTGTGATGGGTGCGGAGATGTCATCGAGGCGGGCAACCCGACCCGCTCGGACGGCTGGTACCAGGCGGGGCCGCTCTGGTTCTGCCCCTACTGCCTCGAGATCTTCTACGTCGACGAGCTCGAGCTGCGGGTGACTCGGGCGGAGGAAGAGGGGGTTCAATGATCGTCTCAACCCTGAAAACGGCCCTGACCCGCACATTCGGGCGGAGAAAGCACCCCAAAGCCGTCTATCAAGGGCAGCTCTTGGTCGAGCTGACAACGTATGCGATCGTCTCTCCGGGGGCCCAAGAGGTCTCGGATGAGGTTGGCCGGGCGATCGACGCCGGGCGGTTCGTCGCGCTCTCGGGCGAGACGACCCGCCCGGAGGTCGAGCGGGCGTTAGCCCCTCCACCCCGGTTGACCGGGCAGGCGCTCGGGCGAGCCCTGGTCCGGGCGGGTTATCTGCCCGACGACGTTTGAGGGGTCAAGGGGTGCTAGGTAGCACTCGACCCCCTCTTGTCATCCTCTTTGATCTTCCCTAGTATACACCTATGCCTACTATACTGAGGGTTCGCCCGGACGTGCTCGAGGGGCTGCTGGGTGAGCTCGCCACCAACCTCGACCCTCGCAACTTCTCCGACCAGCGATGGATGCTCGCCCAAGCGCAAAGGGCGAGTCAGACCTATCGCGTGACGCTCTCCGAAGCTCTGAGTGGGTTGCAGCGGCTTTTCCTGCTGCTGGTCCTGACCAAGGAGCGGTGGGGGCCGCTGGTCGCTTTGGGCTTGATCGAGGGTACGAGCCTCGCGGAGCCGTTCAGTTTCGCTCCGGCCCTGATCGTCGCCGCCTCTCGGGTTCCTGCCGGGCCCGCGGGGTTTGACTACGCCGCGGTGCTCCGTTTGGCCGAGGCCGCGACTACTTCCGGGCCAGGCTGAGTCGGTGGTAGTCTCGGGGCATGAGACGACGTGCCCTGATTGCAAGCGGTGTTTCCTATGCCCGGCTAGACCCCGGAGAGCTCGCCGCGTGGGGGGCCTCGGTCGAGGCCCTCGAGGACGAAGTGCTCGCCCTGCCCGAGGGCAGCGCAGCCCGGATCGGCCTGCTCGGGCTAGTCGAAGCGACCACGGCGGTCTTCGTCCACCTGGTCGACAGCCGACGAGGCACCGCGGGCCCTTGGCGGCATGACGGGGATACGCTGGTCCGCGAGGATACCCTGGACACGTTCCTCGAGTCCCGGGGGGTGCTGATCGAGACCCTGCGCCGCTTTATCCCGGCGACAACCAAACCTCGCCTGGTTGTCACCGAGGACCCCGAGCCCGGTTTCGAGCCGATCGTCCCGACTTGGGAACCCCCCTCCCCCTCCCTCCCGACCTGGACCCCCAAAGAGCCTGAGCCCGAGGAGCGACCCGCTAGCCTGACTGGCGGTCAGGTCGCCCTGGGTGTGCTCGGGGTCGCAGCGGTCGTCGGGGGGATCGTCTGGCTGGCTCGGAGGTAACGTGGAACAAAGAGTCTACCAAGACGCTCGGGGCCTCTGGTATTGGGGATTGAGCGAGGAAGAGCGCCTGGCGATCGAAGACTTGTTTGCCCGGGTGCGCCGAGCACGGCTCGACCGCTCACTCTCCCTGGCCACGCAAGACGTGCTGGCCTACCAGCTCGAGGTTACCGAAGCCGCGCTGCGCCGGGCGCTGGCGGCGGTTTCGGCGGTTTCCCGCCGCTGGCTCCCCGACGAGATCGATCAATACCCGTACCTCGTCCGAGAAGCCGAGGCCCGAGAGCTCGAGCGCCAGGCCCAGCTCCTCGCCTTCCGTTATGGCGCGGGGGTTGCGGGTTTGGGCGGGCTCTCGCTTCCGGAGCTCGACGTGCAGCGGCCCCCCTGGGAACCAGCTCTCTTCTATCGCTTGCGAGCCCTGACCAAGGGGCCTCTCGACCTGGAGATCCCACCTGACGAGCCCCCGGCTCCCGCGGCCTGGGTCGCTCCGGTCGTCGTCGGCGGCGCCCTGCTGGGCCTGGGCCTGCTCCTCTGGAGGTTGTCGTGATCGAATTCAGTCATCAAGGCAGACACTACGTCGGGCTCACCCCCGCGGAGTTCGACGAGGTCCGGGCAACCATGCAGGGGATCATCGACTACCCCGCCCCGGCGAGTTGCGAGCTCGAGTGGGCCGACCTGACCCTCGACGCCGGGGAGGCTTACGACGCCTTTTTAGCCGAAGGGCAGGAAGGCGGGGACTTTCCCGTGGGGGCCGTGCCCCTGATCGACACCGTGGAGTGGGGTGTGCCAGTCGATGTCTATGAGGAGCTCCTCGACCTGTTCAGCCACGCGAGAGTGGTCCGGGGCCGTTGCGCCAGCTCTGGCGGAGGAGGTGACGACATCTCGCCGCTCGACGAGCCCGCCGTGGCCGGCCCGACGGTGCAGAGCCTCGGGGGTCTCGGCCTCTTGGCCGGCGCGGGCCTAGTGATTACGGGTGCCGCGATCTTGAGAGGGAGGTAGCCATGGGAGAGCGCGTCACCAGAGGATCGATCATCGCCTACGCCGTGACCAGCGAGGAGTGGGCCCGGCTCACCCGACCCGCGCCCCGACCAGGCCTGCTCGAGCAGGCTTTGGCAGTACGTCCTTCGCCCGGGTGCGAAGCGGTCTATGACGAGACGGCCCGGCTGGTCGCCTCGTGGCGCCCGCTGGTGCTCCAGCTCGATTCCTCGAGCGTGGAAGCTTACGACCCCGCGCAACCTTTCCTGCTCTTGGCCTCGGGCTGGCTAGACATTGATTGCATGTTGGATCACCCCGAATGGAGCGAGGAGGAGTGCTCCGATATGATCGTGGCCCTCGAGGTCGCCCAGGACGAGGACCCCGAGCTCTCGCCGCTGGTCGCCCGGGGCTTCTATGCCATCGTCCCGGCGAGCTTCCCCGAGGTTCTGGCGACCCTCGAGCGCAACGTGGCTCTGCTGCACCGCCGTAATTGCGCCGGCCCCACCGTGACCCGTCGCCGCCCGGGGGGCGTCGGGGGCCTGGCCGTGCTGACCGGCGCGACGATCGGGCTCTCCCTCTGGGCCCAGTGGCGAGGCGGCCTATGAGCTCGAGGCACACCGCCCCCGACGGGAGCATCTGGGTCGCCTTCACTGAAGACGAGTGGTTCTGGCTCGATGCGAGCATGAACGATCTGCGAGACGAGGACCCTACTGTATGGGCTGGTAGTTGCCGCGCTCGCCTGCTCGAGCTGCAAGTGGCCCGGCAGCGGGCAGCCGACGCCTACGCCGCCTATCTGGAGGCCCACCCCACCAGCTATGGACCGGAGGAGTTTGAGCCCCCCATGGCCGCCGCGGCGAGCGCGTCCCCGCTCGTCGCCGCCGAAGCCCTGGAGACTATGTACGGGGGGTATCTTGATTGGCTCGCGGGGTGCGACAGTGAACCCGGGTTTGACGAACCGGAACCGGAACCGGAACCCCGGCCGGGGCCGGTCGAGCCCGACCCCGCGCCCCCGCCGCGGCCTCCAGTCGTCGTGCGCCGGATCCGCCCGGGCCCGATCAAGCTGACCCGAGGTCCCGTTGCGCCGGTTCCCCCCTTGCCGGAAACCCCGACTTGGACTCCCGCTCCCGAGGAGCGGACCTCGGTTGTCCCTCTGGTGCTGGGCGGCTTGATCTTGACCGGCGCGGCCTATGGGGCCTATCGCCTGTGGAAGAAGAGGTAAGCCATGGGTTGCCCGAAAGTCGAGTTGCAGATCGCAGAGGCTGAAGAGCTCTGGGCGGCCGGCAAGTGCTGGTGCGACTGCGTGGGGGAAGACATCCCCCGAGCCAAAGAGCTCCTGGCCGCGGGCAAGTGCGGCCCGGCCTCGTCGGTCATCCGCGCCGGCCTGCGGCGTTGTGACCGAGGGGGCGGTGCGGGAGCGCCGCCGATCCTGACCAAGATCGAGCCGATCCCCATCGAGGCGATGCGGATCGAACCAATGAAGTTCTAGGAGGAAGCCATGCGTTGTAAGCTGAAGAAACTGAGAAGTGGGCTTTATGAGGTCTATTCTTTGACCGCATGCAGTTATCACGGTTTCATCCGCAGGGTGGGGTCCAAGGGCTACTTGTGGCAGGCTGACGGGGGACCAAAGGGAACCTCATCGCACAAGACCCTGAAGGCCGCCAAAGCACACCTTTGTCGCAGTTAGCAAGGAGGAAGCCATGGCCGCGGGGTTGTTGATCGGGGGAGCCGGGCTGCTTGCAGGAGCGGCGGCCGGTATCTCCTACATGAACCGGAAGCGGGACAAGATCCGCCAGCAGGTAACCGACCCTGCCCAGCGGCGGGCCCTGCTCGAAATGATCGGGGCCGACCGTGCCCGCCGGGCTCGCTGCCTGGTGCAACGGGGAGGGGTGCTCATACCCCCTTTCCGCTACACCGAATCGCCGGTCAACGGTCCCCTTTGGGTTTCGGCTCCTATGGGTACTCCCATCTACGCTCCAGTGACCTCGATCTGCATTCGGGCCAGCATGGAACAGGGGTATGGGATCATGGTCGATCTCGGCCATCTCTCGGCCCCCGATTCAAGCCGTTACGCGCACCTCTCCCGGGTCGCCGTGCGGGAAGGCGACGTAGTGCTCGGCGGCCAACTGATCGGGCTGGTCGGGGCAAGCTACACCGATGGGCGAGGGGTTGGCCAACCGTCCCCCATGATGATGCAGCCCTCAGTCCGTGGTGGGGTGCCCGTGCCTTCTCCGACGCTCCGCTTCGAGGTTTACAATACCCCCTACCCCTCAAGCCTGAGCCATGTGATCCGCAACAGCGGGGGCTGGCTCGGAGCTTGGGACATTATCCTCGCTTGTGAGGGCTAGCCCATGGCCGTGGGGTTGTTGGTCGGCGGGGTTGCCGTGCTCGGCTCGGCGGCGGCTGGCATGTCGGTGCTCGAAGGGAAGCGGCGGATGATCGCGGAACAGCTCACCGATCCGGCCCAGCGAGCCGAGCTGCTCCACTACGTGGGCGAAGATGCCGTGATCCGCGCTACCTGCTTGGTTCAATATGGGCGCATCACTCGGGGCCTGGACCTCGAGCGGGTCACCGCCACGGGTCGAACGACGCCTCATTGGGGGCTGGATCTCGGAGGGCCGCGGGGGACCCCCGTCTATGCGGCCAAGACCTCGCTCTGTGTTTTCGCGGGGGCCACGGGGGGCTACGGGCGCAACATCCGCCTCGGCCACCTGGACACGCTCGAAAGCTCGCTCTACGGCCACCTGGACCGCCTGGCCGTGCGGGAGGGTGACATTGTGCTCGGGGGCCAGCTCGTCGGGCTCGTCGGCAACTCGACCCGGGACGCGCAAGGCCGCGCCCCCCGCGGTTGGGCGGCGAGCCAGGTCGATCACATGCCCCCCCACCTCCACTTCGAGGTCCACCCCCGGCCGGTTCCGGCCTTGGGGCCGCGGATCGCTCGCCTGGACCCCCAGGCGTGGCTTCGTCGAAACGAGATCGAACCGTTCTGTGAACGGTGGGAAGGATAGCAAAATGGCTAGGCGTAAAAAGAGTCCGGAGACGATCAAGTGTACCCAGGGGCGTTGCTGCGTCTACAAGAAAGGCTCCGACGGGAAGCCGACCGGCAAGGCGCTCCGCTGTTTCACCAAGCGGAAGAGGTAGCTCGTGGGTCTAGGCTGGCGCGGGAAGCTTGGTTGGGGTCTGGTGGGTGGCGGGGCGCTCCTCGCCGGCGCGGCCCTGCTGACTAGGAGGCGACGAGTGCCCTTTGGCTTGTGGATCGATAATTCAGCTCCGGTCGTCGCGACTGCGGCTTTCTGGGATGAGGTCGCCGCCCTGGGCGTCGAGGTCGCAGCGATCATGGTGGAGAGCTCTCGGTTGGGTTGGGATCGGTTGCACAGTCGAGCCCAGCTCGAGAGTGCGATCGGCCACGCTCGCGCCCGGGACATCGCGGTTGTCCTGACCACCTGGCCCTCCCCGACCCCTCGAGCCCTTGATGCACAGGCCACAGAAATGGACGAGCTCCTCTCGCTCGGGGTGATCGGGTGGGAGGTGGATCTCGAGGGGGGCTGGCTGCCCAGCAAGGTGGGAGGCGGGTTCTCGGGCCTCGAGGAGGCTTCAGCCGTCCTGGTCGAGATCATGCACCGGGCCCGTGAGCGGCACGATGTCCGGCTCGAAGTGACCACGCATACGGGGCACCGGGAGTCGAAACCGGCGGCGTGGGTCACCCCCTTTGTGGATCGGCTGAACCTCCAGCTTTACGCGACCCGCCTCGACTGGCGGGACGAGGAGGTCCCCTGGGGCTCCCGCAACGGGCCAGGCCGCCGCCAGGCCTGGGGGATTGACCAGGCCTTGCAGATCCCCGCGATCCAAGACGGTCGGGTTTCCCTCGGGGTGGGGCTGGCCCTCTGGCGGCAGGCCTGGCCAGGCCACTCGGTGGCCGAGGCCCTGAGCCAAAGCTATCAGGCCTCGGCAGTCCAGCCCTCGGTCGAGGTCCGGGGTTGGAGTTCAAAGTACGTCACCCGCGGCGCCCGCTACAGTGAGGAGGTCGCCCAATGGCTCCAGACCAACATCAAACGGCCTCTGAGAAAGAAGAGGTACTGAATGGCCCGTTGCAAGACCAGAAAAGCGAAGTATGGGCTTCAAAAGCTCTTTGCTTACCGCTACCGGGACACGAGCGACCGTTACAACGAGCACACGAAGCGAACCTGGGCTTATGACAAGGAAGACCTGCGAGAGAAGTTTTGGTCCGGACCGGACGCCGACGGTTGGGAGATCCTCGAGTCTTCGATCAAGTGCGTGAAAGAGTAGGCCACCGTGAGGAGTCAGTTGATGTCTAAACGCTGCAAGCTCGTCGTCGCTGAAGTTCAGAGCGAGCGGACTTCTCGCTCGAAGCTGGGCTCCCCTGTCTGGCACATTCGCGCTCAACGCCTCTCTTCCGAGCCCTGGTCCCTCGCTCGCTTCGAGGACACCGTCGAGGATCTTCAGGTCTGGGGCGGCGCGGCGCGGGTCTATCAGGAGTGCCCCGGCGAGCCGACCCGAGCGGTCTATGATTGTGAGGAAATGCTCCGCCCCGAGCGACATCGGTGCGGGAAGCTGAAACGATTCGAGAGGGTCCGTTGGACCAGAGGGAGAAGCTGAAATGCCCCGTCTTTACCGGGTACGTTGTAATGGGCGGCTCGTAGGGTTGAAGGACTATGGCAAAAGCGGGCCGCAAGAAAGCCTCCGGTATCAAAACGTCGATGTCCACGCCCAGGCGATCGCCCGGGTGCTCGGCAAGCGTTGCTGCGTCGAAGAACTGACCTATCGGAACTCCGCGATCGCGTGGCAGAGACTCGACGAGCGAGTCGAAAAGCTGGACTGCTATGGGCCCCGCCGCCGCCGCAGGAAGCGATCATGAGCCGTTGCACTTATCAGGTCGTCCGCTACCATTACCGCGGGGCGAGCGAGCCGGTCTCGCAGCACCGTTCACTAGCTGCCGCACGCCGGGCAGCGGCACGTCGGACGCGAGGCTCGACCGACTCCTTCTTTGTCGATCGGGTCTGCTCGGTGTTCTTCTGTACGCACGGCTCGAGCAAGAAAGTCCGTTGTCGGAAGATTGAGCAGTAGGCGACGTTAGCGTAACCGCCACAAGGCCCCCTTTAGCCCGCAGTGCATCAACGACCAGAGGTTGGTCGCCAACCCTTCAGGGTCATAGCTGACCAGCATCGACGGGGCTCCCGCGACGTTGGGCCCCGGCCCCCAGACCCCCGCCGTCTCGCACCAGAAACGGAGCCGCCCCCGCAGGAAAAGCACGCCTGAAGCACGAGGGAAGACAAAGTCTTGAGCCCAGCGGGTCTCAGTGCGGGCAAAGACGAGTGCGACGCCGTCGCCGTGGTCCGCGAGACGCTTAATCCACGGCCCGACCTCCGAGTAGGGCGGGTTGAGCCAGACCCGACCTACCCAGGGGGCCTCGAGCCCGTTGAGCTCTGGCGTCAGGTGGACTCGCGCCGTGTTCCGGGGCCGGTCCCGCGAGCTCGCGGGATCGAGGTCGAAGGCCCCAAGCTGCTCGAGGATCTCCGGGGGCGTATACCAGTTGTCAGTCGTCCGAGCTGGGGGTGCTTGTTGAGGGAAGGTCACAGATTGTGCTCTGGGGGGAAGTCCCACTTGATCGACACCGGCTCGCCCCGTCGCGCTCGACAACGCTGCCGCCAACCCCTGGCTACTTGCGAGAAGGCGCTGCTACACGAGAAGAGAGCGCGTGGCGGGCGGCCAGGGCAGACCCGATAGATCGTACCCTCTTGCTCGGGTTCTCGCCGCAGCTCCCGTCGGAGCAGCTTCAGGTTCTGTCGGGTGTTGAGCTTGACCCATTCTGGCTCGCTCGTCGACGACAGCACGAGCACGCAGCGTTTCCGTTTCATCGGTCCAACTTTCTGCCGAGGTTCGTCGCCTGGCATCGTCGCCCCCCGCGGGAGGGAATGCGGAACGAGCACTCATAGGCTGCTTGGCGAGAGCCTCGGCCCGTATAGGCCCAGACCACGTTGTCGAGCTGCCAGCCCAGCTCCCGGGCTTTCGCTCTGGCCCGCCGATACCCAGAGCGGGTCAAGGGGAACTCCCCATAGAACTGCTCATTGCTGGCTTGGATCATCAACTTTCGTTTCACGCTAGACCTCCAGTGCTTTCAGAATACTACAACCGACCACTCGGGTGAGGGTTGGCGGGACGGCGTTCCCCACCTGGCGGTACTGCGCCGTCATCAAGCCTCTGAAGATGAGCCAATCAGGGAAGTCTTGGAGCCGAGCGCACTCGCGGACGGTGAGCCGTCGGAGCTGGGGCCCGGTGCGGTTGGCAAGAAAGCCGGCACCTTGATTCTCGTTCCGCAGGAGCTCCCCGGGTGAAGCAGGCTTCTTCATCGCCTCCTCGTGGTTGGCGACCCAGGGGCCTCTGTTGCCCACCTGTACTGCCGCAACGACTGGTGAGGGCTCGTTGGTGAGGTCTCGGAAGTTTCGCTCGTGCTCGGCGCCAGGCCCGTGCGGGTTTCCCCCGCCCCCAATCACCTGGAGCGCGTGGTGCCGGAAGGGCTCCGGTCCTCCCCCTGGCCCTGGGCCTTTGACCGTTGGGGAGGCGTTATCCAGATCCAGTGGTTTCAGGTCGCCCGAGGCCCGCCGCGCCGGGTTGATGCCAGCGCCGACGACGCGCTGCGGGCGCGTCGTGACGTGTCGGCTCGCCTCGTCAGGCGAGTACCACGGCGTGTGCGCTGCGCCATCACCCCACTGATCCGACAGAGCGATGAGGTCGCCTATCGCCTCCCGCACCGTGCGCCAGCGCAGCCCCGTCACCTCGAGTTTGCCGGCCTCGATCCTCCGCAGGACCGACAGCTCGCGGCGGGGGGGCTCGGTGCCGCTCGTGATGTAGGTGGGCGGCGCGGTGTGGCCCGAGCCCCGTTCGTTCACCTGGGCCAATCCACACGGTTCGTGCTCGCTCCAGTAGCTCCCGCCGAGGACGCCGCCGCGCTCCAGGCCGAGGTCGCCCCATTTCGACCAGACGAGCGCGGCCTCCGAGTGCGTCGGCTCGGGCCAGACGAACCGCCCGGCAGCCTCGTGGTCGAGGAAGCCGACGATGAAGATCCGTTCGCGGCGTTGCGGCACGCCGTGGTCCGCGGCGTTTAGCACGCGCCCCGGGAGCAGCTCGCCGTCGGTCGCGGGGTAGTAGACCAGATGGTATCCTGTGGCTTCAAGGTCGCCCGCGACCTTGTGGAGGTAGAGCCGATTCTTCGGGAAGGTGAGCCCCTTCGCGTTCTCGATCAAGACGACCTGGGGGCGCAGCCACTGAGCAAGCACGAGGAACGCAGGGAACCCATCACGGGGATCGTATTGTGCGAGCCCCTTCCCGGCTGCGCTGAACGGCTGGCACGGCACTCCCGCAGCGAGCAGGGTCACGTCGGCGGGGAGCCGAGCTGCGAGCGCCCCGGCATTCTCCGCGGTCAGCTCGTGCACCTCGGCACCCGGATGGATCTGCTCGAGTGTCGAAACCGCAAGCGGGTCCAGGTCCGAGGCGTGGACGCACTCGAAGCCCGCCGCTTTGAGCCCGAGGGCCATCCCACCCGCTCCCGCGAACGGTTCGACGACGGTCGCCCTCATAGCTCAGAATCCTCTGCCCAGGGCTGGCCACTGACAACGCAGTCCTCATTGCTGGCCCAACCAGAACCGAGGCACTTGGGGCACTCCCCACCTTTAGTGATCCCGGTGCCGCGGCAAGGGCTACAGGGCATTGAGCGCAGGAGCCGCGCCGCTAGGTAGCGATCGAGGTCCCGGCGCACGCGACGCAGGACGCCGCGATTGAGCGAGCGACCAAAGCCCTGCTCCCAAGTCCGCACTAGCGCCGCCCAAGCCTCCCCGATCTCGAAGACCTCCTCGTGCTTATCAGTCATTGATCCCCTAACGTGAGCAGAATCGGCCCAGCCCGGAGTGGGCACCAGTCAGGGGGAGCGTCAGACGAAGGAAGCTCCCGGGGCTCGATGAAGGTGTAACCCCCGAGAGTCTTCACCTCACCAGCGAGGACGCAGTTATCCCCGTCATCCTCATCGAGAGAGGGACACACCACACAGCCCGAGACCTTTCGCTCCCGAGTCTTCAGGTCTGCCAGCGCCGCTCGAGCCAGCTCGCCCAGGCAGTCGCAGCAGTATTTCTCGCTCTTGGGGATTTGGCCCCCGCAGCGGCCTTCGCAATCCTTGAGCATCTCTATCGTTCCTTTCGTCTCGCACATTGGGCAGCCCCAGCAGAACCAACCGGGCAGCCAGCGGACACCGGGGTACATCAGGATCATCACTGTCCCCCGGCCCTGGCAGCGGGGGCAGACTTCGTTCTTCATCCCTCCTCCTCGACAACCATTTGCTGGGTGAGCGACAGATTTCCAGCCTGCGAAGCAATGAGGAGTCTTTCCGCCCTCTCCGCTCGCTCTGTCATGGCGGTGAGGTCGGCGCAGAGCCTATCTCGCTCCTCGACCAATTCCGCTACTGTCTCGCAGTCGCAATATGAACGACCTCCGCAAAGACACGCCATCACTCCTCCTCTCGTTTGTCGATCTCATCGTGGGCGGCGACGAGCCGGGTCAGTCTGGCGAGACCGACCACGCGGACCACGTCATCGAGCAGACCGCAGTAGTGGCCTGTGATGTAGGCCGGCGACGATCCGCCACAGGCATCGTGCTCGTACCGGACCTGCCAGCCCGGAGTTGATATCGCTGCTGCTTCAAGGTATTTCGCCAGCCTGCTCATCTTCACCCCTCCGTCTCGCTATCGACCATCAAGGCGCCTTCCATTCCCGCAGCCACAGGACCACGCCGTCGATCAGCGCCTCGGCACGATAGACGGCATTGCGGACCTCATGAAACGGCAGATCATGGATGACATCGAGGATGCGCTGGGCCTCCTCGGCGTCGCGGATGACGCCGGGTAGCTCGCCGTCGAACCGGGCCTCTTCCTCCTCAGTCACGGCTACCTCCTCCGCTCAGGATCCGGCACATCAGCCGGCTCGCCTCGTGGCCGCTCTCGCAGGCGATCCGCTCCAGCTCGACCTCGCCCTGGTCGGTCTGCACCAGGTGGGTCAGGTCGTGGGGCTCGTCGAGGTCGCAGCTCTCGTCGTAGTCATCGCCGCAGTCGGCGCTCGGCAGCCCTCGCGGGACGATCCGCATGGTGTAGGTCGGCATCTCACTCCTCCTTCAGTGCCGCCCTGGCATAGCAGGGCAGGCAGTATTCGGTCACGCAATCGCCCGACTCCGGGCAGACTCGCACATCTCCATCGTCAGTACGCTCGCAGCATTGCCAGGACACAAATTGCAGGTGCTCGCGGTAGTAGTTGGCTCGCTCCGTCATGGCGGCGAGGTCATCTACCGTTCGCTCTTGCTGACTCAATAGAGCCTGAGTGATTGACCCCTGGTAGCGAAGCCCCTCCAACAGTTTCTCACGCGAGGCTTTCTCCCAGTCGCTATGCAGCGGGCGGTCAAGATGCTTGGCGTATTCATCCCGCTCCCGCTCGACTTTGGCGAGGGCGGCTCGGAGGGTGTCGAGTTCTTTTTCGTAGTGCTCGTCGGCTCTCTTCCACGCCTCGCATGTCTCGCAGAGGACTTCGACTTTGTCTCGGACGCAGCGCCACCCGTCACCTTCGTGGGCATCTCCGCATCCTGGGCAGTATCGGTATTTCTCGTTATCGTTGCTCATCTCGTCACCTCAACCCAGCCGCGTCAGCCTCACCACCTCTCGCCGGCAGATCTCGAGCTGCTCCGTGCGACGCTTCGTCCGCTCGCGCTCGGCCGCGATCTCAGCGCGGAACCGAAGGACGCACTGCTGGTTCGCAAGAATCTCGTCATATGCGTCAGCACAAAGCCGCAACAGCTCTGCACGATTGTCCAGCGGGGGGTCGCGCAGTTGGTCTCGCACCCTATCGGCCCCCTCGTCGAGGGCCTGGGAGCAGTCGCTGAAGACTTCGACGAGCGCCTGGAGTCGCTCATTCTCAGCATGGAGCCCAGCTAACTCCGTCTCGGCATCTTCTAGAGCCACTGCGCGGTGTCCACCGTACCAAACCGGACGGGATCGGGCTCGCAGTCGGGTGAGGGCGGCGGCATACCTCGGGTTACTCATCTGCGGGTTCCCCACGGAAAGCCTTGGTCAGGGCTGCCCGGACCTCGTCGGGGTGGCCATGGTCCTGATACCAATCGAGCGTCGTCTGGAGCCGTGAGTGCCCGAGCACCTCTTGTACCAGTTTCATATCTCCGTTGCTGTAGACCCGGACAGCGTCCCCCACGGCGCGGCGGCAGATATGCGGGTGGACCCGCTCCTTGATGCCGAGCTGGCGGCCCAGCCTGGCCAGCATGGTTCGCAAGCGCCGCTTGACCGTTTCGGCCTGCTGGCGGCTGCGGGAGAGCATGGCGAACCAGACCGGCTCGCCTGGTCGCAGGAGATCGACCAGAGCCCCGGCCGCGGCCTCGGGCTCGTCCCCGACCAGGGGCCAGGTGCGCTCCCCGCCCCCCTTGACCCGCACTCCCGTTGCCCGGCCGGTCTCGAGAGCTTCCCTAAGCTGCTCGCGGGTCAGGCCCAACACTTCCGAGACCCGCAAGCCCGAGGTGATCACCAAGACCAGGGTCGCCGCCTCGGCCTCGTCGGAGAGCTGGGCGGCGGCTTTCCGCAGGGCGTGCCACTCGGGCAGCGTGATCGCCCGGGCGCGGCCCCCCGCCCGCTGGCGGGTGCCCGGCACTACGGCCTCGCGTAACCGCTGCTCGAGGTCCCCGTCGCCCTGCCAACGAGCCCAGTGGAGGAGGGCTTTGCGGAACGTGTCCCGCCGTGAGGGGGAGAGCCCCCCGCTCACGACCAACTCCAACGGATCGTCCTGGGCCAAACAGGCTCGGGCCGCCCCTGCATAGAGCTCGACGGTGCGCTCGGCCAGACCAAGCTCGGTCAGGTACTCGGGGAAGGTCAAGAGACCCCTCCCGAGTTACCTCCCCTGAGCACGTTCAGGAAGTGGGGGGAGGGGACGGTTTCCCCGATGCGCCGGAACGGTTCGAGGAGGGATTCGGGCACTTGGCCCAGAACCATCACGGCCCCCTCTGGTACCCCTGGAGGTTGGGGGCCGCAGTAAGTGAGCAATACGGCCCCCTCGACCTCCAGGCCGGCGTCGGCGTGGCGTTCCAGGGTTATGATTGTTCCCACCAGAATCTTCTCGGCATTGTCCATCTCGGGCTCCTTTGAGGGCTCGCCGCAACGGGCCTCCGTTGCGGTGTATACGCAGTGTATACAAGGTTCTGGGGGCCGGGGTCTAGTAGCCCTCGTCGAGCCCCTGAGGGGCTTGCTCGGACCCCTGCTCCCCCGTTCCCCCGCAACGGGGGCAGCGGCTCGTACTGACCATCCCGAGGGTCCAGGGGTGTTGCCCCGTCCCCTCGCAATGGGCGCAAAGGCGGCGAAGCAGGATCAGGGTGTCCCCATGAACCACGGCTTCGCAGAGCTCGCCCAACGGACGCTTCCACCCCGCGGGGTAGCGCACGTCGGCGTAGACCACCCCGTCGTGGATCAGCAGACCCCCCTCGGCGGGATAGGTGACCACGAGGAGCTCCTGTTGGCTGGTGACCACGAGGCGCTCCTGTTGTTGGGGCTCGCTCGAAAGCTCGGACCCCGCCTCCGACTCTTCAGGGGTGGGGAGGGGGAGCGTGTAGGTTTGCAGCCGGCTCTGACCGTCCACGGTGACGACGGCGACGACCTCGGGGAGGTCACGCAAGCGAGCGGCGATGTCCTCGAGTTGCGTTGGGGTCATATCCCAGGTGTATACGCCGCAACCCGGGTTGTCAAGGGGGTTGTGGGCTAAAAGGCGGCGAGGGCCAAGGGGCGCAGGATCACTCGGCGGCGCCGTCGCCGGCGAGCTTCAGCAAAGAGCGGGGAGGTCCGCGGAGGGAGGGGGCCGCCGGTCGCAGTACCAACGGGCGGGGCCAGGCCCCGCAGGGCGTCCACATAGCGGTCACCGGCTCGTCGGGCCAAGACGCCCCCCACGATGAACGACAGGGCAACGGCGCTCAGGCCCGCTGTCATCCCCCAGCCGGCCCCCTTGGCCCGAGAGGTGTAGGCCGTGAGGGGGATCGTCGCCCCGAAACCGACGAGCATCACCCCTCCCACCACCTGGAGGTCTCGATCCAAGCGGTCAAGAGCCAGATCCTCAATAGTGGCCATCTCACTCACTCCTTTGGGCGGCGGCGCGGCCGAAGGCATAGCCGACGGCTGCTACTCCCACCCCCATGGCGGTCCCGGCAAACCAGCCGATCTGTTTTCCGCCCCAAGCGGCCACGGGGATCGCGGCAAGCGCCCCGACGGCGAAGATCGCGGCACCCTTCCGTTGGGGAGTCCAGGTCTTTTCCAGCGGGGGCTCCTCGTCCTCGAGGATCTCTTCATCCTCCAGGGAGGGGTCGATCACTGAGGACCCGGGGCTCCCCGGCTCGATGCTCGAGCTCCCCGACTCCGACTCGGCAGCGTCGGGGTCGACTAGCAGGCGGTCATCGGTGGCAGTGTCGAACACGGTTTCGGCATCGGCATCGATGATCGTCCGCTCGCTGGTCTCACCCCTGGCGAAGCGATCGTGGATCGAGAGCATGGTCTTGACCCCGGGGGCCTGGGTTGGGAGGGCTACCGGAGCCCCGTGGAACATCAACATGGGAACCTCCTAGCGGGGGATCCCGCAGCGGCCTTTGCCCTTGGAGGCCTTGCACTTGCGATAGCTCCCAATGATCCGCGGCGGCTCGTTCTGGCAGATCGGCCGGCCGTTGTTGTCCCGGCTATGCGTTCCCTGGCCGGGATCGCAACGCATGTGCTGGGGCACCTTCTTCTGATACTCGCCTTTGCCGCAAGAGCACTTGCCCTCGGGGTAGGCCCGAGTCGAAGGCTTGACATCCTTGAAGCACTGCGCCTTGCGGGTGATCGAGATACGGTCGACGTTGGTCTTCTGTTGCGCGGCGGGACACCCCTTCGCGGCTTTCTTGCTCTTCTGCGCCATGGTGAAGGCCTCCTAGACTTGAAGGCTACCCCAGAGCACGTCGACCCCCCAAGTTACAGGTCGAGGAAAGTGTGGTCGGTGACCAGAGCTCTCGCGCTCGCGGCCAGCGAGGCCCGCTCGATTGCCGGGGCGGCCTGGGCTCGAGAGACGAAAGAAACCAGCTCCGCGGCTGTCGAGCAATGTGCGACCCAGTCGAGCCCGTAGTCCAGGGTCGAGGCGACGGGACGCCCCATCAGGGAGAGCTCGGCCACGGTAGCCGAGAACCCGTCTCGGGCCACGGTGCGGAGCCCACAAAAGCAAGAGCGATAGACTCGGACCAGCTCCTCGGGCGGGAGCCAGAGGGGCAGCGGCAGCGCATTGGCGAACGGTTGCCCCGCCCTGCCCCAACGGCCGAGGTAGAACCAGATCGCCGGGAACTCCCGGGCCACCTCTCGGACCAACCCGAGCCCGTACTCGTCCCGCCGGGCAAAGGGGAGATAGGTGTAGACACAATGCCCAGGGTCACAAGGGGGGTAGAGTGCCGGGTCGGAGCCGAAAAGGTTGACCCACTGATCGACCTGGAGACCGACGGCTCGGCAGTCCTCCCGCAGGACTGGCGGGGCCAACACCTGGCAGCGGGGCCGGTCGAGCCCATTCAAGAGCTCGGTCGCCTCGCCCCCCCGCACGTCGCCCCCACAGAGCTCGACTCGTAGAGGCCCTCGATGACTGGCTATGATCACCCGATCGTTGGACGTGTAGACCCCGACGACCAGCAGCGGCTCGGCGTGGTGCTCGAGGATCTCATACTGTCTGAGGCCCAAGCCGCGCAACATGACCTCGGTGCGTTGAAGAGCGCCTGAGACGTACCCGTATTCGATTCTCGCCATGGCTCGAAGTTAGCTGAATCATCTGCGGCAGACAACCGTCTGAGGATCATGAAACGTGTATTGCTCACCCTGATCATCGTTCTTTGCGCTTGCTCCCACTCCGGGGCGGCACGGAACCGGACCTTGCCGGCGGGATACCGTCCCCTGCATGAGGACCACGGCGAGAGCCTGATCGTGCTCACCCGCGGGAACCCCCCGGCCCAACGCTATGCCCGGAGAGCGCGGCGCCACCACCTGGCCGGGGCTACCCTGACCACGACGGGCCTGGCCCTGCTCGGGTTGGGCTTGGGGTTGGCCATGGGCGGGCTGACCCTCGATGAGGACCCCGGCCTGGGGGCCGGTCTGCTCCTCGGTGGGGCGACAGTGCTCAGTATTGGGCTCCCGCTCGCCGGGGCCGGCTCGCTGCTCCTCGGCACCGGGTCCCGAAACCATTGGGAGGCGGTCAGGACGGCGAACGACGGTCGCTAGCCTTCGTCGGGAGGACTGGCCGCGATGGCGCGTTGCCGAAGCAGCCGGAAGGGGCAAGGCAGGCTTAGGAGCGGGGTTTCCTTGGGGCGGGGCCTTTATAGAAGACGAGACGCCTCTTGCCATGCTTCACGATCTTACGCTTGCCGTGAGTATGGCCTGGTGGGCGCTTCGCCCCCAGGCCTGATGTCCTACCGATCACCCGATAGCCTGCGCGTCTAAAAGTGGCACCAGGAACCGCGGCCTTGACCTCTTTGTCACCGACGATCGTTTCGAAGTGAATCGCCTTGACACCATAACGCTCTTCGAACTCACAGGGTCCGATCTCATGCCAAAGCTTCAGGACTTCCCCAGCTCGCTTACCAGCACACCTTCGCTCGAGCCGGTACATGAAGATGTTCCAGGTCCCATCCTTGTCATAGGTGTCCCGACCTTCCAAGTTCCGGCGAGCGGCGAGGGCGAAGGAGGGCTCTCCTATCCCTATGAAGCCACAAACACCCGTAGAGTCCTCGATCGCCCAAGCCTGTTTCCTCCCAGGAGGAGCTCCCTTAGAGCCAGGATAGTGCCGGAGGATCGCTGCCTTGAAATCGGGGTCCCAGGTCGAGATCGCGTGAAAGGCGACGCCTCCCTTTGGGACTGGGCAACGCTTACCCATCAGTCCGTATCCGCAGGGCTGGCCGCGATCACTCGCTGTCGGAGCAGCTCGGCCTTGATCGTGTTCTCTCCGAGCCGGTCCCTGACCTTGGCCATGGCCGCCGGGTCCTCAACCCGCAGCGCCTCGAGGGCGGTCCCGGCGAGCGAGATCGAGAGCTCGAGGATCGAGATCGCGAGGTCGGTTTTCTGTTCGCTAGTCAGGCTCATGATCCACCTCCCCCGAGAAACGAGGACGCTATCGTGCAGGCGCTCTCGGCTGCGCCGGGGGCCGCAGAGAGGGCTCCGGGCACGTCCACCCCCGCGGCTGCGATTGCTGCGAGCAGAGCCGCGAGGCCCTCGCTCAGGGCGTGACAGAGCGCCGGCCAAGTGTCGGGCAAAGACCCCGAGGCGACCCAGGCGTCCTGAGCTGCCTGGAGGGCGTCCAGGGCTGAAGCGGTCACGTCGTAGGCGACCGACGCCTGAGCGAAGGCTCGGGTTCGGGCGTCGTAGGCTTCGACTCCCTCGCCGGGAATAGCGGGGGGAACCTGGCTGGCGACGATGTCCGTAGCGGTTTGGACCCCGTCCGCGACCGAAGTCAGGGAGGCCTGAACGGCTACCTGGGCCCGGCGCACCGTACACCCGGCCAAGAGCACGGCGAGCATAAGGGCACTAGCAACTTGAGCTCGGCTCATTGCTTACCTCCATTGAAACCAACGAGATCCACGTCCCGTGGGTCGGGCTCGTCGTCGAGCGGGTCGTCGCTCATCAGGGAGAGCTGGGCGTCGATCTCTCGCGCTCGGTTTTTGCCCCACTTGTTGAGCCCCAGCGTGCTCGCGCCGGCCGCCGTGATCGCCCCGATCACCCACTGGATCAGCTCATCTCCGAGCCCCAGAGCCCGGCCCCCGAGCGCGACGGCGACGATCGCCGCGACCAGCAAGAGCCCGCCGACCACCGTGCGACTCTCCCACCACTTCGTCTTGACATGTACAGCCATAGGCCACTTTACCTTGTGCTCCAGCCCGAGGTCAACGCTTAGTCCCGATCATGATCTCTTGCGTTTCGCAGCGCCCGGACCTCGCCGGTCAGCTCGACGATCTGCCGCTCGAGCTGCGTGATCATCACCCCGAGCCGCGTCACGTCCCGCGAGTCCGCAAACGCCATCGCAGCCCGTTCCCGCTCGTCGGCCAGCCGCTTGTCGCGCCGCGCTTCGAGCCGCTCCAAATCCACCGCCGTCACCGCCGGCCGGAGTGAGGTCACCGCCGCGCCGCCACCCGAGCTAAGGGCCGCGACGATGCCGAGCGCGATCAAACCGTGCTTCCAGGTCAACGTGAGTCCATCCATCGTCATAGCCATGCTCCCATGGGTTGATCGCCGCTCGTCTTATGCGGCTAGTGCCACGTAGCCGAGGCAGCGAATCTCAAAGTCCGCTTCAGAGTAATCACTCTTAAAGTCAATCGTCCCCCCCGCGGTTACCTCACAGGAAAACATTGCATTCCCGGCTGCGTCCGGGTCGGTGATCTGACATCCCCCGCCGATCCCCGAAAGATTGTACGGCTTATACGGGTCGTAAGTCGCGTTGCACAGTCGCACGGCCAGCGCCTCGGTAACGCAGTTTTCCAGCTTCAAAACCGCCAACCCCGCAGCCGAGATGGCGTTGGAAATGTCCATGTCCTGCATCCAGGTATCGGCAGTCGAGGACAGCCCGGACTGGGCGGTAGCCAGCGTCGTCCAGCCCTGAGTGGTGTCGATGTAGGCGAGGAGCGAGAGCTCGACAGTCTCGTCCGCTGCGTCGAACTTGACCTGTATTTTCCCCCCAATCATGGGGACTTCGACGACTACTGGCAGGTTGGCGGCGTTGCTGAACCAGCAACGGTTGTAGCCCACGTCCGCGTCGTTCGATGGGTCGTAGTCCGCAGTATCCCCCAACGCCCGGACCTCACACCCGCAAAACGAAGTCGCTGTCGTCGGTTTGATTTTGACTAGCGCGAGCCCGTCGTTGGCGGTATCGCCAGTAAAATCTATCGTCTCCCATTGCTCGGCCACGGTCGGGTTGATCGTCTGCGTGGCAGCCCCCAGCTGACAGGGAGCCCAGCCGAGGATCAGGGCCTGGATCGAGACGCTTTCGGCACTCTTCCACTCGAGAATCCCGTCGGCTCCCACGACAGCGTCGAGCACCCCGCACATGGTGATACTGCTCTGCGGCTCGACCCGATCGATCCCCCCGTTGGGAAAAGTAACTCCCGTAAAATCGGTGTCGCCGTCTTGCCTGACGAACACCTTTGGGCTGGAACTGGCCGCAATGAAGCCCAGCCGCACGATCGCCGGCCCGGTGACGGTCCCGCTCGTGTCGAGGTCGGTAAAGCTCGTCGGCGCCGTGTCGTTGAAAATCGAGATGCCGCCCAGCCCCCCGGAACGCCAACCGCTGGCCAGACCGCCGGCCACCGGGGGAGCCTGGCGTCTCGCGAAGCGGGGGAGCGGTCCAGCTCGGCGCCCCATTATTCTCTCGATGCCCGATTGGCGAAGAGCTTGCCTGCCGTGGTCCGCTTGATTGCTGTAACGACCGTTTCCCCACTCTCGGGTCGAAAGGGGAAGTAGGTATTGGCGAGCAGCATGAAGTCCCCGACGCTAGCCGTGACGCTCGCGCCACAATGCAAGTGGCAATCCTCGGTTGCCACGAAGTAATACAGTCTACCGACGGTGAGTTGGGTCGCGGCCTGGACCGAGCCGTCGAAGTTGATCGAGGTCGCAACCCCGTTGGGCTTCAAGTGGTCCTCGGCGTCCACTCGAGCTCGCCCGCCGAGGGTCATATTCAGGTCGGCCCGGTCGTTGTTGTCCGGGGTGAGCTGGGCCTGGGTCGCCCGCCCACCGACCTTGGCTGGAGCGCCGGTGTCCGCGGCGTCGTCCGCGACATTGCCCGCAATGATCGTGCGCCCCGCGATGTCGACCGCAATGGCTCCCTTGTCTCCGTTGTCCAATGTCCGAGGCGTCGTATCGTAGCGGCCTCCGTTGAGCACAGGATTGCCCGAAACAGCGGCATTCTCGGCTCCGATACCGACGACGAACGCCGCTCCCTCGGTCGAGATCTGGAGAATCTGCGAACCATCGTCGACCGTCACCGACCCATCGACGATGACGTGCGCCGAAGCGTTCAAGGCTACGGCTCCCCCGTCCCCATCGTCGAGGGTCCGCGCCTGGACATCGTAGCGCCCCCCACTGAGGAGCGGGGAGCCCACCACGGCGGCATTCTCCGCGCCGGCTCCCACCACGAGCTGGCGGCCTCCCCCATCCAGCAGGAGGTCAGCGACATCGCCGTCGGTGAGCGTCGGGGCAGTCGCGTGATAGACCCCGCCGGCCCGCACCGGGTTACCCGTAGCCGTCGCGTCATGGGCGGCAAGGCCTTGCACGATCGCCCGCAAGCGGCTCGAGAGATCGACCGAGAGGTTGGCCCGGTCCCCTTCGTCGACCGTGGCCTCGGCGGCCGTCGCCTTCGCACCCACTTTGAGGGGGTTCCCGGCGTCCGCGGCGTTATGAGCCACGTCGCCGGTTGCGTCCACGCGAGCCCGCCCGAAGAGGGTCAGCGAAAGGTTCGCCCGGTCACCCTCGTCAGGAGTCGGCTCGGCAGCGGTCGCCTTGCCGCCGATCTTGACGGGCCAACCAATGTCGGCAGCGTCGTCCGCGACATCGCCGGCGACGTAGGCTGCGCCCGCCCCACTGATCAGGAGGTCGTCGGTGCCGTCGGTGATCTTGACCTCGGCGCCGGGAGCGATGAAGACCTCCTCGTCGAGATCGGCCGTGGGCCAGAGCGGCTCATCTCGTCCCGCGAGGCCGTAGCACTTCACATAGACCGTCGCGACGGTCGTGAGCGAAGTGATGAGGAGCTGCACCCGATCGGCTTTCAGGGTGGGGATCGCCAGTGCGGCCGGGCCCCGGCTGGTCGTCGCGGCATGGCCCACAACTCCGATCGAGTCGATGGTCTCACCGGGGATCCAGACGTTCCCCTTGCCCGCGGTCGTCTTGTACTGCGGATAGCGACGGTAGACCCGGGCATTGACCAGCCCCTCGGCGTTGCCCGTGAGCGCAAAGAGCACCTGATTCCATTTCCGAGTGTCGATGCCCGCGTCCCCGGTCGGAGTCGCAGTTTCGGCGGCGGTCAGGCTGCGCGAGGGAGAGAGCTCGCGGAGGTCACTACGGCTTGGCTCGGGAGTGTTGGCGGCCATGGATCAACCCTCTCATTGTTGCGTCGACCAGCTCGGCCGTGCGCTTCCAATCGTAATGGTCGAGGGCCTCTTCAGCCAACTTGGCGCGGCGGGGATCGTCTACGGGCACGGCGGCGGCCCGGAGCACCTGGGCGCGGAAGGAGGGGGAGTCGGCCCCCTCCGGGCTCCACCAGGTCCCGCCGATCTGTTCGGCACCAGTCGCCACGAGCTCCCGGTCCAAAGTTTCCTGGGCTACCTGGTAAGTCGAGTCGAGCACCGTCGTCTCGAGGGCCCCCCGGGTCGAGGTGACCGGCAGACACCCACAAGCCTGGCTCTCCATGGCCACGATGCACGAGACCTCGTTGAAAGTCGCCGGGTAGAGGTGAGCCCCGCAGGTCCACATGAGCTCGAGGAGCTCTTGGTGGGGCAAGCCCCCGTGGTAATGGACTCCGGGCAGCGCCTCGCAGAGGGCCGGAACGGTGTCTGCCAGGCGAGCCCAGACCGGGGGCAACCCCGGCCAGCGGACCAGGTCGTCCCGGTAACAAACGTGCAGCTCGGCGGCCGGGGTCGCCTCTTTGATCTGGGGCCACATGCGAAGCAAGTGGATCAAGCCCCGGTCCATGCTCGAGCAGTAGATGAAACGAGCGGGGTGGCGAGGAGCGGTTGCTGCGGTTCGCGCCCTGTTGACCGTGGAGCGAGCAACCCCGTTCTGGATCACGGCGATCTTCTCCGGAGGGACCCCAATGGCCAGGAACTGGTTCTGATGGAAGGGGGAGAGAGCCCAAACCTGATCGGCCAAGGCATACCGCTCCCCGGCGTCGAGGATGGCCTCGTCATGCCCCCAGAAGAACACGGGATACCGCCCCTGAGCCGCCAACCGCGCCCCGTTCAAAAGCTCGCTGCGCCGCCAGATGATCAGCGCGTCCCGCTCGGCCAGGGGGTCGAAGCCCGCTGCGTGACTCCACCAGACATCGCGCTCGAAGTCCTCCCGCTCGATCGGTGAGGCCCAGACCTCGACTCGCTGGCCCAGCTCGACGAGCTCGGGAGCCAGGTGGATGATCGCTTGCTCGCTGCCCCCAATGTGCTGACCCTCTTGGAACCGGGCGCCGAAAGGCACCCAGCCCTCGGCGTGGATGTCGACCAGCAGATCGACCTGGGGCGGCTCCCGCCGAGTAGCGCAGGCAAAAAGCAGGGCCCCGTCATCCTTGGTGCGCCCAATATCGATCCGCTCCACTCGCCGGGGGTACAGCTCGGCCCCGGCAAGCAGGCGCACCAGATCGTGAGCCTCGAAACAGTTGACGTGCTCCGGGCCTCCTTCAGCTAGGGGTTTGCTCACGTCTGCCGGCCTGATCCCCGGCTTGCGGGCCTTGGGCATCAGGTTCTCGTAAGCCTCCACGTCGGGCACAGTGACCAAGAGGTAGCCGGGATCGAGGATCTCTCGGACGGCTCGCAGCGCAAGGCCGGGGTGCTCCAAGTGCTCCAGAATCTCGCTCATCACCACCAAGGGCCGCTGACCGAGGCGAGCGAGGGGGATCTGGGCTTTGAGAAACTCCAAACCCTCGGGAGAGGCTTCAGCACAAATGAAGGTGCAACGGTCTGAGATCCCCCGCTGCGCTGCACGTCGCAGCGACTCCTCGACCCGGGCTTTCCCGGCATCCAGACCCAGACAGTAGACCTCGGGGTGGCGTGCCGCGTACTCGAGCAGCAACCAGCCCGTGTTGCACCCCAGCTCGAGCACCAGCTTGGGGCCCAGCCCCTCCAACCGCTCGAGCAGGAAGGTCTGGTGGGCCCGCCCCCCCAGCACCAGATCACCGGAGTTGAGCTGATCGAGGATCTCTGCGTTCTTGTGGAGAGTGAAGTGCCGAAGCCGGCGGTTGACTGCCGTTCGGGCGTTCTGGAAGGGGGTGAGCCCCCGAATCTGAGGCGGGGCGAAGGTGAGCTCTCGAGCCGCGGGGAGGACCCGGTCGAGCGAGAGCTGGTAGCCGACCCACCGCTCGAAGCTCTGCGCCGCCTCGAAGTCCCCCCGGAGGCAGGCCAGGTTTCGCGCCTGGAGCCCCCACCGCTCGGTCTTTTGGAAGGTCTGGGGGGCTTGCTCCCAGATGGTCCGGGCCAGCTCGAGCTGCCCGTGCTGGAGCGCCAGCTCGACCGCGTCCGCTCGCCCCTCGACCTCGACCTCTTGCTCGTGGCCGCGATAGTTGAAGCTCGCGGGGCGGGGCTGCGCGTAGGCCTCATGGGCATAGCGGAGCGCAGTGCCCGCCCGGCCCAACGCCTGGTAGGTCCGCATCAGTAGCAGGCAGAGATGCGGGTTGCCCGGCCAAGAAGCGAGCCCCTTGAGCAGGACATCGACCGCGGCACGGTGATCATGGCGCTCCACAAGCGTCGTCCCGACCTCGATGCAAGCGACCTGGCCCACCGATTCGGTGGGCACCGACTCCGCGACCAGACGCATCAGGGCCAGCCCCTCCTCCGCGGTTGCCGGGTTGTCCCGGAGGTGGACTCCCTTGTAGTAAGTGAACCGCATCTGATCGATATTGCCCAAGCCTCCCTCGGCCAGAGCCCGCTCGATAATGTGCAGGTTCCGCTCCCCCCGCTGACCTCCGGGGCCATAATGGTGCTTGATCGCCCAGGTCTCTCCAGAATACTGGATCGTCTTCTCCCCCGGGTTGATCACTGTTGGCCGAGCAACCTCGTGCACCGGGTGGACCCAGCGGAACAGCGGCTCGCCGTCCTCATCGATCCACCGGAACAGTGCGATCCGATCCTGGGTCACCAACGGAGCTTCAGAGCCGGCCTGGTAGAGGTAGGGCAAGGAGATCTCGTTGTAAGCTTCATGGCGCTGAACCACGTCGGCCAGACGGGGAGCTCGCCCGGAGGGGCCCTGCCAGACCAGCTCGTCGTCGGAGTCTAAGAACATCCGCCAGACCCCTGAGGCTGCGGCGAAGGCGATGTTGCGGGCGGCGGCGAAGTCCCCGATACAGGAGGACCCATCGGCCAGGGTAAAAGCGTGAGCGCAGCGATGATTGACCCGGACGAGGTCCACCGGAACGGCTTCGTCATGCCACCATTGCAGGATCTCGCGCCAGACGATCGGCTCGGTCGCGCAGAGCACGATCTCCTCGACTTGCTCGTGGGCCGAGCGGATCAGCCGCTTCAGCGAGTCGTCCCACCGCTGGAAGATCGTACAGAGGGAGAGGGCCGGGAGCCGCTCCGAGGCAGCGAGCAACCCCTCATAGAACATCCGGTCATCAGGGTCGAGGTCCCCAGTCAGGGCTCGCTCGGCCAAAGCCCGCCGGCGGGCCTGGCTACCCTTGCGAAAGCTGGTGCGGAGGTGGTTGAAGTGGAGCACGTCGCCGGGCACCTCGGCCAAGACGACCTCCTCCCAGCGACCGTTGGTCGGGAAAACCAAGCAATCGCTCGGGAAGCGAAACTGCCAGAAGAAGGGGTCGGTCCAAGCCCGGACCCGCTTGTTTCGCCCCTTGGGGTCCATCCCCGCCCCCTTGAACTCAAAGGAGGCCAGGCCCGGCCCCTCGAGCTGATCCGCGAAGGCCCAGAGCCAGTCCCGCCAAGTCGCAGGATCCCCCGCGAGCTCCTCGTCGGCGTCGACCTGGAGGATCACGTCGAAGTCGTCGGTGGCCCAGTCCTTGACCTCGTTGAAGGCGTCGGCCAAGTCCTCGGTGGGCTCCTGCCGGGCGACGACCATGTCCTCGTCTCGCAGGAGGTCTTTGATCTCGTCAAAGAGCAAGGTGTCCGAGCCGTTGTCCAAGATGTAGATCGCGTCCGCAAAGGGCCGCCAAGAGGGGAGGACCCGCCGCAGGAAACGGGCATCGTTCTTGTTGATCGAAATAATACAAACCTTCAGCATTGGGGGCTCCTCGTCTCGATGTAGTCCAACGATTCCTGGTAGTGCTCGAGCTCTGCGGGGGGCAGTCCTCCCCGACTCATCAAGTAGCTTTGCAAGACGTGCTCCTTGCGCTCGAGGCTCCCCGGCCGAGAGGAGCTCCGCAAGTGCTCGAGGAGCAAGAGATCGTGCGGTACGGGCGAGCCGTCCCCGTTGTGCCCAGAGGGCGGGGCGAGCTGACAGTCCACGCAGTAACGGAAAGCCCACCCGTCGGGCCAGCGGAAGAGGCGGCCCCGCCAGAGGTCCACGTCGCCCCCCCGGAGCATGACGTGGAGCCCGGGGGGCAGACCCGCCGCTACATACTCGACCAGCAGGAGCTGGGAGTGGAGCCGCACCGGGTCGCCACTCACGAGCTCGTCGGCGTCGACCCAGAGCACCCAAGGGCTTTCGGCCAAGGACGCCGCGGCGTTCCGCATTTCATGCTGATAGAGTGAGGGGTGAGCCCGGGCCAGGGTGATCACGCTCGCTTTGCCAGGGTGATAGGAGGTCCGCTGGTTCCACTCGAGGCCCCCGGGCTCGGGGGCTCGGGGCCAAGACAGGACAGGGCCCAAGAGGTCGAGAACGACTTCCCGGGTCTCGTCTGTCGAGCCATGATCGCAGAGGATGACTTCGTCAGCGAAGGCCAAGACCGCAGGCAACGTCCGCGGCAGCATAGCCGCTTCGTTCTTCAGGGGAACGATGATCGAGAGCATCCCCGGAGATTACATGCCCCGGGGTTTGTATACAAGCCCTACTGAATCATAGTGTGCAGGGCTACGCAGCAGGCTTCACCACTGAGCGTCTGGGCTCCGGTGTTGGTGAAAGCGACGTAGGTCGCACCAACGGCCGAGACGGCGATCGTGCCTTGCAACGAAGTGTTGGCGGCGGCGCCTTTCACCATCGCACAGACGAGCTCGGGGGTTGTCGGAAGACCATGTGCGATGGTTTCCGAAGCCTCGGCCAACAGGGTGATCGCGGTGATCTTCGAAGAGCGAGTGCCAATAAGGGATACTGTTGCAACCATGGACTGGTCCTCCTATGGGCTAGAGCCTACGGGAGAACCCGGCCGGGGCTAAAGTTGAGGGTCGATCTGCACTTTGGCCCGCATTTGGGCCGCATACTCCCCCCGATAGAAGGAGAGCAAGCGGTCATACACCTCTTGGTTCGGCACGGTGATCTGCCGAGCCGCGAGGTAAACTGGAGCCCACAAGCCCTCGGGTTTGGTGATCCACAAGGGCCCCGCCTCGGCGCGGTAGAGAGTGGCCAGGAGATCGCGGGCGCGGGGGGGCAAGACCTCCTGGCCCTGACCTTCGAGCCAGGAGGGGTCTCGCTCGAGCGCGGCTCGGGCGTGGCGCATCTCGAGGGTGTACTCACTGACTGGAACGTGCTCGAGGATCAGGCGGTTCCGCTCCAGACTGGACGAGGGGTCTCCCACATGTTCAACCTGGTAACCCATCTCGGCCCGCAGCACCGAGGCTTTCGACCCATCCGGAGGGAGGCGCTTCTCGTGCAGAGCGCCAAACCAACGCCAGGTGTAGGCCTCGTTCCAAAGCCTGGTGCGCCATTGGGGCCCACCCACTCCATATTCATAGGGTAGGGCCACGGCTGAGAGGTAGGGGAACTCGAGCAAGAGCTCTCGCAGCCAGGCTTTCAACGTCCGGTGCTCAGGGGCGAGCAGCACGTCATCAGCGTCGAGCATCAGGTGCCAACGGCCGAGAGCCAGGGCGTGAGCGTAGTTCCGAGCTCGAGCAAAGTCGGCAATGTGCCGTCGTCCGTCTCTGGTCTGGACCTCCCCAATCCGCTCTTGGCCGGGGGCGTAGAGCAGATAGGGGAAGTTGCTCAGGGAGAGCCCCTCCCCCTCTAGGTCCTCACAAACGAACCGCGTCTCGGGATCGTCTGCTGGCCCGGTATCAACCAGCACGATCTCGTCGACGTGGCACTCACCCCGCGGGGTAGCGAGGCTCTCGAGTAGGCGGGGGAGGGATTTTTGAGCGTGACGATGGATGATCACCAAAGAGAGAAAGGGCTGTTCCATGAGGCAAACGTAACATTTCTGGCAGCGTTTGTATACCGGAGGGACCCATCACTATTTACGCGCTTTTTGTACCCGTTGGATCAGGCCCGCCGCGAGGCGGGCGAGGTCGATACAGTCCGGACAAGCCTGACCTACGATGATCCGGTTCCGAATGGTGACCTCGATCAACGGTTGCTCCCGGTCCCCGCAGAGCAGGCAACGGGGGACTTGCTCCGCGGGCTGGATTGCCCGGGTCACCGGGGGCGCCGACGCTCTCGGGCCAGCCGGGCCTCACGCATCCGGGCCGCCTCGCTCTGGCACCCCCCGCACCCCGGGGCGGGAGGAGTGCCGCGACGGGAGTGGGAGCTCGCCGCGTCGGCGGCGGCCTCGATGGCTACCCCGGCCAAGCGCCCCCAGACGCTCTGTTCCGCTACGGGTTCTGGGGGCTTACGGCCCCGGCGGGTAAAGACGAGCATCGTCTACTCCTTGAATCAGCGATACTTATACAGAGCGTAACTCACCACGCCCAGCCCCGCAAGGCCCACGGTCCAAGGGAGCCAGCCCGGGGTGCGCGTGCCTGGCGGGGCGCCTCGGATGCGGCTCAGGATCTCGGCATCGACGGGCGGGGGGATCGAGGCGGGGTCCCGGCCTTCAGCCACCGCGGCCTCGACGGCTCGCCGGTAATCCATGTTGTCTTCGATCAAGGAGAGCAGGCCGGTGACCTGTTCCTCGGCAACCGCGATCGACTCTTGCTGCTCCCGGGTCATAATTCCCCGGACGAAGTAAGCGACGACGGCGATCGAGATCGCCACGGCCGTGACCGCCGCAGCGATCGAGATCGTCTCGGCCAAGGCCCCGAAGGTCGCGGCCGTTTCGGGGGCTCGTCCATATCGTTGACCGGGGGTCAGCGTGAGGCCCCCGAAGCCCCCCGCGGCCGTGACGGCCCGGCCCCGGGCCCGGAGCACGTCCAACCGGGTGATCTCCGGTGCCTTCGCCGGCTCGGGGAGCAGGTTCGCCGGGCACCCGGCCTCGAGCACATTCCGACGGATCTCAAGCGCCGTGCGCCAGACCGTGAAGCGAGCGTCGGAGTAGAGCAGGAGCTCCCCGTCGGTGATCTGCCGCCGAGTGGCCTCATCCAGGATCGTCTTGTGGGCTTCCCAGATGTCCCGTTCGGTCTGAGCGAAAGACGCTAGGCCCTCGGTCCAGGTCTCCTCGGCGGCCTCGGGGACGCCCATCCGACGAGCCATCCCGGCCACCCAGTGGTTGAAACGCAAGCTCATCAAGACACCCCGTTATACAACACCGAAACCCCGACGGTCTCGGTTTGCTGCCCACTCGTCCAGAGCTGGAGTGAGTGGGGTGCGTCCAAGTGGATCTGGAGGGGAGCCAAAGGAGTCACCTCGAAGGCCTCGTCGAGCTCGTAGGGCCGACCACTGGTCACCCACACCGACCCCGCGCTGACGGTGATCGCCAACGGGCCCGGGGCCAGCTCCAGCCGGCGGAGGCTTTTCGGCTCCATTTGAAAGGTTCGGGTGATCATCCAATCCTCCGGTAGCTCTCGAGGGCCAGCTTGCCGGTCAGGGCCGCCCCCGCGGGGTCTCGACACTCGAAGACAAAGCCCTCGTTGTATCCCAGGACCACGGCCCCCTCGGGCATGAAGTCGAAGACCAACCGAGCACGGAAGTAGGGCTCGCCAAACATCCAGAGCGGCCGCTCGCGCACCGACCAGGGGAGGCCGTCTTGACCTCGGACCTTGATCAGGGGATAAGGACCGTTCGAATCGCCCACGGCGGCCAACGAGTTGATGGCGATGGGCTCGTCACGCTCGTTGAGGTGAACCTTGGTGTATTGGTCCGAGCTCGAGGCCGCGCCGGTGAAGCGATAGCTCTGGCCCGTCCGCAAGCCCACCCCGAAGAAGCAGTGAAAGAGAGTCGCGTTGATCCCGGTGGCGAACCCATAGGTCGTTTGATTGGTCACGCCCCCAAAGGTCACCTGAAGGGAGGTCCCGGGGAGCATGACGTAAGGCTTCCACAGGCGGAACTGGTACGTGTAGTTCTTCACCGGGTTACCCAGCAGGCCCGAGACCACGTTGGAAACTTGCCAACGGTCGATCGCGTCCGAGCTCAACTCGACCAGGCCCCGCTCTCGCCGGATCCAGAGTCGGCCGAGCTTGGGCCCGGTGTCTGGAGCGCCCAGGTCCAAGCTGATCGCTCGGACATAG